>Ga0134124_10001405_pt1 | contig 19395 bp, 21 predicted proteins | sample KB304_FD_96880 | JGI IMG/M metagenome (GOLD analysis project Ga0134124, IMG submission 96880) | Terrestrial soil microbial communities without Nitrogen fertilizer from Kellogg Biological Station, Michigan, USA - KB3-0-4 | ecosystem: Environmental > Terrestrial > Soil > Unclassified ...
CTCGCGGCGCTCTCCGGGGCCGTCGAGGTCATGGCCGCCGGGGCCGCTGACGACACGCGCGACCGGCTGGCCCAGATCGTCCTCAAGGAGACCGGACGCCTCAACGGGATCATCCGCGAGTTCCTGGACTACGCGCGGCCGGCGCCGCTCAGCCGCACGCAGGTCAACGTGGCGGAGGCGATGGATGAGGTGTTGCTACTGCTGGAGCACCAGATCGGCCCCGGCATGCTGAAGGTCGTGCGCGAGTTCCCGCCTGCGCTTACGTGGACCGTCGACCGACAGCAGTTCCGCCAGGCCGTCTGGAATTTGTGCCTCAACGCGGTCCAGGCGATGCCGGACGGCGGCGAGCTCCGGGTGACGATGGCGGTACTCGCCCGGCGCCTGGTGCTGCGCGTCCACGACACCGGCGAGGGCATCGCCGCCGGCGACCTCGGCCACGTCTTCGAGCCGTTCTTCTCGACGAAGTCCGGAGGCAGCGGCATCGGTCTGGCCCTCGTGCACCGGATCGTGCAAGACCACGGAGGCGACATCGACGTGCAGAGCGGGCCCGGCGTCGGCAGCACGTTCACGCTCACACTTCCGTCCGCCGATGCGTGACATAAAAGTGCTGGTCGTCGACGACGAGCAGAGCATGCGGGATCTGCTCGCGATCATGCTGCGCCAGGCTGGCTACGACGTGTCGGTGGCCGACGGCGGCGAGCCTGCCATCGAGGCGCTGAAGGCCGGGAGCTTCGACCTCGTCGTCACCGATCTCCGCATGCGCAAGATCGACGGTCTCACGGTCCTCAAGGCGGCTAAGGAACATTCACCGCGCACAGTAGTTCTGGTGGTGACAGCCTACGCCTCCACCGAGACGGCCGTGGAGGCGATGAAGCTCGGCGCCTATGACTACGTCACCAAGCCTTTCAAGCTCGACGAGCTGAAGGTCACCGTCGCCAACGCGCTCGAGCGGCGCCGCCTGCAGGAAGAGAACGTCGCCCTCAAGCGGCAGCTGCACCGCGAGCGCGGCTTCGAAAACTTCGTCGGCCGCAGCCACAAGATCCTCGACGTCTTCGAGACCATCCGCAAGACAGCCGACAGCGGCTCGACCGTGATGATCACGGGCGAGAGCGGGACCGGCAAGGAGCTGGTGGCCCAGGCGCTCCACTGGGAGTCGAGCCGGTGCAATGGGCCATTCGTCTCGGTGAACTGCGGGGCCGTGCCCGAGGCGTTGATGGAGTCCGAGCTATTCGGCCACATCAAGGGCGCATTCACCGGCGCGGTCTCGAATACCGAGGGGCTCTTCGCGGCCGCCGACGGGGGCACGCTGTTCCTCGACGAGATCACGGAGATTCCCCACACCGTGCAGGTGAAGCTGCTGCGCGCGATCCAGGAGCGGCAGATCCGCCGCGTGGGCGACACCCGCGACGTGAAGATCGACGTGCGACTGGTCGCGGCCTCGAACCGCGATCTCGGCCGCGCCGTCACCGACGGCGTGCTGCGCGAGGACCTCTTCTACCGCCTCAACGTCATCCCACTCCACCTGCCGCCGCTGCGCGACCGCCGCGAGGACATCCCGCTGATGGTCGGGCACTTCATCAAGAAGCTGTCGCACGAGACGGCCCGGCCCATGCGCGGCGTGACACCAGAGGCCTTAGCCGTGCTCGAGCAGTACCACTGGCCGGGCAACATCCGGGAACTGGAAAACGTCGTCGAGCGCGCGATGGTGCTGGGATCCAGCGAACTGCTGGAGCCAGACGGGCTGCCGACGAGCCTCCGCCAGCCCCGCGACCGCCATGACGTACCGCTGGAACTTCCACCCGAAGGCATCGATCTGGAAGCGATGCTCGATCGCATCGAGCATCGCTACATGCAACTCGCGCTGGAGCGCGTGGGCGGCGTGCAGACTCGCGCAGCGGAGCTGCTGCGCGTCAGTTTCCGCCAGTTCCGCTACAAGCTTCAGAAGTTTCACCAGCGCCGCGCTGATGAGCCGAGGTAGGTCGCGCTGACAATTTCCGTGAGTACGCCCGGCCGTCGCCGTTCAACCGCATGCCCGTCAGCGTGGCGGAGGCGGTCAACGGGGCCATGGCGCTGCTCGAGCACCAGGCGGCTCCGGGGACGTTGAATGGCGTGCGCCAGTTTCCAACACTGATGTGGACCGTCGATCGCCAGCAGTTCGGTCAGCCGGTGTGGAATCTCTGCTCAACGCGGTCGAGGCGGTGCCGGGGGGCGGCGAGCTCACGGTGACGACGGCCGCCGCCGGCTGCGGCCTCGTGCTGCAGCTGAGCGACACCGGCGAGGGCATCGCAGCCGCAAACCTCGGGCACGTCTTTGAGCCGTTCTTTCCCACCAAGTCGGACGGCAGCGGAATCGGCCTCGCCCGGGTCCACCGCATCGTTCAGGATCACGGAGCCGAGTTCGACATCGAGAGCGCTCTGGAGTAGGCAGCACGGTTCACCATCACACTCCCAGCCGCGCATGGCTGACATTCGAGTGCTCGTTGTCGACGACGAGCAGAGCATGCGCGATCTGCTGGCTACCATGCTGCCCCAGTCCGGCGACGAGGTCGCGCTCGCCGAGCGGGCGAGACGCCCATCGAGATGTTGTTGACCGAGATCCTGAACTGGTCGTGACCGACCTGCGCATGCGCAAGTTCGACGGCCTCGCAGTCTGGAAGGCGGCCAAGATCTTTCGCCGCGTACGGTGGCTCTCGTCGTCACCGTGGTCGCCTCCACCGAGCCAGCGGTGGAAGCGATGCAGGAAGAGAACCGAGCGCGGGACCGGCAAGGATTCAGGAGCGTCGGATCCGCTGCGTCGAAGATACCCGTGACATCAGGATCTAGGTGTGAAGTCCCAGGAGGTTGTCCACCCGGGCCGTCTCTGCGACGTTGGTGGTTGCGAGTCGACCATCACCGCAGAGAAGGAGGCCCGGATGGACATCCTCAAGAATGCCCGGACCACGCCTCACAGTTGAGCGGCAAATCGTGACGCGGATCACCCGGCTGGGCGAGAGCATCAAGCGCGTGGCCCGCGCGGTCGGGATCTGTCCCAAGACGGTGCGGAAGTGGGTCTCCCGGGCGCACGCCGGCGGCAGCCTGATGGACCGCTCGTCGCGACCGCAGCACGTGCCGACGGCCACGCCGACCGAACTGATCGCGCACGTCGTCCGGCTGCGCCGGCAGCGGTGGACGAGCACCGAGATCGCCGAGCGGCTGCGACTGGGGCGCTCCAGGGTCGCGCCTCGCGCAGCGAAGTCGCGAGTGCCGGTCGCAATCCCGCCACGCGGGCTTGACCTCGAGAGCGACCCTCGATCCACACACGCGGTCTAATTGGTGACGTTTTTTGTCGCCATCGCTGCCGGCCGCCGTCATCCGCTCGGCAAAGCCTCGAATACTCGGTCCCGTAAGAGTCTGGAATTGCTCAGGTTAGCCACATCACCCCCCTTGGCAGCGGCTGTGCACAGTGCACTGAGTAAGATTTCGCTTCCAAGTCGTCATCGACAGGGGACACGAATATGACACGGCTCTTGAATCGGCGGTTCCCGCGGGGCGATCAGCGCGGCTTCACGCTGATCGAGCTGCTCGTCGTGGTAGCGATTATCGGTATCCTGGCTGCGATCGCCGTGCCGCTCTACGCCAACGTCCAGCAGCGGGCGCGCATCGCGAAGGCAGCGTCCGACACGCGCGCGATGGCCTCTGCTGTTGCTGTCTACGCCGCGCACTGCGGTATTCTGCCTGGCATGAGCGTCGCCGCGGTGGCCCCGAGCACGTGCACGGGCGTAGCGCCGGGCACGGTCCTCGTGAGTGCGGAGCTCCCGGTCCTGGTTACCCAGGTCACGAACGCGCAGAACCAGACGGGCGGGCCTTTCATGAACAACCTCCCGAACCCACCTCAGTTCTGGAATCCGTACTCGTACATCGTCACGGCCGCTGGCACGTTTGAAATCTGCTCGACCTCCGCGAACGACGCTACCGGCATCAGCTCGGACTCGGGTACGACGTGTCCATAACGAGTCCAACGCATGCGCACCACCGCGCCCCGGCGGCTACCCGCCGGGGCGTTTCTGTTTCTGCGGTGCCCGTCTATCTTGAGTTCAGACGGCCGTTGGTAGAGTGAGCCATGAAGCGGACGACTAAGGGTGACAGCCCAATCTGCCTACGGTCAACAAGACCGAGAGTTAGCGTGGGCGTCACCCGTCCTACAGTTCAGAGCCAGAACAGTTGCGCGTGCGTCCCGCAATTCGCCAACCGCCTCACCGTTGCTGACGTTTTTCGTCACGTCGAGTGTCCTCGCTCGGCACCCATGCCGTCGTGGCGTGGCAGCCGGCATCGTAAGTCTCCGGTTTCTTTGATCTACCGTTGTGGCATTTGCCGTGCACCTGACTTCCGCCAAGCCAATAAGGCCCGTCGCACTCAACAGCTCACAGGGGGAATGAACATGATGCGGTTCTGGAACAAGCAGCGTCTTGTGCTGGGCGGTCAGCGAGGCTTCACGCTGATCGAGCTTCTCGTCGTCGTCGCGATCATCGGCATCCTGGCCGCGATCGCCGTGCCGCTGTACGCCAACGTCCAGCAGCGCGCGCGGATCGCCAAGGCGCAGGCCGACACGCGTGCTATGGCCTCTGCTGTCGCCGTTTACGCCGCTCACTGCGGTATCCTGCCTGGCACGGGCGTCGCGGCGGTGGCCCCGAGCACGTGCACGGGCGCAGCTGCGGGCAACCTCACCGTGGCGGGGGAACTCCCTATCCTGGTTAGCCAGGTCACCAACGCGCAGAACCAGGCGGGCGGGCCTTTTATGAACAACCTGCCCAATCCGCCGCAGAACTGGGCGCCCTACTCCTACATCGTAGCGGCGAACGGCACCTTCGAGCTGTGCTCCACGGGCGACCTGACTGGGGCTAACTCGTTCGGTACTACGACCTGTCCCTGAGCAGGCGGTCTGAATGCTCCATTCCCGGCGGCCGGCATCCCCGGCCGCCGGGTTAGTTATTTCGCCAAGAGGTCCAGCTCAGAATGATCATCGGCTTTTTTGTCGTCGTGGGCCTGCTGATCGGCAGCTTCCTCAACGTCGTGATCGCCCGCATCCCGGAACGGCGCAGTCTGTGGCGGCCGGGCTCGGCGTGCCCCGGATGCGGCGCTTCCATCGCCTGGCACGACAACGTTCCGATCCTCTCCTTCGTCGCCCTGCGCGGGCGATGCCGCGCGTGCGCGATGCCAATCGGGTCGCGTTACCCAATCGTGGAGGCGGTCACCGCGGCCCTGTTCACGGCCGCCGGCCTGACCTTCGGGCCGACTCCGGACGCGGCGGTGGCGGCTGCCCTGCTGGCTGTGCTTGTTGCCCTGACGGCTATCGACCTTGAGTGGCAGATCCTGCCCGACGTGATCACGTTGCCGGGGATTCTCGCCGGAGTCCTTGCCAATCTGGCCACAGGCCGAGTATCCTGGCGCGAGTCGCTCCTTGGAATCGTAGTGGGGGGAGGGCTATTTCTCCTCATCATCCTCGCCAGCGGAGGCGGAATGGGTGCGGGTGACATGAAGCTCGCGGCCATGTTGGGCGCCTTTCTGGGTTGGCAGGTGGTGCTGGTGTCGATCTTCGTGGCGGTGCTGCTGGGCGGCGTGCTGGCAATCGGGCTGATCGCCTCCGGGCTGCGCGACCGTAAGGACCCGATCCCCTTTGGTCCTTTCCTTGCAGCCGGTGGCGCAGCCGGCCTGCTTTGGGGCGAAAGGGTGGTGCGATGGTACCTGAGCGGGTTCGTCGCATCGTAGTAGCAGGGCGCGGCTTCACGGTCACAGAACTCGTCGTCGTAGTCGCCATACTCGCCATCATCACCGCTTTCAGCGTCCCGAGCCTATGGACGTACATCCGCACGGCGACGCTGCGCGCGGGCGCCGAGGAGATGGTGACCGTCCTCAATGGCGCACGGCAACTGGCTATCCGGACGAACACGACCGTCTGCGTTACCAACGACGGTACCCGCGCGCAGTACCACGTGGCGACGTGCGGCGGCGTTGCCTGGACGGGCATCGGGACCGACGCCGACGGCAACATTCGGCTGGCCAACGATCTCCGGGTGAGCGGGTCCAATCACCTCTGCTTCAACCATCTCGGGGCCGGCTCCGCAACGCCCTCGCCCTGCTCGGCCAATGGCACGCTGACGGTCACGAACCCGTCCGGAGGAAGGACCGTGAGTGTGATCATGGCCACCACCGGCCGCGTGCGCATCCAGTGATCCGAGGCCGCCGGCAGGCGCTGCGGCTCGGCGAGGATGGGCTGACGGTCGTGGAGATCCTGCTCGCCGTCGCGATCATCGGCGTAGCGCTCGGGGGGCTCGGGATCGTCGTTCCGGTGTCGAGCTACGCCGTTCAGGACGGCAACCAGCTCTCGACGGCCACGTTCCTGGCCGAGCAGATGCTCGAGCGCGCCCGCGCGGCCACCTGGACCGCTGGCCCAGCGGTCGACTGCCTCGGCGTCTCCACCGGCGACGCGGCCCCCGTTCCGACCGGTGCCACCTGCCACGATAGCGCGGCGACGCCGTTTCCCGACGAGGCCGGCGTCAGCGGCCACCCGCAGTACCGGCGGAACGTCCGGGTGACGAGCTGCGCCGTCACCCCCTGCGCAGGCGTGACGTCGGAGGGGATGCGACTCGTGGAAGTGACCGTCGCCTACACACCGCTCGCCGGCGCCGGCAGTGTGTCCACGAGCCCCAAGACCGTCCGCCTCGCATGGCTGGTCGCGCAGAAATGACGCCAGCCACGCTCGAGCACGCCTGGCAGATTCTCGGCGATCGGTTGCGTCAAGAGAGGCTCGTGACACCCAAGCGTGGTATGTGGGAAAACGTTTGTCCTAAGGGCGAGGGCCCCTATACTACTACCCCAGCGAGCAAAATGACTTGTTAAACAAGATCTTCCGCAAACAGAGTGAGAGTTTCGGGCTGGATATCGGTTCGAGCGCGGTCAAGGTTGTTCAAATTCGCGACAGGGCGCTCACCGGCTTCGGGATGGTGTCGCTGCCGAACGAAACGATCACCGACGGCGCTATCAACGATCCCGGCACGGTCGCGGATGCGATCAAGGAAGCGGTCGGTCGCGCCGGTGTCAAATCCACCGACGCCACGATCTCGATCTGCGGTCGCGAGCTGATCATCAAGAAGATTCAGATCCCCGAGGTGCCGGCGGCCGAGATCGACGATGTGGTGCGGCTCGAGGCCGAGCATCACATTCCGTTTGCGATCGACGAAGTGTTCATCGATCACCACACGGTCGGCAAGCAGGGCGGTCAGCTCGACCTGATTCTCGTCGCGGTGAAAAAGGCCAAGGTCACCGACTACATGGCCGTCGTCGAGCAGGCGGGCTTCAATCCGTCGATCGTCGACGTCGATGGATTCGCGCTGGGCAACCAGTTCGAGGTCAATTTCCCTGGCGAGGATGACGAGGCGGTCGCGCTCATCGATATCGGTGCCTCGATCATGAAGACGAACGTGCTGCGCAAGGGCGCCACGATCTTCGCCCGCGACATTCCGTTCGGCGGCAACAACTACACGCAGGCGATCGCGCAGCGGCTCAACATCTCGTTCGAGCAGGCCGAGGCCGCCAAGCTGGGCAAGGACGTCGGCGTGAAGTGGGAGACCCTGGTGCCGCCGTTGGAGGCGGTGTCCCGTGACCTCTCGTTGGAAGTTCAGCGCACGTTCGACTACTTCGCCTCGACCGCTGAGTCCGAGCGCATCGGCAAGATCGTCCTGGCCGGTGGCTGCGCACAGCTGCCGGGACTGAACGAGTATCTGTCGTCGAACTGGGGCATTCCGGTCGAGCTGGCCCGGCCGCTGGAGCGCATCCAGGTCGCGCCGGCCTATGCGGGGGATGTCAGCGCGCAGGCCCCGGCGCTGGCCGTTGCGGTCGGGTTGGCGCTGCGCCGGCCCGGCGACAAGGACCAACCGAAATGATCCGGATCAACCTCGCTCCGGTCGAAGCCCGGCGGCGGATGCCGGCGATGAGCCTGTCGGTCCCGTCGTTCAACCTCGGGATCCTGTTCGGGCTCCTCTACGTCATCGCGATCGCGGGTCTCGGGTTCTACTGGTACGGCCTGATGTCCGAGGAATCCACGCTCACCGCCGACGTCGACCGGCTCAACCGTGAGCTGGCTTCGCTCAAGACGACGCTGGGCGAGGGCGCGGGCGTCAAGGCCCAACTCGCCGAGGTGAAGCGGCGGGTCAGCGTCCTGGAGGACCTCACCAAGGGTCAGGGCCGTTCGATCGTGCTGCTCGACTCGTTCATCGACACAGTTCCGCGCGACTTGTGGATCACCAGCCTCGAACAGAAGGAGTCCGTCTTGAAGCTGAACGGCACCGCCTTCTCGACGACCGCCGTTTCCGACTTCATGTCGAACCTCAAGTCCTCGGGGAAGTTCAAGGACGTCGACATCGTCGTGTCGCGGCAGGCGATCGACAAGACCCCCAACCTCGTGACCTTCGAGGTCACGTGCAAGTTCGAGATCTGATATGGCGTTGCCGGCTCCGCTCCAGAGCTTCGTCGACGGACCCAAGCTCCCCAAGGTCGTCCTCGGGGTCATCGGCCTCGTCGCGCTCGCGGCGCTCAGCTACTTCTTCTTGATCTCCCCGATCCAGCTGCGCATCGAGGCGCTGGTGCAGCGCAAGACACAGGTCACTACCGAGGTCACCCAGGCCCGCGCGCAGGTCGCGGAGATCGAGCGCTTCCGGCGTGAGATCGTCGAGCTCGAAAAGCGGCTCGTCCTCCTGCAAGACCGGCTGCCGTCGGAAAAGGAGACGCCCACGTTGTATCGGGCGCTGTCGTCGGCGGCCGAGCAGGTCGGCCTCGGTGTGTCGTTGTTCCAGCCGCGGGAGGCACGCGCCAAGGACGTGGTGAGTGAGATTCCGATCACCCTCACCGCCGAGGGTAGCTACCACCAGCTCGCCAAGTTCTTCGAGCGCGTGGCGGGGCTGCCGCGAGTGGTGACCGTGAACGACTTCAAGATGTCCGGACTGGCGAAGGCGAAGAACTCCATGAGGGCGGACATGACCCTTGCGACGTACATGTATCGGGCCGGCGCCGCGGCGGCCCCCAAGCCCGGCGCCCCCGCGGCGCCGAAGCCGGCCGCCTCGCTACCCGGCTCGACCGGGGATCGCTCGTAATGGGCGCCGGCCGACTTCTCGGTCTCGCGGGACTGTGCGCGACGCTCGCGGCATGCGGCGGCTCGCCGCCGCCACCGCCGGCGGCCTCGGTTCCCAAACCGGTGTCGGCAGCGCCGAAGTCGGCTGCTGCCGAGCCGAACACGCCCGCGGCGGCCGGCCGACCGTCCCCGCTCGTAGCGGCGCCGGTCGTGCCGCAGGCCGGGGGCAATGCATACGAGCCGAAGGACCGGCGTGATCCCTTCTTGCCGCTGGACGTGATCGGCGGCCCGAAGGGACTCGAGGTGGCGACGACGAAGCTGACCGGGATCGTTCGAAGCGCGAGGACCACGCTCGCGCTCGTGGAGGCCCAGGACGGCATCGGGTACATCCTCAAGCCGGGCGACACGCTCGGCGACGGTCGTCTGATGGAGATCGGCGCCGACAATGTCGTCTTCGCCGTTTCGGCGAAGCCTGGATCTCAGTCCAACCGCGTGGTCCTAAAACTGGCGGCCAACTAGATGACAATGCGACGGGTGGGTATCGTGCGGCGGTCGATCGCGGTCGCGCTTCTCCTGCTGTTGCTGCCGGTCGGCGCGGTCGTGGATGCGCAGGCACCCCGCGGCACCGAGCTTCGCGATGTGAACGTCACCACACAGCCGGATTCGGTGACGATCGTCGTGAAGACGACCGGTGAGGTGAAGTACCAGGCGGAGCTGGTGGACCATCCGTACCGTCTCGTCCTCGATTTTGAGAACACCAACTACAGCTGGAGCAAGAGCCCGCTGTCAGTCGAGGCCGATCCCCTGAAGCAGATCCGCGGCAGCCAGTATCGCCGGGGCGTGGCTCGTGTGGTGCTGGAGCTCACCCGCAAGGTCGGCTACGCGATCCGTGAGGAGAGCGACGGGCTAGCGATCGTCATTCCGACCGCGAGCAGTGCCAGACTAGCCGACTCAGCGGCGGCACCGGCTCAGGTGGCCAAGCCGGCTCCCAAGGTGACCGCGGTGGTCCCGGCGCCACGCCCGGTCCAGGCCAAGCCGGCCGAGCCAAAGGCCGCTGAGCCAGTCCGCACGGCCCAGGCTCCGGCCGCCCCCGCGCCGACGGCCCCGGCTCCGGCCGCTCCCACGGCGCCTCCACCGCCGCCGGCTCCGCCGGCCCAGAACGGTCCGCGATTGATCTCGCTCGACTTCAAGGACGCCGACGTCGTGAACCTACTTCGCATCCTCGCCGCCGAGAGCACGCGCAACATCGTCATCGGTGAGGATGTGAAGGGCAAGATGTCCATCACGCTGCGCAACGTCCCCTGGGATCTGGCCCTCGACACGGTCATGGAAGCCAAGGGCCTCGTGAAGGTCGAGCGCGACGGCGTCATCCGCATCGTGAGCCAGGATCAGCTCGCCAAGGAGCGTGAGTCGCGCGCCAAGCTCGAGGAATCGAAGGTCAAGGCCGAGACCGAGATCCGGACGAAGCTGGCCGAGGCCAAGCTGAAGGAGCAGGAGGCGCAAGCCCGTCAGTTCGCCGCCGAGCAGGCGGCCGCTGAGCGGGCCGCGCGCGGTCCGCTCAAGGAAGAGACGATCCGTCTTTCTTACGCCGATCCCGAGGAAATCGCCAAGACGCTCGAGGGCATCCTGGGCCTGCAGGGCGGGACGGCCCCGTCGGCGCCGACCTCCGGCCCCGGCATCATCCCGGCCCCGCCGTTCTCCCAGCTGTTCGGTCCGGGCCAGCCGGTGCCGGTGGGGCCGCCGCCGTCACCCTCGATCGACGTGCTGGCCAAGGGCATCACGATCAAGGCGCACAAGCCGACGAACTCGCTGTTCATTCGCCACTACGAGAAGGACCTCGAGCGGATCATGGCGCTGATCCGCGAGAAGCTCGACATTCCGTTGCCCCAGGTGAAGATCGAGGCGCGCATGGAGATCCTGGCGCGCAACGATCTCTTCGCCCTCGGCATCCAGTGGGGCGGCGGCGGCGTGGCCACTAACAGTCAGGGAACTCTCGTCGGTCGAGGGTTCACCAGCAGCCAGGCGACAACCGGCGGCATCGGTCCGTCCGGTGTCACAAACGTGAACCCGAATCTCAACCCCCTTGGTGGGCTTCTTCCGATAAGCAATGTGACAGGGCTACCGCAGGGCGGAAACCTCGTGAACCTGCCGATCGGCTCCGTCCTGCCCGGCGTAGTGTCGGCCGGCACCGCCGGTCTCGCGTTCGGCATCGTGGGGAGCCGCCTGAACCTCAACCTCGCGCTGGAGGCGCTCAAGAGCGAGGGCAAGACCCGCACGCTCGCCCGTCCCGAGATCGTCACGGTCGAGAACAACAAGGCCACGGTCGCCTTGGGCGAGGAAATTCCGTACGAGACGGTCAGTTCGGCGGGCACGCAGGTGCAGTTCAAGGAGGCCGTGCTCAAGCTGGAGGTGACGCCCACCGTCGTGCGCGACGGTGACGTCAATCGCATCAAGATGACGGTGCTCGTCGAGAACAACTCCCGAGGTCAGGTCGTCCTCGGGTCCGGTGGCTCACAACCGCCCGCCATCAACAAGCGCAAGGCCGAGACGCAGGTCCTCATCAAGGAGGGCGAGCGGCTCGTCATCGGTGGCGTGACCAACAGCGAGAACGAGGAGGCGGTCCGCCGCGTGCCGCTGTTCGGCGACATCCCGATCCTGGGCTGGCTGTTCAAGCAGCGCGGCGAACGTACCACGTCGACCGAGCTGGTCGTCTTCATCACCCCCTCGATCGTCCGGCGGGACGCGACAACCGCGTCGCTCCCGAGCGCGACCGCGCCCAAGCCATGAGGCCGACTTCCGCCGCCCCACCCCGGGCTCACCCGCGGTGAGGCGGCGGAAGCCCAGCGGCGCCGCCCCCGGCGGTGCCGTCCGACGTCCCCGATGATCGTCTCCGTCAACCTCGGCCCCCGGTCCTACACGATTGTCGTCGAGTCCGGTGCCCTCGACGCCGTCGGCGAGCGTCTGCGCGCACTCGGCGTCGGTCGCCAGGCGGCGCTCGTCACCGACGCCGCCATCATGAGGCTGCACGGCGCCACGGTGGCCGGGAGTCTGACGCGCGCCGGCTTCGCGGTGACGGTGGTCGAGGTGCCCGAGGGCGAGGCGGCCAAGACGCTGGCCGTGGCCGAGCATTGCTGGGATCGCTTGCTGGCGGCGGGCCTCGACCGCTCTTCCACCGTGCTGGGCCTCGGCGGTGGCGCCGTCGGCGACCTGGCCGGCTTCATCGCCGCCACCTACATGCGTGGCATGAACTTCGTGACGCTGCCGACGACCGTCCTGGCCCAGGTCGACGCCTCGATCGGGGGCAAGACGGCGATCGACCATCCGAAGGCGAAGAACCTGATCGGCGCCTTCCACCAGCCGCGGCTCGTCGTCGTCGATCCGAGCGTGGTGCGGACGCTGCCCGAGCGCGACTTCCGCTCGGGGCTGGCCGAGATCGTCAAACACGGGATCGTGCTCGAGCAGCCGTACTTCGAGGAGGTGGAGCGCGACGCGGCGGCCCTGCTCGCCCGCCGGCTCGACGTCCTCGAGCGGATCATCGGCGGCTCCTGCCGACTCAAGGCCTCGGTGATCGAGCGCGACCCCGAGGAGAAGAGCGATCTGCGCTTCGCCCTCAACTACGGCCACACGATCGGCCACGCGCTGGAAGCCGTGACGGGCTATGAGCGCTGGACGCACGGCGAGGCGGTGTCGCTGGGCATCGCGGCCGAGGCGCGGCTCGCCCGCCGCCTCCAGCTGACCGACGACGCCACCGTCGCGCGGCAGGAGCGGCTGCTGTCGGGTCTCGGGCTCCCGATCCATGCCGAAACCATCGACGTCGAGGCGGTGCTGACCGCGATGACCCACGACAAGAAGGCACGCGACGGGCGCGTCCCGTTCGTGCTGGCGCCGCGGCTGGGGGAGTTCCGCGTCGTCTACGACGTGCCGCCGGCCGAGATCCGGTCGGCGCTCCGCGAAGTCACGGCGTAGGCGCCCGAGACGGCTCCTCGGCGTTGACAACCAAAACGCCCCCTCCGTATAGTCCGGGCCATGTGGCCGCCGGTCATGGAGAGCTCGCGACTGGAGGCGTCGTGACCGACGACCGCGTGCTGGCCGAGGCGATTCGGCGGCACGAGGACCGGCTGGCGCGCGATCCCGAGTCGCTGGCCTTCGCCCAGCTCGCCGATCTCTACCGCAAGGCCGGCCGCACCGGGGACGCCATCGGGCTCTGCCGCGACGGGCTGCGCCGGTGGCCGCACTACACGACCGCGCGTCTCATCCTGGCCAAGACCCTGCTCGCCGAAGGACAGCTCGAGCCCGCCCTGGCCGAGGTCGACGCGATTCTGCAGACGAGCCCGAAGGACGTACAATGTCACCGTCTGGCCGCCGAGGTGCATCGCCGCGCGGGGCGCATCGATGCCGCCGTGGCGCACCTCGAGAAGGCCGTCGGCTTGGATCCCGGCGATCGCGAATCGAACGCGCTGCTCTCGCTGCTGCGCGCCGATGCGGCCGCCCCCGGGGACGCAACCGGCCTGGCCCGGGTGTTGGGCGACGACACGTTCGTCACGCTCTCCTTCGGCACGCTGTGCCTGGAGCAGGGCCTGGCCGACGAGGCGGCGCTCGTCCTCACCCGCATCGTCCGGCGGTCGCCCGACAACGCCGAGGCACGCGAGCGGCTGGAGGCCGCCCTGCGTGCCCGCTCACGACGGAGAGGGTAAAGATCTCATGCAGGTGTCGACCGCGGAGTTCAAGAAGGGGTTGCGGATCGTGTTCGACGGGCAGCCGTACGCCATCGTCGATTTCCAGCACGTCAAGCCGGGCAAGGGCGGCGCCTTCGTGCGGACCAAGCTCAAGCACATGCGGCAGGGCAAGGTGATCGACAACACGTTCCGTTCGGGCGAGAAGGTGGAGCTGGTCGAGTACGACGAGAAGCACATGCAGTTCCTGTACAAGGACGACCGCTACAACTTCATGGACACCGAGACGTACGAGCAGGTGTCGATGTCGGCCGACGAGGTCGGCGACGCCCGCGACTACCTCAAGGAGAACATCGAGGTCGACGTCCTCTATATCGACGGCTCCCCGTCCGGGGTCGAGGTGCCGAACTTCGTCGAGCTGGCGATCAGCCGCACCGATCCCGGCGTGCGCGGCGACACCGCCCAGGGCGGCACCAAGCCGGCCACGCTGGAGACCGGATTGGTCGTACAGGTGCCGCTCTTCCTCAATGAGGGGGACGTCGTCAAGGTCGACACGCGGACGGGCGACTACCTCGGACGCGTCGCGGTGGCCGGCTGATGGCCAAGGCTCGTCGCTCGGGCCCGCCCGCCGGCGCTCCGACGGGCGACGAGCGGACGGTCGAGCTGACACGCCGTCTGGCCACGCTGCTGGGCGAGCTGGGGCTGTCCGAGGTCGAGGTCGAGTCGGCCGACGTGCGCGTCCGCGTGCAGCGCGCCACCGCTCCCGTGCTCGCGTCACCGCCCCCGGCGGTGTCCACGGCGCCGCCCGACGAGCGCCCGCTCGTCGCCGACGTCGTCTCGCCGACGCTCGTCACCATGGAAGCGCCGATGGTCGGCACCTTCTACCGTGCCTCCTCGCCCACCGCCGATCCGTACGTGCAGGAGGGCGACGTGGTGAAGGAGGGGCAGGTGCTCTGCATCATCGAGGCGATGAAGCTCATGAACGAGATCGAGTCCAAGGTCGGCGGGCGTGTCGCCCGTATCCTGGTCGAGAACGGGCAAGCGGTCGAGTACGGCCAACCCCTGTTCCTCATCGACCCCCAGTCCTGAGCGTCGCCGTATGAGCAGCCGTCGTGGCCTGTCCGCCCTCGTGGTCCCGGCCGCGGTCCTCGTCGCGGTGGTGACGGGCGGCTGGTGGGGCGCGCGACAGAACATCCCGACCGACGCGCCGAGGCTGCCGGTCACGCCGTCCGTCCGACTGACCGCGCTCACCGACGAGGCGATCCGGCTCTACGCGGCCGGCCAGTTCCCCCGCGCGTGCGAGCGCTTCAGTCGGGCCTGGGAGAACGAGCCCGCCAGCACGGCTCGTCGCGACGACATCGCGCGCTGCTTCGAGGGCTGGGGCTGGAGCACCCTGCGCCAGGGCCGCCCGGAGGAGGCGATGCTGCTCTTCCGCCAGGGCCTGCGCCGGAGCCCCGAGGCGCCGGCGCTGCTGCGCGGACTCGGGCTGGCCGCCGTCCACGCCGGGCGAACCGACGAGGCGCTGGCTCCACTGGAGGCCGCCGCCCTCACCGATGCCGACGCCGAGGTCCGGCTGCTGCTCGCCCACCTCTACGACCGTCGTGACGACACCACGCGCGCGGTCGCGCACTTGCGCTCGGTACTCGACGCGGACCCGGCGCACGAGGCCGCTCGGCGGCTGCTCGACAAGGTGGAAAGCGAAGCGCATGCCGAGGCGGGGTTCCGGCGCGAGGTCACCTCGAGTTTTCTCGTGAAGTGGCACGCCGGCGGCGACGTCGACACGCGCCGGGCCCTGCTCAGCGGGCTCACGCATGCGCGCGAGCGCGTCGTCGGCCAGCTCGGTGAGGCGCCGCGCGAGCGGGTGACGGTCATCCTGTACGACACCGCGCAGTTCCAGGAGGTAGCGCGCGTGCACGGCTGGGTCACCGGCCTGTTCGACGGCAAGATCCGCCTGCCGGCCGGCGGTGCGCTGCCCGCCCGCCGCGAGCTGGAGCGAACCCTCGTCCACGAGTACGCCCACGCCGCCATCCACGACCTCGCGCGCGGGCGCGCGCCGCGCTGGCTGCACGAGGGCCTCGCCCAGGCGCTCGAGGGTGCCGCGCCCGATCCCATGCTGCGCGTGCCGGGACGGCCGACGCTGAACGGCCTCGAAGAGCTGCTGGGTGACGCCGACCCCGGCCGAGCGCGAGCCGGCTACGACATCGCCCTGTGGGTGGTCCACGACCTGCTCGACCGCGGCGGCATGCCCGTGATGCGACAGCTGATGACGCGCCTGGGACGTGGCGAGACGATCGCGACGGCGGTGCCGGCGGTGTACGGCCTGTCGCTGGCCGAGCTCGAGCACCAGTGGCGCCGGGTGCTGGGCGGCTAGACGCCTCACCATGTTCCACAAGGTCCTGATCGCCAACCGGGGCGAGATCGCGCTGCGGATCATCCGCACCTGCCGCGAGCTCGGCATCCGCACGGTCATCGCGCACTCCACGGCGGACGCCCAGTCGCTGCCGGTCCGCCTCGCCGACGAGTCGATCTGCGTGGGGCCCGACGACCCGCGCTCGAGCTACCTCAACCTCGCCTCGATCATATCGGCCGCCGTCGTGACCGACAGCGAGGCGATCCATCCCGGCTACGGCTTCCTGGCCGAGAACCCGGCCTTCGCCGATATCTGTCGCGCCTGCGGCCTCACCTTCATCGGGCCCTCGCCGGAGGCCATCCGGCTGATGGGCGACAAGGCCCAGGCGCGCGTGATCGCGCGGCAGGCGGGCGTGCCGGTGGTGCCGGGCAGCGAGCTGCCCCTGAAGGACGACGGCGAGGCGGCGGAGGTCGCCGACGCCGCCGGGTATCCGGTGATCTTCAAGGCCGCGGCCGGCGGCGGCGGGCGCGGCATGCGCATCGTCCGGAGCCGGGCCGAGGTAGCGCAGGCGTTCGCCGCCTGCCAGGCCGAGGCCGGCGCGGCGTTCGGCTCCTCGGAGATCTACTGCGAGAAGTTCATCGAGGAGGCGCGCCACGTCGAGGTGCAAGTGCTCGGCGACAAGAATGGCATGCGCCTGCATCTGGGTGAGCGCGACTGCTCCGTGCAGCGGCGCCATCAGAAGCTGATCGAGGAATCGCCGGCGCCCGTCCTGCCAGCCGAGACGCGGACGGGGCTGCACAAGGCGGCGCTGGCCGCCGCCGCCTCCGTGAACTACGTGAGCGCCGGCACCGTCGAGTTCCTGGTCGACGCTCGCAGCGGCGAGTTCTACTTCATCGAGATGAACACGCGCATCCAAGTCGAGCATCCGGTCACCGAGATGATCACGGGCATCGACCTGATCCGCGAGCAAGTCCGCATCGCGGCCGGAGAGGCGCTCGGCTATCGCCAGGACGACATCCGCGTCAACGGCCACGCCCTGGAGTGCCGCGTGAACGCCGAGGACCCGACCACCTTCGCGCCGAGCGCGGGCCGGGTGACGGCCTGGCTGCCGCCCGGCGGCTTCGGCGTCCGCGTCGACAGCCATCTGATGGCGCCCTACGTGGTGCCGCCCTTCTACGACTCGCTGCTCGCCAAGATCGTCGTGCACGGCCGCGATCGGGCCGAGGCCATCGCGCGGATGCGGCGCGCGCTGGCCGAGACCGTCGTCGAGGGCGTGAAGACGACGATCCCCTTCCACCTCAAGGTCCTGGCCGATCCGGCCTTCGTGGCGGGCGGTTTCACCAGCGTGGACGGCGCCCGCCTCACCGGGGCTTGATGGATCCCTCGCTCTACGTGATCCTCGACCGCGGCGCCGCCCGGGGTCGGGACCTCGTCGACCTGCTCGCCGCCGCCATCGCCGGCGGCTGCCGGATGGTGCAGCTGCGCGAAAAGGAATGGCCCTCCGGCCGGCTGCTGCCGCTCGCCGAACGCCTGCGGACGCGCTGTGCCGCCGAGGGCGTGACCTTCATCGTCAATGACCGCGTGGACCTGGCGCTAGCCATCGGCGCCGACGGGGTGCACCTGGGGCAGGACGACCTGCCGGCGCGCGTGGCCCGGCCGCTGCTGCGCCCGGGCATGATCCTCGGCGTCTCCACCCACAGCGTGGCCCAGGCGCGCGTGGCCCAGGCCGACGGCGCGGACTACGTGGCGGTGGGCTCGATGTTCGCCACCCGGAGCAAGGCCGACTTCGAGCTGGTGGGCCCCGATCTTCTGAGGAAACTCCGCGACGAGATCCGTGTTCCGTTGATAGGCATCGGCGGGATCACGCACGACAACGTTCAGGAGGTCGTTCGCGCCGGCGCGGACGGCGTCGCCGTCATCTCGGCGGTCGGCGCCGCCGACGACCCCCGGGCGGCCTCCGAACGCTTTGTCGCGCTGATCCAGGCGGCGCGGGGCTTGACCGCCCCCCGGCCGCCGCTATAAATTGGCGGCGCGTAAATCCCCGATTTGACGAACAAGGAGGCTCCCATGAACTCGAAGTACCTCCGCGGCGGCCTGGTACTCAGCCTGGCGCTCGCCGTTGGCCTGCTCCCTGGGGCCTCCCCGCTCCAGGCCCAGGGCAAGGGCACCATCAAGATCGCCACCCAGAGCCCGCTCTCCGGCGGCCAGTCCGCCCTGGGCGAGGGCATCAAGCTCGGGACCCAGCTCGGCGTGGAGAAGTTCAAGGGCAGCCTCGAGAAGGCCGGGTTCAAGGTCGAGGTCGTGCCCTACGACGACCAGGCCAAGCCGGACGTCGGTGTATCGAACGCCAAGAACATGATCGCCGACAAGGACATCATGGTCGTCATCGGTCACCTGAACTCCGGCGTCGCCATCCCCTCGTCCGAGGTCTACAAGGAAGTCAACCTGGCAATGATCTCGCCGGCCAACACCAACGAGAAGGTCACCGACCGCGGCTATCCCAACGTCAACCGGGTGTGCGGGCGCGACGACGTGCAGGGCCCGGTTGGCGCCGAGTTCGCCGGGGGGGCGCTGAAGGTCAAGACCGTCTACATCGTCCACGACAAGACCACGTACGGTCAGGGCGTCGCCGAGGCGTTCAAGGCCGACCTCGAGAAGAAGGGCGTCAAGGTGGTGGGGTTCGAGGGCACCGAGGAGAAGTCGAACTTCGATCCGATCATCACCCCGATCAAGGCCAAGAACCCCGACCTGATCTACTTCGGCGGTATCTATGATCAGGGCGCGCCGTTCTTCAAGCAGGCCCGCGAGAAGGGCGTGAAGTCGAAGTTCCTCGGCCCCGACGGCATGGACTCCTCCGACCTCGTCAAGATCGGCGGCAAGGCCGTGGTCGGCATGTACTACACGACCGCGGCGGCGCCGGCCTCGAGCCCCCAGGCCAAGCAGTTCGGTGAGGAGTACAAGAAGAAGTTCAGCAAGAACCCCGAGCCCTACGCGGCGGAGTCCTACGTCGCCACCGCCATCGCCATCAAGGCGCTGGAGTCGGTCACCGCCGGCGGCAAGGCCCCCACGCGGGAGGCCGTGTCCGCGGCCATCCGCAAGGTGAAGTTCGCCGGCATGACCGGCACCATCGAGTTCGACGAGAAGGGCGACCCCAAGAAGGCCTCCTACTACGTCATGCAGGTGGCCAGCGACAATCCGGAGAAGTGGGCCGAGAACAAGGAAGCCAAGCGGTTGGCGATCGCCGCCCCCGCCGCCAAGAAGTAACCAGGC
>Ga0134124_10001407_pt1 | contig 19387 bp, 15 predicted proteins | sample KB304_FD_96880 | JGI IMG/M metagenome (GOLD analysis project Ga0134124, IMG submission 96880) | Terrestrial soil microbial communities without Nitrogen fertilizer from Kellogg Biological Station, Michigan, USA - KB3-0-4 | ecosystem: Environmental > Terrestrial > Soil > Unclassified ...
ACGCTCATGGCGATGGAATAGGGCTCCTCGCCGGTTGAGGCGGCACAGCACCAGATGCGCATGCGGCGCGATCCACGCGCGTCCGCCGCACGTGCGCGCAGGTAGGTGTCGCGCAGAAAGTCGAAATGATGCGGCTCGCGGAAGAACGACGTCAGGTTGGTGGTGACGGCGTTGATGAATTCGATGGTCTCGGCCTGACCTTCCCGGGAAGCGAGCAGCCGCCGGTAGTCGGCGAAGGCGCCGATGCCCAGCGCGCGCAGCCGGCGCGACAGCCGGCCATACACCAGCTCGCGCTTGGAGTCGGACAGCGTGATGCCGCACTGCTCCTTGACCAGCGCGCGCAGCGACTCGAAATCCGCCTGAGTGAAGACGAACTCACGCTGACGGACGTCCGCGGGAGATGTCATGACCTTTTCCTTGCGGCAGTTGCGTCGCCATCCGAAGCCGACGCCTGCGCCCTCCTCAACTGAGGACCTTGTCTACCGTCGCCAGCAGTCGTTCCGGATCGAAGGGCTTCACGATCCAGCCGGTGGCTCCGGCAGCGCGTCCTTCCTGTTTCTTCTCGGCGCTCGATTCAGTGGTGAGCACCAGCAGCGGCACGCCGCGGTACTGCGGCAGGCGCCGCAGTTCCTTCACCAGCGTAAGACCATCCATGTTGGGCATGTTGACGTCGGTGATCACCAGATCGACCGGCGCGCCCACGCATGCCTTGCTCAAGCCGTCGACACCGTCGATGGCGCTGACCACGTCATGCCCTGCCGACTGGAGCGTCAGATGAACCATCTGGCGCATCGACGGCGAGTCATCTACTGCAAGTATTCGTGCCATGACGTGTCCTTAAAATTCCTTCCAGAGTGAGTCGTCGGCGCCTTCGACACCGCCATTGGCGACTTTTTTCGCCACTGGCGCCGCCGCGGGCGCTTTGGCGGCTGTCCATGGGCGACTGACCTTGCGGCGTTCGGCAAGTGCCGTTGCGCGCGATGTGTCGGCGCCGGCAGAGTCGTTCACCCGATACCGCTGCATGGAATCGTTCAGACCGCGCGCCTGTTCGGCCATGGCCTGGCTGGCGGCGGACGCCTCTTCCACGAGTGCCGCATTCTGCTGCGTCAGTTCGTCCAGCTGCATCACGGCCTTGTTGACCTGCTCGATGCCGGCGGATTGCTCGTTCGAAGCCGCGGCGATCTCGGCGACGATGTCGGTCACCTTCTTCACGCTGCTGACGATCTGCTCCAGCGTCGAGCCGGACTGTGTCACCAGGTTCGAGCCCTCGTCGACCTTGCGTACCGAATCCTGGATCAGCGCCTTGATCTCCTTCGCGGCGGTGGCCGAGCGGCCCGCGAGGTTGCGCACCTCGGAGGCCACCACGGCGAAGCCGCGGCCCTGCTCACCGGCACGCGCCGCTTCCACCGCGGCGTTCAGCGCCAGCAGGTTGGTCTGGAAGGCGATCTCGTCGATCACCCCGATGATGTCGGCGATCTTCTTCGACGCATCGTTGATGTCGGACATGGCCTTGACGGCCTTGGCCACCACCGCGCCGCCCTTCTCGGCCTGATCGCGCGCCGCGACGGCGAGCTGGCTGGCCTGGCCGGCATTGTCGGCATTCTGCTTCACCGTGCTGGTCATCTCTTCCATCGAAGAGGCCGTCTCTTCCAGCGATGAGGCCTGCTCCTCGGTGCGCTGCGACAGGTTCGCGTTGCCCTGGCTGATCTCGTCCGCACCACGGCTGACTTCGGAAGCCGCCGATTTCACCTGCGACACCAGTGCCGCCATGTTCTCGGTCAGGTCGTTGATGCCGGATCCGATCTTCACCAGCAGGCCCGGCTTGCCCTGGGTCTCGATGCGCTTGGTCAGGTTGCCCTGGTTGGCCGCAGCGACCAGCGCCTGCACTTCCTCGACCACGCTGCCGATGGCATCCACCAGCTCGTTGATGCCGCTGGACAGGGTAAGGAAGAAGTTGCGCTTGCCTTCGAGCGAAATGCGGTTGTCGAGGTTGCCGGCCGTGACCGCACCGATCACCTCCTGCAGCTCCGCTTCCGTCGCCACTTCCTGCGTGCGGTCGAACCACTCGAGCACGGTGCCGAGCCGGCGGCCGGTCTCGTCCTTCATCGGGCTCATGATGGTCTTCATGGTGCGCCCGCCGATGATTTCCTGGCGGCTGGCCGGATCGGTCAGGCGCTCGACCTCGCCGCGCAGCACGGTGGGCTCGCGGGTCATCGATTCCAGGCTCATGCCCAGCAGGGCATTGGCATCGAAGCCCGGCAGATCCTTGCGGAAGGCTTCCTGCGCACGCGACAGCATCTGCGCCGCGGCGGGATTGACGAAGATCACCTTCAGGTTGTTGTCGGCCACCATGACATTGGCGTCGAGCTGGTTGAGCGCGCCGCGGAACGCCGCGTTGAGCAGCGCTTCCTGACGCTGCTTGGTGACATCATTGAGGTACGCCACGATCTTGAACGGCTTGCCGGTGGCATCGAAGATGGGGTTGTAGACGCCCTGCACCCAGATCTCGCGACCGTCGCGCGCCTGTTTGCGATATTCACCCTGACGGCTCTCGCCACGCTGCAGGGCCGGCCAGAACGACTGATAGCTGGCGGTGGAGCGGTTGTCCGGATGGACGAACATCGAGTAATTGCGCCCCTTCACGTCTTCCAGGCTGTAGCCCATCAGCTTCAGGAAGATCTCGTTGGCGCTGATGATGTCGCCGGTGGGCGTGCACTCGATCACTCCCTGCACCTTGGCGATGGCGTTGATCTGGCCCTCGTAATCCATCTTGGAATGCAGCAGGCTATCCTTCATCTGCCGCAGCGCGCCCATCAGACTGACGGCGTCGTGCCTGCCCTCGACCATCTCGAACTGCAGATCGCCGTTGGCGATACGGCGCGCCACCGCGCCGGCTTCGGCCGGATCCGCGCCGAGGCGGCGCATGGCGCCGCGGATGATGAACCAGGCCAGCGCCACGGCCAGCAGCACGCCGCCGGCCAGCAGCGCGATGCTGTTGCGCAGGGCTTTCTGGTAGTCGGCCTTGGCCTTCTCCAGATCCATGTTGGCAGCCTTCAGCTGCATGCTGATCAGCTGCTTCAGGTTGCTGGAACCGTCGACCAGCGCCGGACGCAGCGTGGAATTGCGCCATGCGGCCAGATCTGCCACGTCACCCGACTCCAGCTTCTTCAGCATCTTGTCGATGACGCCGTAGGCCTTGTCGAGCAGCGGCGTGGTCTCGTCCGCCAGCTTCTGTTCATCCGGGATCATCTCCGACAGGAAGTAGCGGTCCCAGTCCTCGTGCGCCTTGTCCACGGCCTCCTTGATCTGGGCGTGCGCCTCCTTGGGTTCCTGCTTCTTCTCGATGACGTTCTGCGACCCCTCGAGGGACATCGACAGCGCATCGGCCACACCCTGTATGGACTGACCGGACACCATGCGATTGTCGATGGTGTGCTTGAGTGTTCCCTGTGTTGCGCGCACCTGCTGCATCGCATAGGCGATCAGGCCCATGGCGATCAGGAAGGAGATGGCCACCAGCGCGAACAGCTGGGTCGACAGGCGGATGTTCTTGAACGGATTGAGGCGCATACGAGTCCCGTTGATGTTCCTGTGTTGCGAGTCTTGTTTCGTCAGGCCGCGCGATCGGCGAGCGCGGGTGACAGTTCCCTGGACACCAGGTCATCGGCGTTGAGCAGGATCAGCATCTGCTCGTCGCAACTGGTGATGCCTTCGATGAATTCGCTGGCATTGCCGGCGTTCATGGAGGGCGCCGGCCGGATGCTGTCCGGCGCGATGTCCACCACGTCCTTGACGTTGTCCACCACGACGCCGCATTCGCGCACGCCCTGCTCGGTGCGCAGCGACAGCACGATGATCACCGTCACCGCAGTGAATTCGGCCTGCTCGAGTGCGAAGCGAACGCGCAGGTCGATGATGGGCACGATCGCGCCGCGCAGGTTCAGCACGCCGAGCACGGAATGTGGCGACTGCGGAATGCGGGTCACCGGCGACCAGCCCCGGATCTCCTTCACCCGCAGGATGTCTACACCGTAGACCTCCCTGCCCAGCGAAAAAGTCAGCACCTGGCGTGTACCGCTTGTGGCGATATCCGCCTGAGATTCGTTGTTCTTCATCGACGCACCTCTGCCATCGCGGAGAAAGTACCCGCGATTTCGGGCAGTCACTGTGTTGCTATCGGCGGCGGCGCGACGTGGCGCAGGAAGCACGTCACATCTTGTTCAATGCCGTCGCACCACAGCCGTGCGGCTTTGCGCACCGCAGTGGCACGCCGGTGGCCGACTGTTGCCACAAGCGTGACCGGCTTCACGCAAGCCAGTCTCGATCTTGCCGATACAGCCATCAGGCACCGCGGCGCGTGCGCTCCGCCGTTGCCCGACTGGTTTACTTAATCTGGAGAAAGATCATGAAGAAGTCCGTTTCGATTGCTGTTCTGTGGGTTGCGTTTGCCGTGCCGGCGTTTGCCTGCGACAAGCCCAGCGCCCCGGCATCGCTTCCCGACGGCAAGTCCGCTGCCATGGATGACATGATGGCCGCCAAGAAGGCAGTTGATTCGTACAAGAAGGACATGGAGGAATACATGTCCTGCGAGAAGAACTCCGGCAAGGTCGAGTCCGCGCAGGCGGAACTCGAGAAGATTGCTTCGCGCTTCAACAGCGAAGTGCGTGCGTTCAAGGCCAAGGGTTAAAGAACGGACCTTCGCCCGTACGCGGGCGACTTCTCCACACTGTGCCACCGGCCCGCGAGGGACGGTGGCACGGTGCTTTGTGCGCTTCAGCGAATCGCGCGCCGACCCGCCTGCACTTCCTCCCGCGCTGAGCCCGCCGCCACATGGCGGCCTTCGCCGCCGGCGCTGGCATCGAGGCGGTAGCGCTGCATGGCATCGCTGAGGCCGCGGGCCTGCTCGGCCATCGCCTGGCTGGCCGCCGATGCCTCTTCCACCAGCGCGGCGTTCTGCTGCGTCAGCTCATCCAGCTGCATCACCGCCTTGTTCACCTGCTCGATGCCCGCCGACTGTTCGCCCGAGGCCGCGGCAATCTCCGCCACGATGTCGGAGACCTTCTTCACGCTGCCCACGATCTGCTCGAGCGTGGCGCCGGACTGTGCGACCAGGTCGGAACCTTCGTTCACCTTGCGTACCGAGTCCTGGATCAGTGCCTTGATCTGCTTGGCCGCATTGGCCGAGCTGCCGGCGAGGTTGCGCACCTCGGAGGCCACGACCGCGAAGCCCCGGCCCTGCTCCCCGGCGCGAGCCGCTTCCACCGCGGCGTTCAGGGCCAGCAGGTTGGTCTGGAAGGCAATTTCGTCGATGACAGTGATGATGTCGGCGATCTTTCCCGATGCATCATTGATGTCGGCCATGGCCCGCACCGCCTTGGCTACGACGGCGCCGCCCTTCTCTGCCTGATCACGCGCCGCAGCAGCCAGCTGATTGGCCTGACCGGCGTTGTCGGCGTTCTGCTTGATGGTGCTGGTCATCTGTTCCATCGACGAGGCAGTTTCCTCCAGTGACGAGGCCTGCTCTTCGGTGCGCTGGGACAGATTGGTATTGCCCTGGCTGATCTCATCCGCCGCGCGGCTGACTTCCACCGCGGCCTGCTTCACCTGCGACACCACGCCAGCCATGTTGTCCACCAGGCCGTTGATGCCGGTGGACAGGTTGCGGAAGAAACCCTGCTTGCCGTCCAGCGCGATGCGATTTTCGAGGTGGCCCTCGATGGCTTGCGCCACCATCTGCTGCACTTCGGTCTCGGTGGCCACTTCCTGCGTCAGGTCGTGCCATTCCACCACCGTGCCGAGTCGCTCGCCGCCCTCGATGCGCATGGGATTGGCGGTGATGCGCATGGTGCGGCCGCCGATCTTCAGCAGCGAGCTGAAAGTCTTGGAGAGACCGGACAGCAGGTTGCGCTGATGGGCCGGATTGCGGTGGAAGGTGTCGATATTTCGCCCGAGCAGTTTGCTCGCGTCGAACTGCGGCAGATCCTTGCGGAAATCAGCCTGGCCCTTTTCCATCAGCGTGCGCGCCGACTGATTCAGATAGATGATGTCGCAGTTCATGTCGGCGACCATTACATGGGCCGTCACATTGTCGAGCGCGCCCTTGAATGCCGCATTCATGCGCGCTTCCTGCTTCTGCGCGGTGATGTCGGTGGCGAATTTCATCACCTTCACCGGCCTGCCTTTGGCGTCTAGAATGGGATTGTAGGAGGCCTGGATCCACACTTGGCGACCACCCTTGCCCAAGCGCAGGTACTGGCCTGAGTCGTATTCGCCGCGGCCCAGCTTTTCCCAGAAGCGCCGGTATTCGTCCGAGGCGCGATACTGCGGATCGGCGAACATGCTGTGGTGCTTGCCGCGCACTTCCTCCAGCGTGTAGCCCATGGTCTTCAGGAAATTCTCGTTCGCGGTGATGATGGTGCCGTCTACATTGAATTCGATCACGGCCTGGGCGCGGCCGATGGCGCGGATCACGCCCTGCGCCTCGGCCTCCAGCACCTTTTGAGAGGTGATGTCGGTGGCGAACTTCATCACCTTCATCGGTTTGCCGTCGGCATCGAGGATGGGGTTGTAGGAGGCCTGGATCCACACGGCACGCCCGTCCTTGCCGAGACGCGGGTACTGGCCGGCATCGAATTCGCCGCGGGCCAGTTTTTCCCAGAAACGCCGGTACTCATCGGAGGCGCGGTACTGCGGATCGACGAACATGCTGTGATGCTTGCCGCGCACTTCCTCTAGCGTGTAGCCCATGGTCTTCAGGAAATTCTCGTTGGCATCGATGACGGTGCCATCGAGATTGAATTCGATGATGGCCTGGACACGATTGAGGGCCGCAACCTGGCCCTTCAGTGTCTGCAATTCCTTTTGCTTGGCGGTTGATTTGGCAAATAACACGATGACCTCCAACGATCCGCTCAGCAGTGATAAGCATCGACTTGGCGGTCGCGGGAGCTGGGCTCCGCGCGCCGTCTTCCATAAGAACGGCAGCGCGGCCCTCTGGCACACGAAGTGCGTCACAGCGCGGTGAATATAGGGGAAAACCCGCGATGCGTCATTTTGCAAGCTTTTCCGCAGCAATCTTAGCCGCGGATGTACGAGCGCAAGTCCTCGATGGTGTGCATCTGGTCTTCGATCACGCACTTCACCAGATCACCGATGGAGAGCACGCCGATGAGTTTGCCGCTACGCAGCACAGGCAGATGGCGGATGCGTCTCTCGGTCATCAGGCGCATCGCATCATCGACCGTCTCTTCCGCGCCGATGGTGAACACTGGCGACGACATGATGTCGCGTACGGCGGTGGTGGCGGATGACCTGCCGAGCAGGATCACCTTGCGCGCGTAGTCGCGCTCCGACACGATACCGACGATTTGCTGGCCCTCGAGCACCAGCAGCGCGCCCACATGATTGTCCGCCATGCTGCGTATGGCATCGATGACCGATGCGCCGGGCGCTATGGAATAGACCGCATGTCCCTTGCCGTCGAGCAGCTGGCTGAGCAACATCGCGCCCCCGATGCGGCTTCACGCCGCGTTTCGGGGGCTAGTGTACGCCTGTCAGAATTCCTTCCAAACGGCGTCGTCACTGAGCTGCGATGCTGCCGCGACGGGTGCAGCAGCCGCACTGCCCGCTCGCGCAGCCGGCGACTTGCGCGCCACCCACGGCCGGTTTTCCTTGCGGCGGTCCACCGGCGGTGCGGATCGCGCCGCACGCGGAGCAGCTGGAGCTGCCGCGGCAGGGGCTTGCGGCACTGCGCCAACAGCCAGGGCGTTCACTTTGTAGCGCTGCATGGACTGATTCAGGCCGCGTGCCTGGTCCGCCATGGACTGGCTGGCCGCTGAGGCCTCTTCCACCAGTGCCGCATTCTGCTGCGTCAGCTCATCGAGCTGCATCACCGCCTTGTTCACCTGCTCGATGCCCGAGGACTGCTCCTGGCTGGCCGCGGCGATCTCCGCCACGATGTCGGTGACCTTCTTCACCGCGCCGACGATCTGCTCCAGCGTCGCACCCGACTGCGTGACCAGGCTGGAACCCTCATCCACCTTGCGGACACTGTCCTGGATGAGCGATTTGATTTCCTTCGCGGCGGTGGCCGAGCGACTGGCCAGGTTGCGCACTTCGGAAGCCACCACGGCAAAGCCGCGGCCCTGCTCACCCGCGCGTGCAGCTTCCACGGCCGCGTTCAGCGCCAGCAGATTGGTCTGGAAGGCGATCTCGTCGATGACACCGATGATGTCGGCGATCTTCTTCGAGGATTCGTTGATGTCGGTCATGGCCCTGACCGCCCTGGCCACCACCGCGCCGCCCTTTTCAGCCTGGTCGCGCGCCGCCACCGCGAGCTGATTGGCTTCGCCCGCATTGTCGGCGTTCTGCTTGACGGTGCTGGTCATCTCTTCCATCGACGAGGCGGTTTCTTCCAGCGAAGAGGCCTGCTCTTCGGTGCGCTGCGAAAGATTCGTGTTGCCCTGGCTCATCTCGTCCGCGCCGCGGCTCACTTCCGAGGCCGCCTCTTTCACCTGCGAGACGATGTCGGACATGTTGCCGGCGAGCTGGTTGATACCGGTGCCCACCTTGAGCAACAAACCGGACCTGCCCTGCGTCTCGATGCGGCGGGTCAGGTCGCCGTCATTGGCGGCGTTGACCAGGGACTGCACCTCGTTCACTACGGTTTCCATGTTGGCCGCCAGATCGTTCACGCCGGTGCCGATCTTCACCAGCAGTCCCGACTGGCCTTCGAGGTGCACGCGGCGCGCCAGATCACCGTCGTTGGCCGCACTCACGATGGTGCGCACTTCTTCGACCACCGTGGCCATGTTCGCCACCAGTTCATTGATGCCGGCCGACAGCGGCTTGAAGAAGCCGGTCTTGCCGTTCATGTCGATGCGGCGCTCGAGATTCCCCTGCAGGGCCTCGCCCACGATCTGCTGCACCTCGGACTCCACCGCCAGTTCCAGCGTGCGATCCGCCCATTCCACCACCGTTCCCAGGCGTGCTCCAGAAGCATCCACGATGGGATTGGCGGTGATGCGCATGGTCCTGCTGCCGAACTTCTGCTCGGTGTCGAGCGTCGAGTTCAGCGTTGCAAAAGAAGTGCGTTCTCCACCTACGCCCTGCAGCGTGTCGATGTTGCGACCGATCAGCTTGCCGGCATCGAAGCCGGACAGCGTGCGGCGGAAATCATCCTGCGACGCGCTCATCAGCGATTCCGCCGCGTGGTTCATGTAGATGAGGTTGTTCTGTTCATCAGCCACCATCACGTTGGCAGAACTGGCGTCCAGCGACTGGCGGATACGCGAATTGGTCTGTGCCACCACGCGCTCGGCGTCGAGGCGCGCGCGCAGGTCGGTCTGCATCCGGTCCAGCGACTGCAGCAGAACGCCCAGTTCATCCCCTGCCTGCTCGCCGATCTCACTGTCGAAAGCCCCCTGCGCCATCCGCGTGAATACGCCATTGGCCTTGGCCACCTGCGAGCCCAGGTAGCGCGTCACCCACAGCGCAATGGCCACAGCCAGCGCCAGGCACAGCAGCACGACGCCCACATGCACGATCAGGTCGGACTGCTTGGCCCGGACGCGCGCATTCAGGATGCCTTCCAGCGTCGCCATGCCCTTGTCCTGCACATCGGCGAGGGTTTCTGTCAGGTCTTCGGTCTTCTCGGAGATCTGCTTGATCTGGTCGGCGGAGAGCTGTGCGCCCTGGCCCACGGACAGGATCTTCGGCAGCAGTTCCTCGAAGGAATCCCGCGCGGCCTCGGCGGCCTGCACGGTCGCCTTGTCACCAGGCGCAGCCTTGGCGTAATGCTCGGTGAGATCGGTGAACACCACGGACAGCAGTGCCTTGGCCGTGCCCATCTGCTCGCCCAGCGCCACGCGCATCTTCGGCGTGTTGTCGCCCGCGGTCAGCGCGTCGAAATTGCGCCGACCCTGCGCCAGCGCCTGCAGGCCCACGGGCAGCTGCAGGATGTTGGCGTCGATCAGCGCGAAGCCGGCCGCATCGGGATCCAGCGACAGGCCGGAAACCGTCGCGACGCGATTCACCGCCAGAAGCGCGCCCATCAACGCGGTCTCGTGCAAGTCGTGGCTGTTGGCATCCTTCACGTCGACATCCGCGGCCGCCACCACCGCTGCGCGCAGCGCGCCCCATTCCACCGACTTGCTCAGGCCGCCGACATTGTCCTTGTCCAGCTCGTCGAGTTTCTTCACCGAGGCGTGGATGCGCCCCTGATGCTCTTTCATTTCCTCAAGCTCGCCGTCGTGGCCCGCCGCGACAGCTGCCACGTGATCGCGGTGCTCGACCAGGTCACGCGCCACATCGATCAGCGGACGCTCCCAGTCGTTGCCCAGATCCTCGCTGCGGGCCGAGTGTATCGTCGACAGCGAACCGGCGATGTCGAAGTAGAACAGCATCGCCATCGGTAAAAGCAGCGAGGCGACAATCGCCGTCAGCTTGGTACGGGTGGAAAGACCGGCAAGTTTCCTGAACATGGACGTAAACCTCGGAGATGAATTCTTTTAGGGGGCGCTCATGGCCAGTGATGCGTCGTGCGCGGAATCCGCTTGCCGTACCAGCGACGGCCAGTCGTGATCCAGGCTCAGTTCGAAGCGCATGCCGACGATGAAGGCATTGCGCAGCGCGTGGTCGGCGCCGGGATGCGCCACCCACTGCAGCGACGGCACGACGGCCAGCCACGGCCGCGCCGGTGTGCGCCAGGTGAGCTCGACCTGTGTTTCGGACCGGCGTGGCGTCGCGCCGTCGAAGTCCTGCTGGCGCTGGAACGCGTCACTGGTGCGCCCGTGCGCGATCGCCAGTCCCACGGCATCCTCGGGACGGCCGGAGAGATGACTGATCACCACTGCCGCGCCCAGGAAGCGATCGATGGCGTTCACACGCCCCGCTGCGACGCCGGCGCGCAGCACGCCATTGACTCGCGCCGCCCCGATCTGGCCCAGCGGCAGGTCGGCCATGGTGTAGGCGCCGCGATTGCGCCGCGTCGCATCGTCGCCGCTCGCGCTGGCGTCGATGGCCGTGAAGCGCGAAGTGTAGGTCCACGCACCCATCGCCAGCTTGTTGAAGCCGGCCGGCGCCGCTTCGATCTCGCTGATGAGCAATGCGCCCTCATGATGCGAGACATCCACGGTGGCGAAGCTCTCGTGATCGACGCGCCCCGGCACGCCGTCGAAGGCCGCCATTCGCCAGTGCGATGCGCCAAGCTTCCCGGCGACACGCAAGCCCAGCGAGGTCACGGGAAAAACAGCGGGTCCGTTCTCACCGGTCTGCGCGAGGTCGGTGCCGATTCCAAATGGCGGACCGATGAAGAAGGCTGAGGTCACCGGCGCATCGAACTCGGCGTTCAGATCCAGCAGCCCCATGCGCGTGGAGACACTGCCGCCGCGGCCGAATTCGATCTCGCTCCACAGCTCGTACAATCGCAGCGCGGCAGGCGCCTCGATGTTGTTGAGCCCCTGCAGATCGCCCACGTAACGCCCGCTGATCGCCCCACCGGTGGTGTGGATCAGCGAGGCCGTGCTGGTGACCAGCGCGCCAGGCAGCAGGGTATCCGTGGTCCACACGGCGCCCAGTTCCAGCAGCCCGGAAGTCGCGTTGCCGCGTTCCAGGCCTCCGGTGGTGTTGCGCTTGAAGTCGAGCGTATAGCCGGCCGACAGCGCAAAGCCCGGACAGGCCACATCTGCGGCGCAGTCCTGTGACCGGGCCACGGAGGGCGCCGCATTGGCAGCAAGCAGCAGAACGGTGGGCAGCCACGCTGCACCAAGCAGGAGGTTTTTCATGGGCACGGCTCGCTCAGGCGGCCTGGGATGCCGGCGCGCTGACGCGAAGATCCTGGGAGACCAGATCCTCCACGTTCAGCAGTATCAGCATGCCATTTTCAGCGTTTGCCAGTCCCTGGATGAAATGTGAGTTGGCGTGACCGCTCAACGCCGGCGGCGGCTTGATCGCATCCTGAGCGAGATCCACCACATCGGAAACACTGTCCACCACCACGCCGCACTCGCGGGCGCCGCCCTCTTCCGAGCGCCACGACAGCACGATGACCACGGTGGTCGGCGTGAAGTCGGCACTGGGCAGCGCGAAGCGCAGCCTGAGGTCGAGGATGGGTACGATGGCGCCGCGCAGGTTCAGCATCCCCAGCACATGGGGAGGCGACTGCGGGATACCGGTCACCGGTGTCCAGCCGCGAATTTCCTTCACTCGCAGGATGTCCAGGCCATAGGTTTCACTACCAAGCCTGAACGTCAGATATTGTCCGCCGGTGGGTCCTTCCGCCGCGCGAGGATCAGTGGATCCCATGCGCGTACCACTCTGTTGTTGATTGACGACGTATTTATCGGACAAAGACGCGTCGGCTTGCGTACTGCAGTTCACACTACGAATGCAACGGAGAATCAACAACCTTGAAGCGTGAGGCTCATCTCTCAGTGTTGGTACGGAGACTCGAACGTTATGTCGCTTGTGCAGCGCGTTGCACTGGCAACTGCACCGGCCACTCCCGGTTGGATCACCTGGTGGCTTTATCGGGCAGATGCGCTTTTGTCGTCTAAGTACAAACCGCAATCCGGCGCAGGTTAAGAGTTTCCCCTACGCCGTAACGAAAATCATTCCCGGCCGCGCGAAACATATGGCTTTCAGGCTGTTAATTGCTCCACACGCAGCACTGCCCCATTCACACCCACGACGCGCACGCGCGCGCCCACCGGCGCATCGGCACCATTCACCAGCCACACTGTGTCGCCGACGCGGATCTTGCCGCTGCCGCCGCTCAAGGCTTCAACCAGCGTGTATTCGTTACCGACATACTGCTGGCCACGCTGATTCAGGGTGGACTGCACCGAATCCTTTTCTCCCGCGAAACGGTAGCGGCGCCACAAAACGATGGCCACGATGCCCAGTACGCCGAACAGCACGAGCTGGAACTGCCAGGGGATGGAGGGCACCAGCAGCAGCAAAGCGCCCACGACCACTGCCGCCGCGGCGAACCAGATGGCGATGGCGCCCGGCAGAAAGGTTTCTGCGGCGGCCAGCACCGCAGCCGCGATCCACCAGTGCCACCACTGAAGAGACTGTGCGAATTCCAGCATGGGCTACCTCGCCAATGTGGTGGTCTGCTTCTGCATCGCATCCTTGGTGAGTTCGGCGATGCCGCCTATGGAAGCCAGCAGGCTGGTGGCCTCCATGGGCAGGAAGAAGACTTTCTGGTTGGGCGAGGTCGAGAACGACTTCAGCGCTTCCACGTACTTCTGCGCCACGAAATAGTTCAGCGCATTGGTATTGCCCGAGGCGATGGCCTTGGACACCATGTCGGTGGCGCGGGCCTCGGCCTCAGCGGAACGCTCACGCGCCTCGGCATCGCGGAACGCGGCTTCCTTGCGACCTTCCGCAGACAGCACCACGGACTGCTTCTCGCCCTCGGCCTTCAGGATGGCTGCCTGCCGGAAGCCTTCGGCCTCCAGGATATTGGCGCGCTTGTCGCGCTCGGCCTTCATCTGCCGCGCCATGGAGTCGATCAGGTCCTGCGGTGGCTGGATGTCCTTGATCTCGATGCGCGTGACCTTGATGCCCCAGGGCGAGGTGGCTTCATCCACCACGCGCAGCAGCCGGTGGTTGATCTCATCGCGCTTCGACAATGTTTCATCCAGATCCATGGCGCCGACCACCGTGCGGATGTTCGTCATCGTCAGGTTGGTGACCGCCAGACGCAAGTTGTCGACTTCGTACGCGGCCTTGGCGGCATCGAGCACCTGGTAGAACACCACGGCATCCACGCCCAGCATGGCATTGTCCTTGGAGATGACTTCCTGGCGCGGCACGTCGAGCACCTGCTCCATCATGTTGATCTTGCGGCCGATGGCCTCGAAGAACGGCATGATGAAATGCAGGCCGGGTTCCATGGTGCGCTTGTAGCGGCCAAACTTCTCCAGCGTGTATTCATAGCCCTGCGGCACGGTCACCAGTGCCTTGGCCGCGACGATGATTATCGCGATCAGGATGATGATGGGCAGATAGCCGATGTTGTTCAGCAGGCTCATGAATTCTCCCTATCCCCGGGCATCGATTACTTCTTTGGAGGCGTGGCGATCAGTGCGCGCAGTTCGCGCAGCTTCGCTTTCACATTGCGCTCATGGGTCAGCCCCATGCGTACCAGCAGCTTCTGCCCCGATGATAGCTGCTCCAGTGCCGGATCTTCGTACTGATAGAGTACTTTCGGCTGCGTCAGCGTTATCGGCTTGTCGATTTCCGGTGCGCGCAGCATGTCGTCGATGGCAGCGATCATGCGATCGTTGAAATAGCGATCGGGGAAGCCCAGGTCCTCATATGCCTGCTGCAGCAGGGGATAATAACGGCGATACAGTTCCGCGACCTGTTTCGTATCCGCCTTCTGGAACAGCGCCACGGCCGCGTCATAGCGTGCAGCATTGCGCGCACTGAGGGTGATGCGTTCGGTGCCTGTGGACTGGTCAACAGTCGTCCGGTCCACGATGAAAGAATCCGTCGGCGCCTGCAGCGGGCGGCGCTTCTCCAGTGACGCATTGCGCGGCAGGTTGTCCACCGTGGCCACAAAACGCCGTGCCAACTGATCGGGCACCAGCCAGGTCTGCACGGCCGCGGCGCCAATCAAACCCTGCAGCGCGGCGGTCAGTGCAGGATCGCTGTCTGCCACAGCTGGCAGCGGCGGTGCGGATGCGGCATCAGCGGCTGGCGCAATGGGATGTTCGATCGCCGGCGGTGCCTCGGCCGCTGGGGGTGCTGCTGTTTCCGCGGCGTCTGCCACCACTTCTGGCGCCGCCGGCTTCGGTGTGCGATGCAGATACCACCAGGCGCCCGCACCCGCCGCGATCACTGCAACCAGGCCCGCCGCGATCAGCCACATCTTGGTGTTCTGAGTGCCGGGATCGTCCATGTCAGCCATCACGCCTCCTCGGGTTGCCAGGCCTGGGGCCTAGCCGTTGGAAACCAGTCGTCCGCGCTTCAGATGCACCAGCAACAATGAGACTGCCGCCGGCGTCACGCCGGGTATGCGCGCCGCCTGACCCAGCGTCAGCGGCTTCACTTCTGACAAGCGCTGGCGCACCTCGTTCGACAGACCGCCCACGCGGGCGTAATCCAGATCCGCAGGCAACGACGCCGTCTCGTGCGCCCGCCGTTGCTCGATCTCCACCTGCTGGCGTTCCACGTAGCCGGAATAGCGCGCCCTGACGGTAAGGTCAGTCACGGCCTGCTCGAGGATGCGCTCATCCTCGATGCCGGCGAACCCGGCACCGATCTGCGTTGCAAGTGATTCGTAGCTCATTTCCGGCCGCCGCAGCAGTTCCATCGCCGTGTGGCCCTGCAGCCTGGTCGTTTTCAACCGCACGGCTTCCTGCTCCACGGCCTCACGCTTGTCGCAGAAAAAGCGCCAGCGCTCATCATCCACCAGCTGCAATTCCCGCCCCAGCGGCGTGAGGCGCGCATCCGCATTGTCTTCGCGCAGCAGCAGCCGGTATTCGGCGCGGCTGGTGAACATGCGATACGGCTCGCGCGTGCCCTGAGTGGTCAGATCGTCGATGAGCACGCCCAGGTAGGAATTGCCGCGCTCGGGAATGAAGGTGGCGAGCTCACAAGCCAATGCGGCGGCGTTGATGCCGGCAAGCAGCCCCTGCGCCGCCGCCTCTTCATAGCCAGTGGTGCCGTTGATCTGGCCGGCGAAGAACAGCCCGCCAATGGCGCGCGTCTCCAGCGTCTGCTGCAGATCGCGCGCGTCGAAATAGTCGTATTCGATCGCATAGCCGGGACGCGTGAGATGCGCCCGTTCCAGGCCAGGAATGGTGTGCACGAACTCCTGTTGCACATCGAAGGGCAGGCTGGTGGAGATGCCATTCGGATATACCTCATGCGTCTCCAGCCCTTCTGGTTCGAGAAAGATCTGATGCGAAGTACGCTGCGCGAAACGCACCACCTTGTCTTCCACCGAAGGACAGTAACGCGGACCAACGCCCTCGATCACGCCCGTGAACATAGGCGAGCGGTCAGTGGCGGCACGGATGATGTCATGCGTGCGTTCGTTGGTGGCGGTGATATGGCAGCTCACCTGCATCGGATGATCGCTGCGACGCCCCAGAAAAGAAAACACCGGCCGCGGCTCGTCACCCGGCTGCTCCTGCAGCGGCGCATAGTCGATGCTGCGGCCATCGATGCGAGGCGGCGTGCCGGTCTTCAGTCGCCCGATGCGCGGCGCGAGCTCGCGCAGCCGCGTTGCCAGTCGCAGCGAGGGCGGATCGCCGGCGCGGCCACCGGAGAAATTCTCCAGACCCACATGGATGCGTCCACCGAGGAATGTGCCCGCAGTCAGCACCACGGCGCGCGCGGCGAAACGGATGCCGGTGGCCGTGACCACAGCAGCGATGCGATCGCCCTCGAGCTCCACATCCGCCACTTCCTGCTGGAACACATCGAGGCCGCGCTGCGACTCCACCGCGTGACGGATGGCGCGTTTGTAGAGCTGGCGGTCCGCTTGTGCACGCGTGGCTCTGACAGCGGGTCCCTTGCTGGCATTGAGCGTGCGGAACTGGATGCCTGCGGCATCGGCGGCACGCGCCATCACGCCACCCAAGGCATCGATCTCGCGAACCAGATGGCCCTTGCCGATGCCACCGATGGCCGGATTGCAGCTCATCGCCCCCACGGTCTCGATGTTCTGCGTCAGCAGCAGCGTGCGCGCGCCGCGACGGGCTGCAGCCAGCGCGGCTTCGACGCCGGCATGCCCACCACCCACCACGATTACGTCATATCGGCCGGCCATACCCATGGCGCTATTGTACTGGCCTGACTTGAGGCCGACCTACCGCGTGCTATGGTGCACGCCTGTGGCGCAGCGCAGACTTCCCTTCACCAGCCCGATCCGGGCAGTCATCCTGGCCACAGCCCTGGTGGCGACGCTGGCCGGCGCAGATGCCGCTGCCCCGACACGGGATACCCAGGCAGCTGCCCCGGTCTGGAGTGCATGCCGGCTCGACCACCCTTCCGGGCTGGCGTCGGTGGAAGCCCGCTGCAGTCATGTCACCGTGCCGGAAAATCCCGCACAGCCGCGCGGTCGGCAGTTGCAGCTGTTCGTGGCCCGCATCCCGGCGCTCAGCCGGCAGGCCTCGCCGGAACCACTCTTTATAGTGGCCGGTGGCCCAGGGCTCGCGGCCACGACCTTCTACGCCAGTGCGTCACCGGTATTCGCACGCATCCGGCGTCACCACGACCTCATCCTGGTAGATCAGCGCGGCACCGGCCGCTCGCATCCGCTGCTATGCCAGTTCGACGAGCAGCAGATCTGGGATGCCGGCGAGGAGGAAACCGCGCGCGTGATGCGCGCCTGCCGTGCGCAGCTGGCTACCGATCATGACCTGGCGCAGTACACCACCAGCGTGGCCGTGCGCGACCTGGATGCCGTGCGACAGGCGTTGGGCTACACGCGCATCAGTCTGTACGGCAGTTCTTATGGAACACGTGTCGCACAACATTATGCGCGACGCTTTCCGGCTCAGACGCAGGCGCTGATTCTCGATGGCGTCGTGGCGCCGACGCGGATTCTCGGACCGAGCACGCCACTGGATGCGCAGGCGGCGCTGGAACGGGTGTTCGAACGCTGCCGCAACGATGCGGCCTGCAAGGCGCGCTTCGGCGATCCCGCCGACGACTACCGGCAGTTGCGCGACAAGCTGGCGCATGCATCGGTCAACGTTTTGCTGAATGATCCGCGCAGCGGCGCGCCGCGCCAGCTCGCCTTCACCAGCAGCGTTCTTTCGGGTGCGCTGCGGCTTGCGACCTACACATCAGAGCAGGCCGCGCTGCTGCCGCTGGCTCTTCACATGGCAAACCGGCAGGGCCAGTTCGCACCGCTGGCCGCGCAATTCCTGCTGCAGGCCTCAGGCTACGATGCGGTGATCGCCTATGGCATGCACAACTCCGTAGTGTGCGCCGAGGATGTGCCGTTCTTTGCTTCCGCCCAGATGCCACGCGAACAAGTGGCAGCGACATTTCTTGGCAACGCGCAGGTCGATGCGCTGCAGGCACTGTGCACCGACTGGCCGCGTGGCCCGGTCGACGCCGACTTCCACCAACCCCTGCACAGCGATGTGCCCGCGCTGCTGCTATCCGGCACCGCCGATCCGGTGACGCCGGCCAGTTTCGGCGATGAATCGGCGCTGGGCTTTCGTTATGCATTGCATCTGAAAATGCCCGACCAGGGACATGGTCAGCTGGTGCAGCCCTGCATGGACGGCATCATGGCCGCCTTCCTCGACGCGGCCCATCCGGGCGCAAATCCGTCACCCGATACCACCTGCCTCGCGCATGCCATACCTGCGCCCTTCTTCCTGTCGATGAACGGCCCCGGCCCATGATCGAAGCGCGCGAACTGCACAAGAAGTTCGGCCGCATCACGGCGTTGCAGGCCCTGAGCTTCCGCGCCGCCGATGGCCGCATCACCGGATTGCTGGGTCCCAATGGCGCGGGCAAGAGCACGACGCTGAGGATTCTCTATGCCACGCTGGCAGCCGATTCCGGCATCGCCTGTGTCGACGGCGATACGGTGAGCGCGGCGAATCCCGAAGTGCGGCGCCGCATCGGCGTGCTGCCGCACAATGCCGGTCTCTACCCGGCACTGACCGCGCACGAGAACATCGAATATTTCGGCCGGCTCGCCGGCCTGAACATGCGTGCAGCACGCGCGCGCACCGCCGAACTGATCGAACTGCTGGATCTGCAGGAGATCGCCAACCGCCGCGCCAAGGGATTTTCCCAGGGACAGAAGATCCGCACGGCACTGGCCCGCGCGCTGGTGCATGCGCCGCGCAACCTGATTCTCGATGAACCCACCAACGGCCTCGACGTGCCGGCTGTGCGCAAGCTGCGCACCATGCTGCAAAGGCTGCGCGACCTGGGCCATTGCATCGTGTTTTCCAGCCATGTGATGCAGGAAGTGGCCATGCTCTGCGACGACGCGGTGGTCATCGCCGCCGGCGCCGTCGTGGCCACCGGCACGCCTGAGGCGCTGCGCCAACGCACCGGCGCACAGAGTTTCGAGGATGCCTTCGTGGCCCTGACCGGCGGTGGAGAGCCGGCCTGATGCGCGCGGTGCTCACCATCTTCGGCAAGGAGTTTCGCGAGAACCTGCGTGATCGCCGCACCGTGATGACGGCGCTGCTGCTCGGCCCCCTGTTCGGGCCAGTGTTCTTCTCGTTGATGCTGCAGCTGTCGTTGGATCGCACCCGCGTGGGTGCGGATGAAACCATCGTACTGCAGACCATCAATGCGCCTTCGGCACCGAATCTTGTGCACTACCTGCAGTCGCAGCGGGTGAGTGTCGAACCGGCGACCGGCGACGCGGCGGCGGCGAGGCAGCTGGTCG
>Ga0134124_10001408_pt1 | contig 19384 bp, 16 predicted proteins | sample KB304_FD_96880 | JGI IMG/M metagenome (GOLD analysis project Ga0134124, IMG submission 96880) | Terrestrial soil microbial communities without Nitrogen fertilizer from Kellogg Biological Station, Michigan, USA - KB3-0-4 | ecosystem: Environmental > Terrestrial > Soil > Unclassified ...
ACTCACGACGATATTCGAAAACCCAAGCGTGCTGACGTTGAAAGTGATATTCCGTCCGTTATTCGCGGTCCCCGTTCCACCTTGTAACGAAAGCGCCTGCCCGGCTAAGTCTCCCTGTCGTGCGTTGTTGGTTGTTCCAGCGGCAAACGAGACGTTCGCAGCGTTGATAGTGGTGGTGAGTGTCCCAGTACCATGGTCGACGTTGAGATTTGAATCATTGAAATTCCAGACTGCCAGCTCGTCAGCTCTCGCCGCCTGAGACGCGGCAAGGCAGATGAACACTGCGCAGATGAGGTTGAAAGGAATTCGTCGCGCACGACGAAAATCCGGCGTAATAAACATACACGTTCTCCTTTAATGAGGTTTTAGACACACGTGGTCCGTCCTTGAGAAAGCAGGAGAATCTGTGTTCAGAGACTCGTGAGGCTCGTCGGTAAGTTAGGCCAGGCTATGAGGACAGCCAAAGCTTTCTCGTTAGTGTCACGCACAATAAGCCGATTCTGTTTGCTCGTCAATAGGTAATTCTGCCATTCTTATAACGCAGTACGAAGATCACAGAGGAATACCGAGCTATGGGAAACAGCTTTTTCAAAATCGATAACTACGACACACTCGAAAGCCTTCTAACAGACTCGACGAAGAAACCCGTCATTGTCTTCAAGCACAGCAACGCGTGTTCGATCAGCGCGCGCGCGTACCGTGAGATGGAGAAGGTTGACGGCGTCAACATCGTTGAGGTGCAGTCGGCGCGCGACGTTTCGCGCGAGCTTGCGAGCCGGACCGGCGTTCGTCACGAAACGCCGCAGGTCATCATCCTGCGTGACGGCAAAGCAGTCTGGAACGCATCGCATTTCGACGTGACGGCGGCCGACGTGAAGAAAGCAGTCGAATCGAACAGCTAAGATGGAGCGACGCGGCCCGGCGATTGAGCCGAAAGAAATCAAGCAAGTCGACGATTTCACCGTCAGCATTGTCTGGGGTGACGATCAGCGCTGTACGTATCCGGCGGCCGAGTTGAGGCGCTCCTGCCCCTGCGCGCAATGTGTTAATGAATGGACAGGTGAACGCGTGTTGAAGCCTGACAGTATTTCTGAGACTATTGAAATCCGCGACATCAGCATCGTCGGGCGTTACGCGCTCAACTTTCGCTGGAGCGACGGTCACGAAACAGGAATTTATAGTTTTCGATACTTGCGTGAACTCTGTGAGAGCTGGGGTGCGGAATCATGAACGAACGCGATTTCTTTAACGAGAAAGAAGAAGTAAAAAAGGCAACGTATAGCTGTCCTCACTGCCGCGAGCGCGCTGAATATGATGTCCGTTGGTTGAAGCGTACGAAGAAGCCGCAGTTGCCACGCGGGGCAAACGAGCAGGATCGTGCGCGGTTTCAGAAGTCGCGCGACTACCTTGTGCGCATTGACGATATGCTGGCGTGTCGGAATGCGCGGTGCCGGCGACGTTTCGAGATCCCGAGCTCACAATCAGTGGTTTTTATTTAGCCGCGGATGAACGCGGATTTACGCGGATCAAGCAAAAAGCTGACAGTCGTCGGATTCAGGTTCCTAATAAACCAAGTTTCACTTAAGAAATCCTAGAAAAATGGTGGCGTGTGCGTTGCAGTAATGCGTAGCGCATGATCGATACACAGGAATTCGCCGGCGCGCGCAAAACTAACACCTCGTTTTTGACTCCTTTTGAACGTCGACTCGCACCGCGAGTTCTTCCCCGCATTCCTTCCTGGTTAGAGACGTACCACTTAACGATGCTGACGGTCGTCTGGTCGTCGTTGATCCTGCTGTTTTCATACTGGGCAGCGCGCGACCTGCGATGGCTTTGGGGAGTGTCGGCGATGATCGCCATGCAATACGTCACCGACCACTACGATGGGAAGGTTGGAAAGTATCGCGGCACAGGCCTGGTCAGGTGGGGCTATTACATGGATCACCTGCTCGATTATTTCTTCCTGTGTTCGGTCATTATCGGTTATGCGTTCATTCTGCCTGAACGGTCGCGCTTGCAGGTGCTGATCCTGCTCGCGATCTGTTCGGGTTATGAGGTCAGTACCTTTCTGGCGTTTTCCACGACCGAGCGTTTCAAAATCAGTTATCTGAAGTTTGGACCGACCGAGTTTCGGCTCGCGCTGATCGTCATTAATGCCCTACTGGTGAAATATGGCACACGCCAAATGATCAACGGGTTGAAATACGTAAACATCGGCGGGGCAATCGGGCTTGTCCTCATGGTTTATCACGCTCACAAAATCATTTGGGCGCTCGACATGGAGGAGAAAAACGCGCAACTCGTATCAAAACCGGCGCATCTGTCTGGGTAGTTCTGTTTTTCGGTGTACGGTTTGAGAGCGTTGCTACCCCGAATACGTCATCGAGAAAAATTTTTTCCTCGGAAGTGGCCCTTTTTTCTCGCGACGTGCGCGTTAACGGATGTGGCCTCTTCTTTGCAAGCGGAATCGCAGTCCGACGTTCTAGATTTACTAACTTTTGGGAACTGTGTGGCGAGAAATTCGTTGGATACATTCAGATTCAAACGAAACTCGAAAATAGCAATGTCAGAAAAGAAACAAATCAAGGTTATCAAAAAGGGCGAGAAACCCCGTCCGATCGTTAAGGTAAAAGCAGCTTCCGCACGTGAAACGGCGCGCGACATGGTTGGTACTGTGACCAACTGGGTCACGGAGTTTCAGCAAAAACGCCGCGCTGAGACGACAAATGCGTTGAGAATGCTTTCCAAGACGCCGCGGGGTAGCGAAGCCTAAATCAATTTCAATAGAACGCCGGAAGGAAACTACGGCGCGAGACGGCTCCAGCCATCTCGCGCCGGTTTCTTTTGTTGGTGGTTCGTTCAGATCTATTCTAGAATCCCGAGTGATCCAAACAACTGAGTGGAGGCTGAGTTATGGCTAGGAAGAGTTCTCCACGAAAGGGGAAACGTCAACCGGCGCGTCCTGTGTTCGACAGCATCCGCAAGCCGGGTGCGCCTCCCGGTCATCCGCTGTCGCATGCGAAACCGGATGAGGTAGCGCGGCCAGCGGGTCGCAAGGCCAAACACAAACGACGACCAGAATCGACAGACGAAGATGCCTAATACGGACGACCACGCCATCGGCGGAGCCTTTCTCAACCGCGCATCGGAGTTTATCCTCGGTGACTACCTTCCCAAGATCGAGCGCTGTCTCGAAAAACTGAGCGACGAACAGTTCTGGTGGCGCGCCAATGAGGAATCAAACAGCATCGGTAATCTCATCCTGCACCTCTGCGGCAACGCACGCCAGTGGATCGTATGTGGAGTTGGCTCCGCACCGGACGCGCGCAACCGCGATGCTGAATTTGAACAGCGCGATCTAATCCCGCGCGACGAGCTCGTAACGCTGCTCCGCGCCACCCTCACCGACGTACGCGCGACTCTTCAGTCCGTTGATCCCTCAACGCTACTCGAGTATCGCAAAATCCAGGGCAACGACGTCGACATCCTCGAAGCCATTTTTCACGTTACAGAACACTTCTCAATGCATGCTGGCCAGATCATCATGCTAACGAAGATGATGACCTCCGACGACCTGCGCTTCTATGAATTCGACGCCGGCACACCGTTGCAGCGTTGGCGTTCTCCTGCGCCATAAGCATTTTCCAGCGACAGATCTGCTACAAAGCAAGTTGCGAACATACTCCTCCGCTCGCGTACGATTTGTTGGACCGGTCGTAACTGAGATGCCGCTCACAAGCGATGCGTCATTGCCGACAATCTCAGTGCTGTGGATCGGGGGATGCGGTCAGGAGGGCCGCTGTCTGCCGCCGGCTGATTTCCTGTCTGGTCCATCCGGTTCGTCTTGAGCACCGTGGAAGAGTCAAGTTCATAAAGTTAGTGTTTTATTGACACCCGACCAGCTAATTGACTACTCTACCGCCATTCGATACTTGGGCTGAATTCTCACGAGCCTGCTAGTCTTTGCACTCTCGCCAAATCAGCCTCTCAATCTTTTCAAGTACCAACATAGCAGGAGGGAAGCTCATGAATAGTGACAGCGAAGAAACAACTATGGCAGACGGCCGGTCAGTTATTCTAAAGCCTGACCGTACGTGGGAATTCAAAGGTTCTGGAGAACAACGACTGGCAAAACGAGGATCGGACGTTCTCTTATATACGCTTGTGGTAGTTCTTGGTTTGCTGTGCTCAATCTGGAGTTATTGTCTTGAACACCAGTATGGTGACAACTTTCTAATTCACTTACTCAAGGAGATCGGTTTTGCCTTACTGGTTGCCGTTATTCTCGCCATGACTGTTGAGTATGTACAAAAGAAAAGAGACGAACAACGGTTCAGGGCTGAACGAGAGGCCATTAAGAAGGACGTGTTCGAACATGTTCTTGGTTATAGGCTTCCCAAGGGTACCTTCGAGCAACTTGACAATCAGATCCTCGGGGCCAAGTTCATAAGAAGGAATTTCAGGTGTTTTTATGTACTTCAAGATCTCAAAGGCACTGCTGAAAAGTTCATGCAGGTTAAGGCAACCTTCACGTATGAAATAGTAAACCGAACTCCGGAAAAGCAATCCTTTCTCTTTCTGACTGTCATTGAGAATGCTCCGGTTGAAAGTTTGAACGAGAATGTAAAGTTTACGAGTGTAAGAGTTACAGGTTGTGAGCCACCTATAGATTTAGATACCGAAAATAAACTCACTGCCGCAGTGAAACGAAATATTCGGCCCAATCACAAGGTAATCCAAGAGCCGATTTCGATTTCACCATTTGGCTCTGCATCGGCGGTGGTGAACTTTGATTCGGTGAAGGCCTTCGAAGGTGGCGTTTCGTTCCTTCTGCATAAACTCCAGACAGTCGGCTTTTTCCTGAGAGTAGATGCCCCCCCAGACGTTGAAGTCTCCGCCGACGCGTATTTCCCTGGTGAGTTGAGAAAGGGTTCTGAGCACCATCCGGGAAACAACACATATAATTGGGAGTTCGAACACCCGATACTTCCTTACCAGGGTGTATATGTGACTTGGAAATCTAAACCGAGCGCGAACTCCTCACCTTCTCCACCGCCCGCTCAAGCTGGGACAGGAGCTAAAGTCTCTGAGACTCCAAGGGCCTAACTCAATATCAACCTAAATCGGAGTCGACGTTATTTGCTGTTCCAGTTCAGGATTTTGTCGACGGAAGCTACGGCGATGGGATGGTAGGTAAGTCGTGCCTGACTATATATCTCTTGCGCGTCTTGCCTCCCTTCGGGAGTCTTGGCCAACTCCTGATAGAGAGGCGCGATCAGCTTTCGCCGGCCAGTTGAAGTCAAGAACTCGCGCAATCGAGGGTAGGCAACCTTGTATTGACTGCTGATCGCCATTAGAAGCCATTGATGAGCGATCTCGACATTGTTTGACCGCGTTAGATGGAAAGAGGTATCCAATTCCTTCATTTTCTCGATGTCTAACGGTCGAGGAAGATATCTCAGAAAGTGGAGCCATTCATGCGTCGTCCATGAAGGGGCTTCAATATCCGCTGCAGGTTTGATTCCTTGCAACCATTGATCGGCCTCAGTCTCTACTTTCCTAAACGCGTCGCTCTTAGGCAGTGGAGCATTGAGGGGAAGTTCTGGTTCATAAATCCATTTTTTGATCGAAACCTCTCGAGCCGGTTCCGGGTATTTATCGAAAAGGTTCTCCGACAAATAATCGATGAAACTTGCAGTCGTAATACTCTGAAAGGCAAAGTGGTCAAAATATTGATGCAGGAATCGATCGAAACGCTCGCGACCAAACGTTTCTTCCAAGTGCCTCAGAAAAAGAGCACCTTTATCGTATGGAACTCTCGTAATCCCCGCATCTGGATCACGACCTTTAAGATCGATATGCATGATCCTGTCTTTCTCATCCAATGAGGACAGTACAGTTTGTAGATTCTGCCGGGCCAGCGCTGCCTCCATTTCTTCCCGCCCTCGCCCATAAACCTCTTCAATAATTCTTCGCTCGACGTAAACTGTAAAACCTTCGTTAAGCCAAAAATCCCTCCAGGTGGCATTCGTTACCAAATTGCCGGACCATGAGTGTGCTAACTCGTGAGCCATAAGACCCACCAGGCTCTTGTCACCTGCTAATACTGTCGGTGTGATGAAGGTTAGCTTTGGATTCTCCATGCCCCCCCAAGGGAAACTTGGAGGCAGCACGAGCAGATCGTATCGACCCCAGCGATAAGGCCCATAAAGACGCTCTGCAATCTCCATCATCCTTTCAATATCGGCAAACTCCCAGGCAGCCTTTTCGATGACCGGCTTCTCCGCATATACACCTGTTCTGGGACCAAGCGATCGGAACGCCAAATCGCCAACCGCCAGAGCCATGAGGTAAGAAGGAATTGGCTGATCCATCTTGAAGAAATAATTTCCGCCATTTGGCTCATGAGCCCGGTTATCCGCACTCATCAATGCCAGCAGGTTTGGAGGCGTTCGTATCCGTGCGGTGTAAGTGATTCTTACTTGAGGCGAATCCTGCAATGGAATCCAACTTCGCGCGTGTATAGGTTGTGATTGGGTGAACATGAACGGCTGTTTTTTTTCGGCTGTCTGAGCGGGCTCAAGCCATTGCAAAGCTGATGCCCCCGGCCGAGTGAGGTACTCGATTCGAACATGATTCACTTCATCTGCCAGCGGGATTTCAAGCGGTGAGCCCAGGATGGGATCTTCTGGACCTAAGGAAAACGGGACACGATTAAAGGCCAGTCCGTCCGTCGAAGTTTCAACGCTGATTATGTCCAGATCCCGAGTATCCAGAATCAGGAACTGGCTGTCCCACGAGAGTCGCTCGAAAGTCAGTACAGCGATGCCTTTTAGCACCCTCTGAGCAAACAAGACGTCCAGTTCCAGATCGATGTGGTTAACTCTGATCTGATTGGGGGTTGAGTAGGAATGATAGTCTAGCGCAGGATCAGGCTGTCCATCATAAGTTGAAGCGTGCTGGCTTCCCAAGCTTAGCTTATTAATTTTTTCCGTTAACACCCGTTCAAAAATACCCTAGTTTCAGAAAATTACCAAAGGCACTGTGCGACGATCAGCGACATTCGATTTTGGTCAGTTGCAACGAGTACCTCCAGCAGTTGCAAATCGCTCGTTGAGCACCGCGGAGGCCGGGCGTTAGTTGATGACTTGGCGTTCGGGTCCGTCGGGGTTCGTCTTAGCACTCATCAGCCGCTCGTAAAGGAACCGCCGAACGTTTGTAAGAGGTGAGGCCCCGGGTTCCACCCAAGGCTCTCGCGTTGTTTGGCGACATCAAGACACGAGCGTGTTGCCCGCCAATAACTCGCCCCAACTACTGCAATCTGAGCGTCGACCATTCCGTACAGATTCAGCTCACTGCAGCGTGTGAAGGCAAAGTGTTTCACTGTGTTGGCGAGTACTTTGGAATGCGTGGAGTTTTGAAGCGTTCCCATGAGCACGAACATGGCGGCGGCAGATTATTTACCGGCAAGCCGGACTCATTACAAAAATCTTATTGGTCTGTTTTCTATTGCTTACTCCTATGCATAGTAGTGCTATCTGCTGTAAAAGAAATTCGATCATTCACAGAACTTATAGATGAAAATCGTAGGCGAACAGAACCACCCGAGAAATCTTCCGAATATTATTACGGGCGTTGCCGGAACCTCGTATGAACTGGGCATCTCGGGACAGGACGTTCCGCATGAACACGAAGCCACGGGGCTATCAACGGCTTCACTGTAATGGCATATCGGCGGCCAACTGCTTCTATCTGTGTAAGAACGCAGGTATATGAACACGCAAGTCATGCCAGTTGAGTCATTCGCATTTGGAACAAAATACGCGGCGTACAAATTCATACCATCCCTATACCCAATCGGATCACGCTCTGTGAACCGTCCTTGAACTGTGTCGTAAGTCCGAGCGCGGAAGTGCATCAGGCCGGTTTCACGATCCAACTCACGGCCTGTGAAGGTGAAGGGGTTGCCCACGCGTGATACGAATCCCGGGTTCTGGTAAACAGCGTCGAAGGTCGTCACCTGCCCGTAAGGTGTGTAGCTGTAGCGCTCGACGATTTGGCCCGCAAAGTTAGTCAAGGCATAGGTGCTGAATTGCTTATTGCTGTGGTAGTAAAAACGGTTGCCTCCCCGATCCATCGTCAATGGCTCGTCGATGTACGTGCCATAGGTGTAAGTCGCCTGTACTGCGTCGCTCACGTTGCGCTCTTCAATGATGCGTTGATCGCTATAGTAGTAACGCGTCACTCGCGCGCTTAGAGGCGCCGTCAGAAGTAACTTCTCAACGCGCCGGCCAAAGGCGTCATAACGGTAACTCGCCAGCACAGCTCCCGTGGTTCGATTTTTTACCTGCTGCAACTGATCGTTGGCGTCGTAAACAAAGGTAAAGGCAGAGCCATCATCCGTCTGATTGAAGTTGGCGTCGTAAGCTTGCGGAAATGGAACGGTGCTACGGCTGGTCAAGGCATGATGATTATTGTGCGTGCGTGTCTCGTTCACGCCGTTGTTATTCCAAACTGTCCAGTTGCCGAGCTTGTCCAGCGTCCAACCTTGTGAAAACGTTGGGAAGGGCACGGTGTTGACGGCGACCTGTCCACGCTTGTTGTCAGTGAGTCGATGCATACCGTCGTATGCGTAAGCTTCGCCCTGGCCGGGAGTCGTCAGATCATCTTGTACCAGTGCATCACCTTCATTGGTGTAGCGATAATCCCACGCTTGCACATTTGCGTGATTCAATCGCGTGGTCCGGTCTTGAGCGTCATAGTCCCATTTTGTGAAACGACCATTAACATACGCGCGAATGATGCGCCGGCCAGCGGCGTCGTAGGAGTGTTTGGCTTGCACCTGATCGTTGATCTTGACTTCAAATAGCTCCCGGCGATTGGTGTAGGTTTCCTGCATCCTGGTTCCACCGGGGTAGGTGATTTGATTAATCAGGCCATCCGGATCATAGACGTATGCTACTGTCTTCGCTCCGGCCCCAATATTTTCTCGCTCACGCAGTAGGCGGTTGGCTCCGTCGTAATCCGCCGTCAGGTTTGAGCGATCAACCGTGGTGTTGTAGAGCCCGCCTACTGCTTTTTTCAAAAGACTGTTGGCATGATAGGTGAACTTGTCAATGCCTAGAGTGGCGTTGCCCGCCAGGTATTTTCGAGTTGCGAGTCGCTCCAGGTTGTCATAGGTGTAGTTGATGGTGATTCCGTTAGGCTTGATGAGTCGTTTGAGCTGGCCCAATGGAAAATACCTGTAGTTCCAACTCCGCGCTTCGCCAGTGTCAAAGGCATAAGTAGCCGTCAGACGCCGGTTAGCAATATCGTAGATGTATCGAGTGACTTTGCCTGTGGCATCGGTGATTCGCAGAAGGTTTCCAACGGCGTCGTATCGAAACTGGGTGGCAGCGCCGATCCCGCCGTCGTCCTCGATTATGCTCGTACGACGGTTACGTTTGTCATAAGCAGAACGGTTCCGCTTTCCATCACGATCCAATACAGTCAGCAGGTTATCGTTATTGTCATAGGTAAGCGCGGTCGCATGGCCCAGTCCATCGATGGTCTTCACCGTGCGGCCTGCTCCATCCGTCAGACTGCTTTGAGTATTGTTGTTGCCGTCCGTGGTGATGTGCTTCAGGAGTCCGTCTTCGATTAGATCATAGGTGTAGATCAGTTGTGGCGTATCTCCGCTTACCCTCGCCACGCGGCCAAGTCCCTCATATTCGGTTGTGACAAGCTGCGCAGCCGGGCTCGTTATCGTCTCTTTGCGACCAATCACACCAGGCGTCGCGTCATACGCGGTTCGGGTTTTCAGATTGAGGCCCATGGGATCGGAGATCATTTCACTCTGACGATTTAGCCCGTCATACGCATACGTAGTCACCCGGCCACTCTGGTCGGTGACTTTGGTGCGATTGCCATTAGCGTCGTACTCATACCTGATCGAGTTCTGATTGGCGTCAACGACTTCGATCAACCTGCCGCAGCACGTGTCATAAATAAAAGTAGTTGTATGTCCGTTAGGATTGATCTCACTCTCGCGCAGCCCATCAGCGTAATAGCTGTTGGTGGTTTTTTCATTAAGCGGGTTGGCATCAGTGAGTAAGGTATTACGTGCGGAATAGGTCCTGGTCCAAATCCTTCCATTCTTATCGGTGGTGCTCAGTTGATTGTTATTGCCGTCGTAGCTGTAAGTCTCAAGTGCTTCTACGGGCGTTCCAACTGCACTGCGCTCGCGCGTTTTCCGATCTCTGTCGTCATAATCGAATTCATAGCGGATGCCATTGCCGTCAATGTAGGCTGTTTGTCTACCCTGAGCGTCATATTCATTTCTGGTAATGATGGTTGCACCGCCTGCGGTGAGCTCAACCGCTTTACTGAGAACGCGGTCGAGCGCATCGTAGGTGTAGCTGGTCTTACGCCCGTATGGATCCGTGGTGGAGAGCAGATGATACTGATCATAGACATTCGCGGTTGTGAGCGTGTTATTAACCTTCGGATGAACGCTCGTGGTCAGCGCCCGGCCCTTATAATCGTAGGTGTATTCGGTGCTGTCTCCATCCCGGTCGACGCCCATCAGCCTGCCGGTTGGCCCATCCCAGGTGTTAGTGGTCGTTGCGAGGACCGTATTCGTAGCCGCCTCCCGCACTTGAGTCGTCAGCACTCGTCCGGTGGCATCGTAGGTGTAATCGGTGTGATTGCCGTTGCGGTCCCTTTTAGAAAGCAGTCGCGCCGAAAACTCGCCCGAGCCGTAATTCATCAGCTCGTTTGATCCGTCTCCGTAACTGGTAACAATCAATCTGCCGGCACTGTCGTAGATATAACTCATCGGCCGTCCCACCGGGTCTGTGACACTGGCCAAGCGGCCTGCTGCATCGTAGGTATAAGTGACAGTGCCTGCGGGTTGGCCGGTACTCTGCGGCAGCGTCAACGATCTTAAATCGCCATTAGAATCATATTCATACGTTGTTTGATTTCCATTGAAATCCGTGTGATTCACCACCTGCCCGCGCTCGTTGTAACTCCAGGTTTCGGTCGCTTCCACTCCCGTCGCGCCCGCCGCCTCAGTGTGACTCAACAGATTTCCTTTCGTGTCATAGGTCCATAACTCGATCGCGCCGCTGCGATGCGTATGACTTGTCGGTTGAGCAAATTCGTTATAGGTGAAACTCTCAGTCGAGCCGTCCGGATACGTCTTGAGCGAGATTCGATCGGTGGCTAAATCACGCACCGCGCTCCATGTGCGTCCATCCGGCTGCGCCTGGCCTTTGATGGGGCGGTCATTGTCAGCTTCGTAAGTAGTGAAGTCCTCCCAACTGCCATCCACTCGCTGCTGCCGGTGCGCAAGCAGCACTTTCGCCGAATTGGCCTTGACCTCGGTAGTCTCACCACGGTGATAGACCGTACTGGTAAAGACTCCGGCATCTTCGCTGCTCGTGCGCGAGTGCAGGAGCGTTCCGTCGGCCCGCTTTATCCATCGCGTCCGGCCACGCGCAAAGTGGCTTAGCAGAATGCTTTGCTGGTAATCGTCTGCGGGCAACAGTGCTTCGTTGCGTTGATTGAGCTTGGCGAGGTCATCGTAGCTCCAGGTCGACTCAATGCCATTTCCGTAATCGACTTTGTGAGTAAAGAAAGGATTGATGGCCTCATCGTAGCTGTAACTGATCTCCCGCCCGTCGGGCAAGGTCACCTTGTCGACAACATTGTTGCCCTGCCAGGTGCGGTAACTGAACTGAAAACTACGGCCATAGGGATCGACTGCATCCGTCCACATCAGAACGTCAGGAGTTGTATCGTTTACCGGTGTGACGTAGTTGAAATTGATCCGGTTGCCGTTGCGGTCTTCGATGTAGCTGAGGCGGGCGCGTCTGTAGACCCCATCTTGGAAATATTCAGTCCAATCAAAGCGGAACAGTCGTCCATCTACCTTACGAAAGATGACGTGAGTCGCGGTCGCCTCGACGACTTGGGTCGGGCGGTCGCCATAGCCCAGCGAGATGAACGTGCCGCCTCCGCTATCGAAGAAGTCAGCGTCCAGCCTGTTATTGGGGTTGACGAAGCGCAGCATGTTAGTTCCCCCGAAGACGCTCAGGCCGACCCAATAGTCGTAATTCATGTACATCGTCAATCCGAAGCTGCCGAAACCGTTCCTGGTCGAGCGCCAGATCCGAGTCAGCCGCAGGCGAATCATCTGACTGTCTTCGGGAATATCGGCGCCCGTCGTGGCGCAGGACGGACAGCCGCCGCTGGCCGGAGCGGCGCTGGGCCCGTCGTCATCGATGATGGCGAAAGATTCTGCCGCGCTCTCAATGACTCCGGCCGGAGAGTTGGTCTTGGTGGTCTGAGAGCCTTCCTTATCCAGGCAGTCTCTTTTTTTGCTGTCCGTACTGTCGGCAATTGAGGAACTCGGGCAGCAGTCGCATGGCTGATGAGGGACGTTGTGACAGGTAGTGTACTCTGGTTGGATAACGCCACCCTGCGTATTACCACTGCCTTGGCCTAGCACTGAGCTTGAGCATAGTGCCCCCACTACAAAGGCTAGCAACGCTAGTGAGCTTATCTGTGTCCGTTTCATGACTGTCTCCTCCGATTCGATCAGTAGCTATGAAGGCGTGACTGTTTACTGAGCTCTTCGCTTCCGAATGCGTTCGACCAGCTCCGTCGTGGCTGCCGTCTGACGTTTCTTGTTTGCTCTTACTTCGGCGAAATACCGCTCGGCATAACGACCGCTGCGTATCTCATCGCGCATCGTCTTGCTTATGCATTGCACCTCAAACGTGGCTGGCCCGGCGTTCTCGGGCGAGCCCGCCAGCACTCGGTAGCGCCCCTCGTTAGTTACAAAGAAGGAGGTTGAGGCTAATCCGCGGCCATCGGCTTTGACCGTGATCGAGATGTCATCATTCGCGAACTTCCCAGAGTCCAACGCTACGAACGTCACTGGGCGGCCGGATTTAGCCTGCACCACCAGCGGCTGCTCCAGCCAACTTTGCGGTAATGCCAGTCTAAATGGCTCTCCAATGATCCTGAGTTCTTCATGCTGCTTCTGCCCGGCGGGAATTGGGGCCATCTGGTAGAGACGCCCAGCGTCGATGCGCTGGTAGTAGCTGGAGTCAGCGTTAATGAGCGAGAGATCGTATGGTGCTGTTGGCTTAGCGGTATTCGCTGGATTCAGTGCGGCAGAACTTGTCCCTTTGCCTGATGAGGACATGTGTTTGACCACGCCCCATTGCGACATCGATTGGGCAAGGCCCATCTGCCACACTGTCAAGCTCCCGATCATGATTGCAGCCAGCGCGAGAGCCTTCCACCTGAGGTAAAACAAAGAATACTTACTGGCTCGAATCTTCGACAGAAAGATGGGATTCATTGAAAGAACTCCTTTGCTTCGTTCAATCGACAATCTGAACAGCGAGCGAAACATTACTGAAATATTTTCCGCTGCCGTTTTTAGAGTTGTTTGTCGTGTAGGAAGGAGATGTAGGTAGGGAAAGAGTTGCAGAAGTAACGCTATTCGAACTTGAAACTATACTCGTCGGTTCTCAGAACTCTTCCATCAGTAGAGAGACCGTTGAGTTGCACTCGATAAACACCGGGAGTTAGAAGGCGCGTAGAAATTCTCAAACGAACCACTCTGCCGCCCGCTCCATTCTGAAAGTGAAGATTTGAGATTTGGAACTGATCCTGTGAGCCCTCCTTTTGCAGCAGGGCATTGTAGCGCTCGGTTTGATTCCTCGGCAGTAACCATAATTCCAAGACCGGACCTTTAAAAGTTGAAGAGACGCTGGATACGATGTCTGTGGTAGATGTCGGCGGCACAATGAGCGTATATACCTGATCGGAAGGCAGGTTCGGCTCTCCGGAGGCATTGAGTTGCGCCAGTTCACGTTCAATTGCCTGTCTTTGGGTCGCGCTTCTTCGGTACTTTACATACCAAACCGACCCGATGGCGATAGCCACCAAAACCACGGCGGCGATAGGCGCATAGACCAGAAGTTTGCGACGAAAAGGCGCCGGCTCGATTGATGCCGTGTCGAGCGGTTCGTTAGTCACTGTATCGAGCTGAGCCTTACTGAGCCTTCCGCGCTTGATCGGAACAGTATCGGTCGCGGCCTCGCCAAGAACATGAGGTGCAATACGCACCGCATCGATATTGGCCTTGTTCCGAGAAAAACGCCTCAGCGATTTGGCAAGCTTCAGCTTATTTCGCTGGTGCGCTATGGCGAGAAACTGGCGCAGAAAGTTTTCACGTTCCTCACCTTTCAAGAAACCTTCAAGATACTCTTCTATCAGATCGTCTTCCGCCATCAGCAGCTTATCTCTGATAACAGCTTCGGCTAAGACACGCTGCTCCAGTTCTTCACGTTCTTGCCCGCCAAGTTCACCGAGCAGGAATTGCCGCATTCGAAGATCTTCAGTGGTTACTTCTGCCATAATTCTTTCTGACTCGTTTTGACAATGATATTCGACAAGATCTAGTTCGCGGAACTTGATTTCAAGCAGCGCTCAATACACTGGGTCAGCAAACCACGCATTCGGTGCATCCTGACCCGCAAAGCGTTTGAATCAATCCCGAGGCCCTCAGCCAGCTCTCTTCTCAGATCGATTTTTGCCTGTCCGTCCTTCTGGTAGTACGCAAGCGCCAATTTGCGGTCCTGCGACGCGAGCCTTCCAAGGCACTTGCTGAGACACGCATCCACTTGCTCTATATCATCGTCAGTGTCATCGACAATCGGAGTGTTCGTCGTGTCGCCATCCTCCAGTGAGACCAGCACTCTTCTACTGTTCTCGTATTCTCGTATTAAGTTTCGAGCGACCCCATAAAAGTAGAAATGCGGTTTTCCTTCGTAAGTGCTCCGGATCTGACAGGCTTTCTGCGCCACGATGTTTATAGTTGCGTCAGCCATGCCTTCAGCGTCAACACATTTTCGCCAGGCGAATATTTTCACGAGGCTGCGACGAATCTCTTCATACTTGTGACCTGCATTCTCCCGATCAGAGTCCAGCCAGGCAAGCAATTCGTCGAACGTCTCTTGTGTAATCGTCAGGCCAGTTTTCATCAAACGCCTTTCGAATAAGAGATCTCCTCTGCCTTCAATTATCCGCCCTTCTTTCGAATGCGAACACTTGCCCACCAGATGCGACAAAATTGAGATGTCGAACTATCAAGAACCATGCTTCCCATCCCGATGCACACCGGACAGATCATCATGCTGACGAAGATGATGACCTCTGACGACCTGCGCTTCTACGAGTTCGACGCCGGCGTCCCAGTTGTGCGTTGGCGCTCTCGCCCGTGAGGGTATTGGATCACATCCTTTACGGCGTCGCGGGCTTGGGCGCTGGCGGCATATTGAATTTCGACTCATCGACAGGCACATTCAATTTTAATTCAGTAAACGTTCGCGACGAGGTCGGGTTTCCGACTTCAAGTATTGCGGCGCGCGCTGTAAACGGAAACTTCAGGCCATCGACTTCGCGGTAGTCTTCCAAATCGATTTGATCGGGAATGATGCCGATGATCGTCGGCATTGTCGTTGTGCGTCGCAGCAACAACCCTGAGACAGCATCGAAATAAAGCCGCATGCGCCGGTTGTCGGTTGTCGTACCGTCGACGATATAAACATCCCGATCGCTAAGTTTATCTTTGCGGACTCGCGGCGGTCTGCTGTATTGCTCTTTAAGCTTCACAAGCGTAAACAGACCGTTTGCCGCCTTGATATTGATCAACTCCGTGCCGGTTATCTCTCTCACTCCGCGGGCGGTTTTCTCCCAACCCACTTGACCATTGAAACCGCGTTCTATCGTCCCCTGCGGCGTCGTTACCAACAAATAGAACTTGTCAGGCGCAGCTTGTAACAGCTCAAACTGATACGAATTTCCGTTTGCTTGTGTGACTGTGCCTTTCGCTGTTCGGGATTTCAGTTTGTCGATCGCAGTCTGGCCGCCGAGCGCCGCTGCGTACTTACTGAAGATTTCGTCCGCTGAAGGCAATGCAGGCGTAGCACTGGGTGATGCCTGCGGTGATGCGCCTGGAGTCGGCCCACTCGCCCCGCCGGCATTAGGGGGTGGAGAAGGCAGAGGCAAGGGCAGCACCGGGATCGATTGTGGAGACGTGCGACCGCGATGGCAGGTGTAACAGGACACTGGATCCAGCTTAAGCCGTTCGGTCGTCTTGTTGATCTCCATCACCAGTTTAACCATGTCGCGGGCGCTGGTCTTTTCCGGCTTGGCGTCTGAGGCGTAGTCCCACTGGCCCTGATTGTTGACATGACAATAATTGCATCGCCGTCCCATCGAGGCCGCAAAGAAATTCATCACCGGAATTAGTTGCGATTCTGGCAGGCCGGTCAGAACCTTGATGTTTTTCCCGACCTGTTCGACGGTTTTCTCCTGTGGTGGTTGCGCTTTGGTGGCGCGCACTACCTCGCTGCGATTGTCGAAGATTAAAAAAAGAGCGACGCTTGAAAAACCTAACGCGATGGACTTCAGAAGTGTTCGTTGCATAAGGGTTGCAGGTGCTTGACTCAATGTGTAGTTTGTCTCTACCGTTTGGAACCAGGAACTAGTATAAGCGAACCTCTCAATCAATAATTTATCTTTTGCGTTTTATTGATGAAGCAGATTCTCGAGACTCTCTTCCAGGACTCGCGATACGGCGTGCGAATGCTGCGGAAGTATCCGGGCTTTGCCTTGACGGTCATGATTACGCTGGGACTCGGCATCGGAGCGAATGCCACGATTTTCAGTGTCATCAATGCCGTCCTTCTGGAGCCACTCCCATACCGAGAACCTGATCGCCTTATTCGACTTTGGGAAACCAATCCTGGCGGTGGCCTGACTGAGGTCGCAGTCTCGGTTCCAAATTTCCAGGATTGGCGGCAGGACCAGTCTGTCTTTGAGCAATTGGCGGCTTCGGAGAATGCGACCTTCAACCTTACAGGCAGTGGCGAGCCGCAGAGAGTCGCAGCCGCAAAGATCACAGCCAATCTGATCCCGACCCTTGGCGTGGCGCCCGCGCTGGGAAGGAGCTTTCTTCCTGAAGAAGAATTAGTCGGGGCCAATCATGTCGTACTGCTGAGCCATGGTTTGTGGCAGCGCCAATTTGGCAGCGACCCATCGCTCGTCAATAAAACGATTCAACTCAACGGCGAGAGTTATACAGTCGTTGGCGTCATGCCTCCCGGATTCCAATTTCCTGCTCTTAAAGAACTGTGGGTTCCACTCGCATTGGACCCGCTAAAGGAACCATGGCGCACTGACCGCACCAATCGCAATCTGTCAGTATTCGGCCGGCTCAAACCCGGTGTCACACTCGATCAGGCAAACTCCCAACTCGGCATCCTCGCCCAACGGCTGCAAGAGCATCATCCGAAAGAAAACACCGGCTGGGGCATACGTTTGCGCACGTTCTATGACTGGATTGTGCCGGAAGAAGTTCGGCGATCCATGCTGTTGCTTTTCGTAGCGGTCGAGCTACTCCTGTTGGTTGCGTGCGCAAATGTGGCGAACCTGCTGCTGGCACGCTCGACGACGCGCCAACAGGAAATAGCAGTTCGTGCAGCGGTAGGCGCACGTCCGGCGCGTTTAATCAAACAACTGCTGATTGAGAGTCTGTTGCTTGCCGGCTTGGGTGGACTGTTTGGCTTGCTGCTGACGTTCCTGGGAACGAAACTGATCGCGTCAGTGAACGCCCAAAATATCGCGCGCTTGCATGAGACCCGCATTGATCTTTCCGTGCTTGGTTTTACCCTGCTCGTCACGGTAATCATCGGAGTGATTTTCGGCCTAGCGCCGGCCTGGTGGGTTTCGCACCTCGATCTCACAGACAAACTAAAGATGAGTGCGCGAATCGGAGGCAGCAAGCTAACTCACCGCCTGCGCGGGTCATTGGTTGTGGCGGAGGTGACGATGGCCGCGGTGTTGCTCGTAGGCGCGGGATTGCTTGTGCGCAGCCTGCTACGTTTGCAAGCGATGCCTCTGGGCTTTGCATCGGAGAACGTGATTACGATGCAAGTCAGTCTTCCGGGAGTAAAGTACGGCGACCGCGCGCAACGCGTAAACTTCTTTGACCAACTGTTGGAGCGATTGCGCAACGTTCCCGGTGTCGTTGATGCGGCGGCAGCAGAACGGATTCCAGGCGACGGCGGTAACTGGGCGATGGAAATCACACTTGAAGGCGCCGAAACCGACAAGACTCGATCCTCAGCCGATGCGCATGTCGTAACTCCACACTACTTTCGCGCCACAGGTATTCCCGTCCTGCGAGGCCAGGAATTCAGCGAGCAGCACCGCGATGACAGACCGCTCGAGTTAATAGTCAGCGAAAGCTTCGCGCGTCGCTTCTGGCCCAATGAAGATCCGATTGGCAAACGTTTTCGTCCGGACACAAACAATCCGTTCGGTACGGTGGTAGGAATCGTCGGCGACGTGCGGACTATCGATCGTCGCGAAGAGAATCTGCCGGCGTTCTATCTTCCTTACGGCTACATTGGTATGCCCGGGCTGGTCGTGGCGGTGCGCACGGTAGGTTCACCTGAAAACTTTACGACAGCGCTCCGGAACGAGGTGCGGCAGATCGATGCTGAGCAGCCTGTCTATAACGTTCGGACGATAGATGAGTTCATCGCCAACGCCACCGCTCAACAGCGTCTGCAAGCTTCGCTATCGAGCATTTTCAGCATCGTGGCTTTGGTGCTTGTGGCAGTCGGGATCTATGGAGTAGTAGCCTACTGGGTTCGACAACGCAGACGCGAGATCGGTGTCAGGATTGCTTTGGGAGCTGGCGTCACTGACATCTTGAAGATGGTCATCGTGCAGGGAATGCGAAACGTGTTGCTTGGTCTAATAATCGGGCTCATTGGATCTTTTGCCTTAACACGCTGGATCGGTAGCTCGGTTTTCGGGCTTAGCGTTAACGACCCGTTCACGTTTGCTCTGGTTGCGCTACTGGTTTTCGGAGTCGCATTCGTGGCGTGTTATCTCCCTGCGTGGCGTGCAACAAAGGTTAGCCCTTCCACAGCGTTACGAAATGAGTAAGGGAGTTTCCACGAGTTAATTGTTAGCTTCCCAGACGGTGGTCCATTCTCCAGCGAGGTCATCCCACTGCTCAAGCGCCTCGACGAGTGGCGCACCTTCGGATCGTACCGGTCACCGTTGAATGCCATGAACGCTGATTCCGCAACATTTGACGTGAGGATTGTAGCTCTCAAGCGACAGTTATTCTGCCACTCCGGTAGAATTTGAAGAGCATCACGAGTAGCGTCAGGAGTATCCCAGGTAGTGTATGTGCACCAATGATAGATGGGTTTGGACCGAAAGCACCGGAACGGTCTGAACCGGGACTTCGGTAAGTCTTCCGGTTCGTTGAATGTAGTCCTTTGTCAATTCACTTGTTCCG
>Ga0134124_10001411_pt1 | contig 19359 bp, 29 predicted proteins | sample KB304_FD_96880 | JGI IMG/M metagenome (GOLD analysis project Ga0134124, IMG submission 96880) | Terrestrial soil microbial communities without Nitrogen fertilizer from Kellogg Biological Station, Michigan, USA - KB3-0-4 | ecosystem: Environmental > Terrestrial > Soil > Unclassified ...
CGGAGGCGAACGAGGATCTCGGTTACGACCGCTACGAGGTGGTCGGCTACCGCGAGCAGGCCGAGCCCATCAGCAAGTCGGAAGCCAAACCATCCGGCGGCATGACAGCGGCCGATGTGACGAAAGCGACTTCTGCCCTGCGCGCCAAGTGGCTTGGTTTCCAGCGCACCAACATCGTCCAGAGCATCGAAGACCTGCCACCGGAAGTGCGCGCTCGCGTCGACGCTGACAGTAGCACCGAGGGCTTCTACGATCCGCAGACCAAGGCTGTGTACCTGATCGCCGACAACCTGGCGTCGCCGGAGCGTGCGGCCTGGGTGGCAGCGCACGAAGTAGTTGGCCATGGCGGCCTGCGCATGCTGCAAGACAAGAGCGTGAACGAGGCGCTGAATCTGGCCGGCGCCAACCGCTTTGTGAAGCAACTGGCCGAGGCCATTCAGAAAGATCGCCCAGCGGTCACTGAGACGGCTACTGAGGAGGCCGTGGCCGAACTGGCTGCCGCTATCCAGAACGACGATTTCAGCGGGCTGTCCGAGCGCTACGGTGTGAACGTGCCGGAAGCTTCCCGCAACGGTATCCGCGGCGTGGTAGGCCGCGTGGTGGAAGCCGTGAAACGCTTCATTGCCAGCATCACCAAGCAGCCGGTGGACAGCGTGACCAATGCCGATGTGCGCGCGCTGGTCAGTCAGCAGCAGGCGGCGGTAGAAGGCCGCACCAGTGCCGAGCGTGCACCGCGCGCCGAGCCCGCGCTGGCTTCGCAGAACGAAGTGGACAACCGCACTGTCGAGGTGGATGGTGTGCGCCATCCGATCACCGACAGCCGCGGTCAGCTGGTGGCGCCGGACATGGAGGGGCAAATCGCCTTCTGGCGCAATTACAAGGGGCCAGTCAATGCCGACGGCCGTCCGATCCTGGCTGACCCGACCGAAGGCATCCGCTACAGCCAGGCACCGGTCGGCGAGGAAAAGGTGCCGAAGTGGGCCGAAAACCTGTCCGATGCGCAGAAGGCCGCGCTGCGCAAGTCTGGCGCCATCTACACCGAGAAGACGCTCAAGCAGAAGGTAGCCGAGCTGAAGGAGGGCGCGCTGAAGAAACTGCAGTACGGCATCCTAGACCAGTTCGCACCGATCAAGGATCAGCTGGGCAAGATCCCCTACGTGCTGGCGCGCATGGCCAAGAATGCCGACGGTACGCTGGAGTCACTGATGCTGTACGGTCGGCCGCAGCTGGACGCCGAAGGCGGCATGACGGTCGACACCACAAAAAAGGGCTTCATCGAAACCATGCAGGCACTGCAGGGGGAGCATGACCGCTTCTTCTCGTGGATGGCTGGGCGCCGCGCCGAGCAGTTGAAAAAGGAAGGCCGCGAAAATCTGTTCACCGACGAGGACATCAGCGCGCTGTCGACGCTGAACCAGGGCACCATGAGGGATGGCAGCAGCCGCGAGCAAGCCTACCTGCGCGCGCAGAAGGACGTGGCCGAGTTGAACAAGTCGGTGCTGGACATCGCCGAGAAGTCTGGTCTGATCGATCCCGAGTCGCGCAAAATCTGGCAGTCCGATTTCTACGTGCCGTTCTACCGCGTCATGGAAGAAGGCGTCACCGGTCCATCGATCAAGTCCGGCCTAGTCAACCAGAAATCGATCAAGAAGTTGAAGGGCGGCACCAATAATCTGGGTGACCTGACGCAGAACATGCTGATGAACTGGTCGACCCTGCTGACCGCCAGCGCTAAGAACCGCGCCGCCAAGGCTGCGCTGGATGCGGCCACCGCCATCGGCGCCGCCACCGAGGCAACTGAATCCGCCGTGCGCGACATGGCGAAGTCGGCCCAGACCAAGGCGGTGTCGTACATGGAGAATGGCGCCAACCGCTGGCACGTAGTGGAAGACGAGCACCTGCTGGCAGCAATCAGTGCACTGGAATTCAACGGCTACAATAACCAGGCCATGAAGGTGATGAGCGCCTTCAAGAACTACCTGACCCGCGCCGTGACGAGCCTGCCGGGCTTCAAGGTGCGCAACCTGATCCGCGACTCGATCGGTGCCATCGGCGTGGCTGGGACCGACTACAACCCGCTGACCAACATCAAGAATGGCTATTCGCTGCTGCGCAACAAGGAAGAAATGGCGCAGCTGGTAGCTGGCGGTGGCATCTTCCGCTTCGGCACCACTATGGAAGGCAATCGCGGCGAGAACGTCAAGCGCCTGATCGATGCGGGCGTGCCAGCCGATACCATCCTCGATACCAAGGCCAAGATGCAGGCGTTCCTCGGCAAGCTGTGGCACGGCTATCAGGAACTGGGCGACCTGTCGGAAAACCTGAACCGCGCCGCCCTGTACAAGAAGCTGCGCGCCGAAGGCAAGAGCCATCTGGAAGCCTCGTTTGAAGCGCGCGATCTGATGGACTTCGGATTGTCCGGCGCATGGGCTGGCGTGCGCGCGCTGAATCAGGTGCTGCCGTTCTTCAACGCCCGCCTGCAGGGCCTGTACAAGCTGGGGCGTGCCTATAATGATGACCCGAAACGCCTGGGCGCGGTGATCGGCGCCGTGGCGCTGGCCTCGGTGGCGCTGATGATGGCGTACAAAGATGACGACGACTTCAAAAAGCGCACCGACTCCGACCGCAACAATTACTGGTGGTTCAAGATCGGCGATGTGGCCTACCGCATCCCGAAGCCATTTGAGATTGGCGCTGCCGGTTCTGCCATCGAGCATCTGACAGCGCTGATGGTCGACCCGGAGAACACCAACGGCAAGCGCTTCGCCGACCAGCTGGGCGACCTGGTCAACGGGCAGTTGGCCATGAACCCGATCCCGCAGGTCTTCCGCCCGCTCATCGACATCTACTCGAACAAGGATGCCTTTACCGGCCGGCCGATCGAATCCATGGCCATGCAGCGCCTGCGCCCCGAGGACCGCTATACCTACAACACCAGCGAACTGGCGCGCCTCTTGAGCAAGTCCGGCGCCTTTGTCGATCCGCTCAGCCTGGTCGCCGGTACAGGCGTCAAACAGCTGTCTCCGGTGCAGATCGATTCGCTGATCAAAGGCTACTTCTCCGGCGTCGGCACGCTGGCCACGTCTGCCGTCGATGGCCTGCTGCACCACAGCGTGATCGACCGCGGCGAGGCGCTGCCGGCAAACCTGAAAACCTTCGCTGGCTCGTTCGCCGAAGAGCTGCCGACCAACACAAGCCGCTACGTGGACATGCTGTACTCGACCTCGCAGGACATCGAGCAGTCCTACAACAGCTACCGCAATGCGCTCAAGAACGGTGACATCGAGGAAGCACAGCGCATCCAGCGCGCCGAGGGCGAGAAGATCGCCAAATACCACCTGGTCGAAGCGCTCAAGCGCAACGAGTCGAAGATCACCCAGCAGATCCAGCGCACCATCAACAGCAAGGAACTGACCGGCGAACAGAAAGAGGGAATTGTGAAACGCCTGAAGCAGCAGCAAGACATGATTGCACGGCAGATTGCTACGCGAGCGTGATGTATCCCTGTGTCAGCAGGCCTGACAGCATGGAGCCGGTCAGGCTGATGCAGGCCAGGCACCAGAAGGTGCTCAGCCATGCACGGCGCTGCTGGCGCGTAGTCAGAGCGAAGAAGCAGAAGATGGCCAGCCATGTGGCCCAGAAGATGAGCGATCCCATGCAGCCGATTATAGGCACGAGATTTACGCCGGGTAATTAGTTCCCAATCGTGCTGCTAAAATGTGCAACAGTAACATTCCACAACCGCAATAAAAAGAAGGAGTTAAACCATGTATAAACTGCACGCAGGCAACGGCAACCCACCGCCACCACCACCGAAGAAAGACGCAACCGTCCCGTCCGCGAAGTCGAAGAAAAAATGATTTCGTACGGCGTCCTGCTGGCCCTGGCGCTGGTGCTGAACATGCGCGACCTGCGCATGTTCTGGCTGTGCCTCGTGGTCGGCGGCGGCATCTTTCTGCCGATCCCGGACGCCTATTTCTATCTGAACTGCGCGCTGGTGGAACTGACGGTCGCCTTCCTGGCTTACCTGATTGCCACCAACGCCAGCAAACCCGTCGTGCGAATTTCCATCATTCTGATGGCCCTGCATGGCCTTGGCTGGTGGCTCAACGGCTATCCACCGGAAAGTCCTTACCATGTACTCGTGCGTCTCTGTGAACATGCAGAGCTGATCGCCTGCATCGTTCTCTCCCATCACACAATGAAAGAGAGGGCGCACCATGCCTGACTTCGACAAACCATGGCCGTACGTTGTCGCATTACTCGTCGTGATCCTTGCCTACTTCCTGAAAGATGCCCATTCCGAAATCAAGGGCAGCCTGCGCAACAAAGCGGACAAGGACGACATGCGCCGAATGGAGGAATCCAACCAGCGTGAAATCGAACGGATCGAGCGGTTGTATGAAACGAAGTTCGCCACCGTCGTGATCCAGTTGCAGGAGCGGATCAACGCCGTGGAGAAAAACCTGTCCGATCTGATCCTGAAACTGCTCAGCAAACAGTGAGGAAATCATGAAGCTTGTCGATGACTGGAAGCAGGCATGGAAGTGGATCTCAGTCCAGAGCATGACCGTGGCCATGGCCATTCAGGGTGCCTGGATGTTCATCCCAGAGGACATGAAAGCCTCCATCCCCAAGGAGGTCGTGCACGGTGTCACCATGGCGCTGCTGTTCGTAGGTATCGTCGGGCGCCTGAAGAAGCAAGGGAAAGACGATGCTGCGAATTGAAGAACTGCAGCAGATCATGCCGCTCTCCGGCCAGCGCGCCACACGCTTTCTGAATCCACTCAATTCCGCGATGAGCGAGTTCAGCATCACCAGCCGCGAGCGCATGGCAGGCTTCCTGGCCCAGCTGGCGCATGAATCCGGCCAGCTGCGCTATGTGCGCGAACTGTGGGGGCCAACACCTGCCCAGCGCGGTTACGAAGGCCGCAAAGACCTCGGCAATATCCATGCAGGCGACGGCGTGCGCTACCTTGGTCGCGGCTTGATCCAGGTCACCGGCCGCGCCAATTACGACACCTGCGGCAAGGCGCTCGGTGCCGACCTGCTGAGCAACCCTGAGTTGCTGGAGACGCCGGAGCTGGCCTGCCGTTCTGCGGCCTGGTTCTGGTCGACGCGTGGCCTGAACGCACTGGCCGATGCCGGCGAGTGGGAGAAGATAAGCCGCCGCATCAACGGCGGTGCCAATGGGCTGGCCGAACGCCTCGCCTTCACCCGCAAAGCACTGGAGATTTTTACGTGATCCCGATTCCCTCATTCGTGCTGCGTGCAGCACTGGCGCTGGCCGCGGTCGGTGCGCTCTGGTTCGCAGGCCACCGTTACCTCGAACAGGTTGAGCAGCGCGGCTATGACCGTGCTGTTGCAGAAGGGCTCAAGCAGCATGCCAAGGATATGGCCAAGGCCCAGGAAGAAACCGAGTCCCTGCGCGCTGCCATGCGCGACCAGGACGAACGCCGTTACCAGGAGAACCAACGCCATGAAGCCCAGATTGCTGACCTTGAACGCCGCGCTCGTGCTGGCGCTGTGCGCCTGTTCTGCCCAGCCGCCAGCACCGTATCAGCCACCGCCGCGAGTGAAGATCGACCCGCTGCCGCCGGACGTGGCACAGAAGAAGGACAACCGCTGGTGCCTGACGCTGCTGCGGACGTTCTCCGCATCGGAGCAGGTATTGCGCGAGACGTGCGAGATTACAACGACCTCCTCCAGCGCTACGAAGCCTGTCGTGCCATAGCCGATACGGGCGAGTTCAAGCCATAAAAAAAGCCCGCGTTCTGCGGGCTTTCTCTTTACCAGGCTACCAAGTTACGGAATGGCCTGACTGTTTGCCGCATTAAAGGCGCCGCAGGAATCGCTGGCCGAGCGCACGCCCACGGTGTAGGTGAATTGCGACAGGCCGCTGGCGCAGGTTACGGACTGGGCGGTTTTCGCGTTTGCGTACTTAGTCGAGGTGCCCAGCTGGAAGTAGCCGTTGGCATTGGCAACGCCGGCCAGCTTGCTGTAGGCCACGTTGCTCGGATCAGCATAGGCAGTCACCACAGCGACAGGCTGGCCAGTGGTATCGACGCCGAAGCGGGTCACGCGCAGCTCAGCCGGGGAAATGCTCTTGTCGAAATCGACAGCACCTTCAACTTGCACCAGAACACCGGAGGCGGTCTTCACAGCGAATGGCAGGGAACCCGCCATCGCAGTACCAGCAGCCAGCAGCGCAGCGGCGGCCGGCAGCAGGGAGGTCATTGCTTTCTTCATGTAGTTACTCCTTCAGGATTTACCGGGCATCCCCCGGATGGGTACTGCACGAACAAAACTCTACATCATTTCCATTTGGAATGTGTTACTCGTGTGTCATGTAGGAGTAGGCTTACACTTCCAGGCGCGCGCGAAGCTCCTTGATCGTGTCAACCAGAGAACGAACGCGATTAACATAGGTATTCAGTTCCGCAGCGATCGGTGTATATGGTTGCGGCGATTGGCTACTGATAGGCGTCTCGCTGGGACAATTACCACCAAGAACCATGCTCAGGTCTTCTTTCAAAAGGCTCAGCTCATGGTCCGCCTCGACCAGCGATGCATGCAGCATCTGCATATACTGAGGAACCTGCTTTTCACGAGCTTCGACGCGGTTTAGGCCAGTATCCATCAGAGTCTGGCGTTGCTTCAGCAGATTCCCACTTCCCATCATTTGTCCACCTTCCATCATGCTATTTCTCCTTGATATTCCGCGCATGGCCCGGCGCGGCATCGGGATTACAGAATCGGTCCTACCCAGTCAGGGTGCAGAATGACGATGTATTCTTCTCCCTTAAATTGTGGTTCATGAGCTGACAGCGTCGAGTCAATGATGAGGCGGAATCCCTCACTAAACCCGACCTCGCATTCCATGATCGGCTGCCGCGCATACTCGGCATTCTCTGGGTAATTACGCTCCCAGCGCAGCCGAGATTGATCCTGTAAATACCTGCCGCGTGGTGTGAGAGAAACCAGATTAGCGCCATGCCATGACAGTCTTGAGACGCATGGAGCGATCGGAACGAAGCCATTGATTTTCAGTATCATGTCACACCCACAGCTTGCGCTGCGCCTCCAGAAACACCGCCGCAAGAATGCCTACTTCCAGCTGCGGGATCGCGCGCAGATAGTAGATCATCGCCACGCGGATATCGCGGTATTCTCCGGTTGTCAGATCGAGCAATTGGGTATCGCGCTTGCATGCCTTCGACATGGCCATCCAGGCAGCAACGGCGCGTTCATACAGCGCCCGGTTGCCCATGCGTGCCCAGAGCAATACGCCAGCCATCAGGTGCTCAGTGAGCGTATTGGCCAGCGCATGTGTAGCCTGCCCGCGCTTTGCCGCATCCAGCGCGGTGAGTGCAATCATGTGAATCTTGTCGACTGCATCCTGGTCCGGCTTGGCCTTGGCTTCGATCACGGCGAATGGACTGCGCTTGTCACGATACTTAAAGCTGGCCATCAGTAGCTCCTTCTACAGCTGGCTGCAGGTCTTGCTGCCGGTCCTGGCACGCGTGGAACAGCGTGTCTTCCAGGCGGATGAGCCAGCGGTGCTCGTCTTCGCTGTCGGCCATGCGCAGGTGACCGCTCTGGTTCAGCGCGATTTCTTTGTGCGCTGCCTTGATGACGGCCTGCACGTTCTGCACAGTGGCCGCGCGCAGATTGCGCGTGATAGTAACGAGCCAGCCGAGACGGTTCAGCTCATCTGTGATCTGGCCCCAGCGGTTGGCCGGCGCGCCAAAGTGGATGCCGCAGTACCACTCTTTGCTGCCGGTAGTGCTACGGCTCATCGTGCCGAGCATCGGACAGCTATGTGCAGCGCAGTTGCAGTAGTTGATATCGTCGCTCATTCCTTACCTTTCGGCGCCACCAGCGCCTTGATCTTTGCCATCTCCTGCGCGATACGCGCTTGTCCGGCGGGATTGTATTCGAGTTGTCCAGCAACCGGTGCAGCGGAGATTGGCAGCAGCCCCTGCTCGACACCCTGTTGCAGCAACATCTGGCGCTCTTCATGCGTGCCGCCACCAGAGACACGGTAGACCGGCGCGCGGTTAGCCAGCTTCTCCTGTTCCACGATGCGCTCGTAGCAGGCACGGAAGGCCATGCGCGCGGCGTTCACATCGGGCGGCTCCTGCTCCAGATATGGCGCCGCCAGCGCCATGGCTTCCGTCGTGGCCTGGTTCAGCAGGCAGGGTGGCCAATTGCCGGTACGGTAATCGGTCACCGTCTTGCCGCGCCAATCGGTCAGACTTGCACGTGGCCCCGGCTTCGGTATGCGCGCCCAGGCTTCGTCGGCTGATACCCACGCGATGCTGGCGCGCGCCTTCATAGCCTCACGGATGTAATGCGGGTTCGGGCGCCAGCGGCCATCCTTGCCGTTCATGTGGTCTATCAGCGCGCGCTGGATCTGCACCAACTCCAGGTCCATCAGGGCCGCGAACATCAAGTCCAGGTCGCCATCACTGTACGGCTCGCCCTGGCCGATCAGGTTGCGTGCGTCAACCATTACCGCCTCGAACTTTTTTCGGTCAGTTGGACGCATCAATCACCTCGTCATCAAAGCTGGAAGGCGGCAGGTCTGGAATGCCCCAGCGATCGCGGCGCGCGGCGCGCTCGGTGTCGCTCTCCTTGATGACCTGGCGCCGGTCTGTCTGCTGACGCCGTCCGGTGTGGCGTTGATCCAGGTGCTGTGGAAACTGCTCCTTCAACTCGTAGACATCCTGCCAGCTCTTGCGCGTGGATTGGTCGAGCACAGCTTCCGGGTCCATGCCGCGCTGGCGGAAGCGCTCCAGATCGTTCAGGATCAGCTTCTGCGCGCGCTCTGTCGCGGGCTTCTTGATCTTCACGCGCATGGCAAGAAACGCTTCCCACGCTTCAAGCGGAAGCCATGCCGGAAGTTCCGCGGCTTCCTTAGCCGCTTTCTTGGCCGCTGCCTTGCGCTTCGGCTGAGCCTGAACCTTCAGCTCGTCGTAGGCATTGAGCAGCGCCACCAGATCGGCGGTATGCACGACCGTCTTTGGCGACGGGAACTGCGCTGCTTGCCGCAGCGATTCATGGTCAGACATGGGCGCTCTCCTTGGTGGTGGTTTCGACAAACGACAGGTAGCGCTTCAGCAGATCACCGTAGCGTTTCTCGGACTGCGCCCAGCCATCGACGGTTGGTACTTCGCGGTCCAGGTCGAGGATATAGCCAGCCATCTTGCTCGGCTGACGCTTGTCCTCTTCTTTCGGCAGCACCGGCACATAGACGCGCGGCATGCCGACACTTTCCATGAATGAGCAGATCGAATCGCGCACGGCCTGGTTGTTGACCATCGGAACCAGGTTGCTGATGTGGGTCATGTTGTCGGCGTGGCGCGCTGCAGCGAGTCGTTCCAGCGCGTAGCTGGCGACCTGTTTGCGGTCGGCATCTTCCGGGAAGTCGAAACGGTAATCGGTAGGGTTATCGTGGCAAGCGGCTACGGCGCCGCATGCCGTGACTTTCATGATTTTCATTTGCTCTCTCCAAAGCAGTAAAGGTTTTCACGCCGAAGCGCGAACTAAATTATTGCACTTGTGCATGACCAGCGCAATCGTGTTGCTCAGTCTTCCATGATCGAATCAATGGCGGCGCGCAGGCGGTCGGCGATGCGCTGCTTTGCTTCCTGGATCTGCTGCTGGCCGAAGGCTTCTCCGCTGATGGTCAACTGCCGGCCACGTCCAGACTTGCCCTTATCGCGGAAGACTTCAGCGGTCAGGAACCGGCCGCCGCACTTCGGGCATTTGTAGGCGCGGCTGACGAAATCCTGCTTCTGGCGCGTGTCCACGCAGCCCATTTTCGTGCCGTCTTCTGGGCAGATCATAGGAGCGCTCCTTCAGGCTTTGCATTCGGTGCTGGGAATGGGCGACCTTCGTGATGACAGGCCAGCGACAAGATCGCCAGTGCATCGGCTTCGTTGTCATCGGCCGGCGCGAAGCCGCGCTGCTTTGCACAGGCTATCATCTTGTCCTTCTTTGCATTGCCAGCGCCGGTCCATTGCCTCTTTATCGTGCCCACACCAAATGCGTAAAGTGGCACGCGTCCATTCGTGAAGCACCACGCCTGCAGGATCGCCAAGAAGCCGCCATAAGCATGTGCCGAGAGGACACCCTGGTGTCGCTTCACATCCTCATAATAAATGGCATGGATGTCGCCGTGCGAGTTGCGCAGCTGGTTCAGGAAGGCCATGAAGGCAAGGAAGCGCCCACCATGGCCACCGTGCTTGCCCGGCGCAAAGCCTTCGCTGCCACTGCAGATGCTGCCGTCACGTTTCGTGAGCGCCCAGCCGAGTTGCGAGCCGATGTCGATAGCCAGAATATTCACTGGCCCTCCGGGAAGTGGCGGTGCTCATCTTCCGCTGGATGCGCGCACTGATGCACCTTGTTGATGGCAAAGGCCACGCCGCACGAGAAGGCGAAGATCAACGCCGCCAGCCCGAACAGCAGCATCAGCACGGCAGCCGGATACAGCGCATCGGCCCGGTACAATTCTTCAAGCAGGTTATTCATTATTTTTCTCCAAGTAGTTCAGGGTAAAGTTTCAGCCGGTCTTGCTCCCAGCGTGCGTAGGCTTGTTCCCAAATCAAGCGCCGTTCTTCTTTTCCCAGCTTGCTGCCGCTGTCGATCGCTGCGTGGCATACAAAGCACCCAGGAACTGTGAAGCGGTGCGGCGCCTTCATGCCGATGCCCTTTCCTCTGCTGGCAGAATTGCTATGGCACGGCACGACAGTTTCTGGGTCATGATTGCAGACACCCGGTATCGCCAAATAACAGCGCTGGCCACGGCAGACTTCCAGGAAGCGTTCGTCGCCGGCATGCGCTATGCGTTTCGGCTTCTCCGACTTCGGCTTGCTGGTGCGCATGCGCGAGCTGCCGCGCGCCATCGGCGCCTTCGCCTTAAGCGCCGTCTTGCGTTCGAGCGGCTTGGTTCCGGGCTTCATGGGCGAGCGCTTCATGCAGCCCCCGTAACCGATGGTTCGAAATTAGAACCACCCACGCCAAAGAGATCCATTTGCCCCTCGGGGGCGGGCGCAACCCTTGGCGCGGCCGGCGGCGCTGCGAGATCAAGTTCGTGAGCAATGCGCGCCTCGGCAATGGCCACGTACTCTGGCGTCATGTCGATGCCGATGAAACGGAAGCCTTCACGCACGGCCGCCTTGCCGGTCGATCCACTGCCCATGAACAGGTCGAGCACGGTACCACCTGGCGGTGTCACCAGGCGCACCAGGTAGGCCATTAGGTCGGTTGGCTTCACGGTCGGATGGAAGTTGCCGTTGCGTTCGGCCGCCAGGTTCTCCGCGTCGCGCAGCGTGCTGCCGTGCTGGAATTGTGGGCCCGGATCCTCGAGGCCTTCGTTGCGATCGGCGCGGCTGGCCTTGGCGCAGTACTTGAAGCGCTCACGCAGCGACGGGTCGCAAACCCTGGCCCCATGACCCAAGATCATCGCGATGATGGGTGACGTGGCATCGTCGGCAGAGCCAGCGATATTCGAGAGGCTTTGAATAATCATCGTGGTGGATGTCAGCGCGAGAACTTCCGCAGGATTCGCATGGCTTCCGGTCTTTGCCGGCGTGCTTATATGCAGCAACTCTAGCGAGAACCTTTGCTCGATAGACTGGATCGCTTGCATACTTGGCGCGGCGTTCTGCCCGAATTCGCTCGCCATGTCGCTCATAAACCGTCGAATCAAATTGCTTAATGGCTTGCCCACGTGGAGCGCCGCGATTGCTGCAAGATTTTGAGCAAAACCGTCGACTTGGCTTAGCAGGGTCGAATTGTTGACCGCAGTATTCGCATTGCATTCTTGCTCCGATTGAACTGTGTAGAAAAAGCGGGCGGCGCTTCCCTTGTCGCCGTGGAAGACGCCGGCAACCCTCTCACGCTCTCCCGTGACGCGGCCCACGCTCGCCGCGCTGGCCTCGGTGCCGCGCACAGGCGCGCTGGCACCGGCTTCGCGCGGGAACAGTGCCACCACTTCCGCACTTCCGTCGTGGATCAGGTTGGCGGGCCAGCGGCCTGCGTCGCCAATCACCCCTTTTGACGAAAGAACCTTTCCGGTCGTGCGCGCAGTGCTTTCACCAGACACCCGACACTCATCAATGTTCAGCGCCCCCACACCATGTGCCAGCACATTTACCGCCACGGTTCCGACCAACGGCTTACGAGCCACGCAGATGGGCTCGTGGGCAGGTTTAAGGGCAGTTCCCCAGCCATCCCATTTCTTGGCATCGTCGGTAGTGGGGGTGAATTCGGCCTTTGGCCCATTACCCTTCCGAAATTCTTTGAAATGTTGACCGGGTACGCGACTACGACCATCCCCAGTCACTTGCGAGTCGCTTCGTCCGGTCTTGGCGAATGCTTCTAGTGCCTTGCTTACGTCCAGCGACTTAGGGAATCCTGACCCATAGACCCACATGATCTGATCCCGTATATCGAACCCAGCATCTTCGATTGCACAGGTCATACGGTGGTAGGTTCGGCTCCCGCTGAAGGCCAGCAGGTGGCCGCCAGGCTTGAGCACGCGCAGCGCTTCGCGCCACATTGCTACGCTGTTGGCAATCCCACTGGCATCCCAGCTCTTACCCATGAAGCCGAGCTCGTATGGCGGGTCGGTGACGATCGAATCGACGGAGTTGTCGGGCATGGTGCGCATCACTTCGATGCAGTCACCCAGGTGAAGTGTGTAGGGCTTTATCACGCCACCTCCAGCACATCGCAGGGCAACCCAAACAGCGCTGCCACCAGCGGATCACGGCGTGGCAGAATCGTCGCATTCTGCCGCGGTTTGCACGGCACTTCGGCGTCATCGGTGCATTGGTGCACGAACGTGCCGGGCATCAGCTCCAGCGACCGGCGCAGCTTGCGCGGCTTCGGGTTCGGCATAGGGCCGAGGAAAGAATGCGCATAGCGCTCGACATCATCCGGCTTGGCTGTCAGCGTCACGAACGCCCAGCGCGCAGGATTGTAGTGCAGGGTCACGATGTGGTCTTCCACCAGCTTGTAGCAGTATTTCCGCAGACCTGAGCGCGACATTTTCATGGTCGTGCTCAGATCGCATATGTTGTGGGACTCGCGGTCGGCGAGGATGGCCAGCAGTTCACGCATGCGCATATCTGCGCGCAGCGTGGCCGCTGTAGTTCTTACTCTGGTATCCGTCATCTTCTTCTCCAAGTGGTGAGGATGGTTTAACTACTTACCGCACAGGCGCACAAGGCAGGCCATCTGCGCCAGTGCTGTCTGCTTGCCGCGCTCGTCAAGACGCAGGAACATGGCGATCATCTGCACGGCACGCTGGTCGGGCGGCGGTACATCTGGCAGCTTGGTGGAAAATTCATAGTCTGGAATTGACAGGCTTCCGATGCTCATAGCGATCTCCTTTACGAATACGCAGGCGGCACAATAGGAACAATCGGTTTCTCGCGATTGCCTTTTTTTGAAAATCGAGCTGCCATTACCTCATCTTCATTTATTTCAATGCCTGGGTTAATCCAAGCAAATTCACCGTTCAGGCGCTTTGCCGCAAAGTTATAAGCTGCTGCTGCCAATTCAGCAGTTGGAAAACAACCAAGGTTGTACCGTTTTTTATTGCTTACAATTCTCGATGTCCAGTGCTGTAGATGTTCCTGCCAAGCTATGCCTTTGTACCGATGCTTGCCGTAACGCTTCGGAGTATTGGCCATGTTCTGCATATGAGTACATTTCCGCAAATTTCCTCGCTGGTTGTTTAAGCCATCACCGTCGATATGATCAATGTTCTTTATGCCGGTAATCTGGTTGTGCATTCGCATTGTTCGGCGTTTATCGCCGATCTTATTTGAACGAACGGCGTAAATCTTATTTTTTGCTTGCTCGGCAGACCATTTCCACTGGCTTAAAAACTCATAATCAGAATCGTCAACAATGCAAAATGTTTTTGGGTGTTTCTTTGTACTGATGTCAATAAGCCTCATGATCAAACCTCGAAAGAATTTTCAGCATCCCCTCCATGCTCGATTCAATAGGGGCTTCGGGCCAAAGGGCAGCGCAGCAGGTTGCAGATCGCATGAAGGTGCACATCTTTTCGAAAAAGTCGCGTACCTCTTCCTCGCTGGCTTCCTCAAAATTTTGGCTGCGCGGGATGGCCTTCCACTCGCCGTTCACCTCGTCGGGTATGTAGGACACGAAGCCAGCGCCAATTTTCAGATAGGCTCGCAGCAATTCGAAGTCATCGAAAAGGTCTTGCGCAGCATAAACCGTCGTCATGACAGCGAAGATGAGCCGATGAAAGGCACTATTCCGCGTGCGCTTCAGGTCGATCTGGAAATACTCGCCCTGCGATGCTTCGTTGATGGCGCGGATAAAGCGCGACCAGGCACGTTGATCCTTGTCCGTGGCGCCGCGCACCATTTCAAAAAGAAACAGTCTCATCGCATCGGCTTCCGGCGTGCCAAGCTCCAGCTTGGCGTCGGTCTGCTTGACGAGCACCAGTTTCATGATCAGGCCGCCTGCTTCGCGCTGATCTTCGCGCGCCACGCGTTGACATCGATCAGCGCCGCGCGGTGCTCCGGCAGGTCGATCAGCGGGATGATACCGAGCGCCTTGCGGATATCCAACACCGCCCAGCCGGTCAGTTCATGAATCTTGACCTGGTAGGTGGCGTTCAGGCTTAGCCGGCCATGACGGAACTTGCTCAGCACGGCCGGATTTTCGACCATCAGCGCCGCCAGTTGGGCATCGTTCTTCAGCGACAGCTTGTCCAGCGTGCGGTCCAGCAGCTGGTTCTGGCGGTTCGAACGCACGGCAATTTCCGCCTTCGTCATGTCTTTCGTAATTCGTTCTCGCGACATTTACTTACTCCATGGAAGTTAATCAAACACAACTTATTTCCCACAGAATACTGGTGCCGTTCGGCAAATGCAAGGGAAATATTTCTCCGATAACTTATTGCGTTGTTGAATTATTGGTGCTAGGCTATCGTTGTCGTCTAGCAAACTGTTACCGACCAACCACAAGGAGAAAAGCAATGCTGGAGTACATCAAACGCCACTGGGCTGCGATTCAACGGATGCGTCGCGAGCGCGTCGAAGCCGAGCGCAAGGAAGAGGAGCACATGAACGAATGGCGCCACGACGAAACCTGGAGCGAGTTCGTCAACCGCATGGGCAAGGATGACCACGCCGTGCTCGATGTGTGCATGTTCCTGCTGGGCGCGGTCTTCGTCCTGGTGCTGGCCGTAGAAGCGTGGGATAAGGCCATTGCCTCAGGATTGAGCTAAAATCCTTGCAGCAACTTAACCGGAGATCACCATGGGATTGCTGACACCGAAAGAGCGCAAGGCATTGCCGGACTCGAAGTTCGGTTTGCCTGATGAGCGCAAATATCCGCAGCAGGATCGCAGCCATGCCGCCAACAGTAAGGCGCGCGCCGCAGGGCAAGTGAAAAAGGGCAATCTGTCCAAAGCCAAGGAAGCGCAGATCGACGCACGCGCAGATAAGGTGCTGGGCAAAGGCAAGAAGAAGTAAGATGTACGGGTGGCTCACGTACGAGCCGCTACATGGATGCTGGTTGAACCTCTATAGCCAAAGACGGACCTTAAGCAAGTCTGGTCGGGCCCTGCTAGCTTGGCAGGCAGCCAGCATCCATGTGGCAGAAGCGTATGTGATTCCAGAGAAAGACTGGCTTAAGCCGCAGTACAGATACCGAATGGCCACGGTAAATGCTCCGGGAGAAAAATTCTGTACACGCCACACGATTCACTCCCGTAAGGAGTGGCTACACGCATGCTGATTGGTACTCTTGCCGGAGTTAGGGGAGGTGGCCTCGCCTCTTTTCCAGTCGGCAGTCGTGTGGTGAAAGGAGAGCGACTACGCCGCCCTTAGGGATAGTCGGATGCGCAATGAGCCGAATCGGTACAGATAAGGCTGTACGTCTGCCGGGGAGCGCAAACTGGAGGTCGGGCCACCACTTAAGCCAATGGGGATTCACGCTCGACCAGCCGCTTGTACCGGTATCCGCAAGGATGTGAATGACAGCTTGGAAAGACAGGCGCCACACTGGAGCAGTTGCGATAAATGCGAAATGCGCAGTGGATCAAACAAGGGCCGTCAGCCGATCCACCGCTACCCTGTCCGCTTCGGGGTAGACTGTTCCAGTGTGGCAAACGTGCAACGCGTCATCATTCCCTGAACGCTGGTTGTGCAAGACCGCCGATGGCGTAGCGCGTTTGTCACTCGATCAATGACGGGTCAATGCAGTATCTGCTGGGTGCGTTGCGTAGAACGGCCTGAGTGGAGAATGCCAAGGAGCCTACGCAATCAGCTCCTGCCTGTCTCCAGTTTTTCTGCTGTTGAGTTTTCTTTTTGAGCATCTATTGCAGTCAGTCATTGAATTGTGGAATCATTGCTTCGTCTGTGTGGCAGCACAGGAAGCTGTGAGCTAGATGAAGCCGTTTAGTTCTCTCCTTTCCTAGGGTTAAATCCCACCGCTGCCACGGGGAAAGCTGAGAGACCTAAACGGCTTTTTTGCTTTCTGCGCCGCCACATGGACCGCGAAGTGGACGACGCGGTTGGAATCGAGCAATGCCCTGAATGGGGCTACACCACGAAAACACAGGCTTGCGTCGCACCCCGTACAGCCGAGGCATCGTAGCTACCGCGAATGCCGCAACTCATTTCTGACATGGTGATAAAGATGAAATGGGGAGTTCGGTGGGACTTCGGTTGGATTAGGGTTTATCAGGAATCATTGATGAATCTGGATCGTGTGACTGCCTGAGGAGGCATATCACCCTTGGCAAAACTATACCTAATACGCGCGAGAGAAAGTTTCGAATAACGCCGCAGGTCGCCACCTGCAAACCACTGAAGGAGAAAAAATTGGACTACGAAAATCTGACGTTGAAACAAATCCGTGAAATCGCTGCACTGGCCGGTGTAGGTTCCTCAGCGAAGGCTGCTGCACCTCACCCGTTCATCGGCAAGTATGTCATCGCGCGCTGCTATGCGGCTGGCGTGCATGCTGGTGAAGTTGTCTCTGTTGATGGCGACAATGTATTCCTGAAAAACTCGCGCCGCCTCTGGTCCTGGAAGGCAAAGGATGGCGTGGCACTCTCCGGCGTTGCTCAGCACGGCCTGAAAAAAGATGGCGGCAAGGTTGATGTGATCAACCCGGAAATCTACCTGACCGGCGTGTGCGAGCTGATCCCTACCAGTGACGCTGCGAAGGACAGTATTCATGGCTATCAATAAGACTTGGCGCTCCGGCTACGGCTCCGGCTCCGGCTCCGGCTCCGGCGACGGCTACGGCTCCGGCGACGGCGACGGCTACGGCTCCGGCTCCGGCTCCGGCTCCGGCTCCGGCTCCGGCTACGGCTACGGCTCCGGCTACGGCTCCGGCTACGGCTCCGGCTCCGGCTACGGCTACGGCTCCGGCTACGGCTCCGGCTACGGCTCCGGCTCCGGCTCCGGCTCCGGCTCCGGCTCCGGCGACGGCTCAGGCTCCGGCGACGGCTCAAACTAAAGGCATGGAGGCTTTTGCCTCCTGCCACCTGAACCACTTTGGAGAGTGACAATGAGCAACGCACTGACCCTCATCACTGGCGAGATCAACGCCATGAAGGGCGATTTTGAAACACTGCTGACGGACAAGAGCATCAAGTTCGAGCAGGAGGCAGGCTTCGCGATTCAGATCCTGCGCAACAATGACTATGCGCTGAACGTCGCCGCGAAGAACCGGGACTCCGTCATCGCAGCCGTGAAGAACCTGGCGGCGATCGGCATCAGCTTGAACCCGGCCAAGAAGCAGGCATATCTGGTGCCGCGCAACATGGGCAAAGATAAGCCGGCTGCCATCTGCCTCGATATCAGCTACATGGGTCTGATGGACCTAGCCATTGCCACCGGCTCGATCAAATGGGCCAAGGCGGAAGTGGTGCGTGAGGCTGATGAGTTCCAACTGGGTCGTATGGACGAGCTGCCGCTGCACCGCTACGACCCATTTGCGAAGGATCGCGGTCCTATCCGCGGCGTCTACGTAGTGGTCAAGACCGCCGACAACGAGTATTTGACGCATACCATGAGCGCCGATGATGTCTTCGCCATCCGCGACCGCTCCGAGGCGTGGAAGGCCTACCGCGAGAAGAAAATCAAGACGTGCCCATGGGTGACCGACGAAGCCGAGATGGTCAAGAAGACAGTCGTCAAGCAGGCCTACAAATACTGGCCGAAGACTGACCGCCTGGAGACGGCGATTCATCACCTGAATACCGACGGCGGCGAAGGCTTGCGCGACATCAACGAGCGCCCATCGGACGTTGGGCCTGATATCGAGCCGCTGATCGCGGCTGCACTGGCAACCAAGACTGATGCCGATGCGCTGAAGTTCTGGAAGGAAAACAATGCCCAGCTGAGCGCCTATCCCGCGTCTCATAAACGCCTGAAGGAAGCTATCGCCGGCCACCGTGCGCGCATGGCGGAATCGCAGAAGGCGCCAGAGGTAATCGACCAGCAGATGCCGGAAGTGACTGCAGGCCAAGAGCCGGAAATGAGCGACGAAGAAAAAGACTTTCTGCGCACTGGAGGCCAGCCATGAACTTCATTGAAGCGGCACAAGGTACGCCTGAATGGCTCGCAGCACGTTGCGGCAAGATCACGGCGTCGCGCTACTGCGACGCCATCAGCGTGACGGTACGCGCGAGCGCTGGGCGTCAGGTCGGCGACATGACAGCGGTAGCAGAGCGCTATGCCGGTGACTTGGCGATTGAGCGCATCAGCGGCCAGCCACATGGCGAGCCGGTGAAGGCTTGGATTCTGGACCGTGGCCATGAAATGGAAGCGCTGGCCCGCATGAAGTACGAGGCGCTGACTGGTGCATTCGTGACCGAGGCCGGCATCTGCGTGGAGGGACCATTCGGCTATTCCACGGATGGCCTAGTCGACGGCGATGGCCTGATCGAAATCAAGGCGCCAATCGACAGCACCAAGATTATAGCGATGTGGCAGCACGGCGACCTGTCCGAATACATGCACCAGATGCAGGGCGGCATGTGGATCACAGGCCGCAAGTGGTGCGACTTCATCATGTACGTGCCGGATCTCGCTGCTGCTGGCAAAGACCTGTACATCCAGCGCGTGCCACGCAGCGACCTGTTCATCGATACCATGGCGCGCCAGCTCGCTAAATTCGATGTAAAGGTAGAAGAATTTGTCGCGCTTCTGCGCAAACCGCAGTAAATACCAACCACAAGAAAGGGAATCAGCATGTCCGAAGAAGTCATCGAAGCAGCAGAACAAGCCCCGGTTGCCGCCTACTTGGCATTCGAACTCATCAAAGAGCGTGCGCTGTTCGTGCACTGGA
>Ga0134124_10001412_pt1 | contig 19354 bp, 15 predicted proteins | sample KB304_FD_96880 | JGI IMG/M metagenome (GOLD analysis project Ga0134124, IMG submission 96880) | Terrestrial soil microbial communities without Nitrogen fertilizer from Kellogg Biological Station, Michigan, USA - KB3-0-4 | ecosystem: Environmental > Terrestrial > Soil > Unclassified ...
GGACTGTCTAAAGTTATCAGGTAATGCCTGGACTTTCTCCCAAATACCGGGTTTCTTTAAGACAGGATTAGCTTTTACTGCTTCATCAACAGCAGCCTTTACTTTCTTCTTCCTTGGTTCTTTAGGAGCAGGAGCCTCACCTTCAGGCAATAACTCTTTAGGTAATACTGTCTCTACAATAGGCTTCTTCTTAGGCTCTAACTCGGGAGAAGCTCCTTCTCCAGAAGGTTGACCACGTAAAGGAACCTCTCCTTCTCTGCCCCTTTTAACTTCTGACTTAGCTCCCTCTCTAATGAAAAAGTTTTCCTTAGTTGCTGTTCTCCCCCTTGAGTTTTGATAGAAGTGTAGTAATTTCTGTACTTCTGGACTGTACTCTCTGGAACTGCCTCCGCCTGTAAAGACTCGTTCGAGACTTCTGGTTGCTTTATAGGCATTTTCGGCTCCGTAGGAATCATAAATTATACCCAACCTTTCAACGAAATCCTTACCATGTTGATTTTCTAAAATCTGCTCAGGAGTATAACCCTCGGTAATGTCATGCACATCTTGGACAAGTTCACCATAGTATCTACTAACAAAATCATTCTCAAAGTCTGGCCTAACGTCCACTATATTCTTAATTATATCTTCATTGACATGGGCAAGTTCGTGCATATTAGTAGTAACTGACCTAAAGGCTGCATCAAATGGAGATGCCCCAGGTTCCATTCCACTAAATGGATTAATAAGAATTGTTACCTTATTGGTTCTTGGATTATATATGGTAGACCCATGTAGCTGAGGGTCAAAGACTAAACCAATGCCTTCTAATTGTTTACTCCACTTAGCCGGTATATGAGAACTAGCAAGAATGTCGTCAATTACTCCGCTATAATGCCTAATAATATCGTGCATAAGTGGATGTTCTTTGATACGGTCAATATCCTCTTGAGTAAACTTACCTTCTGAATCAACAACAAAGACCTTTCTCTTTACACCAGCAACCTTTGTTTGTGTAAGAGAATCAAAGTTCTGTTGAGCTACACTTCTAGCCTCATGTATCTCTTTGAATCTCTTAAGAGCTTCTTTAATATCTTCTGGAGGTATTCCTCTTTTCTTAGCTGCCTCAAGAAGACCTCTTTCTTCAACTTTATTACCACTAGCTGCCTCAAGAAGTCTAGCCTCATCCCTCTTCTTAGACAGCTTAGGAGCAAAATCACTCTCATCTAAATCTTCGCCTTCTAACAACTTCTTAGTCTCTTCTGCTACTCTATCTCTTGCTTTCTGCCTAAGATTCTCTAAGAAACCAGCCTTAGCTTTATTGCCTTGTTTAGCAGCCGCAGCTTGTGCTGTCTCTAAGGCACTGAGATTATCGGCAAGACTATCAAGGTTTGTTTCACCGGCAATAACACGCTCAGCTTCATTCTTCATAGAAGCCATAGCGTTATTGGTGGGTAAGGTAGCTCCCTCAAATGCTGTATCAATATCATCTACAAGCCGGCCGAGATTCTTACCACTTAAAGAGGTAGGTTCCTCTACTACTGGTGGCGGCTCTACCTTTTCTGAACCGGCTACTGGCTCTACAGGTGGCAATTCATCAGGAACTACATCCTTTGCCATCTTAGACTTACGAACCTTAACCTTACCTAAAGTTCCCTCAGCATCCCTAGCTTGAATAGCCTTTGCTAATCCTTCCTTAGTCTTACTCTCCATCTCAGCAAATGGAAGACTAGACCTGCCATGAGCAGCAGCATCTACATACCATTTACCATCACCACCATCAAATACAGCTACTTTATTACCACTATCTAATTCAACAATCCAATTACCAGAACTAGCGTGGTCGGCAGCTTTAACAATATTAGTTCCCTTTGGTGGTTTCTTTTCCTTAACTACTGGTGCTACAGGTGGAGGTTCTGGTACAGCAGATGGTTGTTCAATAGGAGGTAATGTTTGTACCGCTCCTTCTGGAACAACTGTTTGGTCTACAGGTGGGACAGTAGGCTCTACTTTAGCAGCAGCTTCAGCTTTAGCCTTAATATCAGCCAGTCTTGTATCAGGAGCTACTACTTCCTTAACAGGAGCAGCACCAAACTTATTCCATTCACTAGCTACTTCTTCTGGTAATTTAGCATGTCCTCTAACAGCACCAGTTAGTCTATCATAATCAGCCTGCTCTGCTTCAGACAGTCCGAGCTTAGCTTTTCTACCCTCAAGAATCTTTAATCGGCTGGCCTTAGCATCAAAGTCAATGTCACCAGTCTTAGGAATGGCATTGATTACTTCTGTTTCACTAGCGGCCGGCTTAGAGAAGAGAGGCTTAGGCGGTTCTGGTGCCTTAACTGGTTCAGGAGCTTTAGGTGGAGCTTCAGGTTTAGCTAATTCAGGAGCAGCTTCTTCCTTCTTAACTTTAACCTTAGCTACCTTAGCCGGCTTCTGTTGAACCTTAATATCCTCTAATGCAACAAGTCTATTCCACTCTGCCTTTAATTCAGGTGGAACATTGGGATGCTGTTGAAACTCATTATTAAGGAATTGGAACTCGTGACCTTCCTCTTCTGACAATCCGCCTTTTAATGCAGTACGAACAGCATGCTTTAATCGGAATGATAGATTATCCAATTCCAAGTTGCCAGTGTTCTTTGGCAAAGCTTCAGCCATTTGTCCTAATGTTTCAAACTTAGCTGGCGTAGAAACAGGTAGTGGCTCTCTTCTAACAACAGGTGGAGCAACAGGCTTAACTACAGGTGGAGTAACTTCCTGTCTAACAACTGGAGGAACTGGTGTAGCGGCAGGAGCAGCTTCCTTAATAATAGGTTTACTTGCACCAAATGGAGCTACAGGAGCAACAGGAGGTAATGATTCAGTAGCAGCAGCTACAGGAGCAACATCAGGAACAATAGGCTTCCTAATTAATTTTGGCTCAGCAACAACAGATGTATCTACTTTTGGTAAAGACTCAATATTAGGCAGAGCATTGGGCTGAGATGGCTTAGTTTCAAACTCTGGACTGGCAATCTCGGTTTTTTTGGCTCTTGGAGTCCTAACCCTTGTTGGCTTTACAACAGGCTGAACTGGTGGAGCTTTAATAACTGGAGGAACTACTGTTTCTGTAACTTTAGGCTGTTCAATAGGAGCAGGTTTCCTACCTAATAGACCAGCTCTATCTAATCCATAATGAACAGCACCAGTTCCTAATGCTCCAAAGCCATAACCAGTAGCAGCAGATTCACCAAGTTCACCAACAGTCGGTAAATGTCCTTCATCTATCATCGACTTGGCAAGTCTAGAACCAGCGCCAATGGTAGCTCCTTGTGCTCCACCTTTAGTAAGAGCATACTTAGCTATCTCTTTTACTCCTGCCCCTACTCCCGGCGCTTTACCAAAACCAGGAACAAGATTAGCAGCAGCATTGATACCAATATCTGTGGCGCTATAGTCGTCTCTTAATCCTCTAGCAATCTCATACTTCTGTGCTAGTGTTTCTCCACCACCGCCAAGAACTCCACTAGCTCCTAGTCCAACTAAAGGATTAGCAGTAAGCAAACCAGTAGCTAAACCACCAGCAATAGGCACACCCATTCTTAGGGCGCCAGTTACAGCAGTATCACCCCAAGTAGCTTCTTTTCTTTTTGGGGCAGTATTAATAGTAGGAACAGGTCTACGTCTAGTGCTAGGAACAGAGGCTGGACTTCCATTACGCTCTAACCAAGAACCACCAGTAGTAGGAGTAGAAATTTTTGTGCCGTATTGTTCAAGCCAAGACTGTGGCATTGTCCACTCCTACTTCTTGATAGGATTTAACTGGATATGAAGTGGGTCATATGGTGATTTCCAATCTCCACCCCAAGTAAGGCCCTGTTCTTTAGCAATCCTGCCAAGAGTATCAAGTAGTTCTTTAGTAGCCTTAACCTCTTTTCCATTCTTATCAATAAACCTAACGTCAGCAGCTTCATCAGCTTGGTGAGCAGATTTCTTAACAGTTCCATCTGCATTAGTTACAATATTACCTGGGGCACTACGACCTTTTGCATATAGCTTAGCCTGTTCATCAGCAGTTCTAGCTCCAGATACAGGTTTAAGAGTAAAACCAGTTAATTTCTGGAACGCATCAGCAACAGTGCCTAACTTAGCTTTGAATACAGGAGCAGATGCAACGCCTTTCTCTGCACCGGCCGGACTAATCATATTAGCTAATTGGATTGGATTACCATTATCTGGGGCAGCCTTAGATAAAGGAATAGGATTAGCTTGTTGAGTCGGTGGAGTCTTAGGCTTTGGTGCCCACCCTTCTGGCCTACCAATACCAGGACCAACTTTAATATTAGTTTCTGGAATAACAGGAGCAGGAGGAGGAACAGGTAATGGACCTCTACCAGTAAATCCCGGAGGCATTTGATTCAGACTCTTACCAAAAGGATTTAACTCTGGTCTTGAAGCAAAGCCAGGAACAGCAGTAGAACTACGATTTACAAATGGTGGTGGAACAAATGGTTTTGGAGCAGGCGGAGCAACAGTTGCAGCTATCTTTTCTGCCGGAGTAGTAGTTGAAGCAGCGGGAGCTTTAGCAGCAGGAGCAGCTTCCTCTTCTCTCTTTACACCAGGCATAGATAACCATGTCTCTACATCTTCTGGTTTAGCTCCGAATCTCTCTCCATCTGGACTAACTAAAGTAATTGCTCCAGGAGTTCCAGGTTCAACATAGCGTGGTCTATTAGATGGTTGTTCATCTTCACCACCATAACCACTACTTCTCCTGCCGCCACCACCAGTATCATATGCGCCACTTTCAGCAGCATCCATATGCCTACCAATGATTTCATTAAGAGCATCTATCTGATTCTGTTTTTCCTTTGACTGCCACATGCTCTTAGGAATAGCAGTAGGCATACCATAATCATCATTAGTGAGAAGAGAGCGGTCGATACCGGCTTTCCTCATCTCATTAGTAATAGCAATAGTAGCTCCCTTAACTCTATTCTCAGGAGTAGTAATACGTGGGTCATTGGCAGCTAGAGCAGTTTCTACGTTAACCCGCCCTTGTGCTCTAATCCTAGCTAATTCAGCCGGTAGTTCAGCAGCAGATTTACCAGCAGCCCTAGCTGTCTCTAATTGAGTCTGCTCGTCTGGTGTTAGTTCTGATTGACCGAGAACATAAACGGCCTTACCATTTCTGTCAATAACAGTATCAATACCACTCTTAACATCTCTATGAACAACCCGACCCTTCAGACCATTATCAAGAGTAATACCTTCTGTCTCAGCAGCACTCCTGGCTGATTCACGAGTCTCCTGGCTCTCTCTAATCTTCTGCTCTGCGCCCCACTGTTTATTCTGATTCTCTAACTCCAATGCTCTAGTTCTGGCAGAGACATCAGTATCTTCCATAGTGGCAAGATTACCGAGTCCTTCCATCTTCTGCTTCCACTTCTCGTTACTCTTACGCTGTGGCTCATTATAAGCTGACATACCTAAATTGTAGCCAGCAGAAGCATCATTCTGACCAAAGCCAGTAGCACCGGCAGCAATAATGGCGCCTAACTTAGCCCACTTACCTCGCTCAATTTCTGGCTGTCCTGCTTCTACTGCACTTTGATATGCCAATCTATTAGGACGATTACCAATAGCAGCATTATACTTAGCTACAAAATCGTCCTGAGGCGATGCAACCTGTGGAGCAGTAGAAGGTGGTGGAACTGGCGGAGGTTGAAAAGACAGAGGTGTAGGTTTCTGAGTTCCCATTGGCATATCAAACCCAAAGTTATTAACTGTTTGGGGTTGACCAATAGTAGTCGGTCCAGTTTGGAAACCAAACCTTCTGCTAGGGCTAGGAGCAATAGATGATGTTCTTCTTTGGTTAATCATTATAAGCTCCTACTATGCCTTTGGGGGCTTCGGCAGTTTAACATTCTGACCTGCTAGACCTTTAAGAGCAGTAGAAGCTCCACCAGTCATAACACCTGTAGCAGCACCAGTAGCAGCACCTACCATGTTAGCAATACTGCCGGCATTTTCCATTGCAGTAGCGCCACGGTTTTGTGTTGCATAACCCAACAACATACCTTGTGTATCAAACTTGTTATTGAGTTGATTGGCAGCCAAGTCAGAGTAACCTTTAGATGAATCAAGGTTAGTTCCGTAAAGGTCAGTCAAACCACCAATACCATACTGCTTCTGCTCATTGCCATATTGAGTGAGCCACTGTTCAAACTCTGCTTGGTCTCTTGCTGCTTGTCTTGCACTAGCAGCACTTCCAGCAGAGCCAGCCGCAGCACCTTGAGCATTAGCCATTTGTGCTTGCATATCCAGTTGAGCTTGATTACCAGTAAAGGTATCCAATCCACCGGCTTTTCCTAAACCAAACTGGTCTAAGCCGCCAGCTTGTCCAAGTCCCCACTGGCCAAGACCTGTTTGTGATTCTTGTAATCCTCTAAGACCTTGTGCTTGGTTAGCCGTAATACCCATCTGAGTATTAAGACCCAAATCACCTGCTGACCTAGCACCTTGTAATTGATTAGCAGTTCTAAGTCCTGCTAATTGCATGCCCTGGCCCGATAAGAATTGCCCAGCTTGCTGTTTACCCTGTCTAATCTGGTCTTGTAATCCTTGTTCAGCAGCCATTCTATCTTGGCCTTGCTGTTGTGCTCCCTGTCTAGCTAACTTAAAGTCCATAGCACCAGCATTGGCTAAGTTTCCAGTAGCCGAACGCTGACGTTCCATATTGTCTTTTAAGGCAGAGAAGTAGGCAGGAGAAGAAGCAGCGGACTTAGCGCGGATTAAGGCTCTATCCTGGTCTGAATAGCCGCCAGTCCGTTCTTGTTCTAAGATAGAGGCACGATTGATATTAGCCTTATCCTCATCAGTAATACCGCCAGTCTGTCCAATATCAGTTAATGTCTTCGTATTACCATATATCTGGTCTAACTGTCCTTGGTCAAATCCGCCACTAGCACCAGATAACTTTCTAAAGCCAGTATCAGCCTCATTATAATCCGGCCGGTAAGCATTGGCAAAAGCAGATGATAGACCTTCATAAGCAGAACTTTTACCTGCTAATGGATTAGTAATACCGCCCCATCCACCGCCACCACCAGAACCTTGACCAGAAAGAACAGGATTATTCCAAGCAGCCCTCATTCTATCTGTATCTGCTTGTGTTAATCCGGCTCCTTGAGCATAATCATTATAGCCCTTAGAAGCGCCAGCATAATCAGAGCTTGCTCTATCCCAGGTAGTATCTCCCCTACCCTCGCTCTTACTTATTTCCTGGCCGTAATCTCCTTCGGACTGCTTAATCTTTGCAGTAGACTCATTAAATAGCTGCTGCTTATCATTCTTAGCCATTGTTTTCCAAGTCTAAGTAGAGTGGTGTTCCAGTGCAAACACCATAGTTAAAACGTTCCACTAAGAGTTTGGCAAGACGGTCATCTTCTACAAAAGAATGAACCATATCTATACCACGTGCCCTAGTGATTTCAGTAGACTTTTCGGACAATAACTTTAATGACTTTACTTTCGTTATATTAGAGGCACTCTCTTCAGGGATAAATACTATCTCCACAAACTTCTTCGTATATCCCCAAGCAACTATCTTTCCTTTGTCTTCTACTACCAGAATGTCCAAAATGTTATTGAACTCTGGTAGTGGAAACTTATGCCCCTTCTGTATTTCCAACAGAAAAGGAAAATCTTCTTTCTTAGCTGGTCGGACTTCCACTTGGTGTCCTTAACCAAAAGAGAGTCTTTAGTGCTTCTCGACTAGATTTGCCAATCGACCAAGGAACCTTAGAGATGTAATCATATAGAAGGTCTACTTCTGTCTGGTCCAATACTAGCTCAATAGATTCTTTCTCACCAAAGTCTAACTCTCTATCAGGTTCCTCTGAACCAGGAATAATCTTTCCACAGTTACATGGCTTAGATATAGCTTCTAACTTATCCAGAATATTAATTTCCTTATTAAGAATCGTTAATCCTTTTTGGGTATTCTGATTACCAATAACAATCAACCCATGAAAGAGATACTCGAAACGCTTCTTACCAATCTCATCATTCCCGAACTCTAATTTATGCAACATTGTTCACCTTAGTTTTTCTGACAAAACACTACTGACATGTATGGAGGATAATCTCCACCTTGGTCTGAATCTACTGTAAATGTATGAGCATGGTTTCCATTGTCATCTGTATCTCCAGAAACATTAGCTGAGAAAGTAGCACCAATATTTACAGCATGTGAGTGAGGAAGGAATAACATTAAGTCAGGTCCGCTTCTATTTACTGCAACAGGAGTGGCATTGTTTTCATCAGCCGTTCTACCACTAACAGTTCCATTAGCAGAACCACCTAAAGAAGCATGGTGTCTATGCGTTCCACCAGCAGCAACACTACCAGATACTCTATGCAAGTGGGTTACATTACCGCCTGCTATACCGGGAGAAGGAGAACCTAATGGAAATCTATTATCAAATGCTGCTACTCTAGTCCATCCAGCAGGGCAACCTGCCATAAACATTCCAATTAACCCAGAAGGAACAGGGTCAACTGTTGCTGTAGTTACAGGTTGCCAGCTATTATCACTTCTAAGAAAATATCCAGCAGTAGCAGCATTAGTTCCAAGTCTGCCAGCAGCAACAATACCATGACTAAGATTAGCAGCATTGATATTAGTTATTGGAGAACCATCTGCATAAATAGGACTATTACCAGAGCCTACTACCAATCCACCAGGAGTTATGCTAAGTAATGTACTTGCTACTGTATAGGCATCATTGATAATATTGATAACAAGCCCTTGATTAGACGAAATAAGAGCTACGATACGCCTATCAACAGGCATACCAATATCATAGAAATTGATTAATGGTGTGCTCCCATGCACCATAAGAGCAGCAGCGCCAACTGAATTACTAAATACATTTTGAGCAGAGAACGTATTTGCTCTATTTAGTAAAGGAACATTAGCTGATAATCTAGCATCAGGAACTGTTCCCACTACAAGAACATTAGCGTTAAGTTGATTGATATTAATACCAGTATCAAAATATACTCTAGCAGAGTCAGACATCATTATATAGCCAGGAGGGGCTAATGCTAAAGAAGCGCCAGTGCCACCTCTAGCTAATGCTACAATACCAGAAGTAATATCATTTGCATTATAAGCAACACCAGTAATAGTTCCGCCAGTAATAGCAACTGCATTACTATTCTGGGTAGACATGCTACCTAAACCAAGATTAGTTCTAATAGTAGTTGGGTCAGTAGCCCCTGTTCCACCACCAGCAATACCAATTACTTTAGCTACCCAAGCTCCACCTATCCATTCTTCAAAGATATTAATAGAGCGATTAAAACGCATCGCACGTTCAGGCAGATTTGTAGGCGCACCATATCCAATGGTTCCTGCGTCAACAAACTTACTATTTAACTCGGTTACAAAATCTAAGTAACCGGACGTAATAGCTGGAAGATTCCAATTAGCCATTTATTTATACCACTAAGCAGGCGGAAGTGGAAACTCTGGTGGTCTAGCTTTCCAATCAGATACTACTTCAGGAGTCCAAATAACCCCAGCAACGTCTTTAACCATTTGAGGCTTATCAGAAACATCATCGCCAGGATTAAGAACATACCTTGTGAAAGTTCTAGAGATTTCTATTTCATCCTCATAAATTACAGTGTCCTCACGGACCTGCATTTGTCGAGTTGAAAGAATCTCAATTACTCCTGCTTCTAAAGTTTTTGTAAGCATTAGTCAAGCACTCTATAAACAATGGTTCCTCGAAAATGTGAACCAGCAGTTACGTCAGCTACAGTAAAGATATATTGATGGGCAGTATTACTTGCAGAAGTCTTACCAATAAAATAGCAACTTGCTGCTCCAGGGGGCAAGTGAGTTTGAAGAGAAAGCATATTAGGAACAACACTATAGTAGTCTAAATAACCCATAGAATGAACACCAGCACAAGTAAATGGAAGTCCAGCTAAGAATAAATAACCACCTGCACCCCAGGTTGCAGTAGCAAGATTAACAGAATAGGTAAGCACAACCAACTGTCCAATTCTAATATAATACCCAGTCTGTTCACCATATGTTACAACAGCACCGCCATTAGATGCAGCTAAAACAGGAGCCCAACCCCCTTCTTCATAGTAATCTAATACAGTCGGACCAGTTGACCTATTTGGAAAATATATTCCACTAGGAGCAAATATAAGTCCCGTTCTAGAAATTTCAATATTACCTGACTCAGCGTTCTGAGCATCATTTAGTGCTCTAATTCTAAAGTTACCACCATTGTTTATAATATTCCAAACTTTTTGATTAGCTGATAAAGAGTTACCAATGAAAGTGAAACTGCCTTGAGTACCGCCAACTAAGCTACCTTCAGCAAATGCTTGTGGAGCAGACCAAGTTTTAACTGCATCAATAAGAGCTACATTAGCTGGTAATGTATATGGTGGCGGGATAGTAGGTGGATTATATATTTGTGAGTAGCTAATAGGTAAAGGAAGCCAAACTGCTCTTACATCTCCAGCCCTCTCAGTAGCAGAAGTAGTAGAATCATACTCCCAAATCTTAGCAGCCGCATTATAACGGATAAACACTAGACTACGCCTCTAGCTTTCCAGTTAATAGTTCCATTCTCCCTATTACCTGAAGAATCAAATATCAAAACTCTAAAGTTATCAACAGTAATATTATCTGTAACTGCATACAAAGGCTCTAGTGAAACAGCTGCTGTCGCTGTTACAGAACTAATACCTTTGAAATCTTTATGATAAGGAATCAATGTTCCACCAATATCAGATGCAAGACACTCATCAGTTCCAGAATCCAAAGTTAATGTTACGTTAAGGATTACCTTCAGACTGGTAATAAAAGCTGAAGAAAGGTCATCTACGTTAGTAAATGTCCATCTAACTTTAACATAGCGAAACTTATCTGCAAGAACACTAGAACCAATAACAGGAGTAGTGAATGTAATACCATCCTCTGAATAAGAAAGCTCTGTATTTATTTGAGTATTACCAGTAAGCTGCTGTTTATTATAATCAGCAATAACAGTTAAATCTTCATATACCTGTCCAAAATCAAATACTTCTTCATAGTATCCATCACCAATATAGGTTGGCTGATAGTAGATTGGGTAGCCAGCATCTATCTGTTCTTGAGGACTGGCAAATCCATGAAATACAAAATGCTCCTGCCACGTATGAATAAGAGTAGGACCAATTATTCCTCTAATATTTTGAATAACAACGTCATCTGTTCGTAGATAAGTGCCAGTAAAATCAGCCTCTAATTCATCTACGAACTCAAACTCAGACGGGTCATGTAAATCAGCAATCTTAACCGCTGACATTAAAGAAATATTACCTACAATATCAACAGCCTGAACTGAATATGAATAAGAACCACCCGACTGCTCTTGAATCAGCTTAAAGGTTCCACTGATTCTGCCCTGCTCTACTCCATCTCTAAAGACAATATAGTAATCAATCTTCCAAGCAGATGGTGGCTCTGTCCATCGTAGTAAAACAGTTGATATAACAACCTGTAAAGCAAGCTCAGGTGGTGGAATAGTAGGAATAACTAAAACAGTTTCAGCTGAATCCCCTAACTCACTCTCAATATTCCATGCCCTGATAATAAACTGATATGTTCCATAAATAAGATTAAGAAAGATAGGGTCAACATTAGCTACGTCTGTTGCTGTGACAATAATTGGTTTAGCAGAGTCCCAATCAAGGCCCATCTTAATCTGATACCGAAAAGCTCCATCTAAATTATCCCAATCTAATCTAAGATTGGTAGGATAAGCAGTTCCGGTAAAGTTTTGAACTGCGCCTAATGGAGCAGCTACTCCGCCTTGGTCCTCACCAGCTATAGGTTTAGTAGGAAATACCTCTTCGTTAATCTTATATAGGTCATCAATGAGCAACTGCAAAGCCCTAAACAAAGTAGGGTTCTGCTTATCATCAATCCTTATTAAGTTGCGGACGGCGTTCTCGTTAGACATTAGAGTCTAGGAGTTTCAGCCCACAATGGTTTACAATCTACAGACAGGTCAAACAAAGTAAACCTATCCATAGCGTTAGTATTACACATTAACTTCACAGACATTTTAGTATCACGGAAGTTAATAGGCTTCTGATAATATAGATTGGGAGATACAGATAGAGTCCAAGGTGGCGGTGTAACAATCTTAACATGGTTTGTTCCATATAGATAGATACTAAGAGTGCCACGTCCTTCTACTCTAGATTCTAAGAATCCAAAGTGAAGGTAATGCTTGCTGCCAAGATTCATTAAATGAGTCTGGATATAAGAAGTAATCCTGGTGTTATCATCTAAATCAACCAGTGCATCTTTCTGATAGATATTACCCTCAAATCCTGCCTGCTTTAATACAGTCTCAGCAAACTGGTTAGAGTCTAATACAATAGTAGAAACTAACCAGGGAAATGCCCAAAAGCTCCATCGAACCTGAGCACCAACTAGCTGACCATATCTATTAAAAGCATTATTATAATCCCCAGAGATAATATGAGAGCACTCCACAGCATTATCCAAAGGAACAGCGGCATATAAAATCTTTCCTTCTGGGTCATCTACTAGCTGGACTTTATTGAACTCTTTCTTATTAATTCTATCCCAGAGGTCTGCAATATTACTAGAGAAAGGTGGGTCTTGAAATCCACCACCTTCATACACATAAATACCAGACTTATCACCTTGGAAGTATCTCTTTACTGACGTTCCTCTAGAATCAAGAATCTTAGAGACAGAAAATACTTCTGCTCCTATTGCTTTATCCAGAGGGTCAGCACGCCAAGTATCAGGGTCAGAACCATTATCAACAGTAACATACGTTCTATCTTGCGTTTGAATGAATAGTGAGGTTTCATGGTCAACTACGTTCGTAATACTACTAATAGCATCTGAGGGGTCTAAGTATAATAACCCGGCGGTCTGGTCAAATAACTCTACAAAGATTGCCTTAGAAAAGAATACATAATGTTCAAATCCTGGAACTCCCCAAAGGCACATCCTGTTATTGTAGATGGTTAATCCCAATCCACAAGGGAGAGTCGAACGGCTATCAAAAAGGTAGTCAGCGGAATCAACCAGGTCATCGTCAAAGAAATTAATATCATTGAGGACAGTAGTAGTATTATCAAATATCCTACCATTAGGAACGTAGAAGAACTCATATCCTAATTGATTTCCTGTCCAAAACCCTGCTGGAATTGACTTAGTTATTAACAGACGGCGTGCTACTGTCCCTTCTGGACCAATAGGAATATTAGCTACATTTAACCTGAAACCACCAGGACTATCAACCTGACCAAATGTAGCAGGACCAGGAGAAGTAATAAACCCGGAATCAGTTTCAAAGGATACCGCCACTAAATACTTACCTACACCCAAATCTCCAGAATTAGCAGAGATAGTGCAGTCTAAAGTAAATCCTACAGGTGGAGTTCCACCGGCCGGTCTTAATGTTCCTGGTCCCTCACCTTGATATACTTGAATCAAAGCACCAGGAATACCAGCAACCCTATCGTGAAAAGTAATATAAGCTCTATTAAGATAATTAACAGCGCTAAAATCTTTATATGCTGGATTAGTAACCAGAGGTCCACTATAAAGAGAATCCCATAGATTACCGCTAGTATCAAGAATAAGGTAACGGCTTGTTTCGTTAAGACGTTTGTAAACAAAGAATCTTCGGATGTTAGCCTTGTCGAATATTCTTGTAAAGCCGTCACGAGTCCTGACTTCAAGGACTTCAAACTCCGTATTAAGCGAGTCAATAAAGAAGCCAGGTGGGACTGCATCGTCTATTCCATTAGAATAGAGTCCTTTGAAGACATTGATAGGGATTTGCGAGTGGTCCCTAACCGTTGTTTTCTTAGAGGGCATTTGATACAGTCCCACCTATTACCCGACTACTGCATCTTGTCAAAGATTAAGTAGAAGGTAATCACGTCACTTGAAAGTCCAGCAGGCACAGCACCAGCACCTACCTCTACTCCGGCAAGTGTAAAGATTTTCAACTTCTTAGTAGTAGGATTATACTGACCGTAGTAAGCCAATCCAACCACATTCACCCAGAATGGTTGAGAACCAATGCCAGGTAAAGGAATACCAAGACCAGCGCCATCTACCATGTTGGCAACAAAGTCTAAAGCATTACCACCAGCAGTATAGGTATCAGGACCAGCCGCTACTGCTAATACTCCAACACAATGAATCTTCTTACCATCATCCCATACCTTTTTAGAAGTAGGGGTCAGTTTCGCTTCAGCCATTTGAGTTACCTCGTGTAAGTCGTAAATCGGTTTAGCTTGAAAGGTCTGCGACGGGTGGGTTTAGAGTGACTTTGTTTGACTTCCTTCTTCAGCAACTTATTTAACTTTCCAACCGCAACAGATTCCAAGTCTATTGCTTTGCTACGATTCTGCCCAATGTGTTCGGCAGCTAAAGCAGCAGTATGGTAAGCCAGGTAGTTCAAAGCGTGAGTTAGCTCAATAGGGCTATTCTCACCAGTAACAGCAAGAATAAGTCTATGATAGCGAAGTCTAATAGATTTACTAACAGTAGCACCAATGAATACTACTTGCTGCTCTCTCCATACCCAAACTCCCAGCTCATTACCAGGAACTCCGTTAGGGAGAAAACTCCTTTGGTCCATCTGTTTATAGTATTCATCTCCTCTACCAGTATCTTTCTCAAATGCCTGGATAGGAACAATAATATCATTCGGCAGAATTAACTGCTTAACATTAGCTGATAAGGGAATATCAACTGATACTTCCTTTGTAACAGTAGAACCGTGGTCAACCAATTCATCAGAAAGGTCATCATTAGCAATCTTCAGATATGGTAATAGAACCTCATTGGTATGAAGGTCTATTGCCACATCATTTAAGACCGCTCTTGAACGGTCCATTACTTCTGATGCTAGAAGTGCCATGTTATACCTTTACTGTCGGTGGTGGTGCTAATTGCTTAACATCTGGCGGAATGATGCCAAAAGCAATAGCTTTCTCACGATTCAAGATTGCTTTGCAGCTAATACAGATAACTGCACGAGCATCAATCTGAGTAAAGCAAGCGGGGCAATCAATCATTCCAGCGGTCTGATTGTACTCAACCACCCACTCACCCTTATAACCTAAATACTCAGCAGCATAACGCTGATGGCCTGAAATCAAACCAATCTTATGATACTGATTCCAGTCATCATCAGCCTTACGACAAAGATTTTCAAACCAGCGAATCTGCCTGGCTTTAAGAGCATCAAGTTCTTTCTTATGCTTAGTAAGGACTTCTTCTCTTGTTACCTTACCATCGAACCACATCATCCCTGGTCCGGCATTTTCATCTGCCTCAATAACAGTATTAACAAAGTCATCAACAATAGATTTTGCAATATGATGTGCCGCTACAGGAATCTTGATATTATGGTCAGTAGCGGGAAGCCTTTGAATATAAGAAGATTCTTCAATATTGACCAGAACGAAGTCATCTTTCTTAGCCGCCGGGATTTTATAGAAGCCACCCGTAATCGGTTTGACTTCAATAGTTTCAAAAGGACAAATTGAAAGAACTGTAGCTGATGGCATTGACTTTACCTCTAGTAGCCACTTGGAACAACGATGTCTTTAATCTTTGGTCCAGGCCCGGCTGATTTTGATAACGTGGATGACTTAAACGTGGGTAACTCTTTAGTCGGTTCTGGCTTATCTAACTCTGCATAAACTTTATCTGACTCTTCGGCCATTCTCTTTTCTTCAATTTCAAGGTGGTCCGATTCTGAGAGAAATCTCTTTTCCCGTTTTTCAAGATTATAGACAATGAACTCGATTGCCTTCCAGTTGAGGGGAAGTTCATTATCGTCTTTATCAAGGAAGGGAAATAATGGTTCATAAACCCACTTATCGTAGAGAACATCCTGGCGATTAAGATTAGGCTCAACTCTTTCAAGGAGCCAGCAATCCTTCATATACCAGTATTTCTTAATCTCTACTAATCCTTGTCTAACACCAAGCCAGATTCCAGTCTCCTGAGTAAGAACGTCATAAGAACCATAACGCTTCTCAGTCTGCTTCTCTGCTCGGACAATGCGATACTTAGGCTGTAAGGAATACTTCTCTTTCCCATACAACAGGAGTAGACGTTTATTGATTTCGACGTGTAATGCTTGAATCATATCAGGTAAGGAGGACTGGCCCTCTCCCCAGACGCAACCAGTCCCCCCGTCCCCTTTACCTGTTAGTAGCCGGTAGGAACTAACAGATTGTCGATATACGCCTGAGCAGGTGGGCAGTCGCAAAAGAGATTCCAGCTTGCGACAATGTAGAACACCTGTGACGTAGCAACACCACCCGAAGCTCCACGCATCTCGAAAATCTTTCGACCTTCGACAGTGTAGTAGTCAATGGGTGTCAGTTCAGCGCGACCCCAATGGTCATTTGTGAGGAAGTCGATACGAGTCTTATTCCACACAAAGTTTGGACTGATTGGAGCACCAGCCAAACGCATGTTCTCAGAGAAGAACAAGTTAAGTCCCTGTTCAGAGGCTTCCTTGTTAATCACCGAAACAAGCTGACCTAATGCTTCATACGCCTGAACCTGACAAGGGTGCATCCAAGCCGTAAGCGGAGTCTTGTTATCCATTCCAAGACGGTCGCCAATGGAGTTGATTGCACGCCGAGCAAATGCAGGAGCTAAAGCAGCAGCCGCAGCATTGACTCTATTAGCCTGAACTTCTGGAGTCGTATTGCGCGGTAAACCAAGCCAGTTTCCAACGGTGGAGTTCTGGACGTGGTATGGAACACCGAAAAGGCCAACTGGATTTGCACCAGATAAACCTTCTGGGAGAATGAAGCAACCACCAGCGATACCTGCAAGGGTTGCATCAATCTGGATTTTCTTGTTCACCAAATCGTATGCAATAATCTTGGCAGGAGTTGCACTCAGAGGAGCAGCAAGACCAGCATCATAAACGAGAATACGCTGACCCTTTCGGAGCAGCTTAATCCCATAACCATCAGTGGTGCAGGTAATGGTATCGTTCGTGAGTGTGGTTGTTGCGACTGAGGTAATAGTGGCAAGAATACCATTACCAGCAGTCATGCACTGAGCTTCAGTCTGACGACGAAACTCTGGCATTGCTTTAGCCATCAACTCCTTGAAGAGATTGACAACAGACTTACGGCTGTCATCAGTTCCCCACTGAGCTTTGGTGTTCCACTGGATAGCGTGCTTGAAGTGATTGGTGTTGATAACAGCCTTGTCGTAGGTCTGTCCATCACCAATTCCCAAGTCTCCACCATCCGGATTGTAATAACCGAAATAGCCACCAGGTCCGATAGCTAATGGGATTCGCATATCCCTTTCGGAAATTACTTCCACGTCTTTCTTCTCTACGGTAGAAAAGAACTTTGCCTTCTCTAACTCGTAAAGCATGGAGAGCTTCTTACGAACTTTCTCCATTTCGGTTGCGAGAAGCTGGGTTCCGCCAACAGCCATTTTAGTATCTCCTATTTAGCCAAGCTTTTAAGATAAGTCATGCCACCAAATCCAAAACAAATCATTCCGGCATATGGAGCTTGCCTATCAATCTTAATAGGGAATTTCCCAAATGATAGACAAAATCTCCATTTACCTACTCCAAATCTGTATTTAGTGTGCATAACTCACTTCGGTAAGTATTTCGGCTTACCGTTCAAAATGTCCATATCAGTGGTTCGAGCACGGTCTACCCTGCTAAAATCAATCTTACTATCTTCACTTCTATTGCCGCCCAATCCAGCAGGAACTAATCGGCGCGACTCAGACTTTGGCTGTTCTTTCACTTTGATACCAGCTTCACGTAAAACTTTATTTCTTACAGCCGGAAGTGCTTGTCTAGCTCGCTGGAGATAAGCTTTGACAATTCTACTCTTATAATCCGGCGAATACTTATTGCCTCTCGCCTGGTCAAACAGAGAATTAATACCACCAAGGTATCTCTTGTCTGAACCAAGAATCTCATCGACTCCTTGGAAGATATCACGAATGATATTCCTCTTCTGGTAATCGTCGAGCTTAATTCCATCTAGCTCTTTAGTGATGGAAAGTTTCATGGAATGGTTTACTACTTCCGTAATACCACCCCGGAATTCATTTGCTTTTGTCTCTGTGTATTCCTGCTTTTCTCGTTCAAACTCTTCCTGCTCACGAGACTTAGTAGGAGCTTTCTTTCTCTCTTCTAATGGAGCTTTAATATCCTGGGTATCGAACCAATAGTTATGAGCATGAATAGCAACAGCCGCCAGATTCTTATTGCCTGTCTTCAAGGCATCTTGATACATAGCAGTAATGGCCCTCTTCATGGGCTTTAACATTACTTCACCATATAACTGCGGACTCAATTTACCAATAGAATCCAAAATGGTATGAGAGAAATCCTCGAACTTCTCTTCGTCTGTATTCTTTAGAGCCTTGAGGAAATTACCAGTCTTTTCTACATCCCCAGAAGAGATGTCCTTATACATCAGGTCCAAGAAGGCAGCATTTTTAGCTGCAATCTTAGCTTGTTCTGGACTGGTAAAGATTTCCCCCATCTCTTTATCACGTTCGAGGGCTTCCCTTAGACCAGGAATCTTTTTGAATAACTCAGGCGAAGCCTTCTTTACTGCCTTAGTTAAATCAGAAAGGTCTAACTCTCCCTGTTCTTCTACGTCGGAATCGTCGTCCCCAGACCCATCAGATTCTTCATCGCCGGAATCTTCGTCTTCTTCTTCATCATCATTTTCTTCGGGTTCTTCTTCATCCCCTTCTTCTTCATCGGGAACGGACTCTTCTTCTTCGTCTCCATCGGAGGCGGGAACTTCATCGGCATCATCATCTCCTTGATTAAGGATGTCTCTATCTGTCATTCCCTCAGGCATATCTACATTATGTAAAGTGGATTCACCACCACCTGTAGGATTGCCTTCTGGGGCAAAGAGAAACTTTGGAGTCTTAAACATTATCCACCTGTTCTAGTTGAAACTGAATCTGGTTCTACACCTGGAGGTGTTTCATTTGGAACATCAGTTCTGATTTGCTGCATCATCTGATGTGCTTTCCAATGCAACACTACGTTTTGATACCCATCTGGGTTTTCTGACTTTGCTTTCTGACCCTTAGAACTATTAAGCCAAACCTTACAGACTTCCATCTCTACCATATGGTCATCAAACTCCTCAGGAGTAATAGAGGGTTCCATACCTAATGGAGAGTTTTGACTTGGCACTGGCGCTGCTTCCATAAGCATTGAGATTTCCCGGTACTGTTTAGTCCTATCATTAATTCCAGGAATATACAGTTCAGGTA
>Ga0134124_10001413_pt1 | contig 19350 bp, 19 predicted proteins | sample KB304_FD_96880 | JGI IMG/M metagenome (GOLD analysis project Ga0134124, IMG submission 96880) | Terrestrial soil microbial communities without Nitrogen fertilizer from Kellogg Biological Station, Michigan, USA - KB3-0-4 | ecosystem: Environmental > Terrestrial > Soil > Unclassified ...
GTCCGGGCCCGATCGGCGCCCCAGCCCTTGGCGAAGATCCCGGAGCCGCGGACCACGCCGTCGGGGTTCACGCCGTTGACCCGGATCCCGTATTGCCCGAGCTCCGCGGCGAGGAGCCGGACCTGGTGGGCCTGATCGGCCTTGGACGCGCCGTAGGCGACGTTGTTGGGTCCAGCGAAGAACGCGTTCTTGCTGACGATGTAGATGAGGTCGCCGCCCATCGCCTGGTCGATCAGGATCCGCGCCGCCTCCCGCGACACGAGGAACGAGCCGCGGGCCATGACGTCGTGCTGGAGGTCCCAGTCGCGGACGGTCGTCTCGAGGAGCGGCTTCGAGATCGACAGGCCGGCGTTATTGACCACGAGATCGACCCCGCCGAAGGCGAGGACGGCCGACCGGAGGGCCGCGCCGACCTGGGCTTCGTCGGTGACGTCGGCGGTGACGCCGATCGCGATGTCGGTGCCGCCCAGCTCGCGAGCGACCGCCTCGGCGCTCGTCGGGTCGATGTCGGCGACCACGACGCAGGCGCCCTCGGCGGCGAGGCGGTGGGCGATCGCCCGGCCGATGCCGGACCCGCCGCCGGTCACGAAGGCGATGCGCGAGGCGAGTGGCTTCGGCGCCGGCAGCCGCCGGAGCTTGGCTTCCTCGAGCGACCAGTATTCGATCCGGAACTTCTCTGATTCGGGGATCGGCGCGTACGTCGAGAGAGCCTCCGCGCCGCGCATCACGTTGATCGCGTTCACGTAGAACTCGCCGGCGACGCGGGCAGTCTGCTTGGTGGCCCCGAACGAGAACATCCCGACGCCCGGGACGAGGACGATCGCCGGGTCCGCCCCGCGCATCGGCGGGCTGTCGGCGGTGGCATGGCGCTCGTAGTAGGCGGCGTAGGCCGTGCGGTAGGCGTCGTGCAGCTCGTGCAGCCGGGCCACGGCTTCGTCCAGTCCTGCCGTCGGCGCCAGGTCGAGGACCAGCGGGGCAACCTTCGTCCGCAGGAAGTGGTCCGGGCACGAGGTCCCGAGCGCGGCCAGGCGGGGATGCTCGGATCGCCCGAGGAAATCGAGGACAGCCTCGCTGTCGGTGTAGTGGCCGACCATCGGCCGATCGGTCGACGCCAGCCCGCGGAGGACCGGCAGGAGCGCCGCCGCCCGGGCGTGGCGCTCGGTCTCCGGCAGCGCCGCGTAGCCGGGGATCACCGCCCCGAACGGGTCCGCCCGGCCGTGCTCGACGATGTACGCGGCGGCCGTCTCGATGATCTCGCGGGAATTCGCCTCGCAGGCGTCCGAGCTGTCCGCCCAGGCCGTGATTCCGTGCCCGCCGAGGATGGCGCCGATCGCCTCCGGGTGGTCGCGCCGCACGGCGGCCATGTCCAGCCCGAGCTGGAACCCGGGCCTTCGCCACGGAACCCAGGCGACGCGATCGCCGAAACAGCGCCGGGTCAGCTCCTCGCCGTCCGCGGCCGTCGCGAAGGCGATGCCCGAGTCCGGATGAAGATGATAGACGTGGGCGGCGTCGACGAGACCGTGCATCGCCGTGTCGATGGACGGCGCGGCCCCGCCCCGGCCGTGCAGGCAGTAGTCGAAGGCGCCGACCATCTCGTCCTCGCGCTCGACGCCGGGATAGACGTCGACGAGGGCTCGCAGCCGATCGAGGCGGAGGACGGCGAGCCCGCTCTCGCGCAGCGTGCCGAGGTCGCCGCCCGAGCCCTTGACCCAGAGCAGCTCGACCGGCTCACCGGTCGCGGGATCGCGTTCGGTGCCCTTGGCCGAGGTGTTGCCGCCCGCGTAGTTCGTGTTCCGGGGATCGGCACCGAGGCGGTTCGATCGCGCGAGCAGATCGGCGACGGTCGTGGTGAGCTCGGTCGTCATCGCCGGGCCACGCAGCTCACGCGCCCCACCCTGCGGCCTGCCCGCCGACGCGCTCCCCGACGATTCGCTCGAAATACCCGGATCGGACGTACGCGGCCAGCGGATCCGGATCGAGCCCGAGCTCCGTCCGGACCTCGGCGAGGAGCGGACGGACATCCGTGTTGTAGGCATCCATCAGGACGGCGTTCGCACCCAGCACGTCGCCTGCCCGCTGGGCCGCCGCCAGCGCCGCCGCGTCGACGAGCAGCGCCTTGGCCGTCGCCTCCTGGACGTTCATGACCGAGCGGATCTGGCCGGGGATCTTTGGCTCGATGTTGTGGCACTGGTCCAGCATGAACGCGACGCCTGCATCCGCGCTCAGCCCGCCCGCGGCGACCACCTCGAACATGATCCGGAAGAGCTGGAACGGGTCGGCCGAGCCGACCATCAGGTCGTCGTCGGCGTAGAACCGCGAGTTGAAGTCGAACCCGCCCAGCCGGCCGGCCCGGAGGAGCGACGCGACGATGAACTCGATGTTCGTGCCCGGGGCGTGATGCCCGGTGTCGACCACGACCGCGGCCCGCGGCCCCGCGGCGACGCAGTGGAGATACGCCGTCCCCCAGTCGGGGACATCCATCGTGTAGAACGCCGGCTCGAACAGCTTGTACTCGAGGAGCATCCGCTGCTCGCCGGCGAGCCGCCGGTGGACGGCGGCGAGCGCCTCGGCCAGGCGATCCTGGCGATCGCGGATGTCGTCCTGGCCCGGGTAGTTCGTCCCGTCGCTGAACCACAGCTTGAGATCGCGTGACCCCGTCGCGTCCATGATGTCGATGCAGGCCAGGAGGTGGTCGAGCGCCTTGCGCCGGATCCGCGGATCCGGGTTGCACACGCTCCCGAGCATGTAGTCGTCGTCCTGGAACACGTTCGAGTTGATCGCGCCGAGCCCGACGCCCAGGTCGGCCGCGTGGCGGGCGAGATCCGCGTAGTCGTCGACCCGGTCCCACGGGATGTGGAGCGCGACCGTCGGGGCGACCCCGGTGTAGCGCTGGACCTCGGCCGCGTCCGCGATCTTCTCGTACGGCGTCCGCGGCACGCCCGCCTGGGCGAACACCTTGAACCGTGTCCCCGAGTTGCCGAACGCCCAGGACGGAAGCTCGATCCGCTGCGCCTTGAGGGCCGCGATGACGGTCGGGTCGTAGGTCACGTCTGCCTCCATCGCCGGGTCCGGCCGGAGGTCGCGCTCCGGGTGGGCCGTCGGGTGTGTCATTCGCTCGAGCGCATCGATTGTGAGGGCGATCGGGCTCGACCGGCGGTCCCCGCGGCGGACGCCGGAGGAGATGGCGAGACGGCGCGGTCGCCGCCGGTCGAGAGCGATCCGCACGGCCCCGGCTCGAGTCGCCCGAATGGGCGGCGCGGCGTCGGTCCGTGCCTTGCGACGTAGGCTGCCACAAGTTGCGAATGATTTCAATTCCTTTCTTGACATTGCATAAGCGATGCGTCTACTGTGCGGCGGCAACCAAGTGAAACCCCATCCGACGTCCGCCGGCGAGGCTCGCCCGGTCGTCGCCTCCGGTCGGAAGGAGCCTCTGTGAGCGATCCCGCGAATGGCTCCTCGCGCGACGTCTTCGCTCGCGAACGCCAGGAGCACATCGCCCGGATCGTCGAGGAGCATGGCCGGGCTCGGGTCGCCGACCTCGCGACCCGGTTCGACGTCTCCGGGGTCACGATCCGCAAGGACCTCCTCGTGCTCGAGAGCGAGCAGCGCCTCGTCCGGACCCACGGCGGCGCGATCGCCCGCGACCGGAGCCGGCCGGAGCTGTCGTTCGACATCCGGGAGCGACTCCAGGCGGACGAGAAGCTCCGGATCGGCGCGGCGGCCGCGGCGCTCGTCCACGACGGCGAGAGCATCGTCATGGACGCGAGCACGACGGCCCTGTCGGTCGCACGGCAGATCAAGGCGCGCGGCGCCTGGAGCCAGCTGACGATCATCACGAACGGCCTGCGGACCGCCTCCGAGCTCGCCGGTCATCCCGGCCTGACCGTCCTCATGCTCGGCGGCCGTGTCCGCTGGGAGGCCCTCTCGGTCGTCGGCCAGCTCGGCGACGGCCTGTTCAGCCGGATCAATGTCCAGAAGGCGTTCCTGGGCGCGGCGGGCTTCACGCTCGACTCGGGACTGTCGGACGCGACCGACGAGGAGGCCCAGATCAAGCGGGCGATGGTTGCGGCTGCCCGCGAGGTCATCGCGATCGTCGACCACACGAAGTGGGAACGCGCCGCGTTCGCCACGTTCTGCCCGATCGACCAGGTCAGCGTCGTCCTCACCGACCCAAAGGCGCCGGCGGCGATGGTCGACGCGCTGCGGACGCGGGGCGTCGAGATCCGGATCGTCCCGGGCGAGGGCCGGCCGGCCGGCGACCCCGCGCGGCCCGATCCCACCAGGTCGGGCTCATGACCGGGGCATCGCCAGGTCCGGTCGGGGCGGCCCCGTTGCGCGCCGAGCTGCGCGGCATCTCGAAGCGATTCGGCGCGACCCAAGCCCTGTCCGACGTCTCCCTCGACCTCGTGGCGGGTGAGATCCACGCCCTCGTCGGCGAGAACGGCGCCGGCAAGAGCACCCTCGTCAAGATCCTCGCCGGGGTCCACCAGCCCGACAGCGGGACGATCCTCCTCGACGGCGCACCGGTCCAGGTCGGCGGACCGGCCGAGGCCCGGGCACTCGGAATCGCCGTGGTCCACCAGGAGCCGCGCCTCTTCCCCGACCTGACCGTCGCCGAGAACGTGTTCATCGGCCACGCACCGGCCGGGCGGCTCGGCTCCATCGACTGGGGGGCGACGCGCCGGGCCGCCGAGGCGCTGTTCGCCGAGCTCGACGTCCAGTTCGACGTCAACGCTCCGGTCCGCGGCCTGTCGATGGCCGACCAGCAGCTGATCGAGATCGCCAAGTCGCTATCGGTCGAGGCCCGCGTCCTGATCCTCGACGAACCCACGGCCTCCCTGTCGGCCCACGAAGTGGAGCGCCTCTTCGCGATCGTCCGCCGGCTCCGCCAGCGCGGGGCATCGATCCTGTTCGTCAGCCACCGGCTCGATGAGGTCTTCGCCCTGTGCGATCGGGCGACCGTCTTCCGCGACGGCCGCCACGTCGTGACGTTGCCGACGAGCCAGCTCACGACCGCCGACCTCGTCCGGCACATGGTCGGCCGGGCCGTCTCGCTGTTTCCCAAGGTCGAGACCCCGATCGGCGACGTCCTGCTCGAGGTCGACGGGCTCAGCCGCGTCGGCGCGTTCCGCGACGTGTCGTTCACGGTCCGGTCCGGCGAGATCGTGGGGTTCGCCGGGCTCGTCGGCGCCGGGCGGACCGAGGTCGCCCGGGTCCTGTTCGGGATCGACCGGCGCGACGCCGGCGAGATCCGCCTGGGCGGCGCACCCGTCGCGTTCACCAGCCCCTCGGCGGCGCTGACCGCCGGGGTCGCCTATGTCCCCGAGGATCGCCACCAGGATGGCCTGGTCCTCGATTTCACGATCGCCCAGAACGTGACGCTGCCGATCCTTCCCCGCCTCTTTCCGCGGCTCCTCGTCCGGGCCGCCACGGAGCGGGCCGTCGCGATCGACGAGACCCGCGCCTTCCAGGTCCGGATGACCGGCGTCGGGCAGCTCGTCGGCGCCCTGTCCGGCGGGAATCAGCAGAAGGTCGTCCTTGCCAAGTGGCTGGCGTCGAGGCCGCGCGTCCTCATCCTCGACGAGCCCACCCGGGGCATCGACATCGGGGCCAAGGTCGAGGTGCACCGGATCGTCTCCGAGCTGGCGGCGTCCGGTCTGGGGATCGTCCTGATCTCGAGCGACCTGCCGGAGGTCCTCGCGATGTCCGACCGGATCGTCGTCATGCACGAGGGCCGGATCACCGCCGAGATTCCCCGCGCGCGGGCCACCGAGGAGCGGGTGATGTACGCCGCGACGGGCAGCGCCGACGGCGGCGACGGGACGATGGCGGCGGACCGATGACCGCGGCCACGCGCTCCGGCCAGCGTCTCGGCGCGATCGCCCGCCAGCGCGAGCTCGGTCTCCTCGTGATCCTCGTCGTCCTGGGTGCGGCGGTGACCCTTCGCGCGCCCCAGTTCCTGACGATCGCGAACCTCAGCCAGGTCTCGGTCCTGGCGTCCGTGACGGCCGTCGCCGCGCTCGGCGAAGCGCTCGTCATCCTGACCCGCAACGTCGATCTGTCGGTCGAGGCGACGATCGGGATCGTCGCGTACGTCGTGGCGGTGACCCTCGAATCGCACACCTTCAGCGCCCCGGTCGCGATCCTGTTCGGCATTGGGCTCGGGCTGCTCCTCGGCATCGTCAACGGCGTCCTCGTCGCGTTCCTGCGGGTGCCGTCGATCGTCGCCACGCTCGGGACGCTGAGCGTCTTCCGCGGGATCGACTACTTCATCGCGGGCAGCCACCAGGTCCCGCTGGCCGGCCTGCCCGAGGGGTTCACCGATCCGGCCCGCTCCGACGTCTTCGGCGTCCCGGTCTTCGTCCTCGTGACGGTCATCCTCGTCGCGATCGGGACCGTGATCCTGCGCTCGACCCGGTTCGGCCGGCAGGTCTACGCGGTCGGCAGCAACCCGGAGGCCGCGGCGATCCTCGGGATCCCGTCGCGACGGGTCGTGTTCACCGCCTTCGCGGCGTGCGGCGCGCTCGCCGGGTTGGCGGGCGTGATGTGGGTCATGGAGTTCGGGACGATCAACGGCACCGCTGCCACGGGCGCTGTCCTGGCGATCGTCGCCGCGGCCGTCGTCGGCGGGGTGAACATCTTCGGCGGCTCGGGGACCCTCGCCGGGGCGGCCCTCGGCGCGCTGTTCCTCGGCTTCGTCGCGAACGCCCTGCCGTTGATCGGGCTGAGCCAGTTCTACCTCCAGGCGATCTACGGTGCGGTCATCCTCGCCGCCGTCGCCGCGGACGCCCTGATCCTTCGCCGCCTGCAGCGCAGCCGGACGCGGCGGTCGGGCCGATGACGGCCGTGACGACGAGCGCGACGCCGCGCTTCGGCTGGACCCGTTCGCTCGCGCGCTGGGAGACGCTCCTGGTCGTCGCGCTGCTCGGGCTGATCGTCCTCGGCAACGCCCTGTCGCCGTTCTTCCTGACCGCCGGCAACTTCGCGAACCTGATCGCCGCCCTGATGGAGGTCGCGATCATGGCCCTGCCGATGACCCTGATCGTCATCGCCGGCGAGATCGACCTGTCCGTCGAGTCCGCGGCCGGACTGGCCAGTGCCCTCCTCGGCTTCCTCTGGATGTCCCATGTCCCGCTGCCCATCGCGATCCTGATCGTTCTCGCGGTGGGCGCCCTCGGCGGGCTCCTCAACGGGCTGCTGATCGCCCGGGGCGGCCTGCCGTCGCTCGTCGTGACGCTCGGGACGCTGGCCCTCTTTCGCGGCCTCGCGCTGATCGTCCTCGGCCCGATCGGCGTCAGCGACTTCCCGGAGGCGTTCACCGCGGTCGGCTTCGGACACGTGCCCGGGACCGTGATCCCGTGGCCGTTCGTGATCTTCCTCGTCCTCGCCGTCGTCCTGGCCGTGGTCCTCCATCGGACATGGATCGGGCGGCACATCTACGCGATCGGCAAGAACAGCGGCGCCGCCCGCTACTCCGGCGTCCGGGTCGCGCGGGTCAAGGTCGGCCTGTTCATGCTCTCCGGCCTGATCGCCGCGCTGGCCGGGATCATCCTGACGTCCCGCCTGTCGAGTGCGCGCGCCGACGCGGCGCAGGGCATGACCCTGACCGTCGTCACGGTCGTGCTCCTCGGCGGGGTCAATATCTTCGGAGGCTCGGGGTCCATCCCCGGCGTCGTCCTGGCCGTGATCGCCGTGGCGGTCATGCAGAACGCGCTTCGCCTGGCCAGCGTGACCGTCGAGGTCCAGAGCATCGCCCTCGGGCTGCTCTTGATCCTGTCGGTCGTCATCCCCACCTCTGCTCACCGGGCCAAGTCGGCCATCGAACGAGTCCGTGGAGGACGGCCTCCGCCGCCCGACTCGGTCCCACGTGGTGAGCAGCGGATCCCGTCAGTCGAGGAGGAACCATCTTGAAGATCCGATCAGCAGGGCGACCGATCGCCCTGGCCAGCATCGCGATGCTGATGTTCGCGGCCTGCAGCGGAGGCGGCGCAACGACGGCCCCGGGCGGCTCGGGGGCCGCCCCATCGACCGCAGGCGGCTCTGCGGCCGCCGCCAAGATCACCGTCGGCTACCTGCCGAAGGACATCGTCAACCAGTACTTCGCCGCGGCCAAGACCGGCGTCGACAAGGCGGCCGCGGAGACGGGCGGAACGGTCAAGCAGGTCGGCCCGAACGAGGCCAAGGCCGACCTCCAGATCCCGTTCATCAACGACCTGACGACCCAGAAGGTCAGCGCGATCATCATCTCGGCCGACGGCAAGGATGAGGTCGCCCCCGCGCTCAAGGCCGCGATGGCGGCCGGGATCAAGGTCGTGGGCTTCGACTCGAGCCCCGCGGTCGGCGCGTACAACGTCTTCGTCAACCAGGTCGACTTCAGCGGCGTCGGCGTCAACCTCGCCGACTGGGCCTGCGAGCTCGCGCCGAGCTGCACCGGCGACATCGCGATCCTGTCGGCCGCGGCGACCGCGACCAACCAGAACGCCTGGATCGACCTGATGAAGACGACCCTGGCGACCGACAAGTACAAGGGCCTCAAGCTCGTCGACACCGTCTACGGCGATGACGACGCCACGAAGAGCACCCAGCAGGCGCAGACCCTCCTGACCAAGTACCCGAATCTCAAGGTGATCGTCGCCCCGACCACCGTCGGCATCCTCGCGGCCGCCCAGGTCGTCAAGCAGGCCGGCAAGTCGGACTCGATCAAGGTCACCGGGCTCGGGTTCCCGAATGACATGAAGCCGTTCGTCAAGGACGGCACCTCCCCGGTCTTCGGGCTGTGGAGCGTCCCGGACCTCGGCTACCTCTCGTTCTACGTCGCCCAGAAGCTCGTCAGCGGCGAGATCACGGGCAAGGAAGGCGAGACCTTCACCGTGAAGGGCCTCAACAACGACAAGCCGTACACGATCGGCAAGGACGGGGTCGTCATCCTCGGGCCGGCCTTCCGGTTCGACAAGACGAACGTCGACAACTTCAACTTCTAGTCATTCGTTCGACGAACGAGATCCGCGCCCCGGAGGCTCGTGCCTCCGGGGCGCACCGATTCCAAGGAGCGGTCATGGAACGGGTGGCCTTCACGATGCGACTCCTGCCCGGCCAGGAGGCCGAATACCGCCGGCGCCACGCGGCGGTCTGGCCGGAGATGCTCGATGCGCTGCGGGCCGCCGGCGCCCGCGACTATTCGATCTACATCCACGACTCGGACCTCTTCGCGCACCTCGTGGTCGACGACTTCGCGGCGTTCCGGGCGGCGATGGCGGCGACCGAGGTGAACGACCGCTGGCAGGCCGAGATGGCGGCCCTGATCGATCCCCTCACGGATCCAGCGACCGGGTTCCACCGGCAGCTGGAGGAGATCTTCCACCTGGAGTGAGGCGCGGCCGCCGACAGGGCCGGGGCCCCGAGGCGGCGCGGGCCCGCACCGCGGCGCGTCGACATCTCGTTGCCTTTGCCTGCGGCGCAGTGCATGATGCCGGGCATGGTCGAGTACGGGCAGGGTGTGGGCCAGGCGACCGGCGCCGGGGGTGGCGGCGGCGGCGGTCAGACGATGGACGCGGGAGCCGCGTTCGGGCAGTTCGTCGGCAACGCCGTGCACACGATCCAGACGATGCCGCCGACCCAGCTCGCGCTCCTCGTCGTGATCGTGGTCATCGGCCTGGTCATCTTCAAGCGCGCGTTCTGAGCCTCCGCGCCCTCGTCAGGCCGGGAACGCCTCGGTCGGCGTCGGACCGGGCGGCGGGCGGCCGGCGCGCGTGCATCGCTCGTCAGGCGTGGAACGCCTCGAGTGCCGCCCGCTCGTCCTCGATAGCCCGCCGATCCGCCGTCTTGACCTCCTCGAACGGTTCGACGACGACCTTCCCGTCGCGCAGCGACCAGGCGGCCGCCACCCGACCGTCGACGAGCACGGTCCCCACCGAGAACGGGTTCGTCGTCTGGAACACCCTGCCTCGATGCTCCTCGGGCAGGATGCCGGTCCGTCGGGCGTGGACGAGCAGGACGGCTTCCCAGTGGGGCAGGAAGCGGACGGGCGCCGGCGTGTCCGGGTCCGGGAGCGGCGCAGCGGGCAGGTCGAGCAGCTCCTTGCCGGCCTCGTCGCGGTAGCGGACGAGCGTCAGGCTCTCCCCTCCCCGCTTCGCCTCTGCGACGGAGATCCCCGCCCACAGCCCGATGTCGCGCCACGGCGCGGGGCCGAACGCTCGAAGGTACGCGCGGACGAGATGGGTCAAGCCCTCCGCCTCGGTCGCGTTGACCGGACCGACCCAATCCTCGGCCAGGCCCAGCCGATCCGCGCGCCGGCGCTCCCACGTGCCCGAGGGCGGCACCCGGACGAGATCGACCCACAGGCTCGCGTTGCCGACGAACCCGGTGACGAGCCCGTCGAGCTCCTTGACCGTCCGCGGACCGTCGGCCAGCGCCGCCCGGATCCGGGCTGCCGCGGCGCGCATCGCGGCCTCGTCGGTCGCGCCCGGCCGGAGCCGCAACGCCCACGCCCGGCGCGCCTGGCGGATCCCCATCGCGTACGACCAGAACTCGCGTCGCGAGACCATGTGGATCGTCGTCCGCAGGAGGGTCGCCTGGATCACGGACCGGTCCTCGAGGGCCTCGGTCAGGGCGTCACGTCGGAAGCCTGCGAGCCGCGTCCACAGGCCCACGTAGCCGGACGGGGCGTATTGGGTCTGGAGCCCGCCGACCTGGTCGATCGCGTCGACGATCGACATGGTCGATCGCTCGAGCAGAAGCTGGCGGGCCAGCAGTGCCCGGTTGAGCGCGCGGGCCGTCAGGACGCGTTCGACCATCGGTCCATTCTGCCCGGCGTACGCTGCGCCTGACGGTCGGCGGTTGCCGGCGAGCCCCGGAGGGACCGTCCATGGCGCGAGCGAAGGCGACGACCGTCCCGGCGGATCGGCTCGAGCGTTACGACCGGCTGATCGCGACGATCCCCGGGCCCGAGCGCAAGGGCGTCGATCCCGTACACCTCCGTCTACGGCCACATGTCGAGCTACCTGATCGAGACCGGTTCGCTCGTCCTGCGGCTGTCCGGGCCGGATCGCGAGCGATTCATCGGGGCCTTCGCGGCCCGGCTCCACGAGGCCTACGGGATCATCCAGAAGGAGTTCGTGGACGTCCCCGACGACCTGTTCGCGGCGGAGGACGGGATCGCGCCGTGGTTCGCGGCCGGCCACGCCTGGGTGGCGGGCCAGAAGCCGAACGCCACCCGCCGCGGCGGCTGAGTTACGCGGTCGGAGCCGTCAGGCATCGGAAGGGCCGGGCGGCCCGGAGGACCAGCATGAGGCGCCAGCCCCGCTGACGGCGACGGCCCGGGCGGGCCGCCGCCGCATTCGATCAGACGGAGCTGCGATCCTGGAGGAGCTGGACGGCGAGCACGACCACGGCCAGGACGAGAAGCAGGTGGATGAACCCGCCGCCGATGCTTCCGATCATGCCCAGTGCCCACAGGACGAAGAGGATCACGAGGATGGCCCACAACATGGGTTGACTCCCAATCCGGTACGAGGCGCCCGAGCGGGCGCCGGTCGCCCGCTCCGATCGTCGCCGTCGCCCGCTCGAGCCGTCAGGTCGTGAGTCCCGGCGCGCTCACATCCTCGTTGCAGTCCGAACGTGCGCGAGGAAATGGACGACCGCCGATGGGTATCCTGCCCGAGTGATCGCGCTTCAAGCCGCCATCTTCGTCATCGGTCTGCTCGGCGCCCTGCGCGTCGTCTTCAGCGCGATCCGCACGTTCGTCGTCCCACGCGGCGACAACGACGCGCTGTCGCGGTTCGCGTTCCGGACGATCCTCAAGCTGTTCCAGCTCGTCGCGTCGCCGTCGCGATCCTACGAGGAGCGCGACCGGGTGATGGCCTACTACGGCCCGATCGCGCTCATCGCCCTGCCGGCCTTCTGGCTCGTGCTCCTGGCTGCGTCGTACGCCGCGATGTTCTGGGCGATCGGCTTGCCCCCCGGCGAGGCGTTCGTCGTCAGCGGCTCGTCGCTCCTGACCCTCGGGTTCGATCGGCCGGCGGTCGCCGGCGGCGACCTGCTGGCCTTCTCGGAAGCCGCCATCGGGCTCGCCCTCGTCGCCCTCCTGGTCTCGTACCTGCCGACGATCTACGGCTCGTTCTCCCGTCGCGAGCTCCTCGTGAACCTGCTCGAGGTTCGGGCCGACTCGCCGCCGTCGCCGATCGTGATGATCACGCGGATGGACCGCCTGTCCGGCCTCGACGACCTGCATGACCTGTGGGTCCGCTGGGAGCAATGGTTCGCGGAGCTCGAGGAGACCCATACCTCCCTGCCCGTGCTCGTGTTCTACCGGTCGCAGCAGAACAACCACTCGTGGGTCAACGCGGCCGGCGCGATGATGGACGCCGCGGCCGTCGTCCGGTCCGCGGTCGCGATCGAGATGGACGTCCAGGCCGACCTGATGATCCGCGCCGGCTACCTGGCCCTGCGCCGGATCGCGGCGTATTTCAACATCGCGTTCGATCCGGACCCGGCGCCGACCGCGGCCACGAGCGTCGATCGAGCGCGATTCGACGAGGCGCTTGCCGTCCTCGACGCGGCAAATGTCCCGCTCGTGGTGGATCGCGACCAGGCCTGGGCCGACTTCAACGGCTGGCGGGTCAACTACGACGCGGTCCTGCGCGGCCTCGAGCGTCTGACGATGGCCCCGACGCCGTGGTGGGAGCGGCCGATGCAGTCCGCCTACGCGACGGACGAGCCGCTCGTCCACGAGGGCGTGGCGACGGTCGTGGGCTGACTGCCCGTTCGCTCATCGGTCGGACGGGTCGAGCAGGCCGCCTCCGACGAGGGCCACGAGTCCCGGCTCGAACGCGCTGTCGTTGAGGCACGCCGGCAGTCGGTCGATGTCCACGAAGGCCATCGTAGCGGCCGCTGCCGGTGGTACTCTGCCCGGCGATGACCGGATCGCTCGGCAAGCGGGCGTGGAGCGCCTGGCTCGCCACCATCTCGAACAGGAACGGCTGAGCCGCCCCTTCCAGCACCAGCGTCGGTGGAAGGGGCGGGAATGGACGCGTGCCGCCCGTCGCAGCGCAGCTGCGCGCCACGTGTCGTCCCGCCGTAGGTCCTCGGACGCGACGGTCAGGTGGTCCGGCCGCAAGGCGCGACCGAGGAGCGGAGCGAGTGCATCCGCAGATGCATGAGCGAGCACCGCAGGTCGCAACGCCGCGAACGGGCCGCATCACCGTCGCCCGGTGAAAGCGAGATCAGACCCAATGCCCATGCCGCACCGCACGTTTGCGCAGGTCGCGAAACGCAGGCTCATCGGAACCGAGGGTCGCGAACGGATCAAGGTCGTCCGCGAGCTCCTCGCCGAGCTCCCGGATTACCGGAACGGCCCCTATGCGGATCTCCGCAAGTCGCTGCTCGCCGAGATCGAGGACACCCGCGTCCGGTCGAACGCCGTCCATCGCGATTCGATCGCCGTTCGCCGCGAGGGCGCGGCCCAGATCGCGCTCGTCGGCCCGCCCAACGTCGGCAAGTCGTCCCTCCTCCAGGCCCTGTCCGAGATCCAGATCAAGACCGGCGACTACGCCTTCACGACGCTCCGGCCGGTGCCGGCCCTCACCCGGATCGGCGGCGTGCTCGTCCAGCTCGTCGAGATCCCGGGCCTGATCGAGGGCGCGGCCGATGACCGCGGCGGCGGACGGGCCCTCCTCGGCGTGCTCCGGTTCGCGGACGCCATCGTCTACTGCGGCCGGGCCGACGGCGATCCGCACGACCTGGCGATCGTCCGCGCCGAGGTGGCGGCCGCCGGCATCGAGAAGCCGTCGCTCGTCGCTGCGACCCGCGCGGACGAGGCCCCGCCGGGGGCGATCGAGCGCCTCGCGGCGGCGATGCCCGACCTCGAGCTCGTCCCGGTCTCGATCCTCGACGAATCGTCGCTCGAGGCGATCCGAGCGGCGATCTGGCGGCTGACCGGCCTGATCCGCGTCCGCCTCCGGACGAACGGGGTCACCGAGGACGAACCGATCGCCCTCGAGCCGGGCGCCACCGTCGCCGACGTCGCCGACTGGGTCCATCACGACCTGGCGGCGTCGTTCAGCGGGGCGCGCGTGCGCGGACCGTCCGCCAGGTTCGACGACCAGCGCGTCGGTCGCGATCATGTCGTGGCCGACGGCGACGTCGTCGAGATCCTGCGTTAGCAGGTCGGCGCGCCTCGCCCGACCGACCGACCAACCCGCGTGGAGGAGCTGCCGATGGACGACGACAAGCTCGGGAGTGCCCTGGCAAGCGACGACGGGGCCTGGGCCCGCGAGCACCTCGAGGCCGATGTGGTCGGCTGGCTGACCTCCGTGGCCGCGGACGGCCGGCCCCAGTCGTCGCTGATCTCGTTCCTCCACGACGGCCCGACGATCTTCTTCTATAGCCAGCCCGACACGCCCAAGCTCCGGAACATCGCCCGATCGGCCCTGGTCTCGTTCCACCTCCAGTCCGATCCGTTCGGCGACCACGCCCTGATCGTCGAGGGCGTCGCGGAGGTGGACCCGTCGATCCCGCCTTCGGACGTCCACGAGGCGTACCGATCGAAGTATCGGGAGCCGCTGGCCCACTGGGGCATGGGCGAAGCCGCGACGGCGCAGGACTTCTCGGTGCCGGTCCGGATCCGGCCGACCCGGGTTCGCGTCAGCTGACGAGCGGCGTCAGCTGACGAGCGGGGTGGGCCGACGAGCGGGGTCGCCGGACCCGCTACGCTTCGGCCCGAGGAGGCGGACCGCGATGCGACGGACGATCGGGATCGGGGTGGTGGGCATGGGCTGGATGGGCGAGGCCCACAGCCGCTCGTACCGGCTCGTCGGCGACCGCTTCCACGACCGCGGGATCGACGCGCGGCTCGTCGCCTGCGCGGACAACGACGCGGGACGGGCCGAGGCCGCCCGGGTGCGGTTCGGGTTCGAGCGGGCCACGACCGACTGGCCGGACGTGATCGCCGACCCGGCGGTCGAGGCCATCAGCGTCACTGCGCCGAACGACACCCATCTGGCCGTGATCCGGGCGGCGCTCGCCGCCGGCAAGCACGTCCTGTGCGAGAAGCCGGTCGGTCGCACGCCTGCCGAGACCCTCGAGGCGGCGGCGCTCGCCCGGGGCACCGGCCTCGTCACGTTCGTCGGCTACAACTACCGCTGGGCGCCGGTCGTCCAGCATGCCCGCGACCTGATCGCGGCCGGCGCGCTCGGCGAGCTGACCCACTATCGCGGCCGGTTCCTCAACGGTTACGCGAAGGACCCCAACGGCGTGCTCTCGTGGCGGTTCCAGGAGGAGCAGGGCTTCGGGACGCTGTCCGACCTCCTGTCCCACGCGATCGACATGGCCCATCTCATCGCCGGCCCGATCGCCGACGTCGTGGGGAACCGCCGGACGTACATCACCGAGCGGCCGCTCCCCCGAACCGGCGGCACCCACTACGACACGGCCGGGCCCGACGACCCGCGCGGCCCGGTCACGAACGAGGACTACGTCGGCGCGCTCGTCCGCTTCGCGGGCGGCGCCCAGGGCACGCTCGAGGCCTGCCGGGTGATCACCGGCTCGCAGTGCGACCTCGCATTCGAGGTCCACGGCACGAAGGGTGCGCTCGCCTGGAGCTTCGAGCGGATGAACGAGCTGCGCTTCTACCGGCGCGACGACACGAGCCCGGCCGACGAGGGCTGGACGATCGAGCTCAGCGGACCCGCCCATCCCCGCCACCGCGCCTTCAACCCGGGCTGGGGCACCGGCCTCGGATTCGACGACCTGAAGGCGATCGAGGCCGCCGAGTTCCTGACGGCGGTCGCGACCGGTGCGCCGGCCGCGCCGAGCTTCGAGGACGCGGCCTCCGTCGCGCGGGTCCAGCAGGCGATCGCCGCATCGTGGGACTCGAACGGCTGGGAGCGCGTCGCGGCCGTCTGATCCCGCTCAGTCCCGCCCCGAGCACGCCGCGCACCGGCCGGCGATCGTCAGGTGCCCCACGTCGACCCGGAACCGGCGGCCGCGCTCGAGCTCAGCCACGAGCGACGCCGTCTCGTCCGGCTCGATCTCCCACGTGCCGCCGCACTGGACGCACTGGAGGTGGGCGTGCTCGGTCGCGGGCAGGACGTGGAACTCCTCGCGCCCGTCGGCACCGTGGCTGTGGTGCAGGTAGCCGAGCTCCTCGAGGACGGCGAGGGTCCGGTACACGGTCGATGGCGTGGTCTCCGGCTCGCGCCGCCGGCAGCGCTCGACGATCTCGCTCCCGGTCACGTGGCCCCGGGCCTCACCCAGGACGTCGAGGATCAGCTTGCGCTGCGGCGTCCAGCGCAGGCCCCGCGTCCGCAGCTCCGCGCGGATCTCCGGCCACGGATTGCCGGTGGCCGTGGGTGCGGCTGGCGCGGAGGGGTCGCCGCGCGCCGCGTCGGCGTCGCCGCGCGCCCGATCGAGGCTCATTCGAAGTCGTCCGCCGGCCGCTCGCCGGCGAGCGCCGGGATCGGCTGGACGACCCACGCCGGCCGGCGCCGGCGCACCGACGTGACGAGCACGCAGCCCACGAAGACGGCCGCCTCGAGCAGGACGATCGTCGCCCCCGACGACACGTCGAGCCAGTAGCTGACGTACATCCCGACGATCCCCGACAGGGCTCCGATCGCGGTCGAGATCCCGATCATCCGCCCGAACGAGTCGGTCAGGAGCCGGGCCGACGTCGAGGGGATCACGAGGGTGGCCGCGATCAGGGTCACGCCGACGACGTTGATCGAGGCAACGATCGTGGCCGCCATCGCCAGGGCGAACAGGGTGTCGACGGCGCCGACGTTGACGCCGTAGATCGGAGCGACCTCCGGATCGAAGGTCATGAACAGCAGCCTCTTGTAGAACAGGACGATGAACGCCGCCACCCCGAACGTCACGACCCCCACGACGATGAGGTCCAGGGTCGTCACCCCGAGGATGTTGCCGAACAGGGCGGCCTCGAAGTTGCGGGTGAAGCTCCGGGTCTTGCTGATCAGGGCCACGCCGATCGCGAAGCTTGCCGTCGTCACGATCCCGATCGCGGCATCGGCCCCGATCCGCCGCCGGCGAGCCGTGGCATTGATCGCCAGCGCGGACAGGAAGCCCCACAGCCCGGCCGCCACGTAGAAGTTCAGCGCGAGCACGTAGCCGACGACGGCGCCGCCGAACACCGAATGCGACAGGCCGTGGCCGATGTAGCTCATCCGGCGCAGGACGATGTACACGCCGAGCATCCCGCACAGCGCGCCGGTCAGGCCCGACGCGATCAGGCCCTGGCGGAAGAACTCGAAGCCGAGCGGCTCGCCGAGCAGGGTCATGGCAGGTGCTCGTGATCGGGCGCCGCAATGGGATCGTGTGGATCGCTGGCGTGATCGTGGGCCGCGTGCTCGTGGTGGGTGTGCTCGAGATCGCCGTGGCGGTGGCGCAGGGCGTCGCGCAGGCGGTGCGGCGCGGCATCGGCGACGAGCACGAGGCCGTCCTGGCGGACGACCCGCAGATCCGCCCCGTACGTCCGTCCGAGGATGGCCGACGTGAAGATCTCGTCCGGATCGCCCTCGGCGACGATCCCGCCGTTGACGCAGACGACCCACGGGAGGTGGGCCGCGACCGTGTTGAGCTCGTGGGTCGTGAGGACGATCGTGATCCCGTCCCCGTTGAGGTCGGCGAGGAGGTGCAGGATGTCGTCACGGGTCTTGAGGTCGACGCCGCTCGTCGGCTCGTCGAGGAGGAGCAGCGCCGGGTCGGCGATCAGGGCCCGGGCGAGGAATACGCGCTGCTGCTGACCACCCGACAGCTCGCGGATGTGGCGCGCGGCCAGCCCGCCGATCCCGAGCCGCTCGAGGAGCCCGTCGACGCGCCGCCGATCGTCGGCCGTCGCCCAGGCTCGCCAGGGATGCTCTGCCCAGCGACCCATGAGGACGACCTCGCGAACGGTCGCGGGGAAGTTCCAGTCGACGGTCTCGAGCTGGGGCACCCAGCCGACGCCCGCCGTGGGGCCGCGGCCGACGGTCCGCCCATCGATCGTGATCCGGCCCTCGACCCGTGGCACGACCCCGACGATCGCCCGGAGCAGGGTCGTCTTGCCCGCCCCGGACGGGCCGACGATCCCGATGAAGGCGCCGCGCCGGATCGCCAGATCGACGTCGCGCAGGACCGGCGGCCCGTCATAGCCGCACGACACGCGCTCGAACCGGACGAGGGCATCGCCGGCCGGGCCCACCCCCGGCGACGCCACGGCCGTGGCGGTCACGGCCGCCACGTGTCGGCGACGGCCAGCGGGTCGAAGATCGCGGGATCGCCGCCGAGGGCGCCGATCAACACCTGCATGTCCTTCTTCATCATCCCGACGTAGGTGTGCTCGCCGCTCTGCGGCGCTCCGGGCGGCTCGTCGTCGCGGAGCTGGTCGACGAACCTCGCCCCGGACTCGCGGGCGATCTGCTCGAGGACCGGACTCGGGAAGACCTCCGACCCGAACACCGCGGGCACCTTCTCGGCCCGGATCTGCCCGATCAGCCGGGCGACCTCCTGGGGGCTGGGATCCGAGAAGTCCGACGCCTGGACGGCGCCGATGACCGTGAACCCGTACTCCCGCGCCCAGTACGCCCACGAGTCGTGGTAGGTCAAGAGCTTGCGATCGGCCGCCGGGACGGACGCCACGCCCGTGCGGATCAGCCCGTCGAGCTGCTCGAGCCGGCCCTTGAAGGCCGCGAAGTTCGCGTCATAGGCCCCGGCATTGACCGGGTCGGCCGCGCCGAACCAGCCGCGCATCAGGTCGGCGTAGCGGATTGCGTACCGGACATCCATCCAGAGATGCGGGTTCGGGTCGCCGGCCGACTCCGGGAAGCTGAAATCGAACAGCCAGTCCGACTCGCCGATCGTGTTGTCGCCGAGCTCCCGGATCACCGCCGAGGCGTTCTTCGCCGCGTTGGCCATCTCGAGCGTCGGCTGCTCGAGATGGAGGCCGTTGACGACGATGAGGTCGGCCTTCGCGAGCGTCCGCGCGTCGGACGGCGCGGGCTCGAACGTATGCGAGTTCGTCGCGTCCGGGATCACGCCGCGGAGGCGGATCCGGTCGCCGCCGATGTTCCGCGCGATCGAGCTGATCGGGGCGACGGTGGTCGCGACGTCGAGCTTGTCGGGTTCGCCGGTCAGGGTGTCCTGCCAGCCCAGCGTCGCGCCGGCACCACCTCCACCGGATGGCCGATCGGCCGCGCTCGACGGCCCCGAGCAGCCGCCGACGAGCAGCGCCCCGATGCCGACCGCGATCAGCGCGAGGTGCAGGCGACGCTGGGCAGGGCGATGGCGAGCGGACATCCGGGACGCAGCGAACCTCGCGGATGGCGGGGCGAAGCGGCAAGACCGACAGCTTATCGCAAC
>Ga0134124_10001414_pt1 | contig 19346 bp, 17 predicted proteins | sample KB304_FD_96880 | JGI IMG/M metagenome (GOLD analysis project Ga0134124, IMG submission 96880) | Terrestrial soil microbial communities without Nitrogen fertilizer from Kellogg Biological Station, Michigan, USA - KB3-0-4 | ecosystem: Environmental > Terrestrial > Soil > Unclassified ...
CGAGGGCACCAACGGCCTCATCGGTCCTAACGGCGCGGGCAAGACCACGTTCTTCAACGTGCTCACCGGCCTGTATCGTCCTTCCTCGGGCAGCATCGTGTTCGACGGCGCGCCGCTGCCGGCGGGCGCGCCGCATCTCGTCGCGGCGCGCGGCATTGCGCGCACCTTCCAGAACATTCGCCTGTTCGCCAACATGAGCGCGGTGGAAAACGTCATGGTGGGCCGGCACGCGCGCACCCATGCCGGCGTGCTGGGCGCGGTGCTGCGCGGCCCGGGCACGCGCGCCGAGGAGGCCGCCATCCACGCCCGCGCGCACGCGCTGCTCGAGGAAGTGGGCTTGGCGCGCCACGCCAACGCCATCGCCAAGACCCTGCCCTACGGCGACCAGCGCCGGCTGGAAATCGCGCGCGCCCTCGCCACCGAGCCCAAGCTGCTGGCCCTGGACGAGCCCGCCGCCGGCATGAACGCCTCCGAGACCGCGGAGCTGAAAAAACTGCTGCTCGACATCCGCGAGCGCGGCATCACGCTGCTGCTGATCGAGCACGACATGCGCCTGGTGATGGGCCTGTGCGACCGCGTGCTGGTGCTGGACCACGGCGAGCGCATTGCCGAAGGCAAGCCGGCCGAGGTGCAGGCCGATCCGGCCGTGATCGCGGCCTACCTGGGTGTGCCGGCGCAGGGGACGGCGGCGTGAGCAGCAAAGCAAGCGTCCTCGAAGTGCAGGCTCTGGAAGTCAGCTACGGCGGCATCCGTGCGGTGAAGGGCATCGACATGGTTGTGGGCGAGGGCGAGCTGGTGTGCCTCATTGGCGCCAACGGCGCGGGCAAGACCAGCACGCTGCGCGCCCTGTCGGGGCTGCTGCCGGCCTCGGCCGGGAGCGTGCGCTACCATGGCAAAGACACGGCGGGGGTGCCGGCTTTCCGGCGCGCCCGCGACGGCCTGGTCATGGTGCCCGAGGGCCGCGGCGTCTTCCCCCAACTGTCCGTGGACGAAAACCTCGATGTGGGCGCGTATGCGCGCAAGGACAACGAGGTGGTCAAGGAGCGCGGATGGGTGTTCGAGCTGTTCCCGCGCCTCAAGGAGCGGCGCGGTCAGGCCGCCGGCACGCTGTCCGGCGGCGAGCAGCAGATGCTGGCCATCGGCCGCGCGCTCATGAGCCGCCCCAAACTGCTCCTCCTGGACGAGCCCAGCATGGGCCTTGCGCCCATCGTGGTGGAGAAGATTTTCGAGGTGATCCGCAGCATCAACGGCGCCGGCGTCACCATCCTGCTGGTGGAGCAGAACGCCCGCGCCGCGCTGGAACTTTCCAACCGTGCCTACGTGATGGAGAGCGGCGCCATTGTCATGGCGGGCGAAGCGCGCACTCTGCTGCACGACCCGCGCGTGCGCGCTGCCTACTTAGGTGAGGCGGTCTGAACGACCACGCCCGAGGGAGCGGGCGGCTCGGGGTCGATCAATGCTCCCTGGCAGATTGGGAGAAGGGAAAACCATTTTGTACCGGCGCCATCGGCGCTGGTAGCCTTCCCTCATTGGCCAGCCTGAAGAAGTTGTTCACCGCCTCATGGCCGAGTGCTGGAAGCATGCCCACGGAAAACAAACCATCCGCAGAGGGCCTACTCTGGGCAGATAAAAAATCTCTTGACGTCGATCGTAAGCCAAGATATAAGCTTTAGCTTATTCATAAATATACTTTATGGCTGGCGTGGACGCTCACATGATCGCTCGGCTGCGGCGTGATTTGAACCTTTCTCAAGTGGAGTTTGGTCAGCTATTCGGCGCGCATTTCATGACGGTCAGTAAATGGGAGCGAGGTGCTTTGAAGCCCTCTGCCTACCAAGCTGTGCTAATGGATAGGTTTCGGCAAACTGCGGATGCAAAAAAGCACGAGGCTGAAGAAGAGGTGAAGAAGCTCTTGGTAGGGGCCGGCGTGGTTGCCGCGCTCGTGTGGCTGCTAAGCGGTAAATAAATGAAGCGGGAGGCGTCATGCCGTTGTATCCGGATATTCTCGTAGTTTCGCGGCCGAAGTTGGATAGTGTCGGTAAACACTATGGCTTGGATTTCCAGGACGGTAGTGTTGTGCAATTGGATTCGATTGCAGGAATTTATTTCACAAACACCGAGGGTTTTGCGTCGGGATTTGACGTGTTTATTGAACGAATCATTCCAGGTCACCAGTATTTTGCAATCAAATTGCGGTTACAACAGGCGATCGCGGAGAAACGGCAATACGATACGACCAATTGGAACTGCGAAAGCTTCGTGAACTTGGCTAGTCGATGGAAAGGCTGAAAGCAAGCAAGTAGAAACTGCTTTATTTCTTGCAGTAACCGCAGCCGTTGCTATCACGGTCGCTACATCGAGATGACCGAACTAAGGAAAGCCCGCACTGAAAAACGGGGCCAACAATTGGAAACCCGATCAGAAAGCTGCTCATGGCAAATGCTGAACACCTGAAAGCGCTCTTGAAGGCATACGGAGCGGGCAACCAAGAACATTTCCTCTCGGTAGCCGAGCAAGTCGCGGCTCAGGAAGCGAAGCTGGGACATAACAAGCTCTCCCAAGAGCTGCAAGAATTGATTGCACAGGTGAAGCTGCGCGCCCAATCTTTTGGTGAGCGTCGACCAATCCCAATTGCCCAGCCAAAGGGCGAGTTGGCCAGTCTCTTAAGTATCACTTATCCGAAGCAACGACTGTCGGACATGGTGCTCCCGCCCGACATCCACGACCGTTTAGCTCGTGTAGTAAAGGAGCAACGGTACGCCAGCCGAATCCGTTCACATGGGCTACATCCAAGAAGGAAGCTCCTTTTTGTCGGCCAGCCTGGCACCGGTAAGACGCTGTCGGCTGCCGTTCTAGCGGGCGAATTGAATCTACCCCTCTTTGTCGTCCGGCTTGAGCGGCTCATTACCAAATTCATGGGGGAAACCGCGGCGAAGCTACGGCTAATTTTTGACAACATCACCCAAATCAGAGGGGTCTATCTTTTCGATGAATTTGACACTATAGGTTCACAGCGCGGAATCCGGAACGATGTTGGAGAAATACGCCGGGTATTGAACAGCTTCTTACAATTTATCGAATCTGATGAATCTCACAGCCTCATATTGGCCGCAACGAATCATCCGGAGATTTTGGATCACGCACTGTTTCGTCGTTTCGACGACGTTATCGAGTATGGGCTGCCTTCAAAAGAACTCGGCATCCAGCTTCTGAAGGGCAAATTGGCGTCCGTCAAAAAGTCATGGACGAATTGGACGCGCTTTTCGACGCAACTCCAGGGCATGAGCTACGCCGATATTTCAAAAGCTACTGAGGACGCGATTAAGCATTCAGTCATCAATGAACAAGAGATTTTGCAAGAAAGAGTTCTCTTGGCTTCTTTGAAGGAAAGACGAGAAATTCAAAATAAGTAATTGTTTTGAGGAGGGACTTAGTTGGCTACTGGTCGTAACGCTGGCGAGCGAAGGCATTTACTAGTATTGGACACCGCCTCGATAGAGGCATATTCGCCTCGGGGCGGGGGTCTTCCATTTGATGTTCCCCCTAGAAATCGTCGGCGCCATGCCGCGCAACTCTTGCGGCAATTCCGCGGAATTCGGACAGACTTAGAAGGACTTGAGGCCGAACGCACCCGGCTTGGCTTTGATCCAGAAGCCGGGCTGGTTCTTCAATTCGAAAGTCTGGCCAATTTCCCGCTTAAATTCGAAAGTCTAGACCTACGCTCTGAAGGCATCGAGCTACTCACCGTCAAAGAGAACCAGGGTAGAACGATTGCCACATGCTATGTGCCGAACGGAAAACTGGACGTGTTTATCAAGCGGGTGGAAGCTTACAGAGACGAAGATACCTTAAAAGGGAAACCGAAAAATAACCCTCTGGTGGCCAACATTGAGTCGGTACAGCTAGCGGCTATAGATGCCTTATGGACTGACGACATTTTGCGAATCCCTCGCCCGAACGTCCCCGCTTGGTGGGAGATATGGCTTAGAGCAGAGGATACGGGAGCACTGGATAGTGTTCGACATGCGGCTGCCCGGATAGGATTTACCTTCACAGAGGAAATCTTGCACTTTCCTGAACGGACAGTCGTCACGGCAAATTGCACGAAGAGGCAGCTGGGGCGTGTTTTGCGGCTCACGGGAACGATAGCCGAACTTCGAGAAGGCAAGACCACGGCAGCAGATTTTTTGCGTCTTTCTCCTGAAGAACAATACCAACTTGCAGATGGATTCCTCGCGCAAGTGACAGTAAGCGATACAACGAATGCCGTTGCGTGCATTTTAGACACGGGAGCAACCCAGGGTCACTCCCTTCTTCAGCCCGCCCTCGCTGCTCAGGATTGTTATTCGGTGCAAGACGCTTGGGGCGTTGACGATCAGGAGGGCCACGGCACGGAAATGGCCGGCATATCTTTGTACGGCGACATTGCACCAATTTTAACGGCGGGAACCACCATCGAATTGGAGCATCGACTTGAATCGGTGAAAATTCTGAATCCCGGCGACCCTAATCCGCCACACCTCTATGGAGCAATCACGGCTCGCGCGGCGGCCCTAGTAGAGCAGGCTAATCCTTTAAGGCAGCGGGTTTTCGCCATGGCTGTGACTGCGAATGGCGACGAAAACGGAGAACCGTCGACCTGGTCTGCCGCCGTAGACGCGATTACGTCTGGATATGGCGATGAGCGTAAGCGCCTGATGCTCATTTCTGCTGGGAATTCCAATCAAACGGGCTGGCATGTGCACCCTGGTTCGTGCCTCACATCAAGCGTTCAGGATCCCGCACAGGCATGGAATGCAATCAGCATCGGCGCTAGCACGCAAATGAACGCTTTACCAAGCGGCAAGTATCCAGGTTGGACTGTTGTTGCAACCCCTGGTGATGTAAGTCCGTACAGTAGTACGTCCGCCATGTGGAATCATTCTTGGCCGATTAAGCCGGACGTGGTTTTTGAAGGAGGTAATTGTGCCATTGATCCGGCCACTGCCTCAGCGACAGAAATTGATGAGCTGAGTCTCTTAACAACTCATGGCAGACCGACGGATAGGCCATTCTCCTTAATTTGGGCAACCAGTGCCGCCACAGCTATAGGTTGCCGCTTTGCGACGACTCTACAGGCGCGTTACCCCGAATACTGGCCCGAAACGATTCGAGGGCTGACAGTCCATTCCGCCGAATGGACAGCGGTCATGATGAACCATTTTCAACCAATCGCAACTCGTGAAAGGACGGCTCAGTTGCTTCGTTACTGCGGCTACGGCGAACCAAATCTCGCAAAGGCGTGCTGGAGCGCGAATAACGCGCTAACCCTTGTTGCTCAAGATGAACTCCAGCCGTATCACAAGGATGGGAGTGCCTACAAGACGAAGGATATAGCTATCCACACATTGCCTTGGCCGGCAGCAGTCTTACGCGACTTATCCGACCTCGAAGTTGAGCTTCGCGTCACCTTGTCATATTTTGTTGAACCCAATCCGGGTAGACGCGGATGGAGTGGCCGTTATAGATATGCCTCACACGGACTTCGTTTCGATGTAAAAACTGCCCTGGAAACGGTCCAAGAATTCCGACAGAGGATTAGAAGTGTTGCCCGAACGGAGGACGATTCCCAGCAACTAGCGAGCGACTCACAAAGGTGGGCTATCGGCCCGCAATTGCGACATCGTGGCTCGGTTCACTCAGATACCTGGCGGGGAACGGCGGTTGAACTGGCAGAAAAAAATATGATTGCAATATATCCGGTCGTCGGATGGTGGCGAGAGCGCCATCACCTCAACCGATGGAGCAGCAAAGCTCGTTACTCCCTTATAGTCACGCTTCGTACTCCGACTGAGGACGTAGATATTTACACACCGGTCGCTAATATGATCGGTGTCCAAATAGAAACTGAGGACAGTAGCGACGAGTGATTTCATTGTCTCGGAGTTGCGCAGATCCTCGGCCTTTCAATCGAAGCGGTCAATGAGGAGATGTCGGGCCGAGGGCCGGCGCAGCCAATAAGGAGAGAAAGATGCCCATTCACATCGACCGCGACCGTGGCACCACGCTTCACTACGAACACGCCGGCGAGGGCTTCCCGCTGCTGCTGTTGCCGCCGGGCGGCCTAACCGCCGACATCGCCTACTGGCAGCGCGTGGCCTTCAACGCCTTCGAGATATTCCAGCGCGGCTTTCACGCCATCGGCGTGGACGAGCGCCACGCCGGGCGGTCGTCCGGGCCCATCGAGCTCGACGATCCGTGGGGCGCCTACGCGCGCGACCACCTGGGGCTGATGAACCACCTCGGCATCGAGCGCTTCCACGTGCTGGGTTCCTGCATCGGTTGCTCGCACGCCCTCAGGCTCATCCAGCTCGCACCCGAGCGCGTGGTGTCGGCCGTGCTGGTGCAGCCCACGGGCATCGACGAGGAGAGCAAGAAGGTGCTGCACGGCTCGCGCGAAGGCTGGGAACAGGAGATGCTCGCCAAGCGCCCCGAGCTCGACCGCAAGCAGGTGGCGGCGTTCGGAGAAAAAGTGTGGACCGGCGAATTCGTGCTCAGCGTGACGCGCGACTGGGTGAAGACCTGCCCGGTGCCGCTGCTCGTGCTGCCCGGTGTGGACGCGGGGCATCCCAATGCCATCGGCAAGGAGGTGGCGGCCCTTGCGCCCAGGGCGGAAGTGCTGGAGCCGTGGAAGACGCCGCTTACGCTGATACCTTCAACGATTCAGCGCATCCGCACATTCCTGGATAAGCAGACGCCTTTGTAAACAACCCATCTCCAAACGAGAAACGTTTTCACCGCAAGCCGGATTGGTTATAGTGCCCTGCGCCTCCTGAAGGCGCACTAAGAAAATCAGCGCGGGGTTCGTCAGGCGTTGCCCCGTCACAAGCCTGATGCGGGAACGATTTCCTGCTTCGGCAGGGGAGCGGGAATTGCTGACCGGTAGCCGGATCATTAATGTGATCGCGCTCGCGATCACGGTGCTGCTTGCGTTAGAGGGCTGTGGCGGAGGTGGAGGGGGCGGCGGAGGCCCTGGCAATTCTGGAGGCGGAAGTGTCGTTGCCCCGCCCGTCATCACCGCCATATTAGGCAGCTTTCCCGCCGGTCATGTCCTGTCCGGAGTTGTTCCAGCCGGTTTCAATTCCGCTGCGCAAGTGGTTGTCCAGGACGGTTCGACCGGGGCAATCATCACCAGCGCGTCTGTGACGGTCAACGGCGTCAATTTGCCCTACAACTCGGCCGATCAGGCGTATGAAGCAAGTCTCAACGTCAGCCCGGGAGACGCCCTTACGCTGACGGTGACGTTTTCCGGGACGACCTATTCGGCCTCCGCAACCCAGTTCACAACCTATCCGCAAATCACCAATCCGACGTTGGGCACTATTTGGGGCGCGAATGCTTCCAACACGGTGGGCTGGGCGCCGGCGGTACCCACGAGCAATTCGGGCTATGCGTTGGAGGTCCTGGACGCGGCCGATCCGAATGGCAATGCCATCTGGCCCCCCGGCGGCACGGCACAGGCCGTGTCGGCGTCCTCGACCTCTTTCACCATCGCCCCCAATAGCATTTCTCCCGGCAATAGGGACATCCTTCTGGCAATTGCTTCGGCCGTTCCGGTTCCAGGCGCCGGTTCCAGTTCCTTCTTCGGTTTTGCCGCTTTTTCGTATCTCCCCATTACGGTGAGCAGTGCTTTTGGAGCGACGCTAACCTCCATCGCGGTGACGCCGAACAATCAAATAATCACTCCCGGTGGAACGCTGCAACTCGCGGCAAAGGGCACCTACTCGGACAGTTCAATCAGCGACCTGACGAGCCAGGTGACATGGGCGAGTTCGGACACATCAAAAGTTACCGTGAGCGGCACCGGGTTGGCCAGCGGTGTTGCCGCAGGTTCAGCCACCGTGATGGCTACCCTAGGTGGCATTTCGGGGAGTGCTACGGAAAGCGTGGGCAGTCCGGTCGTGTCTTCGGGCAATTGGGCAACCTTCCAAGGCGATGCGGCGCACACCGGATACGTCAATCTGACGCTGGATCCTTCCAGATTCACCCCTCTATGGACATGGTCCCGGCCCGCGGGCGATCCGGAACCCGTAGGGGGCATTAACGCTGTTGCCACCGCCGGAGGAAAGGTTTTCGTGACCAAGGACATCTATTTCGGCCAGGGCGCGCTGTATGCCCTGAATGAAACGGACGGATCGATGGCCTGGATCTACGCCCTCGGCCAGATGGCCTCGGAGGGCCCGCCCGCCTATGGAAACGGCAGCGTGTTCGTGCCCAGCACGGACCCTTCGGAAAATTGCGTCATGTGGGCGGTCAACGCCGCCAATGGACTCTTTCAATTCAGCATGCCGACTTCCTGCCAGTGGTCGGGTTATTTTGCGCCGACTCCATCGGGGAGCTCAGTGCTACAGACGTCCCAGGCGGGCAATACCTATAGCTTTTCTATCCTGACCGGCGGTTTGCAGTGGACAACGCAGGCTGGTGCATCGGACCAGACAACGCCAGCCGCGGATGCACAGTACGTTTATCAATATGGCGTGGGCGCGCTCAGGGTCATGGACCGCGTCACGGGTGCGCTGGCGGCGTCCATCACGGACCCCTTCGCCAGCGGCTTCACGGGGTACTCCATATTTTCGGCGCCCATGATCGGCGCCAGCAACGACGTCATTGTGTTCAGCAACGCCGGTTTCAGCGGGCGCGCGGCGAGCAGCAGCGAGCAGGGCGCGAGCCGCGTGCTGGTCAGTTACAATATTTCCGCGCATTCCTACAGCTGGCGATCAGCCAATGCGTACCTCACCCATCCGGCCATTGCCAGCGGAGTCATTTATGCCGGGCGCAATGGTCCCATGGCATTGGATGCCCTCAGCGAAACCGACGGCCACGTCATTTGGTCCTGGACACCGCCAGCGGGCAATTCTTCCCTGCATCGCAACGTAGTGGTGACGAACAATCTCGTATTCGTCAGCACCGACGCGAATGTCTACGCGATCGACCTGAACACGCACCTGACCGTGTGGCAATACCCGAAGGCGGGAATGCTCGCGATTTCAGGGAGCGGGATGCTCTACATTGTCACCGGCGCCACGATCAGCGATGGCAACTTGGTGGCCATCAAGCTTCAGTAGCCTATTTGGCCACGTCCGCGGCCGTGGTGAACGAGTCGGCGAAGAACTCCTCCTCCGGCAGCCGGCACTGCGCGATGAAGTCCTTCTTCGCCGAGTTCACCATGATGGGCACCCCGCAGGCGTACACTTGGTATCCGGATAAATCCGGGAAGTCCTGCATGACCGCGCGGTGCACGAAACCGTCGCGGCCGGTCCAGTTGTCCTCGGGCAGGGCTTCGGAAATCACCGGCACGTACTTGATGTGGTCGTGCTCCTGGGCCCAGGCCTCGGCCACTTCGCTCATGTACAGGTCGCGCGGGCGGCGGCCGCCCCAGTACAGGGTCATGGGGCGCTTGATGCCGGCGTGCAGGCTGGATTCGATAATGGCCTTGATGGGGGCGAAGCCGGTGCCGCTGGCCACGAACACCACCGGCTTGGGGCTTTCCTCGCGCAGGAAGAAGGTGCCGAGCGGCGCCTCCACGCGCAGGATTTCGCGCTCCTTCATTTTGTTGAACACGTGGTCGGTGAAGCTGCCCCCCGCCACCTGGCGGATGTGCAGCTCGATGGCCTCGGCGCCCTCGGGGGCGTTGCCCATGGAGAAGCTGCGCCGCGTGCCGTCGCGCAGCAGCACGTCCAGGTACTGCCCGGCGTAGAAGTCGAACTTGAAGTTGGCGGGCGGCTGCAGCTTGAGCACCACCACGTCCGGCGCGCTGGCGCGCGCGATGGACATCACGCGCATGGGCATTTTGCGCACCTCGATGTCGCCGCCGATGCGCAACTCGCGCGGCTTGATCACCAGGTCCGAGCGTGCCTTGGCCTGGCAGAACAGCGCCAGTCCCTGCGCGCGCTCCTCGTCGGAAAGCGCCTCGTGGGAGCAGTTGCCGTAGTCGATCTCCCCCGACACCAGCCTGCCCTTGCAGCTTCCGCAGGCGCCGTCCTGGCAGCTATAGGGAATGATGAAGCCGGCGGCCAGCGCCGCTTTGAGCACGGACTGGTCCGGCTCGGCGGTGAAGCGGTGCTCGGTATCCTGGATGCTGACCTGGAAACTCATTGCGTGAAAATGGCCTGAAAATGAAGGGATAAAATGGCGGTCTAAGGAACCGGGATGATATCCAATCGGCTGCTCATTGTGGGTGCGGGCGACATTGCCCAGCGGGCGCTGCCGCTTTTGACGGGGCGCCACGAGGTGCACGCCATGGCGCGGACGCCCGAACGGGCGCGCGACCTCGCCCGGCTGGGCGTGCGCTCCTTCGTGGCCGACCTGGACCAACTCCCGGGCTCCGAGGCCTTGCCCCGCGCCGCGCTGCTGTTGCATGCCGCGCCTCCCCAGAGCGAGGGCACAGCCGACAACCGCACCCGCGCGCTGCTGGCGACCCTGGATGCCCAGAGCTTCCCGCTGCGCCGTCTGGTCTATATCGGCACCAGCGGGGTCTATGGAGACTGCGCCGGTGAGGAGGTGGACGAGAGCCGGCCGCTGCGTCCAGCGACGCCGCGCGCGCAGCGCCGCGCCGACGCCGAAGCCGTGCTGACCGAGTGGTGCGCCAGGCACAAGGTGGCGCTGGTCATCCTGCGCGCCCCGGGCATTTACGGCGGGGGGCGCTGGCCGGTGGAGCGCGTGCGGGCCGGAACGCCGGTGCTGGCGCGCGAAGACGACGTGTACACCAACCATATCCACGCCGACGACCTGGCCGGCATTTGCGCACGGGCGCTGGAAGAAAACGCCCCGCCGGGTGTTTACAACGCCAGCGATGACAGCGAAATATTGATGGGCGACTGGATGGACGCGGTGGCAGACCATTTCAAGTTGCCCCGACCGCCGAGAATTTCCCGCGCAGAAGCCAAGGACAAAATTCCTGCCGGGCTGCTGTCATTCATGAGCGAGTCGCGGCGACTGGTCAACACAAAAGTGAAGAGCCAATTGGGGTATCACTTGCGGTATCCGACGGTACACGAGGGGCTGGCTGCGGCCTCATTGGATGTTTCTTCTGTCACGGGGCGCGCCGCTGCCGCGTCGCGAGGGCAAAGCGGATCGTCCGGAGTGGATAAATCCACCGGCGCCGAAGCGCCGGGCCTCGAAAACCGGCCGGCATCGGGGCAGTCATCATGAATGACAAGAGCGACGTACTGGTTGTGCTGACCAATCTGCCCGATCGTGCCAGCGCCGAAAACCTAGCCGACAAGCTCATTGAAGGAAAATACGCCGCCTGCGTCAACGTCCTCGCGCCCTGCCGGTCGGTGTACCGCTGGAAGGACGGCATCCAGCACGACGAAGAGCATCCCGTGTTGATCAAGACCACCACCGCCCGCTACCCGCAGCTCGAAGCCGCCGTGCGCGCCAACCACCCCTACGAACTGCCCGAGATCATTGCCCTCCCGGTGGCCGCGGGCCTGCCGGCCTATCTCGCCTGGGTGGCGGAAGAAACGCGCGCATGAAATTCTCATCGAAAACGACCGCGTTTCTGGCGCTGTGGCTGCTGCTCGCCGCGTTGCTGCCTCGCTCCGCGCTCGCCATCGACCCGGCCGACCTGCTCGAGCCGGAGAAGGCTTTCGCGCTCACGGCCCGCGCCGTGGCTCCGGACGCGGTCGAGGTCAGCTACGCCATTGCCGATGGCTACTACCTGTATCGCGAGCGCTTCAAGTTCGCCGCCGAGTCGCCGGGAGCGAAACTGGGCGACCCGCAATTCCCGCCCGGCACCCCCCACGTGGACGCCTTCTTCGGCCGCATGGAGACTTACCGCAAGCGTGTGAGCATCCGCATCCCCGTGCCGGAGCTGAACGGCAAGGTGCCGGACAAGCTCCAGCTCGCCGTCACTTCGCAGGGCTGCGCCGACGTGGGCGTGTGCTATCCGCCCCAGTTGCAGAAGGTGAGCGTGGACATGACAGCGTCCACGTCCCCGAGCGGAGGGCTGCCGGGTATTTTCGGAACCCAGGCGGACAAACCGCAAAGTGGCGTGGGCAAGGTTAACGCGCCCAGCAGTGCTGTTTCGGGTCTCGCTTCCGATATGGACATCGCCGCCATGTTCGAGTCCGGCAATTTCTGGATCGTAATGGCCAGTTTCTTCGGAGCCGGGCTGCTGCTCGCCTTCACGCCCTGCATGCTGCCCATGCTGCCCATCCTCTCCGGCATTATCGTGGGCGAGGGCCGGCAGGCCGGCAAGGGGCGCGCCTTCGCGCTGTCCCTGACCTACGTGCTGGGCATGGCGCTGGCGTATGCCGCGGCCGGCGTGGCCGCGGCCTACAGCGGCGGGCTGCTGGCCGCGGCGCTGCAGAACGCCTGGGTGCTGGGCGCCTTCGCGCTGGTGTTCGTGTGGCTGGCGCTGGCCATGTTCGGGGTGCACGACCTGCAATTGCCGGGCTTCGTGCACCAGCGCCTGGGCGCGGCCCACAGCCGCCTGCGCGGCGGGCGCGTGCTGTCGGTGGCGCTCATGGGCGTGCTCTCGGCCATCATCGTCAGCCCCTGCGTGGCGGCGCCCCTGGCCGGCGCCATTCTCTACATCGCCCAGTCGCGCGCCGTGTTGGAAGGCGGCACGGCGCTGTTTGTCATGGCGCTGGGCATGGGCGTGCCGCTGCTGGTGGTGGGCGTTTCCGAGGGCGCGCTGCTGCCGCGCTCGGGACCGTGGATGGAAACCGTGAAGCGTTTCTTCGGCTTCGTACTGCTGGGGGTGGCGTTGTGGATCGTGTCGCCGCTGCTGCCCATCGTGCTGCAAATGCTGGCCTGGGCGGCGCTGCTCATCGTGGGCGCGATTTTCCTGCGCGCCATCGATGCGTTGCCTGTCAATGCCAATGGCGTGGCGCGGGTGTTCAAGGCCGTGGGCATATTCGCATTGCTGGCCGGCGCGGCGTTGTTTGTCGGCGTACTGGCCGGCAGCCGCGATCCGCTGCGGCCTTTAGCCGGAGTGCTGGGTTCGGCGGGCTCCGTCGGCGAAGAGACCAGGTTCGAACGCATTAAAAGTCTGGCCGAACTGGAGTCCAAGATAAGGAGCGCGGGCCGGCCCGTATTGCTCGACTTCTACGCCGACTGGTGCGTGACCTGCAAGGAAATGCAGCGCTGGACGTTCACCGACCCCACAGTGAAACAGAGATTGAGCAATATGCTGGTGCTGCAAGCCGACGTGACGGCCAACACACAAGATGACCAGGCGTTGCTGAAACGCTTCCGTCTGTTTGGGCCTCCGGGAATCATCTTCTTCGACAAGCAGGGACGCGAAGTGGGGAATGTTCGGGTGATCGGCTACGAAAACGCTGAAAAATTCGTCAAAGCATTGGATGCAGTGGCCGGAATTTGATTCTCGGGAAAGTCAAATTTCAGATAAGGACGCGGAGCGTTTGGCCGCATCACCCTGTTGCTCCAACGGAGCAAGGGCGTCCCATTCGTACCGTTCGAATTTTGTGGTCTTGTAGTTAAGGCCAGCCCGGTCAGGTGCGCTGTTTCTTGAGGTAATTTGCCGCGTCCAGCGCGAAGTAGGTCAGTATTCCGTCTGCCCCGGCGCGCTTGAAGGCCAACAAAGACTCCATCACTACTTTTTGTTCATCCAGCCAGCCATTCTGCGCCGCTGCTTTCAACATCGCATACTCCCCGCTCACCTGGTACACAAACGTCGGCGCCTTGAACTCGTCTTTCACGCGTCTGACGATATCCAGGTAAGGCATCCCAGGCTTGACCATGATCATGTCAGCCCCTTCCTGCAAATCCAATCCCACTTCCCACAGCGCCTCATCGCTATTGCCTGGGTCCATTTGATAGGTTGCCTTGTTGCCCTTGCCCAGTGCGGAGGCCGATCCCACCGCGTCCCTAAACGGACCATAAAACGCCGAAGCGTACTTGGCTGAATACGCCATGATGCGTGTATGGATGTGCTGTTTCTCTTCGAGTGCCGCGCGGATGACTCCTATGCGTCCGTCCATCATGTCGGAAGGCGCCACGATGTCCACGCCGGCCGCCGCCTGCGTCAACGCTTGTTTCGTCAGCATCTTCAGCGTCACGTCGTTGAGGATGTAGCCTGATTGGTCGATGATGCCGTCCTGGCCATGGCTGGTGTAGGGGTCGAGCGCCACGTCGGTCATGAGCCCAAGCTCGGGAAAGTTTTTCTTCAGCGCCGCCACCACGCGCGGTATCAGCCCCTTGGGATTGGCGGCTTCGCGCCCATCCGGCGTCTTCAGCGAGGGCTCGATGGCCGGGAACAGCGCCAGGGCGGGAATGCCGGCCTTCAGGCAGCGTTCGGCCACGGGCAGCAACAGGTCCAGGCTGTGGCGCGACACCCCGGGCATGGACGGGACCGGGTGGGTTTTTTTCCGGCCTTCCACAACAAAAACGGGGTAGATCAAATCATTGGAAGTGAGCACATGCTCACGCATTAGCCGGCGCGAGAAGTCGTCCCGCCGCATGCGCCTCATCCTGACCTGGGGAAATCCACCATGGACCTGCATAGCTCTGCTCCGTCATGTTGCGCACGCCCGCCATCGGGCGGCGAGAAATTGTAACCAGTCGTTTCCCTCGGAACCTTTCGCGGTGCGGCGAATCTATTTGCCAGATGGTCGCAAGATCGTCTCCCGCTTCTCCTCCCTGAGCGGGGTGCCTTAGTCCCCTAAGGCATTTGTCCCCGGGCTTCAATCCCCTTTAGCCCGGGGTTTTTTATTCCCGGGCCCCGCATAGCGCCTATGCGGGGCCTCTGTTTTTCCGGCTTACTGCTTGAGATGCCAGGGCTTGTTGCGTGGCCGCGGCTGCTTGCCGGTCTTGGGGGGCACCTGCCGCTTGGGCGCCGGCAGCGCCATGTCCAGCCAGCGCGCCACCACTTTCTCCGCATCCTCGATCCCGGACTTTTTCAGACTGGAAAAAAGCTGCGCCGAGTGCGCGCCATCCAGTGCCGCGAGTTCCGCGCGCACCTTGGCGAGCGCGGCCGCAGCGGCGCCGTGCGACAGCTTGTCGGCCTTGGTGAGCAGCACGTGCACGGGTTTGCCGGTGGGCTTGAACCATTCCATCAGGCCGTAATCCAGGTCGGTCATGGGATGGCGTATGTCCATGACGATAACCAGGCCCTTGAGCGACTGGCGCGTGAGCAGGTAGTCGCCTATCACGCGGCCCCAGGGTGCGCGCACCGCCGCAGGCACCTTGGCGTAACCGTAGCCCGGCAGGTCCACCAGCGCGCGTCCTTCGCCGAGGGTGAAATGGTTGATGAGTTGGGTGCGGCCAGGGGTCTTGCTGACGAAGGCCAGGCGCTTGTGGTCGGCCAGGGTGTTGAGCGCGCTGGATTTGCCGGCATTGGAGCGGCCGGCAAAGGCCACTTCGGCCAGGCCTTCGGGAGGAAGGTCCTTCAACTCCTTGGCGCTGGTCTGGAAGGCCGCTTGGCGGAACAGGATGGACATGTGAGCGGCTCGGGGGGGCGGCTGTTGTCCGAATTTTGGTACGCCATTTTCGGGTACCCGGCCGCCTTTGTTAGACCCTCTAAGCTACGCTAGAATAGCAGCTTTTTGGCGCCGGCCCGCCCGTGGAAGGTGCGGACAAGCATCGCGGAACCGGTTGTGGCCTCCGTGTGCAACCGGTGTCGAAGCCAGAGTTGAAATCAAAGTTGAAACCAAAGTCGAAACCAAAGTCGAAACTGAGGGGAGAACGCATGAAACGAGCGTTGGCGCTCGCCGCCATGATCCTGGCGGGAATGAACTTTGCGCACGCCGAGGAGGCCGCGAAGGCGGGCGCCGCCCCGGCCAAGGCGGATCCAGCCAAAGGCCAGGAGATCGTGACCAAGGTCTGCGCGGCCTGCCATGGTGCCGACGGCAACAGCGTGGTGGGTACTTATCCCAAGCTGGCGGGGCAGTTTCCCGAGTACATCCAGAAGCAGTTGAGCAACTTCAAGCCCGGCGCCAACGGCAAGGCCGAGCGGCCCAATCCCGTCATGGCCGGCTACGCGGCTCCCTTGTCGGCCGACGACATCCGCAACCTCGCGGCTTACTTCGCCGGCCAGCCACCCAAGCCCGGCCAGGCCAAGAACAAGGACACGGTGCCGGTGGGGCAGAAACTGTGGCGCGGCGGCGACGTGGCGCGCGGCCTGCCGGCCTGCGCTTCCTGCCATGGGCCCACGGGCGCCGGAGTGCCGGTGCAGTACCCGCGCCTGGCAGGCCAGCAGGCCGACTACACCGAGGCGCAACTCAAGGCCTTCCGCTCGGGCGAGCGTGCCAATGACGCCGGCAAGATGATGCGCACCATTGCCGCCAAACTGACCGATGCCGAGATCAAGGCCGTGGCCGACTACGCCGCCGGCCTGAAGTAGTCAGCACTCAGTCAAGTTTCTTCAAGCTTGGACCAAAAGGGCCTTCGGGCCCTTTTGTTTTTGCGGCGTCCGGCTGCTGCGGTGTGCGCGAATGTGGCAAAGTACGGCAGACAGAGCCGAAGCTGCCGGCCGGGCGGAATACGCCCCGCCCCGCGCCTGTATACGCCTATGGATAACCATCCCATCGTGCAGCACATCCCCCGCCTGCGGCGCTATGCGCGCGCCCTGGTGGGCGATCGCTACGCCGCCGATGACCTGGTCCAAGACACCCTGGAGCGCGCCTGGAACAAGCTGCACCTGTGGAGACCGGGCAGCGACATGCGCGCCTGGCTGTTCGCCATCATGCACAACGTATTCGTCAATCACGCCCGCAGCCGCCGTTATGAAGTCGAGCGCAGCATGGAAGCGCTGCCGGTGATGGCGGTGCGCGCCACCCAGGCAGACCACCTTGAACTGCAGGACATCGACCGCGCCCTGGGCACGCTGCCCGTGGAGCAGCGCGAGGTGATCCTGCTGGTGGCCGTGGAGCAGATGACCTATGAAGAAGTGGCCCGCGCCCTGGCCGTGCCCGTGGGCACGGTGATGTCGCGACTGTCGCGCGGACGCGACCGCCTGCGCCATCTCACCATGGGGTCGGCTTCGCAGCCGCTGAAAGTCGTCAAATGAGGGTTGTCAGGTGAGCGCAGCCAAGCCCGCGCCCGATGATGCCGGGTTGCACGCCTACGCCGACGGCCTGCTCGACGAGGCCGGCGTGGCCGAGGTGGAGCGCTACCTGGCCGAGCACCCCGCCGACGCCGAGCGCGTGCGCGGCTGGCGCGACCTCAACGCCGCGCTGCGCCACGCCTACAACCCGGTGCTGGACGAGCCCGTGCCCGAGCGCTTGGCGGCACGGCCGGCGCGGCGCTGGCGGCCCTATGCCGCGGCGGCGGGGCTGCTGCTCGCGGGCGTCGCACTGGGCTGGATCGGGCGCAGCGCCGTGTTCGGCCTGCCCCTGGCCGGCCAGCCGGCCTCGGCGCTGGCGCGCCAGGCCGCGGTGGCCCATGCCGTGTACAGCCCGGAAGTGCGCCACCCAGTGGAAGTGTGGGCCGCCCAGGAAGACCACCTCGTGGCCTGGCTGTCCAAGCGCCTGGGCACGCACCTCAAATGCCCCACCCTGGCCGCGCTGGGCTACACCCTGGTGGGCGGCCGGCTGCTGTCGGGCTCCAACGGCCCGGTGGCGCAGTTCATGTTCCAGGACGGGCGCGGCACGCGCCTCACCCTGTACGTGAGCGCGCAGAAGGGCGACCCCCGCTCCACGGCGTTCCGCTTCAGCCAGGAGGACAAGGTGGCCGTGTTCTACTGGATCGACGGCAACTATGGCTATGCGCTGTCAGGAGAAATGAGCCGGGCCGACCTATTGCAAGTGGCTACACTGGTCTACAAACAGTTGAATCCGGAATAACCGGATAAGACCGAAGGGCTTATCCGGCCGGGCCAAGGGCCTTTGCCTGGCCGGCCCCAACATGCTCAACCCTAAAGCGCCATTCGGCTCTGGCGGGTTGGAAAAAAGGACTCCGTTGTGCTGATCAAGCGAGCTTCACCAATTTCTCCCTCGGAAATCACGCCGCGCGAGGTTTATATCAAGCGGCGCGAGTTCATGGGTGCCGCTGCGGCCATGGCCGGTGGGCTGTTTCTGCCTGAGGCCCAGGCTCAAACGAGCGTCAAACTGCCCGCGTTCAAGCCCAGCACCTACAGCACCGGCGAAAAGCAGAACACCCTCAAGCAGATCACGTCCTACAACAATTTCTACGAGTTCGGCACCGAGAAAGAAGATCCCGAGCGCAACGCCGGCAAGCTGCGCACCCGCCCCTGGACCATTACGGTCAAGGGCGAAGTGAAAAAGCCGCGCACCTACGCCATCGACGATTTGCTCAAATTTCCGCTGGAGGAAAGAATCTACCGTCTGCGCTGCGTGGAGGCCTGGTCCATGGTCATTCCCTGGGTGGGGTTCGAGCTGAACCGCATCCTGCGCGACGTGGAGCCCACCTCCAAGGCCAAGTTCGTGGAGTTCGTCACAGCCGTGCAGCCCGACACCATGCCGGGGGTGCGCCTGCCCTACCTGGACTGGCCCTACACCGAGGGCCTGCGCATGGACGAGGCCAGCCATCCGCTCACCATCCTCGCGGTGGGCCTGTACGGCGAAGTGCTGCCCAACCAGAACGGCGCGCCGGTGCGGCTGGTGGTGCCGTGGAAATACGGCTTCAAGAGCGCCAAGTCCATTGTGGAAATCCGCCTGGTGGAAAACCAGCCCAAGACGGCGTGGGAAAAGGCCAACGCCAACGAGTACGGCTTCTACTCCAACGTGAATCCCGAAGTGGACCATCCCCGCTGGAGCCAGAAAAGCGAGCGCCGCCTGCCGGGCTTTTTCGCCAACCGCCGCACGGAAATGTTCAACGGCTACGGCGATCAGGTGGCGGGCCTGTACACCGGCATGAACCTGAGCAGGTTTTTTTAAACGGCTCTTCCCGAAGGACGCTCTCGACCAGGCTCCTGCTAGTCCGCGCTTCCGCAACCCTGCGCATTCCCATGGCCGCGCATTCGATTCGCAATCCCGCTCCGCGCCTGGTCACCACCGTGAAGGTGGCCGTGTTCCTGCTCGCCCTTGTCCCGGCCACGCGCCTGGCCATCGGCATCTACCAGGCCGCGGTGCTGGGTGAAGACGCGCTGGGGACCAATCCGGCCGAGTTCGTCACCCGCAGCCTGGGCGACTGGGCGCTGCGGCTGCTGTTGATCACCCTGGCCGTCACGCCGCTGCGCCTTGCCACGGGCTGGGCCTGGCTGGTGCGGCTGCGGCGCATGCTGGGGCTGTTCGCCTTTTTCTACGTGCTGCTGCACGTGTCTAGCTACGTGAGCTTCGACCAGTTGTTCAGCGTGTCCGGCATCGCCAAGGACATCGCCAAGCGGCCCTTCATCACCGTCGGCTTCCTGTCCCTGGTCCTGCTGCTGCCGCTGGCCGCCA
>Ga0134124_10001416_pt1 | contig 19319 bp, 15 predicted proteins | sample KB304_FD_96880 | JGI IMG/M metagenome (GOLD analysis project Ga0134124, IMG submission 96880) | Terrestrial soil microbial communities without Nitrogen fertilizer from Kellogg Biological Station, Michigan, USA - KB3-0-4 | ecosystem: Environmental > Terrestrial > Soil > Unclassified ...
GCAACGACAGCATTCCGGACGTCGAGAGCACGCCGCTGCCGCAAACCTCCTCCGATCGCCTCACCTTGCGCGAGTACCGCGAAGCGACCGAGCGCGCGTACATCATCGAAACGCTGAAGGCGTTGGATTGGAATATCTCCAAGGCCGCCATCGTGCTGGGCGTGGAGCGCACCAATTTGCACAAGAAAGTGCGCAGCTATGGCATCAAACGCGGCGAAGGCTGATGTTTCGCCGCGGCCGACCCCGTGAGCAGCACGTCGATGTCGGTGCACTGAGCGCCACCCTACCCGACCCGATCTGCATCTCTGGCCGCGCGCCGGGCGTCGTGGCGTTTCACGGCTTTGGAGGCACCACGCGCGAGATCGAGCTCGCCGCGACGGTCGCTGGCGAGCTCGGCCTTTCGGCGTTGGCCCGCACCCTGCCCGGTCATGGCAGCCACGCCAAAGATCTGGCCCGCACCCGCTTTGCGGATTGGGTCGCGGGCGCCGAGAGCGCGTACCGAGAACTCGCGGCGCAAGGTCCGGTGATCGCCGTCGGTCTATCGATGGGCTCGCTGCTCGCTGCCGAGCTCGCCATCGCGCACCCGGATCGGGTTCAGGGGCTGGTTTTGCTGGCCAACGCCGCCTGGCTGCGTCCGCCGCTGACATTTGCGCTGCGCGCGGGGGCAGCGCTGCGCTTGCCTGATTTTCTGATGAAGAAGGGCGGCTCCGACATCTCCGACCCCGAGGCTCGGCAAACTCAGATCGCGTACACCGCCGACCCGGTGCACGCGGCGATCGATCTCGAGCGCTCGGCGCGTGAACTCCGCGCGCGCTTGAAGCAAGTGCGCTGTCCGACGCTGATCCTGCACGGCGCTCGGGATCGCGTGTGCCCCGTCGAGAACGCTTGGCGCGTCGCCACGCTGCTCGGCACACGCGACGTGCGGGTCGTGATCCTGCCGCGCTCGCAGCACATCATCACCCGCGACGTCGAACGCAAAGACGTCGCCCGTGAATTACGCGACTTCTATACGCGCATCGCGGCTCAGACGCCGGTCGAGCCGTAGCCGCCCGCGCCGCGCGCGGTCTCATCCAGCGCGTTTACCAGCTCGAGCTCGGCCTGAACCACCGGGCAGATCACGAGCTGCGCGATGCGCGACAGCGGCTCGATCGAGAACGGTTCTTGTCCGAGATTGATCAGCAACACCTGCACCATGCCGCGATAGTCCGCGTCGATGGTGCCCGGCGAATTGACGATGCTGATGCCGTTCTTCAGCGCGAGCCCGGAGCGCGGCCGCACTTGACCCTCGTAGCCGTCGGGGATGGCGAGCGCGAGCCCAGTCGGGACGAGCAGGCGCGCGCCCGGCTCGAGGCGCCGCGGCTCTGTAATGGCCGCGCACAGGTCCAACCCCGCTGCGCGCTCGGTCTGATACGCCGGCAGCGGGACGTCTACCGGACCCAGTTTTTGGACGCGAAGCGGGAGGCGCAGCGAGCTCATGGGACTTGGGATCGCTCGATCACGAGCGCGCGTCGAGCTATTTCAGCACGTCCGAAACGGCGATGCTGAGTTTCCGAAAAGCCGATCAGGCGACGCTGGCGCGCGAGCGGATGCGATGCCGCTCGAAGATCACGTCGGCCATCTCACTCAGCTTTTGTGCTTCACGCTGAATGTCCGCGTTGTGTTTGTAGTGGTGCGACGAAAAGACGTAATTGGAGAAGGCCTGGTAGCTGCGCGCGACTTCCAGCTCGTTGCCGATCTCTTTACAGATCGCGATCGAGCGCATGAAGTAGTCGACTGCCTTCACTTCGTGTCCCTCACCCCAGGCGCCCGCGCCGGTCACCTCACCCAGGGTGCGCAGCGCGACGGCCAAGTGCGGCTTGCTGCGCACCTGACCGAACAGATCGACCGCGCGCTTGATCAATTCGCGAGCCTTTTTCAGCTCGCGTTGCTCCAAATAGGTCTTTGCCAAGGCGCGCTTGGCCTCGGCCAGGTGCAGCTTGTCGCCGAGCTCGTCACACAGCTCTTCCGCCTGAGTCAGATACACGACCGCTTCGTCACTGTGGCCCATGCGTTGATGGGTCACGCCGATGCTGGTCAGCACGGCCGCGATGCGGTTGTGCTCACCGACGTCTTTGGCGAGCGTGTGTGCCTCGGTAAATAGCCGGAGCGCTTTCTCGTGCTCGCCTTGATCCAGCGCGAGGTGACCGAGGTCATTCATGCTCTCCACGCTGCCGAGCGGATCATCGAGCTCGCGACGGATCTTGAGCGCGGCTTCCAGCGCTTCACGCGCCTGAGCTTGCTGCCCGTGATCTCGCCAAACCAAGCCGATGTTGTTCAAACTGAGCGCGATCGAGCGGCCGTCGCCGTGCTCTTTGCGCATGTCCAGAGCCTTTTTCAGCTCCTCGAGCGCGGCTTCGTACTCGCCGCGCATCCACAACAATTTGCCGATGTCGTCGTGGCTCGCGGCCACGCCGCGCGAGTCGTTCACGTTTTCGAACAAGGCCAGCGCGGTCTCCAAGTGATCGCGCGCCAGGTCGAGTGAACCCGTATCGCGGTACACACGCCCAATGCGATTGTGCGCCGCGCCGCCCTTGGCACGCAGACCGAGCCGAAAGGCGATCGCGTGCATCTCGCGAAATGCGGCCAACGCTTCGTCGGTCTTGCCCAAGAGCAGCAGCACGTCCCCATGGTTGTGAAGCGCGTCGATGCGCCGGCGTGCGTCGTCGTCGGCCAGGAGTTCGAGACCCTTTTGGTAGTAGTCGTGTGCCTTCTTGGCGGCGTATTGGTGGCGCGCGATGTTGCCCGCGTCGAGGTAAGTGAAGGCGGCTCGCGTCAGCGAACCGCCGTGCTCCAAGTGACGGGCCAGCATCGCCACGTACTCTTCTTGGCTGCGCAGCGTCTCTTTTTGCGCAAGCCAATCAGCGATCGAGCTGTGGTAGCGACGTAGGGTCGCGGGCGCGGTGAGTTGAGCGATCCGCTCGCGCTCCAGATTGTGCTTGAAAATGTACTCTTTTTCGCCGCTGAACGCGGAGTCGGGCACGTTCAGCACGTAGTCTCGCTGCACCAAGTCGACCAGCAGCTTTTCCACGTCTTGCACGTCCGTGAGCGCGGCGACCTCCCAATATTCGGGCGCTTTTTGATCGAGCCGGCCGAGTGCCACGAGCCCACCCAGCCAGAACACGCTGCCCATCGCGGCTGCCTGCTCCAGCAGCCGGCGATCACGCGCCGAGAGCGCGGCGATGCGCGCCGCCACGGCGTCCGCCACGGTCAGCGGCAACTTGGCGTTCGCCAGGCGATCCAGATCGACGAGCCACGCGCCCTCCTGCTCGCGCAGCACGCCCGAATCGAAAAAGATTCGAACCATGTGTTCGAGCAGACCGGGCGTGCCGCCGGCCAGGCCCACGCCCGCTTCGACCAGGCGCGGGGCGCTGCCGCTCTGACAGCGGCTCAACAGCGCGCTCATGATTTCGGCTGATTCGTGCGCGGTCACCGCGGCGAGCTCGATCAGCTCGTGGCGCGCTCCGCCGATTTCGCGCCAGCCTTCGTGGCGCGCCAGAAACTCGGGGCGCGCCAAGCAAACCACGACGATCGGCCCCTTCAGGTTCTCGATCAGGTAGCGCAAGAGCTCGATCGAGTCTTCGTCTGCCGCGTGCAGATCTTCACAGACGAGGCAGAGCGGCCCGCTCTCGGCATCACTCTCCACGAAGCTGCGCAAGATCGCGCGTCGCATCAGGCGTGCTTGGGACGGATCGTCGGCCACCGCGCGAGTCAATGGGCTCTCGGCAAACGGCAGATTCATCAACTCGCCGAGGAAGTAGCTGACGTCCCCGACGCGCCGGTCCTCCAGCACGAGCGCCAATTCGTCACGCACCTTGCTGCTCGCGGCGTTGCGATCCGCGCCGTCGGCGACCCCGAAGCGCGCGCGCAGCAGCCGCTCGAACAAGCCATACGCAAGGCGCTCGGAACGCGGGACACCCCAGAACGCGCGCAGCGCCGGTGCACTCGGCGCGCGAGTCCGCAAGTACTCGTCGACGAGGCGCGATTTGCCCATCCCGGCGGGACCGACGAGCGTCACGGCCCGCGCCTCACCGTCGCCCAGGGCGCGCTCGAAAGTGGCGTCGAGCCGACGCAGTTCGGCGTCGCGGCCGATGAGGGGCGCTCGGAGGTCGAGGACGGCCAGGGGGGGCCCTTGAGTCATGGGACCGGGATTTCGCCCCATTTTCCCCACAGTCTCAAGAGGACACCCACATTGTCGGCGGCCTAGGCGACGAAACCTCGTCAATTGTGCCGACCCGCGGTAAAAAAGCGTGACGACCGAGTTGCGCGCGGGCCCGGCTTGTTAGAGGCTCGCCGCCCATTCGTCTGCTAGGTTTCGAAATTACCGTGGCACTGCCCGAACGTACCCCCCCCCAGTCGACCAGCTCCGAGAAGCGCTCGGTCGGTCAAGGTCTCTTCCGCAAATGCACCGGCTGCGGTGTAGTCAACACCGTGGAGGACCTCTCCTCCCGCTTCTATGTCTGTCCCTCGTGTGGCTATCACCACCCGATGAGCAGCGCCGACTGGCGCCGCTTACTCCTGGACGGCGCACAGCTGGATCGCTGGGACGAACACCTCCTGCCCTGTGACCCGCTGGAGTTCGAAGACGGCAAGCGCTACGTCGATCGCATCGCGCGCGCTCAAGCGACCACAGGCGCGACCGAGGCCGTCGAGATTGGCCGCGCGCGCCTGGCAGACATTCCGATCGCCTACGGCGCGTACAACTTTGCGTTCATGGGTGGCAGCATGGGCTCCGTGGTGGGCGAGCGCGTCACCCGCCTGTTCGAGCGCGCCACGTCCGAGCGCTTGCCCGTCGTTCTGCTGCACGCTTCCGGCGGTGCGCGGATGCAAGAGGGGATCTTGAGCCTGATGCAAATGGCCAAGACGATGAGCGCACTCGGCCGCTTCCGCAGCGCTCACATGCCTTACATCAGCGTGCTCCTGCAGCCGACGACCGGCGGCGTCGCCGCCAGCACGGCGTTCCTGGGTGACATCAACCTGGCGGAACCCAACGCGACCATCGGCTTCGCTGGCGCCCGCGTGATCGAAAGCACGATCAACGCCAAGCTGCCGCCCGGTTTTCAACGCTCGGAGTTTTTGATCGAGCACGGCATGGTCGACACCATTGCCCCGCGCGCCGAGATGAAAGAACGGCTACGTTCGCTCCTTTCGCATCTCGGTGGTGAGGGTAAGTGACGGATCTGAAGTCGACGCTCGAGCGCCTTTATCGCTTGGTCCCGCTCGGAAAAAAGCTGGGGCTGGCGCGCATGCAGGCCGCGTGCGCCGCGTTTGGCAACCCCCAGCTGGCATTCCCGACGGTGCACGTAGCCGGCACCAACGGCAAAGGCACGGTGGCCGCGTTCGTTTCGTCGATGGCACGAGCCAACGGCGCGAAGGTGGGCGTTTACACCTCGCCGCACTTGATGCGCTTCGCCGAACGCATCAACATCGCAGGTCAGCCGATCAGCGACGAGCAGCTCGTGGACCTGCTCAACCGCGTGATGGATCGCGCGCCGGACCTGACGTTCTTCGAGGTTGCGACGCTCACGGCGTTCTTGGCGTTCCAAGAAGCGAAGATTGATTTGGGCGTGATCGAGGTGGGGCTCGGCGGTCGCTTGGACGCGACCAACGTGCTGCCTCCCCCGCAGGTGGTTGCCATCACCCGCATCGCTTACGACCACATGGCCGAGCTCGGAGACACGCTCGGGCAGATCGCCGGCGAAAAGGCCGGCATCATCAAGCGCGGGTCGAAAGTGGTGCTGGGCAAGATCCATCCCGAAGCGCGCGCGGTGATCGAGGCCAAGGCGGCCGAAGTCGGCGCGCCGATCGTGGAGCTCGCCAGCCCCGAGCCGATCGCGGGCGCACCCCTCGCCTACCCGCGCGTTGCGCTGGTCGGTTCGAACTTGGCCGTGGCGGTGACGGTCGCCCGCGAACTCGGGATCGCACCGGAAGTGATGGCCCAGGGCATCGAGCAAACGACCTGGCCTGGCCGAAATGAGCTGCTCCATCGCAGCGGCCAAGAGCTGACCTTGCTGGACTGCGCCCACAACCCGGACGGGGCGGTCGCGCTGTCGCACGCGCTCGATCCGAGCGTGCTCGGCGACATCGAATCGCGCAAAGAAATCGTGCTCGTGTTCGGAGCCATCAACACCAAAAACTGGCGGGCCATGCTGCGCCGCTTGGAAGGCGTGGCTGGGCATCGCGTGTACGTGGCTCCGCCGCTCGGCAAAGGCGTCGATCCGAAAGAGATCGCTGCCTTCGTGCCAGGTGAAGTGGCCAACTCGGTGAGCGAGGCCTTGTCGCGGGCTCGCGCCCTGGTCGGGCCGCGCGGCGTGGTGGTCGTGACCGGTTCGATTTTCCTGGTCGGCGCCGCGCGCGCTTTGCTCTTGAATTTGCCGACGGATCCGGCAGTCGCGCTATAACCCACTAGGGTTACCAAACGATGAGCGAGCGCAAGCTATTCGGGACCGACGGCATCCGCGGTCGTGCCAACGCCGCACCGATCACGCCCGAGCTCGCGTTGCGGCTCGGCCGGGCGATCACCCTGGTCTCGCGCCGCGGTAAGACGCGCGCGCCGCGAATCGTGATCGGCAAGGACACACGCCTCAGCGGCTACATGCTGGAGACGGCACTTTCCGCAGGAATTTGCGCCATGGGTGGGCGGGTGATGCTGTCGGGGCCGATCCCGACACCGGCCGTGGCCAACCTCACTCAGAGCATGCGCGCCGACGCCGGCGTCGTGATCAGCGCCAGCCACAACGCGTTCGCCGACAACGGCATCAAGATCTTCGGCCCGGACGGCTTCAAGTTGCCGGACAAAGAAGAGTCGGCAATCGAAGCCTTGCTGGAAGACGCAAGGCTCGACACTCAGGGCAAAACCGGTGCGGCCATCGGTCGCGCCGAGCGCTTCGAGGACGCCATTGGTCGCTACATCGTGTACGCGAAGAGCACCTTCCCAAAGGAGCTCGCGCTCGACGGGCTCAAGGTCGTGGTCGACGCCGCACACGGCGCGGCTTACCGCGTGGCGCCCGCGGTGTTCGCCGAACTCGGCGCGGAGGTGGTTCAGCTCGGGTGCCGGCCGAACGGCGTGAACATCAACCGCAACTGCGGTGCGCTCCATCCCGAACACGTCGCCCACGAGGTCAAACGCCAGGGCGCGCAGCTCGGAGTGGCTCTCGACGGTGATGCCGATCGAGTGATTTTCGTCGACGAAAAGGGGCAAATCGTCGACGGCGACGCGATCATGGCACTGTGTGCCACGCGCATGATCAAGCACAAGCGGCTGGAAAAGAAGACGCTCGTCACCACGATCATGAGCAACATGGGCCTCGACCGCGCGCTCGAAGCCGCGGGAGGCAAGATCAAGCGCACCAACGTCGGCGACCGCTACGTGGTCGAAGAAATGCGCCGGGGCGGCTACAATTTCGGCGGTGAACAGTCGGGGCACCTGATCTTCCTCGACCACGCCACGACCGGTGACGGCACGGTGGCTGCGCTGCAGGTGATCGCGATCATGCTCCAAGAATCGCGGCCGCTCAGCGAGCTGTCAGAGGTGATGAAGCGCGTGCCGCAAGTGCTGGAGAGCGTGAAGCTGCCCACGCGCCGGCCGCTCTCGGAAATGCCCGAGCTCGCCAAGCGCATCGTTTTGGCCGAGAAAAAGCTGGGCAAAGACGGCCGCGTGGTCGTGCGTTGGAGCGGCACGGAAGCCAAGCTGCGGCTGATGGTCGAAGGCCCCGACCCCGCCACGCTCAAGACCATGGTGGCCGAGATGACCGACGCCGCGAAGAAGGATCTGGCGCAAGTCGGCTGAGCCGAAGAGTCCAGAGCGCGAGCTCCCGTGCAAGCATTGCGTTCGGTCTGGCAACGGCGAGCGCTGCTCGGCATGATCGCCCTCTTCGCGCTATGGCACGCGAAACGTTATGACTTCTTCTGCGACGACGCGTTCATCGCTCTGCGCTACGCGAAGAACCTGAGCGAACACGGCGAGCTCGTCTACAACCTCGGGCAGCGCGTCGAAGGCTTCACCAGCCCGCTCTGGGTGCTGCTGCTTTCCGTGGCGGGCCGCGCGGGGCTACCGCTCGTAGCCGCGGCGCGCTTCCTGGGCGGCGCAGCCGCGCTCCTCACGTTCTGGGCGTTGATGCTTTTTTGGGACGAACTCGAGCCGGAGGCGCCTTGGCTCGCGCTGGTACCAGCCGCTGCGCTCGCCATCTCTGCGCCGTTCGCAGCGTGGACCTTCGGCGGCTTGGAGACGCCGTTGTTCGTCGCGTCGTTCACGCTCACGCTCGCACTGCTTGCTCGTGGTGCGCGAAAACGAGATGTCCGAAGCAGCCTGTGTGCCGGCATCGCCGTCGCTTTTTGCACGCTGTGCCGTCCCGAGGGCGCGACGCTGATCGCGATCGGGAGCGTCGCGATCGGCGTGTCATCGCCGCGCAGCTGGTCGTCGCTCGGACCGCGGCTCCTGGCATGGGCTGCCCCGATTGGGCTCTTGGTCGGCGGATACGAGCTGTTTCGCCTGACCTACTACGGCTCCCCTTTGCCGAACACGTTCTACGTGAAAACCTCCGGCGACGGGCTGTGGCCGCGTGGGCTGAGCTACCTGGGCTTCGCTGGCAGCGAATTCGGATGGCTACCGGTGGGCGCTTACCTTTTATCGTTCGCGTACCTGTTGCTCCGACTCGATAGGGTGGCCACGGAGCCGAGTCGCCGTTCTCACCGCGCGCTCATCCTGTGCGCGAGCGTCGCCTCGCTCGTTCATCTGCTTTACGTTGCCCGCGTCGGCGGCGACTTTCTCGACCTTTATCGTTTCTTGACCCCGCTGCTGCCGACCGCGCTGTGCGGCACGACCTGCGCCGGAGCGCGTTTCTTTTTTGGGCGCGAGCGACACGCGGGCTTCGCGGTCGTTGGCATCGCGGCATATCTGTTTGGCTACGGCAGCCATCAACGCGCCATGGCCGAGCACGCCATGCAAGTGGCCGAAAGCTCACGAGCGGCGCTTCACTTGGAGCCACTCGGATGGACCCGTCTGTATGCACGGCGTTGGCAGGGGATCGGTCGCTGGCTGAACCGAGTCCGTGTCGAAGGCGATTCGACGGCCGTCGGCGCGGCAGGCGCTCTCCCCTTCTATTCCGAGCTGCCCAATCTCGATCTATTCGGCCTGAATGACCGGGAGATCGCCCAGAATGGCCGAATCATCGGCAATCGCCCGGGTCACCAGCGCTTCGCGACCATGGACTACCTGCTGGCTCGAAAGCCGACGTTCGTCTTCATGAATCCGGAATCGACTCCGCCGACTTCTGGGCGCCTCCGCTACGAGCGCTATTGGACGAGCCACGGCTACCTGCCGATCGAGATCCGGGTCGGTCGCGAGGCATGTGGCTGCGACGAGCCGTTTTATCACCAGTTTTTGGTGCGACGCGAGCGCGCGGACTCGCTGCGCGAGCGCGCTGACGTCGTGCTCGGCAGCGCGTTGCGCTAGCGCGTGGCCGCGTAGAAACACAGCTCCAATTCGCGACTGTCGGCGCCATGAATCTCGAGTTGCACCTTCCCCGTCGAGTTCTGAAACTGCGCGGTCGAGAGTTGAAAGGGTTGCCAGCCGGACTCTGGCAGGTGCTCATGCGTTCCCACTTTTGCATCATTGATCGCGAACGAGATCGCAACCTTTGGCCAACCGTGGTCGCGAAATCGGAAGTGCGGAAAACCGATGTAACCGTACAGCTTGTCACCCAACGGAACATTGTCGAAGGCCAATATCAGCGTCTCACCAGCCGCTGGATTGGCCCATAGGCAACGCCGCGCGCGGTCGTGCTGATCCTCGATGATCGTCGTGCCCACGAAGTTGCCTTCGGCCAGGCCGCACGCAAAACGTTGCCGCGGAAACGCGGGTCGAGCCAAGAGTCCGCTGGCCGAGGACGGCGGGCGCGTAGCGTAGTGACAGGCGCTGCGTTCGCCGTCCGAGCCCCGCTGCGACACCGACAAATCAGGCGGAAGCGCGTGATCGGTCAGTACGTAGCGCGGCGGCCTGAAGCCGGGATTCGGGCGCACGCGCAGCGTGAATTTGCCGAACCTGCGCTGCTCGGTCACGGGCCAAGCGGCGACGAGCGCGTTCTCGTTACCGAGCGCCGACACCTCGATCGCCCGTGGGTAGCCGGCTTCGTCGGGTCGTGCCACATCGACGATGGGCATGAGCGCGTCGGTCAATGCACTCCGCGCCAGCGGCTCTGCCCACTCCGGTGCGATCACGACCAGATCCGCGTCGCGCTTGAGCGTGCGGACCTCGGCCGCGAGCGCGCGCCACTCGTCGACTTCCGGAAAACGATTCGAAAAGTAGACGCTGGCGGCGAGCTCGACCAAGCCAAACAGCGGGATCGCGAGCCAGAGGTACTTCGCGTGTCCGGTCAGACTTCGCATCGGCATCGAGCTCAAAAAAACGAAAACGGCGGTCTCGCGCCCGTTCGAGCGCGAAAACCGCCGTTTTTCTCAGGCGAAACTCAGCCGGCCGTGGCCGAGCCGCTCGCCGACGCGCTGGCTTTCACCGACACGTTGATCTGCACCGAGGCCTCGGCCTGCGCCTTGATCGAGGAGGCGAAGCAGGCGCCGACCTTGAGCGCCGCGTCGGCGTCCGAGGTCACGACGGCTTGCGCGCCTTCGAGCGAGGCTTTGACGCTGGCGGTGATGCCCTCGAGCTTGCCCTTCATGCCGATGGTCACCTTGAGCAGCGCCGGCAGGTTCTTCTCGAGCGCGGCCTTGACCTTGGCGGCCGCAGCAGCGTCCGCGGCGGCTTCGATCTTGGCGGATACGACCGCCGGCTTGCACTCGACCTTGCCGTTCACTTCCGCGTTGCAGTGCGCTTTGCACTCCGCGCTCATCTCCGGCGGCTTGACCTCACCGCTGCACTTCGGCTCTTTGAACTCGACGCTGCAGCCGCCCGAGCAGGTGCCTTCGCACTTGCCGTTGGCTTTGACCGAGCAGGTGGCGTTGCATTCGCCCTTGCACTCGGCTTTGCACACCGCGTCGGCTTTGCCGGTGCACTTGCCGTCGCAGGTGCCTGCGCACTTGCCCTTGGTGTTCTTACCGTCGCACTTGCCGTCGCAGGTGCCGTCGCACTTGCCGGAGATTTCACCGGTACATTCGCCCTTGCAGGTGCCGCCGCAGGTGCCTTCGCACTTGGCGCCCGCGTCGAGCTCACACGTGCCTTCGCACTTGGCGTCGCACTTGCCGCTCAGCTTGCCACCCTCGCAGGTGACCTTGGCCGAACCGGGCTTGACGGTCGCATCACACTTGCCAGCGCAGTCAGCCATGGCGTTGACGGAGGCGTTGCAAACCGGGGGTTTGACGTCCACCTTGAACTTGGCGCCGGCCTTGGCCTTGATCTCGCCCAAGATCTTCACGGCCACGTTGCAGGCCGTTTCCGCCTTCTTGCCGGGGCCGTCTTCTTTCGGCTTCAGATCAGCGTCGCTGGCGCCCAAGTCTTTGGCCAGATTGCCGCACGCGGTGGCGACCTCGGCTTCGACGTCCGCGCCGATCTTTTGCAGATCTGCGCCGGCCGCGAGTGCGCCCTTCGCTTTGCCTTCGAGCTCACCCTTGAGGCCGAAGTTCGCGTTCATGATGGCGCTGGCGTCTGCGATGTCCGCAGGGCAGCCGCCGGGAACACCCGGCACTGCCGGCGCGCCGGGGATGCCCTTCATGTTGCCACAGTCAACAATCATGGGAAAAGCCAGAATCAAGCCGGCACCAAGCCAAGCTCTCGTCGTCTTGCGAGCGAACATAGATACTCTCCTCCTCGGGCTCCTTCACTAAAGGGCCACGATATCAGCGTGCGACGCTAGCCCGAGAGTTCCCGCTTGAGAACTCCCCCCCGACCGTTTATCGAGCGCGACCGGAAATGTTTCGCAAAACGTCCAGCTCCCGCTTCAACCGCGAGGAACGCGCGTGCGCGGCGCTCGCGCGGCCGGTCGTTCGGGAGCTTGCGGTGGAGTGTCCGCGTTGCTGCCTAGGAACGGCAGCTCGATTTGCTCGGGATTGAGCGATTTTCGCGGCGGTTTTTGACCCGCTCGGGCGAGAAACTCGTCTTCACGCGCCATGTCGGCCTGCACCACCTCTTCATTGTCGAAGGCGAACGCGAGGGCGTCGAAGACCTTGGCGGCGCCGAGCTGCGGGTAGCGTTTCAAGATCCGTTCGATGCTCGCTCCGCTGCGATAGAACGCCCACAGCCGCCGCACCGGAACGCGCGAACCGAGGACATAGGGGCTACCGCCGAGCACGTTCGGGTCGGTTCGCACATGCGGATGCGGCACTAAGACGAGGGGTAAGGGCAGGACGGCCTCCTGAGCACGAGTGCTAACTCCGGAGCTACCGCGCTGCAAAGCCTCAATGCGGAGATTCGAGCGCCTCGCGGTGTTCCGCGAAGGTTCGGCTGAAGGTGTGGCGCCCCGTTCCCTGCCCCCTGGCCACGAAGTACAGGAAATCACTCTGCGCCGGCGCAAGCACCGCGGCGATCGACGCTTCGCCCGGGTTGGCGATGGGGCCGGGCGGGAGCCCCGCGTGCCGGTAGGTGTTGTAGGGGTTGGCAGGGTCGCGGAGCAACGCGGGCGTCACGCTGCCGTGAAAGCCGGCGCAGCTCGGGATCTCGTCGCCCGACACGACGCAGCCGTAACTCGCCGTCGGATCCGACTGCAGCATGCGCGCGGGACGAAATTCCGGATCGCGCAGGCGATTGAAGAACACGCTCGCGATCAACGGCCGTTCGTCGGAAGCTTGTGCTTCCTTCTCGATCATCGAAGCCAAGGTGAGCACGTCGCGCTCGCGAAAACCGAAATCGGCCGCCAACTGCTCTAGCCGCCCCGGGTGAGCGATCAGCAGCTTTTGCACGCGTTTTTTGGTTTCGGCCGCGAGCACGCGCACCACTTCACGCGCGTCACTGTCGACCAACAGGCCGTAGCTGGCCGGAAACAAGTAGCCCTCGGCGCTCGCGCCTTCGATCCCCAACTCGCGCAGCAGCGCGGGATCGCTCACGGCGCGACGAAAGGCGCTGAGCGTGCAGATTTCGGCCCGCTCCAAGCGTTGCCCGACTTGCACCGACTGAAACCCTTCCGGAAAAGTCAGGTGCTCGGCGGAACGCCCCGAACTGCGCGCGAGTCGTTGCGCCAGCTGGCGCGGGGAAGCTGCGTCGTTGAGGATGTGTTCCCCCGGTGCGAGTTCGAAGCCCGGCTGCAAGATCGCGAGGTAGGCGCGAAAGAGCCGCGGGCTCTGCAGCGCGCCGCGGGCGCAGAGCAGCTCGCTCAGTTCGGCGGGCGTCGCGTTGGGACTGATTTGTGCCGCGAACGAGCGCCCAGTTCCCGGCCCGGACACGACCGACCAGATCCACAGCGGCGACAAGCACACCGCGCTCAGCGCGACCAACACTGCCAATAATCCGCCCAATGCTCGCAGAGGCGCGACCCGCGGGATCGGCGTCAGGTGGTGAGTCGGCGTCAGCAGCGGCGCGTTGGCGCGGCGGCGCTTACGCTTGCGCTTGGAACCCGAACTCGGCGGCACGCTGCTGGTGCGCGCGCCTGGGCTCGGCGGCGTGTTGCTCGTGGGCGTGGGACGCTGCGACTGGCGTCGCCGGGTCTTGCTCACGGGTCGTCCTGCTCCTCGAACTCGTCGTCCCGGGCGTGCCGCGCGTCTCGGGCGGTGTGGCCAGACTCGAGTGTCGCCTCGGGCGCCGAGAGTTCGTGGGCCTCGGGGTCACGCGGTGCGCGCCGACCGTCGAGCCAGCTCTGAAGCAGCACTGCCGCCGCCGCGCTGTCGACGCGCTCTCGGGCCTCACGGCTGTTCGTGCCCTGCTCGCGCAGCCGTGCGTGCGCCTCGACGGTGGAAAGCCACTCGTCGACGAGCTCGATCTGGGCTGGGGTTCGTTTGGCCAGCTGCTCGGCGAAGCGCCGAGCGCGCCCGGCGGCCAAACCCTCCTTCCCGTTCAACTGACGCGGCAGGCCGATCACGAACACGGTGATGCCCTCGGCCTGCGCCAGCCGAGCCAATTCCGCGACCACCCGGCGCTGGTCGCGACCGTCCAAATATTGGCGCGGGTGGGCCATCAGGCCGAGCTCGTCGGCGACGGCCAGCCCAACACGGACTTTTCCGAGGTCCACGGCTGCAGCCCGCATACCCGTCCTGTCTAGCATCGGAACCCGCCCCCCGGCGAAAAACGGTACGCGAGCTTGACCCGACCCGCCCATCCGAGCATAAGCGCGGTCGGCCGAGGCATGCCCTGCCCGGTCCTTCAGGATCTGAAAGTCATGCAATTTCGCGCCGTCAAGGGGACGAACGATATCCTCCCCGACGAGGTCCGACGCTGGCAGCGCGTCGAGCAAACCTTCCGCAACACGATGGCCTTGGGCGGTTTCTCCGAGGTGCGGACGCCGATCCTCGAGCACAAGCACCTGTTCGTGCGCTCCACGGGGGAAACCTCCGAGATCGTCGAAAAGCAAATGTTCGAGATCGAGCGCAGCGGCGACACCTATGTGCTGCGCCCGGAAGGCACCCCCGGTGCCGCGCGCGCGTATTTGACGAACAGCGTGCAGGCTCAAGAGCCGGTCTCGCGCTGGTACTACATCGGGGCAATGTTTCGCGCCGAGCAGCCGCAACGCGGCCGCTATCGCCAGTTTCACCAAGCGGGCTGTGAGCTGTACGGCGACGCGAGCCCGGCGTGTGATGCGGAGCTGCTCGATCTGTTGCACGGCTTTTTGAGCCGGCTCGGCATCACGGACATCACCGTGGCCGTCAATTCAATCGGCGGCGTCGAGAGCCGCGCCGCGTATCGCGCCGCACTCACCGCTCATCTGCAACCGCGTGCCGAGTCCCTCAGCGACCACGCCAAGAAGCGCTTGGAAGACAATCCGCTGCGCATTTTGGACTCCAAGGATCCGCGCGACAAAGCGGCGGTCGCGGATGCCCCGTCGATCTTGGACGCTTTGACGGCCGAAGATCGCGAGCATTGGCAAGCCGTGCTGCGCGGGCTCGACGCGCTCGGCACCCCCTACGTGGTGACGCCCGGGCTAGTGCGCGGCCTCGACTACTACACGCGCACCGTGTTCGAGATCCAGTCGACGATGGGCAGCTTGGGTTCGCAGAACACGCTGATCGCCGGCGGGCGTTACGACAACATGTTGAAGAGCCTGGGCGGGCCGCAAATTCCGGCCATCGGCTGCGGCATGGGCCTCGAGCGCATTCTGCTCGCGCTGGGTGATGATCCGGTGCCGGTGGCCGCGCCTTGCTTCATCGCTCCCTTGGGCGAGAAAGCCACGCTTTCGGCGCTGAAGCTCACCCGCGAGCTGCGCGATGCCGGCGTCGTGGCCGTCTTGGACGGGCGCGGCAACTCGATGAAAAGCATGCTGCGTCGCGCCGATGGTTTGGGCGCCCGCGTGTGCGTCGTGATCGGCGAGTCCGAAGTCGAGCAAGACCAAGTGCAGCTCAAAGATTTGACCGCGCACACCCAAGAGCAGATCCCGCGCGCAGAGGCGGTCGCTCGCATCGTTTCGACCTTTGCCAGCTCGGCGACTGACTCGACCCGCGGGAGCGAGCATTGAGTTTCAGCCGGCTCGTCGCGCGGCTGCTCGCACCAGCTCTGCTCGTAAGTCTACTCAGCCTGACCCGCTCGGCATCCGCCCAGGGGATGGGCGGCATGGGCATGCCCGGGGGCGGCATGATGCCGGGCGGCAACATGGGCGGAATGCCGCAAGGCGGCGGAGGCCAAGCCAAGAAGAAGAAGGCGGCTCCCCCGCCCGGCACGCCGGAGATGCACGCGGCTTCGGGCGCCGATGACTCGCTCAACCCGCCGGGCAGCGAGCCGTCGCTCCCCGACGAACCGCTGAAGCTCACCCAGCCGACGTTCGACGCGATTGGCTCGGACGCGCAGCCAGAGTCCGAAGACATCGGTCGCGGGCTTGCGACCAAGCGCAAGTTCTACGGCCTGTATTACCAGGAAAACAGCGGCAAGTATCAATTCAAGCTGGCGTTCCCGGTGTGGGCCGAGCGCCAAATGCCGTCGCGCACCAAGCCGAGCGTGACCGATCGCGCTTCGCTCTTTGGTGGGCTCTATTACAACCGCCGCAGCGCCGAGCACGCCGACGACATTCTGTTTCCGCTGTTTTGGAACCTGAACGACCGACTGGCGCAATCGCGCACGACGATCGTCGGCCCGTTCGTCAACCGCAGCGCACCGGGCGAGACCGACAATTGGCTCGCGCCGCTGTACTTCACGGGCACACGCAAGAACGGCGGCTACACGCTGATCCCGCCGCTCCTGACGTACACGAACCACGACGACCAAGGCGGCTTCAACTTGGTCGGCCCGCTATTCTGCTCGTGGAAGGGTGGCTCGAGCTGCGACGCGCGCACCGCGCAAGACATCGACTTTGGCCTCGCGCCCCTGTATTTCTACGGGCAAAACGTCAAAACCAAGTACGAGATCATCCCGCCGCTCCTCCACTACTATCGCTACAACGACCGCGATTTGTCGTGGACGAACATGTGGGGCCCGTACTTTCGGCGCCACACGCAGAAGCGGGACATGTTCCACTTGTTCCCGCTCTACTACAGCATCTCGGGCAAGGACGAGCGGCACACCACGCTGCTGCCGTTCTTTCACTACGGTTACAAAGGCGACTCGTGGCTATTCGTGAACCCGTTGTTCATGATGAAGCACGGTGACAAGGGCGAGAACACCTTCGCGACCTACTTGTACGCGCGCCACCGCGGCCGAACCGAGCTCGACATGATCACGCCCCTGTATTGGGCGTACCGCGATCCGGACATCGGCTTGAACCGGAAGATCCTGTTTCCGTTTCTGTATTCGAGCGTGAGCCCGCGCGAGTCGAATCAGGCATTTTTCCCGTTCTGGGGTCACTTCGAGCGCTACGGCGTCAGCGAGAGCACCTGGATCACGCCGTTCTTCAACCACAAGCACGACCTGCGCGGTTGGTCGACCAACCTCTACCCGCTGGTGTACGTGGGCCGGAACGCGCTCGACACGCACTTCGTCGTCGCGCCGTTCCTTTGGGATTTTGCATCTCCGAAGTCGCGCACCACCGTGGCGTTCCCGGTGTTCTGGCGCTTCAGCGACGAGAAGGAAGTCACCCAACTGGTCGGCAACGTCTACTATCACGAGAAAAAGCTGCGCAGCGGCCTGGACTGGGAAGTGCACATCTTCCCCGCCTTCTCCTACGGCGAGACGCCCAACGGCCACTGGTGGAACGTGCTCTACGGCCTCGCCGGTTACACGCGCAACGGCACGGCAACCACGGTGCGCACGCTGTGGATCCCGACCAAGTTGAGTGAGTAGTTCGGGCGTCGAGCGCTAGACTGCTCGACAAAATCGTGGCTTCCAGCCCCGACGCGCCGGCTTCGAGAGCGGTGCTAAGATTTGAGGCATGAAAGCCAAAATCGCGGTGCTCGGCGCTTCGGGTTTCGCCGGTGCCGAGCTGCTGCGTCGCTTGCTCGACCACCCGAACCTGGAAGTGGTCCGCGTCTGCGCCAACGATCACGTGGGGGAACTCGTCTCGAGCGCGCACCCCCACTTGGAAGGACTGACCCAGCTGCGCTTCGAGAACCCGCCGCACGCCGAGGCGGCGCGCGACGTCGACGCCGTGCTGATGGGGCTGCCGCATGGCGCCAGCTGTGAAGTGGTCGACGCGGTGGCCGGCTCGGCGACGCGCATCGTGGATTTGTCCGGCGCCTTCCGGGTGCAAGATCCGGCGATGTATGCGCGCTACTACGGAAGTGCGCATCCGCGCCCGGAGTTGCTGTCGAAGTTCGTGTACGGCTTGCCGGAGTTGAACCGCGAGCGCCTCCGCGGCGCGCGCTTCGTGGCCTCCGCGGGCTGCTTTGCGACCACGATTGAGTTGATGTTGCTGCCTTTTGCCAAGGCGGGGCTATTGAGAGGATCGGTGGAGGTCGTGGGCATCACCGGCTCGAGCGGCGCGGGTGCGACGGCCACGGCGACGACCCATCATCCGGTGCGAGCTCACAATTTGCGGACGTACAAACCGCTCGAGCACGCCCACACGCCGGAAATCACCGAAACCCTGACCTCGGCCGGAGCGCGCGAACTGTCGCTGCGCTTCGTGCCCGTGTCGGCCCCGCTCACGCGCGGCATCTTTGCCACCGCGTTCCTGCGTGTGCCCGCGAGCGTGACCGAAGACGAACTGCGCAGCTTGCCCAGCCGAACTTATCGAAGTGAGCGCTGCGTGGTCGTGCCGCAGTCCCGCTTACCCGAGGTGGTCGCGGTGTTGGGTTCGAATCGAGCAGAGGTTGGCCTGGCGCTGGGGCCGGTCGAAGGCGACACGCGCGGGGTCACGGTGTTCGGGGCGCTCGACAACTTGGTGAAGGGCGGCGCCGGCCAGGTGCTTCAAAACCTCAACCTGATGCTCGGCCACGACGAACTCAGCGGGCTGTCGGCCCCCGCGATGTATCCGTAAAGAAATCGTCTCCGAAAACTTGGCCGGCTGCGATCACTCAAGCCACTCTGCTTGCAGTGCTCGGTATCGAGCACTGCAAGCAGAGTGGCTTGAAATTGGCGAGCACCGCTTGGACTTGCCGGGCTTGCGATGCGCGAGGCGCTTCGCTGTCACGGACAAGACGTCCGTAGGAACCGCCCGCTCGGCGAACGACCTTACGCGCCGTGAGCTGCTCTGACTCGCTGCGAGGTGCGTTCTGGCCCTGGGGGCGCCCCTTCTCGGTCAGGTTCTCGTCTGCGCAGACCGTGAGTCGATTCCGCCAAGCTGGAGCGGCGGTTTCGATTCGCGCCGGGTCGCCCCAATGGCTGCGGCCGGGCCCCTGGTTCACCGCGGCCGCCGGGGGTTCGCAAACGGAAATTCCCGCGGGGGTTCGCAAACGGAAATGATGCTTCGGATCCGAAGTATGTTTTCTACGCGAGATCGGTGGTCTGGGGCGCTCTCAGCGCCCGCAACGCGCCTCACCGGGCGAGGTTCGCAAACGGAAGCTCGCGCGGGCTTTCTCAAACGGAAATGATACTTCGGATCCGAAGTATGTTTTCTGCGCGGGATCGGTGTTCTGGGGCGCTCCCAGGGCCGCAACGCACCTCACTTGGGAGTCGAGGCAGCTCGCGCGCGGCAGCGCGGCAGTCAGTGGGTGTCGCTGCAGCAGCGGAAGCCGGTCTCGGTTCCATTGTAGTACATGTCGTGGGCCGTCTGGGCGGCGCGACAGAAGTTGCGACCCGGTTGCCAGTACGAGCCCTTCATCGCGGGGCGCGCGGGCGTGGTGCGGTCGATGGTCACGAACTCTTCCAGGTTCCCGGCGAGGTCCGA
>Ga0134124_10001417_pt1 | contig 19316 bp, 21 predicted proteins | sample KB304_FD_96880 | JGI IMG/M metagenome (GOLD analysis project Ga0134124, IMG submission 96880) | Terrestrial soil microbial communities without Nitrogen fertilizer from Kellogg Biological Station, Michigan, USA - KB3-0-4 | ecosystem: Environmental > Terrestrial > Soil > Unclassified ...
CGGGATAAATGTCCTGGAAGCGCTCGTTGGGCCCCATGGGCTCGGCCAGGTCGTAGTGAGTAACCGTCACCATCACCACGCCGCGCCGAATCAGTTCTTCCGCCAGCGGCTCGTATTGGTCGGCATGCCCGCCCCAGCGAAAACCCTGCGGCGCGGTGAACAGCAGCACTGGCATCGCGCCGCCGCTCCGTTGCGGCGAACCCAGGCGCGGTGAACCCAGGGGCGGCAACGCGATGCGCACGTTCACATGCCGCTGGCGAGCCGGGTCGAGCCAGATTTCATGGATGTAGCGAACGGAGCCCGGGTCGGCGGGGGTAGGAGCCGCACCAGCGTCCATAGCCGGGCATAGCAGCGCCGCAAACAGAAAAAACACTCGGCCCCACCAGATGAGGCCTATCCCCTGCCACGGAGCCGCGGACGCGCTGCTCGCCGTATCGTCACCTGGCACGGTTAGCGAACTCTCCTCAGCTGCTTAAGCGACTTGTCCAGGTGCGCTGAATTTGCTGGAGACTTGAGCAGGTATAAGGTTTCCTGCCAGCTTTTGAACGTTTTCAGTGACATCACCACCGCATCGGGCGCGTCGCGGCGCTTGATGACGGTGACATCTGCATCATCGACCACTTGATCGAGCACCCGTTTCAAACGATCTCGCGCTTTTGAAAAGCAGATTGTTCGCATCGAATTCGGCAACTGACCATGATTTTTACCGCGCCAGTCTACCGCTTCTGCACTACTATCGGCTACAACCGCCCATCAATGAGCAGGGGTGACGCACGCGCTCACGGGCATCGGCGCGCGATCCCCTCGTCTCCGCGGTCTTAAGACTGCTTGCCCAGCGAGCAGGCCACGTCTTCCCAGGTCTCGTTCATCGAGGTCACCACGTCGATCACCGTTGTCACCTTGGAAGCCAGCGCTGTCTTGAGCGCCGGACGGATATCGGCCACGGCCTCGACGCGGATGCCCTGGCAGCCCATGGAGCGCGCGATGGCGGCGTAGTCGTACTGGCCGAGGCGGCTGGCGATGGGGCGCTCTTTCTGCACGTGCCGCACCCAGCCGAGCGAGGCGTTGTTCATCACCACCACGGTGATGAGCAGGTCTTCTTCCAGCGAGGTCATGAGGCCGGCGAGGCTCATCCCGAGGCCCCCGTCGCCCACCACGGCCACCACCGGCCGGTTGGGATGCGCCAGCTTCACGCCCATGGCGGCGGGAATGCCCGAACCCATGCCGGCCATGGAACTCGCCATGAGAAAGCCGCCGGCGCGGCGCGTGCGGTAGTGGTGCAGCAGAAAAATGCGGTTCTCGCCCGCGTCGGCCGTGACCACCACGTCGTCGGGCAGGCACTCGGACAGTTCGCGCACCAGGCGCTGCGGCAGGATGGGCACGGCGTCCGAATTCGACTTGGCGCTCTCGAACCAGCCCAGGGTGGATGCGCGCTTCACGCGCTCTTCGCCCGCTTTGAGTTTCGCTGCATCGGCGCCAATCTTGGCACCCAGTTCGCGCAGCACCGCATCGGCATCGCCCACCAGCGCGCACTGCACCGGATGCGTCCAGCCGCAGTTGCGCGGCTCGATGTCGATCTGGATCAGCGCCTGGCGCGCAGGGTCGAGCATTTTGGGGTGGTTGTACATCGTCTCATTGGGCGCGAGCCGCGTGCCCACGGCCAGCACCACGTCGGCCTCGCCCACCACGGCGGCGGCCGCGTCGAGGCCGTATTCGCCGATCACGCCCCCGGCCAGGGGATGCACTTCCGCGAACACACCCTTGCCGGCGCTCGAAGTCACCACCGGCGCGCCGATGCGCTCGGCCAGCGCGGCCAGGCTGGCCATGGCGCCCGACACGCGCACGCCGTTGCCGGCGATGATGACCGGCTTCTTGGCCTGCGCCAGCAGCGTGGCCGCCTGCTGCGTGGCGCCCGCATCGGCGCCGCGCTTGTCGGGCTGCAGGTAGCCGCTGCTCGCGAACAGCGGCGGTCGCGACTTCGGCCCCACCGTGCCCTTCAGCGCCGCCGAGTAATACACCACCGCCACCGGCCCGGGCGAGCCGCTGGTGGCGTGCTTGAGGGCGAGCTGGGTGAGCTGCACGGCCTGCACCGGGTCGCGCGCCTCCATCACCACCTTCATGAAGCCGCGCAGCGACTGGCGCGCGTCCCAGGTGCCGTAATCGCCCGTGCCCGTCTGCGTGGGGCTGTGGTGCGAATGCGGCGTCTTGTCGGAAAGGTCGATCAGCGCCACCAGGGGCGAAGCCCCGGCCAGCGCCTCGAGCGCCCCGGTCGATGCCTTGGACAAAAACCACGCCCCCTGGCAGATCACCACCGCCGGCTTGCCCGTGGTGCGCCCATACGACTCGGCCATGAAGCCGGCCAGCGCCTCGTCGCGCACGAGCACCGTGCGGATGCGGTCGGGCCGGTCGTACAGCGCGTCGAACAGACGCATCACGTCGCCGCCCGGCAGGCCGATGGCGAACTCCACGCCCGCCTCTTCCAGCACGGTGCAGATGGCGGCCGCGGCCGGCACCTCGGTGTCGCGGTAAGTGGGGCGGCTTTTTTGTTCGCGGCCCAGGTCGCCCGTGTTGAGCTCACCGGCATTGAGGTCGCCGGTGTTGAGGTCGCCGGTGTTGAGGTCATTGTGTCCCATGCGGATCTCCGGTGTTGCAGTGCGCCACCTTCAGCGAAACCGGGGCGTGTTCTTGCCTGCGTCAAGGCGAAAAACGATAGCACAGGCTCCTCTCAAGGCAAGAACGGCAATGAACGCACGCAAGGGCTCTGATATGCGCCAAAAAGCCGCGCCGCAATTTGACTTTTCGGACAAAAAGGCGCAGCCTACGCGCACACCTTCTCGTTCTGGCTGACTTCCTTCAGCCCCCGTCCCCCCGTCTTTTCCCGGGACGATCTGCACCAAGCCCTCCATCGCGACAAGTTGCCCGCGTCCGGCCCTGCTGACGCGCTTGGTTTCGTTCTTTTTTCAATTTTGAGGCACACATGACTACAGGCACCGTCAAATGGTTCAACAGCGTCAAGGGCTTCGGTTTCATCCAGCCGGAAGGCAGCTCCAAGGACGTCTTCGTCCACATCAGCGCGGTTGAGCGCGCCGGCATGAACACCCTGGCCGAAGGCCAGCGCGTCAGTTTCGACGTGGTGACCGAGCGCGGCAAGCAGGCGGCGGCCAACCTGAAGGCGGCCTGAGCAGGCCACCCGAGCGGGGCCGGCAGTCAACCAGTCAAACCAACAGACAAAGGAACGCAATGCATCAGTTGACCCTGGCGGATTTTGACTGGCTGCGCAAGATCGGCTCCGCAGCCGACGACCACAAGGCGCTGGGCGGCGTGCCGCTCGGCGTCTCGGCCCGCCTCACGGGCATGCAGCTCGTCACGTGGATCAGCCAGAACGCCCTGACCCTGTCCAAGCGCGGGCGCGATGCCCTCATTGGGAAAGACCGGCATGGCAAGGGCTAACTACGGATTCGACAAGCGCCAACGCGAAGCGCAGAAAAAACAGAAGAAGCTGGAAAAGCAGCAGCGCAAAGCCCAGCTCAAGACGGCCGAAGGCGCCGCTGCCGTACCGGGCGACGCCGACGCCGGCGAACCCGGTGCGGGCCAACCCCCGGCCGAGCAATCCACCACGGAACCCCGGCATCCCCCGGCAACGGACGGTTGATGGAGCGCTGACCGTGGAGTTTGCGAGGGCCATCCGCATGTCCGGCGCACCCCGCCCCTCTTCAGCTCTTTCCCCCGATCGTCCACCTCTACCCCATTGGCCCACCCCACCCCTGACATGATGCCGCCGCGCCCCGAGCCCATTTCGCGCCCCTCTTCGCTGGTGCAGGCAGATCTGGACCGCATCATTTCCCATCTGAAAGTGGGCGGGGAGCAGCTCGACCGCGACATCGCGAGGGCGCTGCGCCTGCCGCTCGACGCGGTGAGAAAAAACATCGAGTACCTCTCCGCCAACGGCGACGTGATGACCTGCCACATCGTCCGCTTCCAGGACGGCAACAAGGTCGAGGGCCTGAGCTGCCGCATGTCCGGCTTCATTCCGCCGCGAACGGCGGGACGCAAACCCGGCGCGCCGCCGGCCTGATGGCGGAAGCCCCCTCCTATCCCGGAAGCCAGCCGCGCAGCCAGTTCATCTCGAACTGCCGCAAGGGCATGGCCGAACGGCTGCACAGGCTGGAACGCGACGTTGGACAGGCCGCCGCCTCGACCGAAAAAAGCAACCAGGCGCTGCGCCTGGTAGCCGAACTGACCAGCCTGCAACTAAAAATCGCCCGGCTGCACCGCCTTGAAATAAACAGCGGCCTTTGCCCTGCGTGCTATATCGACCGGGAGGCGAATGTGGTGTTGCAGGCGGAAGGCGAGGGTGGCAATGAGGTCCTGCATTGCCCGCGGTGCAATACGGTGTTTTCAGGCTAAGGGCAGGCGCCTCGTGGCCGGGCGGGAACCCGATCCGCAAGACGACGAAGCGCTGCGCTGCGAGCGCTGCAAACCGGTGTTCTCGACATGAGCGAAGCCGTGAAAAACGCGGCAAAGCCCGCCCCGGCCCACGCCGACCTGGAGCGCATCGTCTCGCTGCTCAAGTCCCAGGGCGAGCAGCTCGACGCCGACATCGCCACGGCCCTGCGGCTGCCCCTGGCCAGCGTGAAGCGCAACATCGCGCAGCTCTCGGCGAGCGGCGACATCATGACCTGCCAGGTGATCCGCTATCGGGGTAAGCAGAAGGTTGAGGGGCTGTCGTGCAGGGTGGCGGGGTTCATTCCGCCGCGAACGGCCGGCCGCAAACCCGGCGCGCCGCCGGCGGCAAAATGAGAATCGCCAAGAAAAAATTCTCCAACCAGTCGATCGACGCCGACGGCATGAAGTTCGTCGACTGCGCCTTCGCCAACTGCGCCTTCATGTATTCGGGCGGGATCATCCCGGTGTTCGAGCGCTGCACGCTCACCGAGAGCTGCCACTTCGAGTTTTTGGATGGAGCGGCGAATACGATTATGTTGCTGCGCGAGCTGTGCCAGGACCCGTTTTTTGGGCCGACCACGCGGTCGAACTTGCAGGATTTCATGCGTACAGCAGTACGGAGTGAATCGCTGCATTAGGGCAAAGGCAAGCCACGCACAGCTTCTGCGTGGCGCATGGCAACAAGAAGGCCCGAATTCGCACCAGCGCCCATGACGGCGTCATAATTGCCTTCTTCGCGATAGCGGGTCGCATACTTCAGGCCGCTTCTACCCTTCGCCGCTGTCGAAATTCGGCACGAGTTTTCCGTGTTGAACGGTGCTATGGCCCTTATGTTCAATGGGTTAACCCCGAACACCGGGCTATTGATCCTATTCCATCTAGTCGACACCTCCCATTGACCTTGTCTGACTTGTGGCTATATTTGACAAAGCATTGGCATGAAAGAGCTGGGTGAGCTGCCAGGCCACGAGGCAGAAAGCCGCCTGGATTCAGATCGGATCACATCGAGACTGTGAGGCTGAAATGAAGAAATTGCTGATAACTGGTTTTGCCGTCGCGATGGGCTTCGGCATGGCGGGCGCTTCGAAGGCCTCGGTCGATACGGTAATCAATTTCTCGGGGTTTACACAGTTGTACCCCGGTATTGGTGATCTCTCGTCCGCCCTGATGGTGACACTGGACGCCGGCACCTATCAATTCACTCCGGTCAGCAGCAGTACATTTGCCGGTGCGCTCTACGGTGGGGCCTATAGCTTCGGAAATGGGCAGTGGTCCGGTGGATACAACATCGCCATCAACGACAAGGACCACGTGACCTCCTATTACCCCTCGGACTTCCCATTTGACGCCGCTACCGCATTTGCCGAGGCTTTCGGTGGATCATTTACTTTGACTGGAACGAGCAACGTTTACTTTGGCGTTGGCGATAATCCAACTCAATACTCTGACAATGGCGGCGGCATCTCACTGCACCTCACCAGCGGAACTCAACCCGTCCCTGAGCCCGAAACCTACGCCATGATGCTTGGTGGTTTGGGGCTGATTGGGTTGGTCCGGAAGCGACGCAGAAAAGCGGGATGAAGAGGTAGCCGCCCCCTACATTAGCGACGACGGCTTGCTTTGCCGCGCGCCCCGGCGCGGCGCTGGAACTGGCGCAGGAAGTGTTCGCCGCCGCCGGCTGCTGGCTCCAGTTCGTACGGCTGCCCATTCCCCGCGTCCGCATCGCCACCATGCGCGGAGAACTCGACGCCGCCTACTTCATCGAGCCCGACTGCGGGCTGGTCGGCGGCATCGAGTTCCCGTCCACGCCGGCAAACCGCATCGACCCCGCCGGCGCCGTCATGATCCCCGTGACCCTGTACACCGAAGCGAGCCGCCTTGGTGAATTCAAGGCAGGCCCACGGCGCCCGCCCTCTCCGCTGACCATAGGCGCCTTCTACTTCACCACCATGCTGCAAAAGCTCGGCTACGCATCGTCACCGGGCCGCACAACGCCGAAGGGCTGATCAAGATGCTGCACAGCCGACACGTGCGCGCGGTGGTCACCGTCGGCCCCGGCCTCAGCCCGCAATTGCCGCACCGACATTGCAGCGGTGAAAGAACCGCTGCTGTACGTGCACAACTACCTTGGCTTCAGCAAGGCCTTCCGGCAATCCCACCCGGAGGTTGTGCGCCAGGCGTGGGCCAGGCTGAAAACCTCGGGCACGGCGCGTATGGACCAACTGGTCGGCGCGTATACGGCTTCAGCGGCGACGGCCGCCCCGCAAAAGAAAACCGCGCCGCAGCGGGGTTTGGCAAAGCCCTAGCGTGCGCCACGCGGCAGGCTGACGGCGCCGGTGCGCCGGTACTGACCTCCCGCCTTTTGTTGTTTGTAGAAAACCGGATTAGCTAGGGTCAGGGTAGTCGTTGGGGGGCGGGGTGGGATGGGGCAGGTACTAAATTAGGGGGAGGGTTGTACTAGATCAGGGAATTGATGCTGGTGGCGTCCCAGAAGGATCTCCTTCGCACCGACCTATTTGGGGCTCAACAGCAATATGAGTTCTTTTGCATCGTGCCTCGCCGCTCTGCCATCTTGTCGGACATCCTGACCTCCATATCCACCGAGAGTGCTAAATCTACTAGCTACAGCTTGTTCATTAATTACAAAGTATTTATTAGCAATTGTGCGAACTCGCTCTCCAGACAATCCGTTTGAACACTCGTGCTCCGGGAATGTAAAGATAACGCGCGTTTTTTTTGCAGATAGAGTCTTCAAGAGGTTGTCCACGGCATCCACGGACTCACTAACAACGCTGTACTTTGATCTTGGGCGCTGTTTATTGGATGGATAGCGTCCGACACCAGAAACTTCACCGCAACGCCCGCGCGCCAACGATTCTAGAACGTGATAAAAGCGACTGTAGTGAACACCCGAGTAAGGCGGATCAACAAAAACGAGATCTCCCTCCTTAAGACCACCAGCGGATTGATTCGCATCGCAAGCAGAAGCCCGCCCCTTCTGTTTAGCCGTCATCTTGCAGATGGCACTAAGCGCTCGTTTTACAGCCGATCGAATATCCCTATCCCAAGCTTCTTGTAGAAATGGTTTCGCACTTCTAGTCGGTTGAAATGGTTGCGCCGTATGCCCTGGAGCTGCGGCGCATTGACTAGCCCCTTCAATAAGAGCTCCAAGTGCAGCACGTTTTGCGTCAAAATTCTTCGGTAGCGTCTTACGAAGTGCATCCAACCACATGGCTTGCTTGGCACTAAAATAGTGACCTCCGTACGCTTTAGTCAGGGTCCACAATTCTTGCCTTGAACACCACCGCCGGATATCTTGCACTTTGGCTTGAGTAAGTCGCGCCGCAGAAGGGTACCGACGACCATCCATTATTTCCTTCGCTCTAGTTTCCCATTCGCGCCAGATCTCGTCGCTGGACAAGACTTTCGTACGACTTATAACTGCATTTGCCAGTGCCGTACTGTAACGCTGCAGATCGTACGCGTAAACTGGAACATCGTGCTTCGTAGCAACAAACCATGCGACAGCGGCGGATCCCGTGAAAAGATCAATAAAGCGTTTGGCGTTTTCCAATTCAGAATTTATAAGGGTTCCGAGCCCATTCAGTAGCATCGATTTCTTTGAGCCCATGTACTTCATAACGTGACCATCAATCGCAATTCCTGCCAGGACCGGTAGCTACTAAGCAAATTGCTCTATGTCTTCGATACCCAATTCTGAATTCCTCCTTCGATAAAATTCGTACTTAATATGTTTCATAAATTCATAATCTTCTTCCTCGTAAGTCCGTACGCCGCTAGAGTGGGCAGGAATTCTGCGCAATTCGTTGAACCTGGCGAGCCAGCCTACGTAGTGAGCCTTGCCTTTCGCCTCTCCTTTCATCGGGATATTGAACACGCTCTCAAACAAAGGCCATGTCGCTTTTTGCGCAACAATCTCTTTCAAATGAAGCACGTCCACGTAGGCCTCCATCGGATGCTTAGAGCCGTCTTGAAGCATCCTGGCATAGGCGTCCTGTTTTATCTTTGGACTCTCGACGCCCTTTTCCCAATATGCCATCTGACCGGACTTTCCAATTGCAGTGCCAAACTGCCGCTTGAGGACTTTGAATACGTAGTCAGTAATGTCCTTGTGAAGTTGAATCACGTCCTGATCGGTTTGTTTAGCCCTATCGTCAGAACGCTTCGCCAGGCGGGATTTGAATTCCTCCGACCCGAAATCGGGAAATTTACCCAATACCAGCTCGGTTAAGTTGTCCCCATATTCCCTAACACCACCCTCGCCAAATTTTCGCGAAAACTTGTCATAGATATCTTCGTCCGGCGCCGTTTCGATAAAGTCGAATACCGGTTGCGCTGTTTTTAGAATGTGCTTTAGCAGAGTGTCCTCGTCTAGTAATTGCGGCTCGACATCCCCTTTCTTGAGATACCTGATGATTTCCGCAAGCAAGAGCAACTGCGCACGTATACCAGGGTTTGTAGAGATAAAAGCCCGTCTGGCGGCCTCCCAGCGCTCAATGTTGGCTTCTCTCAATCGTCCAAAGTAGCCATTGATTACTCTTCTAGCACGATCGTTGGTTTCATCGTCCACGGAGCCCGAAAGTGGCCCGGGAGACAGCACGCCCTTGTGGATATTTCGACCGAGCAGACCTGATTTGTTCAGTCCTTGTACTACTTCAGGCATTGTTAGACTTTGATTTTCTTTTGCGACCACCCCTTGAACTGAAAAACGTTGGAAAAAGGGGCTCGTTGGATCGGAGTTCAAGGTTTTTACAAGGCGAGAACTAAGTGCCGAAAGGCGCTCCTTGGGGTCATCGGAACCCCATTTCAGATCTGCCTGAAGAGAAACTATTACGCTTCTTGGAACGCTCTTTTGCTTGTGATTTATGGTCACAAATAGATCCGCCTCGTCCTTCGTGTCAATGCCTTCAAATGCAATGACTGCCACGCTTTGGTCCCAATGCTTTTCGTCAAGATTGGAATATCCGTACAGCCTATGTTGACCGTCAATCACCCATGCCGACTTGTATTTATTGGGAAGATATAACCAGCCAAATTTTATGTTGGGATCAGCGTTTTCTTTGTTAGGCAACAGATCGAAGCGACACTTCTCCGTCAAATTTACGAGAAGATTTGTTGGAAAGAACCCCCCTTTCTTAATGAAGCCGCCGATCTCTTTAATTCGGGATGGAGTAATCATCCTCTGATAAGCAGGGCGTCCATCCGGATGATTTAAAGCCAGGTGGTTGACGTACGCAATTTTCAGTAAATGGCGAGGGGTTGTGACGAAGCTGTAGAAGGTATGGCGACCCAATTTGCCACGAGTAGCGGGAACTCTGACGTCGCTTAAGCCCGGAATATCTTGCCCTTGTAAAAACTCAGCAAGAAACTGAAATCGCCCAGCCGGTCCCATATGTCGTATGAACGAGTCGAAATACTGCATTTCATTCTCGGTTACGACACGCACATTTATGGCGGCCGCGCGTTCAAGATCAGGCTCGGACCATATGATGTTATTTGTGACGTACATCCATATAATTTTGGGCCTGAACTTTCCACCGAAATGCGCCCTTATGCTGTTCGAGAAGGGCTTTTGCAACGATTCAGTTTCATGAAGATCCTTTTGTAAGGATCGTCTCCCTCGCGTTTCTCTCGCTTTGCACTCCGCAACGACTACGGTTTCGTCGTCCTTTGCAAAAACATCCACCTGCTTTTCACCTTCTGTTCCATCTGGGCGTAGATACTTAATTTTGAATTTTCTACCGTTAATTTCCGGGTAGCCCATTCGGTAGAACAAGCACCACGTCTGATCCTCCAGCAATGCATCGGGATTTTTAGGTTTCCGAATACGGACTTTGCGACTACCTTCTCGCTGGACAGACCATCCGTCGGCTTCGAATTTAGCGACGTCGGCGGGATGAACACTTTGAACTACAAATAGGTCTTTACGCGTCAGGTATTCCCGTTGGCGTCCAGGCTTGGTTGCGAGCAGTGGATGCAACAAGGACTTGGTGGTTTCGATTTTTTCTGACACCCGGAGCTCCCTCACCACAATAATTTTGTTGCAGCTCTATTTTTCTGTACTGGGATTGTTTATCGGCAGCAAAAATTAGGCAACATAGTGCTGAAAGCGAAGGCCCTCGTAGGGGGAAGCAGACATGAAAAAAGCACCCCTTGGGGTGCTTCTGATGGTTGCTGGTGGAGACGAGGAGGATCGAACTCCCGACCTTCGCATTGCGAACGCGACGCTCTCCCAGCTGAGCTACGTCCCCACGAGGCGTGAATTCTACCTTTTTGGGCAAAAGGCGGCAAACCGGAAAGCCCCCCGACAGGCTATGATTTGGCTGATTTCATTGCCATTTTCGCCGCCTTTTCGGGATAAACCATGCAGATCAACCCGCCCTTCGGCTACAAGAACATCGTCCCCTTCTACCGCAACAGCCGCGTGCGCCTGACCCGCCCCGGCACGCTGCCGCCGTTCGTGACCGAGACCAACGCGGTGCCGATTTCCTTTTCGGAATTCGCCATCGCGGCGCGCGATTACCCGCTGGTGTTCGTCACCTCCGACGGGGGCAAGAGCTATGCGCCGGTGGCGCTGATCGGGGTGGCGGGCAACGAGAACCTGTTCGTGCGCGACGGCGCCTGGGACCCGGCCGCTTACGTGCCGGCCTACATCCGCCGCTACCCCTTCTGCATGGCCAAGGTGACGCTCGACAACCAGGAGCAGGCCGACCGCCTCACCTGCATCGAGAAATCGTGCCTGGCCGACGAGAACGACGCCGACGGGGCGCTGATGTTCGACGCGGCCGGCAAGGCCAGCCCCGCCTGGGAGCCCATCGCCAAGCTGCTGGAGGAGTACGAGCGCGACCTTGAGCGCACGCGCGAGATGAGCGCCATCCTGGCCGACTACGGCCTGCTCGAGCCCTTCACGCTGCAGGCCACGCTCAATGCCACCGGGCCGATCAACCTCGCCGGCATGCAGCGCGTGAACGAGCCCAAGATCGAAAACCTCAACGCCACCCAGCTCAAAACGCTGATCAAGAAGGGCATCCTGGGGCGGGTGTACGCCCACCTGATGTCGATGGATGCGTTCGGGCGGCTGCTGGCGCGCAAGGCGCAGGCGGCGGCGCAGTAGCGGGGGTTGCCGTGGGCCGCAAGACTGGAAAGGTTATTCCCCCGACGAAGCCGGCCGAGAACGGCTGGGGCGACTTCTTCGCGGTCAGGGACGAAGCCCTACGGGATCTACAGGCCTCCAAGGAGCTTGCGGATTTCCTTTGAAGTGCGGCCGTTCAACACGCCGCTTGAGCCGCCCAAGCTATTCAGGTTCCTGGGCGTCCGACGGAGGTAGCCCGGTAGCTGGTTGCTCCGCCAGCGGCCTCACTCTGGGGCTGGTTCAGGTGACGATATCCAACCCGCGTTTGCTCACCAGATGCAGCAACTTGAGCGCTGCGCCGGTTGGCCGCTTCTGCCCGATCTCCCATTTCTGAACGGTAGACACGCTTGTATTGAGCAGCGCAGCGAATACCGCTTGGCTGACATGCGATGACTCCCTTATCTTCTTGATCTGCTTGGGCTCCAGTGGTTCCACAGGCGGTAGACACAGAGTGTCAAATTCCCGCAGCGTGACCTGATCCATCACGCCGGCCTCGTGCAATCCTTTCGCGGTTTGCCGTACCGCATCAAGAATTTTTGACTTTGTCTTGCGCATCGTCTTCTATATAGCACTCAGTGCTATACCATTCAAGCTCGAAACCCACGTCACGAGGGAGAATCTAGTCTGCGGCATCCGCCGACGGTTGCTCGACCACAGGTTCTTCTGCTGACTGCTCCACCGGCGCGATCTCCGCCTCGGCTTCCTGCACCACGGCGCCCTTCTTTTTCTTGGGCACTTCGGGTGTGGCCGCCCGGCGCAGGCGGTCGAGCACGGCGGCCCAGGCGGGCGTTTCAGGCGGGGATTCGACCAGGATGACGTCGGCGCCGGCCGCGTCGAGCAGGCGCAGGTTGGCATAGAGGGCGCGGGCGTAGCTCGACGCCACGGCCGGCACCACGATGGACAGCGCCGCGGGCAGCCTCGCCACCGGGATCTCCAGCGCCAGCGCCGCGAGGCGCTGGCCGCCCTGGCGGTTGGCCATGGCTTCGATCATGCCGCTGCGCTTGAGCAGACGCACCTTGGCCCGGGGGGCGTAGTGGTGGGGCAGCGTGCCTGGCGCGCGAGTGCGCTCCTTGGCATCGTCAGAGCTGGCGGCTCGCCCTTGCGCGCCGTGCGCGCTCGTTGAGGGGGCGCCGTGCGCGCTCGTTGAGGGGGCGCCGTGCGCGCTCGTTGACGGGGCGCCGGGCGCCAGCCCGATGCAGGCTTCAATGTCCGATGCGGAAACCTTACCGGGCCGCAGAATGACCGGCGCCTCGCCGGTGCAATCGACAATGGTCGATTCGATGCCCACTTCGCACGCGCCGCCGTCGAGAATGAGGTCGATGGTGTCGCCGAGGTCGCGCACGTGCTCGGCCTGGGTGGGGCTGACGCGGCCGAACTTGTTGGCGGAGGGGGCGGCCAAGCCGAACCTTGGGGCTTGTCCCTGATCCAAAGCCTGCAGCAGAGCCAACGCCATGTCGTGGCGCGGCATGCGGATGCCCACGGTGTCCTGCCCGCCGGTGACGGCGTCGGGCACGCCTTCTGATCTTTTAACCACCAGGGTGAGCGGGCCGGGCCAGAAGCGCTCGGCCAGCTTTTGCGCGTAATCGGGCACGTCGCGGCCCCAGTCGCCCAGGGCCGATGCGTCGGCCACGTGCACGATGACGGGATGGCTGCCGGGGCGGCCCTTGACCTTGTACAGGCGCTTGAGCGCCTCGGCGTTGCGCGCGTCGCAGGCCAGGCCGTAGACGGTCTCGGTGGGGATGGCCACGAGGCCGCCCGCGCGCAGGATGGCGGCGGCCTTGTCGACATCGGTGCTGATTTCGACCGAGGAGGTGGGGACGGCCGGTGTAGAAGCGTGCGCCTTGGCCCAGGGAGGCGTGGCAGCGGCCTTGGTGCCCTCAGCCGCTCCCGCCCCTTCGGCCGTGCTCTCAGGACTTGCTTGAGGGTTCTCGGGGTTTTGACCCTGGCCCTCGGGTGTTGCTTCTTGCATCGGCACCTATTCCGGCAGCTTGGCGGCGAGCACGGCCTTGGTCTGCTTGTCGCGGAACTCTTCGAGCTTCTTGGCGATGCCGGCGTCGCTGAGGGCCAGCATGGCCACGGCGAACAGCGCCGCGTTGCCCGCGCCCGCGTCGCCGATGGCGAAGGTGGCCACGGGAATGCCCTTGGGCATTTGCACCATGGAGAGCAGCGAATCCAGGCCCTGCAGGTGCTTGGATGGCATGGGCACGCCCAGCACGGGCAGCGTGGTCTTGGCCGCCACCACGCCCGCGAGGTGCGCGGCGCCGCCCGCGGCGGCGATGAAGCAGCGCACGCCGTGCTTCTCGGAGGTTTCGATCCACTCGGCCAGCGCCTCGGGCGTGCGGTGCGCCGACAGGGCCTTGGCCTCGTAGGGCACGCCGAATTCCTTCAACTGCTTGGCGGCCACCTCCATGGTGGGCCAGTCGCTGGTGCTGCCCATGACGATGCCGACGAGCGGTCTTCTTGCCATGTTGTTTGCTCCCTTGTTCCTTGGGGTGTTAGGGTGAAGTTGGATATTTTGTGGTGTGGATTTAGAGCGACGAGCCCGTGAGCTGCTTGAGCGCCTCGCGGTATTTCTCGGAGGTCTTGGCGATCACGTCGGCCGGCAGCTTGGGCGCGGGCGGCTTCTTGTTCCAGCTCAGGGTCTCGAGGTAGTCGCGCACGTACTGCTTGTCGTACGAGGGCGGGCTGGTGTCGGGCTTGTACTGGTCGGCCGGCCAGAAGCGCGACGAGTCGGCGGTGAGCGCCTCGTCGATGAGCACGAGCTTGCCATCCTTGTCTTGGCCGAACTCGAACTTGGTGTCGGCGATGATGATGCCGCGCGTGGCCGCGTACTCGGAGGCCTCTTTGTAGAGGCGGATGGCCACGTCGCGGAGCTGGGCCGCCAGGGGCTTGCCGATCCGCTCTTCAACCTGCTCGAAGGAAATGTTCTCGTCGTGGTCGCCCACGTCGGCCTTGGTGGAGGGCGTGAAAATGATGTCGGGCAGCTTGTCGGCCTGCTTGAGGCCGGCGGGCAGCGCGATGCCGCACACCTTGCCGGTCTTCTGGTAATCCTTCCAGCCCGAGCCGATGATGTAGCCGCGCACCACGGCCTCGATGGGCAGGGCCTTGAGCTTCTTCACCACCACGGCGCGGCCCTTGACCTGCTCGACTTCGCTGGGCGCCACCACCGATTCGGGCGCCATGCCGGTGAGGTGGTTGGGCACGATGTGGCCGAGGCGCTGGGTCCAGAAATTGGACATGGCGTTCAGGACGGCGCCTTTGTCGGGGATGGCGTCGGGCAGCACGACGTCGAAAGCGGACAAGCGATCGGTTGTGACTATTAGCAGCTTGTCGTCCCCTACCGCATACATATCTCTAACCTTACCGCGGGTCAGGAAGGGGAGCGATTTGATGGAGGACTGGTACAAGGGCTGGCTCACGGACGCCTCACAAAAATAAAAGCGGCCGCAACAAAGAAAAATTGCGGCCAGTCGTAAAAGGGTAATTTTAACGAGGCCCGCCGCATCCGCGGCGGTATTTTTGGTGCCGGGCCGAGGCCTGTGCCTCGGGGAACCACCCCGGCGGAGCCGGGGGCTTCGTGAAGCGGATTTTAGCCTTTTAGGCGGCCTTTTTCTCCAAATCCGGACTGTATTTGCCCATGCAGGCCAGGCTGTTCATGCGGGCCCGGTGGGCCAGGGCGGCCTGGCCGGCGGCTACGTTTCCGGCTTGGCCTCTCCAGGCCTTCAGCGAGGGTTGCTGCAGGGCTCGGCCGTAGGAGAACGACAGCGCCCACGGCCCCCCGCCCAGCTTGTTCATGATGTGCAGGTGCTCAGTGGCGAGTTCGTCGCTCTGGCCGCCCGAAAGAAAAGCGATGCCGGGGACGGCGGCGGGGACGGTGCGCTTGAGGCAGGCCAGGGTGCGCTCGGCCACTTCGTCCGGCTTGGCCTGCACGGGGCAGTCCTTGCCCGAAATGACCATGGAGGGCTTGAGGATCATGTGCTCCAGCACCACGCGCTGGTTGTACAGGGCGTCGAAGGTGGCCGAGAGCGTCCACTCGGTGATGTCCTGGCAGCGCTCGATGGTGTGGTCGCCGTCCATGAGCACTTCGGGCTCGACGATGGGCACCAGGCCCTCGCTCTGACAGATGGCGGCGTAGCGGGCCAGGGCGTGGGCGTTGGCCCAGATGCACGAGGCCGAGGGGATGTCGGAGCCGATGGTGATGACGGCGCGCCACTTGGCGAAGCGCGCGCCCAGCTTGTAGTACTCGGCGCAGCGCTTGGCGAGGCCGTCGAGGCCTTCGGTGACGGTTTCGCCCGGGCACAGGGCCATGGGCTTGGCGCCGTTGTCGACCTTGATGCCGGGGATCACGCCGTTTTTCTGCAGCAGCGTGGTGAAGGGCGTGCCGTCGGCGGATTTCTGGCGCAGCGTTTCGTCGTAGAGGATGACGCCGCTGATGTGCTCGCCGATGCCGCGCGTGCTGAACAGCATGTCGCGGTAGGCGCGGCGGTTTTCTTCGGTGTTCTCGACGTTGATGCTGTCGAAGCGCTTTTGGATGGTGCCTGTCGATTCGTCCGCAGCCAGGATGCCCCGGCCTTTCGCCACCATGGCCTTGGCAACTTTAGCCAGTTCAGCAGCACTCATGAATTCTTCCTCCAGACAATGCTTTGGTACATAGATAAGCGGTGAATTTTACCCAACCGCGCCGCCAAAAACCACGGGGAATGCCGGCATCGGATAGGCTAAAAAGTCTAACGCAAAGAAGGGTCTATGCTCTAGGCATGACCAGATTTTAAAGATTGATTCTGGTCACCCTCATCCCCGGCCCTTCTCCCGGGGGGGAGAAGGGAGCACACCTCGCTCGAATAGGCAGCCTTCCGGTTTTATTCTGTTATTTTTATTGTTTCGGTTGCGAGTGGTCTCCTACCCTGACTATTTTCATGGTGTTCGTTCCGCCCGACGCGCCTATGGGCTCGCCTATGGTCATGACGATGACGTCTCCGGGTTTCACCACCCCGGCGTCCACCAACACCTGCTCGGCGTGGGCCAGCAGTTGTTCACGGTCGAGCCCATCGTGCTTGACCATGAGCGGGTAGGTGTCCCTGAACAGCGTTGTCCGATAGCGCGTCGAGGGCTTGGTGGTCAGGGCGTATATGGGTACTCCGCAGTTCAGGCGCGACATCCACAGTGCCGTGGCGCCTGACTCGGTCAACGCCGCGATGGCGTGCACCTTCAGATGGTAGGCGGTGAACAGGGCGGCCATGGCCACCGACTGGTCGACTCTTCCAAACCGGCGGTTGAGGAATTCCTCGTCCAGCGTCACCGGTTGGGTGAGTTCGGCTTCGACGCAGATGCGGTGCATGGCCTCGACGGCCTGTACGGGATAGCGGCCGGCGGCGGTTTCGGCCGAGAGCATGACGGCGTCGGTGCCGTCGAGCACGGCGTTGGCCACGTCGGACACTTCGGCGCGCGTGGGGATGGGGCTGGAAATCATGGATTCCAGCATTTGCGTGGCGGTGATGGTGAGCTTGTTCAGCTCGCGCGCCAGGCGGATCATGCGCTTTTGCAGCGCCGGCACAGAGGCGTCACCCACTTCGACCGCGAGGTCGCCGCGCGCCACCATGATGCCATCCGATGCCGACATGATGTCTTCCAGCGCGCGGGGCTCGACGGCCTCGGCGCGCTCGATCTTGGCGATGAGCAGCGCCTCGCCGTGGGCGGCGCGCTGGAGCTGGCGCGCCATGTACATGTCGGCGCTCGACTTGGGAAAGGACACGGCGAGGTAGTCGACCTTGATGGTGCTCGCGGTGCGGATGTCTTCCATGTCCTTGGCCGTCAGCGCGGGCGCCGTGAGGCCGCCGCCCTTGCGGTTGATGCCCTTGTTGTTGGACAGCTCGCCGCCGTGCACCACCTTGCAGCGCACCTGCTCGCCGCGCACTTCCTCGACTTCGAACACGATGCGCCCGTCGTCGAGCAGCAGCACGTCGCCCTTCTTGACGTCGCGCGGCAGTTCCTTGTAATCCAGGCCCACGCCGTCCTGCCCGCCCAGTTCGCGCCCGGCGTCGAGGGTGAAGGTGTCGCCCTCGGTCAGCGTGACCTTGCCGCCCTCGAACTTGCCGATGCGGATCTTGGGCCCCTGCAGGTCGGCCATGATGCCCACGGTTCTGCCGACTTTGCGGGCCGCTTCACGCACCAGTTCGGCGCGCTTGATGTGGTCTTCCGCCGTGCCGTGGGAGAAGTTCAGGCGCACGACATCCACGCCGGCTTTGAATATCTTTTCCAACACCTCTGGAGTGTTGGTGGCGGGGCCTAGCGTCGCGACGATCTTGGTGCTGCGCATGCGCGTATGTTTGACCCTGAATCTGAAACCTTGAATCGTTATTCGGTTGTCAGGATGTTCACGCCTAACCCCGTGGGCACGCTCTCATAGTATGCCCGGGATTCGTTCTCGGAATTTGACCACGCGCCGCCGGTTAGCGGAGTCCTACTTTTTGGCCCGCTCTTCCAGCACTTCGATGGCGGGCAACTTCTTGCCTTCCAGGAATTCGAGGAACGCTCCGCCTCCGGTGGAGATATAGGAAATCTTGTCGGTGATGCCGTACTTGGCGATGGCGGCCAGGGTGTCGCCGCCGCCGGCGATGGAAAAGGCGCTGGAGTTCGCGATGGCGCTGGCCACGGTGCGCGTGCCCTGGCCGAACTGCTCGAACTCGAACACGCCCACGGGGCCGTTCCAGACGATGGTGCCGGCTTTCGCGAGCATGTCGGCCATGACCTTGGCGCTTTGCGGGCCGATGTCGAGGATCATGTCGTCCTCGGCCACGTCGCGCATGGACTTGGTTTCGGCCTTGGCGTCTGCGGCGAATTTCTTGGCCGTGACCACGTCGGTGGGCAGGGGCACGTGCCCCCCCTTGGCCATGAGCGCGGCCATGACCTTGTTGGCATCGCCCACCAGTTCGCGCTCGGCCAGCGACTTGCCGATGCGCGCGCCGGTGGCGAGCAGGAAGGTGTTGAGAATGCCGCCGCCGACGATGAGCTGATCCACCTTGGCGGCCAGGGCTTCGAGGATGGTGAGCTTGGTGGAGACCTTGGATCCGGCCACGATGGCAACCAACGGACGTTTGGGATTGCCCAAGGCCTTGCTTAAAGCTTCGATTTCAGCCGCGAGGAGCGGTCCGGCACAGGCAACCGGGGCATAGCGGGCGATGCCTTCTGTCGTGGCCTCGGCGCGGTGGGCGGTGCCGAAGGCGTCGTTGACGTAGACATCGCACAGCGCGGCCATTTTTTTGGACAGGGCTTCGTCGTTCTTTTTCTCGCCCTTGTTGAAGCGGCAGTTTTCCAGCAAGACAACTTGACCGGGTTTAACGTCGACGCCGTTTAGCCAGTCGCGCTTCAGCGGGACTTCACGCTTCAGCAGTTGCGACAGATGTTTGGCGATGGGCTCGAGGGATTCTTTGGGATCGAACTCGCCTTCTTTCGGCCTGCCGAGGTGCGAGGTGACCATGACGGCGGCGCCTGCTTTGAGGGCCTGTTCGATGGCCGGGAGGGAGGCGCGGACGCGGGTGTCGTCGGTTATGTTGCCGGCGTCGTCCTGGGGCACATTCAAATCCGCGCGAATGAACACGCGCTTGCCGGACAGGTTCACATCGGACATTCGCAAGACTTGCATATGGCGAACCTGCTTAAAGAGCGTTGGGGGCTACCCCTCTCCCCGGCCCTCTCCCACAGGGAGAGGGAGCAAAAC
>Ga0134124_10001418_pt1 | contig 19314 bp, 15 predicted proteins | sample KB304_FD_96880 | JGI IMG/M metagenome (GOLD analysis project Ga0134124, IMG submission 96880) | Terrestrial soil microbial communities without Nitrogen fertilizer from Kellogg Biological Station, Michigan, USA - KB3-0-4 | ecosystem: Environmental > Terrestrial > Soil > Unclassified ...
AGCCCAGGCGTTTACGCCTGGGATCGCGAGCGGCAACGGAAGATTTTTTTCCGTAGCCCAGGCGTTTACGCCTGGGATCGCGAGCGGCCACCGCGGTCGAGCAACGGGGCTTGGAAAGCGCTTTAGCGGCCAGATCGGTCGAAAGCCCGATAAATCGGGCTCGACGATTGAGGTCAACCGCCGTCAACCCAGGCGTAAACGCCTGGGCTAATGCAAAAGGATCAAAAGCGATCTAATGCAAAAGGATCTAATGCAAAGGGATCTAATGCAAAAGGATCAAAAGGGATCTAATGCAAAAGGATCGGGGGTGGCTTCTGACGGGGGACGCCCTTACAGGCGTCCCTCACAATCAATGTGACTGCTACTACAACATCCCACAGATCTCGTCGAGTGTCATTGTCACCGACTGGTCCGACTGACCTGAGAAGGTCACCGAGTGTTGCGGCACGTTAAGCGTGATCTTGTAGATGTATCGCGCGCCCTTCTTCTCCACGGTTGCCACCGCTTTGCCCTTCGGGTCATACATGACCATGCCGAAGCTAACGCGGTTATCCATGTAGCTGAACGCCCAAAGAGTGAAGCTGCCGATGCTGAGCACCGGGCAAGCCGTTGCTGGTGTGAGCACATTCGGCCCGGAGAGGCAGGTTACCTTCATGCCATTCGGAATCTGACCAACCGGTCGACGCATCTTGATCGGGGCGAGCATCTTCATTGTACAAGCCATTGGGGCCTCCTTTAGCGAGTGTGAGTTTTGAACTGCGATTCGGGTTGCCGATGATAGCATAACTCTTCAAAGATCCGCAGCCTTGAAACTCAGATCGTCCAGCATCTTCTTTCTCACCTTGAACACTTCGCCGCGGCCTTTGACCGTTACGTAAGCGTTCTCACCATCGGCGGACGACACTTTCACTTCCACGATCTTCCCGTCTTTGTAGGTGAGCTTCGCCTCGACCGCGGGCTTGGAGAGTTTTGATCTCACATCCGAGGAAGGCGCGTCGACTATATCCTCCGCCCTGGTCTCAAACGGATTGATTACCCTGGCAGGCGGCGCGTCCTTGTCCTTCTTGTCGGCGGGTTCCTTTATCGTCCATTTGTCGCCGGTCTTCTCGGCGACAAGTGTGAGGTTGGGGTTCTTGATTTCGATCTTCGAAAGATTGTCGCGGTCGAGCTTGAAGATGTCCTTGTTGCGCAGCTCCGAAGCCTTGATGTTGAGCTTGTCGTAGAGAGACGAGCTTATCTTCGCGATCTCCGGGCGCGTCGATGACTTCAAGAAGTGGTTCTCGTCTTTCACTCCAACCAAGAGAGTCTTCTCCGAGCCGTCGTTGAGTTGCGCGGTAAGAGTGACCTTCGGGTTGTCGAGCCCGTACCTGGCAAGATCATCCGCGGTCTCGGAAACAAACTCGTCGGCTTGCGCTGACGTGATCTCATTCAGAAAAGCGTTAATGTTGGTGGGATCAACTCCGGCCTCGAAAGGCTTCTTCAGCGCCCAGTCACCGCCGTCCTTCTGTAGCGACAACGGCCCGTGCTCGTTGGTTATTGAGATCGACTTGATCTCGAATTGCGAAACGCCAAGCACCGCTTTGTCTCGAAGATCGCCAAGCGATTTGTCGGAATTAGTCAGCACGGCGGCGGGAACCAGGGACACGTCTTTCGAATCGCCGGCTTGCGCATAAACCGACAATCCTGAGAAGTCTTTTGCGCCGAGCTTGAGGGTCTGCGTTTCGCCGCTCTTGAGTTTGATCTCGAGCATCACCGCGGGTTCTTCGAGCCCAAATGATTTCATCTCCTCCGCGGAAGGCGACAAGGTCCTTTCGATCTTTGCCGAAGTCAGGCTGCTCACGAGCGAGTCGACCGCCGATTGATTCGCCTGCGCGGCAAGCGGTTGAGTGATGGCCCACTTGCCGTCCTTGTCTTCGACCGTAACTGTTTGACCCGAGCGAGTAATTGACAGCGCGGAGATATCCTCGCGTTTGAAAGCGAATGCCGGCTTCGATTCGTCGGGCTTTTCATCGCGGGGCTTGCCGGGCTTGATTTCAAGAAAGTAAACTCCGGCGCCAATCGCGGCGGCCAGCAGCAGAAGGATCAGTGTGTTTCGTTTCATAATTATTAATCCAGGAAATTCGCTAGTGATGTTCGATTCCGCGTTGCTTAATAACCTTCGCGTGCTTTGCGGTCCTTTGCGCGTTTGCGCTGAGTATTAGGTATTGAAGGAGCAAGACCCGATACTCAGCGCAAAGGCGCAAAGGACCGCAAAGCACGCGAAGGACGCCGGGGCTTACCTTCTTTGCCACCAGATGAAAACGCCGGAACCAAGCGTCGCCAGAGGCATGAACACCAGCGAAATCCAGAAGAGCAGATTCTGATCGGCCTCGGTCATCGAGACTTTGCGATCGGCCGCGCTCTTCGGGCGAATAGAGATCAGGTCCTCATCCTGCGCCAACCAGTTTATCGAGTTCATGAACAGATCGCCGTTGCGCTGAATCCCGAAGAATTGATTTGAAGCGAAGTCCGAGTCTCCGATCACGACGAGCCTCGCCTCTTTGTCGCCTTCGGATTTGTTTGCCGCGACGCCAAGCACGATCGGGCCTTTCCGGTCTTTTCCTTCATCGAACTTGACGTTGCCCGAGGCGGCTTCCGTCTCGGCCCAGCTCTCTTCAGATGTCTTCATCAGTTCAGTAGCAGAAGTGCCGGTTCCCGGTATCGTCTCCACGCTTCGACTCAACGGGAAGAAGGTCATCGACCCCTCAAAGTCCTTCGTGATCGGATGCGAACCATAGCTGCGAGCGAGCGGCGCCCCGGGTCCCAATTGAAAGAAGCGGCCGACTCCGCTTACGTCAACGACGGTGTTGTTGCCAAGCTGAATTCCCCACGCGTGCAGAACGTCGTCAATCTTCGGATCTGTGTCCGGATCGATGAGCACCATGGCCTTGCCGCCTTTTTCCAGGTACTTGCCGATCGCGGAAGCTTCCTGCGGGAAGAGCGACTGCCTGGGTCCGGCCAGCACAAGAACGTCGCAATCCGAGGGCACGTCGTTCGAGGCTACGAGGTTGATGCTCTTAACTTCGTAGTTCTCGTTCTTGAGCGTCTTGTCCACCACGCCGTAGCCGTCGCCTTCATTGGTGGACGACAGTTTCTTTTCTCCGTGGCCTTCTACGAAGCAGACCTTCTTGAGGCTCTCGCGAGTGACCTTGATGATCGCGTTGATGATGGATTGTTCCGTGTTGTCCTTGAGCTTTTCGCTGCGGTCGCCCGACAACACGATCACTTCACCCATCTTTGTCGGTTTGTATTTGGTGGCCGCCTCCAGGTTTTTCTGCGGATCGATTCGCTCGTACGAGAAACGCGAGGTCAGGTTTTTGTACTCCTTCATTTGCTCGCCGAGCCCTTGCTGATCGTCCTTGTCGAACAGGATGACCTTCACATCCTTCTTCAAATCGGATACGACCTTGCGCGTCTGATCAGAGATGCTATAGAGCTTCTCGGCTGTGAGATCGATCCGCTTGTGATGTCGATAACCCAGAAAGTTAGCGAATCCAATGATGGCAATCACCGCGACGGTCATCACTGTGGTGTTGGCCCCGAGCCGGGTGGACCTTCGTCTCGACGATGCGCGAATAGCGCGAAAGTTAAAGACGATTGCCGCCAGGGTGAGCACACCGCCCACGATGAGCAGCGATAGATTCAGCGGCCCCATCGTCTCGCGCACCGAGTAACGGATGTAACCAATGAGTGCCAGCGCTGGACCGAGAAAGGCGAGGATTAATGATTCCTGACGTTTGATGTTCATAAGTTTATGCTCTCCTCCATCGGATGGAATCGAGCGACCGCTGAGTGAGGAACACCCCGATGCTTGCCAGGCTCACATAAAAGATCACGTTAGCGGTATCGATCACACCTCGCGAAAAATCATCGTAGTGGCGAAGGATCGATAGGTAACCAACAATCTCGCTCCAGGTCGAGCCTGAATCGCGCGCGCCGAAATCGAGCACCCACAGCAGCAGGAACACCGCGAAGGTTGCGACACCGGCGATGATCTGACTCTCGGTCAGCGAAGAAATGAACGCGCCCAGCGCCATCAGTACCGCCCCGAGCAACACCAACCCCAGATACCCCGTCCACAACACCCGCCACGGAATTCCCGGCTCGGCATACGCCGCCATGATGAATTGGTAGATCAGCGTAGGCGCCAGCATTACTAAGAAGAGCGTTAAGGATGCGAGGAACTTGCCGAACACGATCTGGAACTCCGTCAGCGGCGAGGTCATCAGCAGCTCCATCGTCCCGCGCTTGCGCTCTTCCGAATAGATTCCCATCGTGAGCATCGGCAGAAGAAAGAGAATGATCGTGCTGACGATGCCGAAAAAGTTCTGAATCACAAGCCCGGGCACATCCATCGCGGGAGGCGCGCCCATCTGCATCGATCTCATCTGTGCGGTGACGGATTGAGCGATGAAATAGGTGAGTATGCTGTAGAAGAACCAGCCGCAAACCAGCAGGAACAGGCCTACGACTATGTAAGCGATTGGCGAGACGAAGTAGCTTCCAATCTCGCGACGATAGACGGCGATAATGCCTTTCATTGGATTCCCCATTTCGGTTCCGGGTTCAGAGTTCAGGGTCCAGAGTTTGACGCCAGGTTGTTTCGCCCCCAATCTTGATCCAAAAACCTGAACCGCCAACTTCGAACCCTGAACTCTGAACTCTGAACCTACGCAACTACCGCAGCTTCCTGGGCCGGCGATTCTTCGGTCGTCAGTTGCAGGAATATGTCTTCCAGACTCAAGCTCACGGCTCTCAGTTCAAACAACTCGAGACCGCTTCCGATCACCGCGGCCGCGAGCTTGCTTCGAAGGTCGATTCCCGGTTCGCTTTCAATGATTGCTTTCAAGTGATCGGAGTTCTCGATTACCTCAACATCGATCTTGGTAACGCCTTCGACCTGGTCTATGGCTTGGCGCAGCGATTCTTCCTCGCCTCGCACTTCCATCCGCACGCGCTCGGAACCCTTGAGCTGAGTCGTCAGATTATCGGGCGTGTCGACGGCAGCGATCCGGCCTCGATTGATGATCACGACTCGATCGCATGTCTGACTGGCCTCCGGGAGGATGTGAGTCGATAAGATAATCGTGTGCTCACCTGCCAGCCCCTTGATCAGCTTTCGCACTTCGATGATTTGCTTGGGGTCAAGCCCGACCGTCGGCTCATCCAGAATGACGACATCGGGATTATGAACTATCGCCTGAGCGATGCCGACTCGCTGCTTGAAGCCGCGCGACAGTCTCTTTATGAGTTCGTCGCGACGCTCCAACAGGTTGGCCATCTCCATCGCCCGATTAACGCGAGCACCGATGTCGCCGCCGGGGACGCCCTTGATCCGGGCGACGAACTCGAGATATGCGTGCACATTCATGTCCGGGTAGAGCGGGGGAGTCTCGGGGAGGTAACCGATGCGGCGGCGGACCTCCATCGACTGCTCGAAGACGTCGAAGCCGGCGATGCGCGCCGAGCCGCTGGTTGCCGGGAGATAGCCGGTGAGGATTCGCATCGTCGTAGTCTTGCCGGCGCCGTTGGGTCCCAGGAACCCGAGAATCTCTCCCTTCTCGACCGTGAAAGAGATGTCATTGACGGCAAGGTTCTTACCGTAGCTCTTTGTCAGGTGATCTACTTCAATCAATCTTCTGTCCTCCGCTATTCGGTCGTCGGCTCTTCCGTGTTCGTCTCGGCGCGCAAGACTATCTTTCGCCCGCGCAGGGCGCAAGCTCGAAGGTATTTTTTCTGATGTAGCTTTGAGCCAACCGGAACGATCAAGGCCTTTCGCATAACACAAAAGGTCGGATGTCAGCCTTCGCATTGCAACTCACGATGCCGACATCCACCGAAACCTTCATATACTCAAACATGCAGAGAGGTAAATTCGATTGTATTTGTGAGAGACATGAGCGTCAAGATTGGGTAGTGTGTTCGGATTCTAACGTTTCTTAATAACCTCTGCGTGCTTTGCGGTCCTTTGCGTCTTTGCGCTGAGTATTGAAGAAGTAAAACCCAATACTCAGCGCAAAGACGCAAAGGACCGCAAAGAACGCGAAGAACTGCCACAATCTTGGGTAGTCTTCGGTTATTAGAACCGGCGCTTAAGAATGCCGCCGCCGAAAGTTCCGGCATAGACTGTGCCGTTCCTGGATGGACTCATCGCCAGCGCCGTGACGCAGGACATCGGCACTCCATAGCTGACTCGGCCCCAGGTACGGCCCCCATCCAATGTCTGGAATACACCGCTGTTGACCGTCCCCGCATAGAGGGTCTTGGGATCAGTAGGATCCATCACCAGATTATTCACATTCGGATCAGTGATCCCGCCGAACGCGCCTATCCAGTTAGCGCCGCCATCGTAGCTCTTGAAGACTCTGTCGCCGCCGCTGACGCCATAGATGATATTGGTATTTGATGGATCGATCACAAGCGCGCGAACCTCAGTTACTTCGGGACCGATTTCTACCCAATTCGCACCGGAGTCTTCACTCTTGAATACACCGCGGTAGGCGCCGGCATAAATGGTCTTGCTGTTCGACGGGTCTATCGCGAACGAGCGTACCGATGTGTCAGTCAGTCCGGTGTTGACGGCGGTCCAACTCTCACCGCTGTTAGTGCTCTTGAAGACTCCACGCCCGGAATCCCCGGCGTAGATGATGTTTGGGTTTGATCGGTCTATTGCGAGCGCTGATATAGCTGGAGTGGTCAGCCCACGGCTTATTGAGGTCCAGCTCGCTCCGCCGTTGGTGCTCTTGAATATGCCGTTAGACAGTGCGGCATAGAGGACATTGGTATTCGAGGGGTCTATCGCAATCCGGTAGGCGCTCTGCGCGGGCAGACCGCTGTTGATCCCGGTCCACGTCGCCCCGGAGTTCTCGCTCTTGAACATACCGCTCCAGGTCGCTGCATAGATTCTGCTCGCATTCGACGGGTCCACTGTAATGCCGTGAACCACCGTGGCGTTCACTCCATCGTTAACTGCGCTCCAACTGGCCCCATCGCTGCTTCTCTTAAAGACGCCGCCTGTATCGGTCCCCACAAACATGGTCGCGCTCGCGGGGCCAATTGCAATTGCACGGATATCCGCTTCATCGAGCGGGGTGCTTACCTCTTTCCAGGTCCGTCCCTTATTCAGGAACCTGGTCCGTCCGTTAGTCACGATCTTGATCCGTCCGTCACTCTCGCTCTTAAAAAGTCCCACCGGAGTGGCTGCATAGATAATTTGGGTATTGGATGGATCTATTGCGAGGATGCGTACACGGGTCAAGGTACTCACAGCAGCCCAACTCTCCCCGCCGTTCACGCTCTCAAAAACGCCACCTGCATAATCGGCTACATAAATGGTGCTCGTGTTTGTTGGGTCTATTGCAATGCAGCGGACACCGCCAAACTGCGAAGGCTCTTTGATCCCGGAGTTCGTTGCAGTCCAACTGTCGCCGGCGTTAGTGCTCTTGAATACGCCTGCCTTATCGGCCGCGATAAATAGAGTGCTGGTTTTGGTGGGATCGATGGCGATCGCTACAGGATGAACGCCGAGCAGGCCATTGTGGAGCGGCGACCAATTCAAGCCGCCGTCTACGCTCTTGAAAAGTCCGGCGGTCTCATGATCGCCGGCATAGATCGTGCGGGTGTTGGAGGGGTCTATCACGAGGGTATCTACAGTGGCGATATGGTGGATGCCGATGGCGATCCATCGCTCTCCGGCGTTCGTGCTTTTGATAATGCCGCCATCGGTTCCTGCATAAATAATACTGGTGTTTGAATGGTCGATCGCAATGACAGGTATGTCATTAGGCCGAAAGTCTATGCTCGAGCGTTCCGTGTAGCCTGTGTTGAGTGTGGTCCAAACGGCGCCGCCGTTGGTGCTCTTGAGGACTCCGCCTCCCAAAGTTCCAGCGTACACTATTTGAGAGTTGGATGGATCTATCGCAAGAGCCTGAACGCGCCCGGCTTGCGGGCCCGCGGCGGTCCACGTTTCGCTTCGAACCTGGGCGATGCCTGGGATTGCCGGCAGTTCGAGTGCGAGCAGGAATGCCGTTGTGAAGCAGCCGATCAGCAAACGACGTAGTTCGGTTGTCATGTAAACCCCATCGCAAAGAACGAAGTCTGGAGTGATCCTTGTAGATCAAATACGCACATACAGTCAGTGCCGTGTGCAGACAGAAAGTTTCAGTTTCTCGTCTCTGGAGGGAATCCGATCGCAAGCTCTGAATCTGAATCTCACTCGCCAAGCGCTTCATTGACCAGGTGTTCAAATGACGGAACCAGATCACTCGCATATTTCCGGAGGTAGTCGCGCGCTCGGGTAACATCGGCGCCCGCTTTGATGAGCTCGATTACATCCACGAGGTCTCTTCGGCGCTTTGCGGTGAGCTTCATGTAAATGAGCACTTCAATCGGAACGACGGCGAGACCGTCGGTCATAGGTGGGTGATTAAGTAAGTCTTCCAATTGCGGGCCGAGAGAGAGCGGCGACAGGTAATCGATGCGAACTCCGGCAACTTCGATGGGAACACCAGCCTTGAAAGCCACGATAGCACCGTGATGCTCGAACGCCTCTTCTCCTACCAGAAAATCAACGTCGGTTGTCGCCCGAATATATCCGTGAGCGCCGACCGCCAGCCCTCCCGCCAATGCGTAGCGAATGCCGAGTTGATTCAATTGGTGGGCCGTCTTGACTGCCGCGTCACGCACTTGAGGTGAGACGAAACGAAAGACCTCTTTGAGATCCATAAGATTCACCGGACGACGAGGGATTTGAGCATAGGATAGATGCATGGTCAACCTCTGCCTGGTTGATCTTATCACACCGACTTCACGAGTGTTTGTTCTTCCAAATTTGCGCTGTCGCTCTGCGTCCTCGGCGTCCTCTGCGGTTGATCCTCACCACTGATCAAAAACCGCAGAGGACGCCGAGGACGCAGAGATAATGCCTTGTCGCCAACACGCTAATACCCACTACCCTGACGGAGCGACGTCTTTCACAACTCAGGGTGATGAACTAACATGCCGATTGATCGAAAGCTGGTCCGCTTATGACGATAGAACAGATTGAAAATGCTCTTACCTTCCGCGCTGCGTTCTTTGATGAACGTCACGAAACTGCGTTTCGGCTCTTCTACGGTTTCAACGAAGGCAATCCCGATCTGGTGATGGATCTGTACGCAAGGACGTTAGTCATCCATAACTATGCGGATAAACCCGAGAACGGGTTCGCTTCGGTGCGCGAGGTTCAGCAGTTTTTCCCTCAGCGATTGCCGTGGATCAACGCGATTGTGGTGAAGACTCGCAACAGCCAGGACCCGCAACAGAAGCGCGGCCGCGTGGTCTTCGGAGAGACCGCGGACCGCAAGATATTCGAGAGCGGCGTCTGGTATGCAATCGATCCGATGCTCAATCGTGATGCAAGCTTCTATCTGGATACGCGCAACGTTCGGCTTTGGGCCGGCCAACATCTCAAAGACAAATCCGTGCTCAACACATTCGCTTACACCGGAAGTCTGGGCGTCGCGGCTAAGGCAGGCGGCGCCGCGCGTGTCGTCCATCTTGATTTGAATCGCCGGTTCTTGAACGTCGCAAAGACTTCTTACACATTGAACGGTCTTGCGATTAACAAAAGCGATTTTCAGTCCGGAGATTTCTGGCCGCAGATTAATCGACTCAAGACTGCGAAGGATCTCTTCGATTGCGTGTTTCTGGATCCGCCGATTTATTCCGCCACCGCGAGGGGCGTCGTAGACCTGGCGCAGAGCTACAAACGACTGATCAACAAGGTGCGCCCGCTAATCCAGCACGCCGGGTATCTGGTAGCTATCAACAACGCGCTGTTCTATTCGGGCGCGGCTTACATGAAAGAACTCGAGTCGCTGTGCGCTGATGGATACCTGACTATCGAAGAGTTGATCCCGGTACCGGCAGACTTTATCGGCGACCCCCAAGCGTCAACCACCGCACCGGTAACCGATCCGGCGCCGTTCAATCACTCGACAAAGATCGCCGTGCTCAAGGTCCGCCGCAAAGCCTGACGAAGCGATATGGACTGCGGCGGTAAGGTACTCCGCGACGCCGCTTTTGTATTCCGATCAGAACCAAAGCGGCGTCGCGGAGTACGTTGCCGCCGCAGTCCATATCAAACACACGATCGCTCCAAATCCGGCTTGCTTCGATTACTTCTGTTCAATATTCTGCTGCGGGCCAATACCCGCGCGGCGCAGGACCAGATGAGAGAGGAGACAGACTGCATGGAGAATCAGTTTGGCGGAATCAAGCGGCGTTCGTTCATCGCCGGCGCATTGACGGCGCTGCCGGTTGCAGCCTTCGGCCAGAACCGCGACTACGGACAAAACGCTCCGCCGGTGCGCTACCCCGATCCCGACATCCTCGTGCTTGATAAGCGATTTGCGAAGTACAAAGTCGGCAGCGCATCGATCCAGCGCCTGCACACCGGCATGAGATGGGCCGAAGGGCCTGCGTGGAGCGGCGTCGGCTCTTATCTGGTCTGGAGTGATATTCCTAACAACACTCAGCTTCGCTGGCTTGCCGAAGACGGACACGTGAGCGTTTTGCGCAGCCCCTCCAACAACAGCAACGGCAACACCTTTGATTTTGAAGGCCGCCTGCTCTCCTGCGAGCACGGCGCGCGGCGGCTGGTTCGTTACGAGCGCAATGGCGATGTCACCGTGCTCGCCGATAAATGGCAAGGAAAGCAACTCAACGCTCCCAACGATGTTGTCGTGCATCCCGACGGAGGCATATGGTTCACAGATCCGGGCTACGGCACGCTGGGCAACTACGAAGGAAACAAAGGTGAGCTGTTCATAAAGGAAGCCGTCTATCGAATCGACCCCAAGACCGCCGCGATGGAAATTCTCACAAGTGAGATGTTCAAGCCTAACGGCATTTGCTTCTCGCCGGACTATAAGAAAGCCTACATTGCAGAAACCGGCGCCTCGCATTACCCGCAAGCGCCGCACAACATCATGGTGTGGGACGTCATCGACGGGAAGAAGCTCAAGAACGGCCGCGAATTCACATCGATGAAATTGACGATGAAGTCGCGAGACGCCGCGGGCTTTGCAGACGGCATTCGAGCCGATGTCGACGGAAACATCTGGGCCGGCGCCGGCTGGGTCGGCGAAGGTTACGATGGCGTGCACATCTTTGCGCCCGATGGCCAACGAATAGGCCAGATTCTGCTGCCGGAGATCTGCGCCAACCTTTGCTTCGGAGGTCCGCGGCGAAACCGGCTGTTCATGTGCGCAAGCCAGTCGCTTTACGCCGTCTACGTCGAGACTCAAGGCGCACACATTGCTTGAGAGGCCGCTGAAAAAGGCGATGAGACACAAATATTCAGGTGCAATCCCACCAACGCAGTTGGTGGATCGTTCATACTCAGCCTACACGGAAGCAACGCCCGGCTCTGGAATCCCACCAACGCAGTTGGTGGATTGTTCATATCCTACCTGTCCAAGAGCCGCCGGAAAGGTATGCGCTGGCTGAGTTAGGCTAGGTATGAACGATCCACCAACTGCGAGGCTGTGTAAAATGCGATGTTCGTAGTCCGGCCTTCAGGCGGAAGTTCGTAATGCGGCGTAAATACAGATACAAACTTCCGCCTGAAGGCCGGACTACGAACTTTTCACACAGTCTCTGCGTTGGTGGGATTCAAATCCGCCTGCGATCGCCTTCGTAGGCCGAGTATGAAGAAACCACCAACTGCGTTGGTGGGATTATCACGACTCCCTTGTGATAGTGGTCGATTGCCTTTTTCAGCAGCCTGCTAGGAGGGTCGCTGAAACCAAATGACGGATATCTCTCCGGTCTCTGAGCGAGCCCGCCGTCGAATCATGCGGCGGATCATGCCTTATGTATTCGTACTCTTCGTCATCGCCTTCCTGGATCGCGTGAACGTCAGCTATGCCGCGTTGCAGATGAAAGATGCGCTGGGGTTCACGGATGACGTGCTCGGGCTTGGCGCGGGAATCTTCTTCATCGGGTACTTGCTGCTCGAGATACCCGGCAGCATTCTGGTGGAGAAATGGAGCGCTCGACGCTGGATTGCGCGAATCATGATTTCGTGGGGAATCCTCGCAATCATCACCGGGTTCATACAGAACTCGAGGCAGTTCTATTGGATACGTTTCCTGCTGGGCGCCGCGGAAGCCGGGTTTTTCCCCGGAGTCATCGTCTACTTCAGCCACTGGTTTCGTTACGAAGACAGGGCCAAGGCCGTCGCTTTGTTAATGGCTGCGATACCGATCTCGAATATGATCGGCTCGCCGCTTTCAGGTTTGATCCTGAAGGTGAACTGGTTTGGGCTGGCCGGCTGGCGCTGGCTTTTCATACTCGAAGGCGCGCCGGCGATCATCTTCGGCGTGATTACGATTTTCTATCTGACCGACTGGCCGCATCAGGCAAGTTGGCTGCGCGAAGACGAGCGCGAATGGATCATTTCGGAGCTGGAGCTGGAGAAGCAGGCAAAACTGGCGGCGCACTCGTATCGAATACTACAGGCGTTGCGGCACCGTGAAGTAGTGCTGCTTACTTTCGCCTACTTCTTCATGGTCACCGCCGTTTACGGTTTTCAGTTCTGGCTTCCGACAATAATTAAGAACCTTTCGGGTCTCTCGAACATGACGATCACGCTGATCGCGGCCATACCTTACGCTGTTGGCCTGGTGGCGATCCTGCTGATGGGATGGTCGTCCGATCGAACTCGCGAGCGGCGCTGGCACACGGCGCTGTCGATGCTAGCTACAGCGGTCGGGCTCTTGCTGAGCGTCGCCTTTCACAACAGCACGGCGTTGGCGATGTCGATGTTTTGCGTGGCCGCGATTGGAATTTACGGCTATCTTCCGGGCTTCTGGGCGCTGCCGACCAGCTTCCTCAGCGGGACGGCGGCCGCGGCTTCGATTGGATTGATTAATTCTTTCGGGAATCTTGGCGGCTTCGTTGGACCGTATGTGGTTGGATACTTGAGCGCTGCTACGAAATCCTTTGTCGCCGGCGTCGTGTATCTGTCGGCTTCGGCGCTTGTGGCCGCCGTCTTCGTTCTTTCGCTTAGAACAAACACACGCGAAAGATCAGTAGGGGCTCGCTAACAGTGTGCTCTTTGTCTTGGTCTCGGAGTGAGCAGTGCTCGTAGTGACGAGCCGATACCGGGAGGAAACCGATGGCGTGCGATCGGAGGACTCTTTTTCCGTAGCCCAGGTGTTTACGCCTGGGATCGTTGGCGGCCACATCGTTCGAGCCCCGTTAACGGGGCTTGACAGCCGCTTTAGCGATCTTCGATCGGCGGAGAAAGCCCGATGAATCGGGCTCGAAGATGAGATCAACTGCCGTGACCCCAAGGCGTAAACGCCTGACTAATGCAAAAGGGACCGGCGGTGGTTTCTGAGGACGCCCGTACAGGTTCAATTACTCGACCGCATGAAACTCAATCCTCGAGCCGTCCGGTCCACCGACGAAAACCCGTTGCGTCGCCTTCGTGAAATCCGAGGGCTGCGCCTTCGGTATGTTCATGAACTTCTGTGGATTCCGGTCGGTCAACGGAAACCATGAGCTTTGCACCTGAATCATGATCCGATGCCCCGCTCGAAAAGTATGCGCAACATCGGGCAGCTTGAACTTGATGTGATCCGGCTTACCGGGTTCGAAGGGCACCGGCTTCTCGAAGCTCTGACGATACTTGCCTCGGAAAGGCTCGCCGCGAATCAACTGCTGATAGCCGCCCATCTGCGAAATAACCGTCGTGGGCGGAGCGCCCGGCGTAGGCGCAGGCGGAGGGTTGTTGAAGTCCGGATAGTCTCCCGGGTAAACGTCTATCAACTTGACGTCGAAATCCGAATCCGTCCCCGTCGTCGAAACTTTCAAGTCAATCGCGATCGGACCGAAGATGCTGACATCGTGATCTAGCGGCTCGGTTCTATAAACCAAAACATCCGGACGCGTCGCCGCGAATCGCTGGTCTTCAGTCATGTAGTCGTTGCGAACCGCCATCGAGACTGCGCCTACGTAAGGCACCGGCCGATTGGCGTCGGAGAGGTATTCATCGAAAGCCTGCGTAGTTGATTGCTGCCAGGAGAGCTTGCCTTTTGTATCGAGATAGATGGCTTTGGACTTCGCCTGCTGTGGCGGCCACGCGTCGAACTTGCGCCACTGATTCATGCCGGTCTCGAAAAGCCACGCCTTCGGAAACTTGCCGTCGCCCTTGCCTTTCAGGTGATGGATGAAAAACGCGAACTCGATCTTCTCGCGATAATAGGCGCCGGTCTTCGAGCCAAAGTTGACGTTGCCGAGTTTGTCGCCGTCGCCCCGCGCAAATCCGCCGTGATTCCACGGGCCCATCACCAGCATCAGGTTTTGAGGCGGATCGTTCTTGTCCATGAAGTCGAACATTCGCAGAGGTCCCTGCGGGTCTTCCTGATCGTACCAGCCGCCGACGATCATCACCGCAGGTTTGATGCCCTTCAAATGTTTCCAGATCGACCGCGCTTGCCAGAATTCGTCGTAGGCGGTGTGCTCGATGTTCTGAGTCCAAAAGAGCTGCTGATGTTTGAAGTACTTGTCGTCGGCGTCGGCGAGCGATCCCATGTTCAGATAGAACTCATAGCCGTCCGGCGTGCCGTAGTCGAGTGGCAGCGCCGGATGAGGCGGCTCAGGCTCGCCTTCTCGTTGGCGGAAACCCTGATAGAAACGGAAGCGGTGCGCGAGCATGAACGCGCCGTTGTGATAAGAGTCATCGCCCATGTAATAGTCGGTCACGGGAGCTTGCGGAGAAACTGCTACCAGCGCCGGATGCGCGTCGATCATCCCTGCCGCCGCGTAGAAACCCGGCTGTGACACGCCCCACATTCCGACCTTGCCCGTGTTGCCGGGAAGGTTCTTGATCAGCCACTCGACGCTATCGTAACAGTCGGTGCTTTCGTCCGTGTCCTTTGGTCCCTTCGCCGGTTTGTGCGGGCGAATGATTGTGTAATCGCCTTCACTCATGAAACGGCCGCGCACGTCTTGATAGGCGAAGATGAACTTCTCACGAGCGAAGTGCTCGGAGGGACCGACGCTCGTTCGATACTTATCGACGCCGTACGGAGCGACATTGTAAGGCGTCCGCTGGAGGAGGATGGGATAGGACTTGCCTTCGGAGATCACGTCCTTGGGAACGTAGACGGAAGTGAAGAGTTTCACTCCATCGCGCATCGGGATGCGGTATTCGTACTTCGAATAGTTCTCCCGCACGAAAGCGGCGTCGACTGCGGAACTGGATGCAGTTTGAGGCGAGCCCGCTGCGGGACGTTGCGCGGCCGACAGCGAAGTCAGCGCGAGACAGATGATCAGGGAGCTGCTAAGGCACTTGATGGTGGCGGCATCAATTAAGTCGCGCATGTTCATTTAGCGATATTCTTCAAAGTCTTCCAGGGGCTCGTCAAAGTCATCGCCGATGATGATCAGCCCTTTGCCGCTGCCAAACTGAGGGCGGGGTTTCGTTTGGTGAATTGGTACGAGCTTGACTCGGTGTTGATCGTCTTTGGTTATGACAATCTCTTCGCCCTTAACGGCCGCATCTATCAAGTCAGGCAAGTGATGCTTTGCTTCCTCAATGTTCATGTGTTGCATGCGAGTTAAGCCTTTCGAGCCTCAGCATATCATGTTGAGAAACGGATTGGTTAGGCTGTGGTGTCGGCCCGGTTAACCTTGCTGCCAGGGCTGCACAGTTATCGTACGACCAGTGAGACGCCGTTCGCGCCAAGGCGCGCTTCAGACGACCTCTTCACCACCGTGATCTTCACCTCCGACGGATACTGCTTCGAGTGATGCACCGCGTTGTGCGCGATGACGCCCGTTGATTCGTCGTAGTTCTTCCCGCCGGTGTTCAGGTTCCGATCGAAGCGCGGGAAATTGCTGCTCGAGACCTCCAGTCGAATTCGATGACCCGCTTCGAAGTAATTGCTCGTCGTCATCGGCTGAAGCGTCACCTTGTAGACTTTTCCCGCTTCCATCCAAGCCACCGGCTTGTCGTATCCGTTTCGATACCTCACTCGCTGGATCGTTTCGTCCAGATTGTAGGCTCGTCCATCCGGGTAAACATCGATTAGCTTCACCGTGAAGTCAGTGTCCTTTGCGTCCGATGAAACATAGAGCGTCACTTCGATTGGACCGCTCACCTCCATTCCTTGTTTCAGCGGCTCGGTGCTGTAAACCAGGATGTCCGGCCGCTCCTCCATCTTGCGCTGATCGAATGAGCCGCCCTGCACCGCGTTTCCCGTGCAGCAAACATTACCGCCGTAAGACGGCACCGGATTCATCGGGTCGTAGTCGAATTTGTCCGGACTGTCCGCCGCCGGAGCCGTGTCACTCAGTGTCCCGTCTCCGCTCCCGCTGTTAGCCTTGCCGCCGCTTGATAAGAAAAAGCTCATCGGCTGCGCGCCAACCGGCGGCCACGTATCCGAAGATTGCCACTTGTTGATGCCCATCGTGAAGTAGCGCACCTTCGGCATCTTCTCGAGAACTCCGTTCTTCTCTCCCTTGAGAAAGTAATCGAACCACGCGTAGGTCAGCTCATCATAGTTCAGCCGGGCGTCGCCCATGCTTCGCTCGCCGACCATCGTGTTTTCACCGGCGCGTTTGTATGCGCAGTGCAGCGTGGGAGCGATCACCGCGTATTGCTGGTTGGCTACATCGGGACTCGCGGTCTTGCGGACGTGATTGTAGGCCGCCAGGTTAGGACCGACCGACACGTCGTACCAGGACATGAACCAGAACCCGGGTATGTTGATCTTCATGTTGTCGTGCCACAGACCGCCTTTGTACCAGGCCGGATCGTTGGGCGTTCGCTCGATCATCGCGCCGCCGGTGTCGACGGGCATGTGATCGGCGAAGATTCCGTGCGGGCCATCAACCGCTTTGATGATGTCCTTTTCGGGAAGGTGCCTGAGCGCTTGCGACCAATCAACCGGCGGCAGTTGCTGCGATAAGTCAAAAGATTTTGACGCGCGGATCAAGTCTTCCTGAGACGTGTTTGGCGGAAACATCGGCCGCACCTGGTTCTGCTCGCCGTAGATCCACGCGATGAAGAGCATCTCCACTGCGCCGCCGCGATACCAATTCCCCTGTTCGTAGTATGGGCCAACGCGGCCGACGCCTGCGCCGAAGCCTTGCGGGATCATCGTCGTGTATGCGGGATTACCTTTTGCCGCAACCGCCAACTGCCACTCGGCGGTCGACGAGCATCCGATGGTTCCGACCTTGCCGTTGGACCACGACTGCTTGGCCATCCATGTGAAGGCATCGTCGCCGTCGCTGATCGGCGGCCCGAGGATGTCGTAGTTTCCTTCGGAGAAAAAGTGCCCACGCTCGTTCATCTCGACGAAAGCGTAGCCGCGCTTCACCGCTTCAAGCTCATTGGTCATGTCTCGCGGACAGCCGCTGCGCACGTCCCAGAAATTGAAGTTATAAGGTGTGCGAACGAAGATCGCAGGATATTTCTTCGAAGTATCTTTCGGTCGATAGACGTCGGCCGCCATACGTTTGCCGTCGCGCATGGGGACCATCACCTTCCGCTCGACTATTGCAATTGATTCCAGTTCTTTCTCGATCGAGTTTCGGCGGGCGATCAGCTCCGGCGTTGCTGCGCTTCGGCCCTGGGCCTGCGCGTCTTGATGAAGAGTGAAGGGAATCGCGACGGCGAGTGCGGCTACGACGAGTATCAGAGTCGGGACGATGTTCTTTCGCATACGAACGCTCCTTGGGAGATGTAGCGTAGACTGTCGAGTCTGCGCAGGTTCCGACATGAGTGCGATCCGAGACAGCGCAGACTCGACGGTCTGCGCTACGCTTTCTTTCGACAACCCTTGCGTCACGAAGGCTCTCGAAAGAAAGGCTCCACTGGTGCGCATCGGTTCGGAGATTTGTTGATTGAGAGAAGTGTTCTATCGCATGACCGACGCGCACGCAAGCGCAGTCGCTGCGGCGTCGATGCGAAGCGTTACGCGTCGGGACCGAGATTTTGCCGGGTCAGGGCCGAGGTTGTCGGGTCGAAGGTGTGGCTCACTTCTCCCAACTGGCCGGTTCGATCTTTATCTTTGAAAACTGTTCACGCCCCAACACATCTATAATCAACTGATCGATCTTCGAAGCGTTTGGCACATAGATAAAGGCCCTTCTTGGGTACAACCGATCATTCACCCACCACTCGCTCCAGTTGGAACAGGTCTTCAGGAAGGTCTCCGCAAACTTGGCGTCCTTAGCCAGCGGATATGTAGCCTCTATCTCCAAACAGCCGTTCATGCATACGTCGACGTAGGACTGCACAATCGGGAACTCAGGCGAGGAGTAAACTTTCTTCTGATTGGCGTAATACCAGATGTCTCCATCCGGCGCGGCTTTGGTCCCGTCGAGCATTTTTATGCTGCCGGGGGCGATCTTCTCCCGTTTGTAACCGCTCTCACGTTGGTCGTAGCTCGCGAGTCCCTGGGCGGTAATGGAGAAAATGACTCCATTGCATTGCTTGCCTTCGGCGGCGACGGCGCCGAGATAAGTAGTGGTGATGCTGGAGCCGCCGGTTTGATCGAACCACCCGCGCTCGATGCCTTTCACAACGCAGGGAGACGCATAGAGAGCGCTGGCCCATGTCATCTGACGGGATTTGGATTCAACCAATGATCCGTAGCCGAAAATGTATTGGGGTTTATCTGGGGGTTTTGCTGGCATGGTGTTCCTCCTGTCGGGAAAAGGTCGTTCGAAGTCCGTAAAGCGATCACATACTACGACGCCCCGCCTTTGGTGAGCAAGGTGACAATCGGCGGGAGGACGTCGCGATTTGACGGATTAGCACGGATTCTCGCCAGCGAAATGCATGTGGGAAACAACTAGGCGGGTTGCGGCGCGTCATGAGAGTGCTTGCGGATGAAGTCGATGATTTCCTGCATGCGGGCGCCGGGTGTGAACACTTCGCTGACGCCGAGTTCTTTCAACCGGGGAATGTCTTCGTCGGGGATGATCCCGCCGCCGAAGATTACTACGTCGTCGAGACCTTCCTGTCTCGCAAGATCGACGATCCGAGGAAACAAAGTCATATGCGCGCCGGATAGGATCGAGAGGCCGATCGCGTCCACGTCTTCCTGTACGGCCGCCGCGACGACCTGCTCGGGCGTTTGGCGAAGGCCGGTGTAGATGACTTCCATGCCGGCGTCTCGCAGTGCTCGCGCGATAACTTTGACACCCCGGTCGTGGCCGTCCAGCCCGGGCTTTGCGAGTAACACTCTTATTCGTTCATCGGTCATAGTG
>Ga0134124_10001420_pt1 | contig 19291 bp, 9 predicted proteins | sample KB304_FD_96880 | JGI IMG/M metagenome (GOLD analysis project Ga0134124, IMG submission 96880) | Terrestrial soil microbial communities without Nitrogen fertilizer from Kellogg Biological Station, Michigan, USA - KB3-0-4 | ecosystem: Environmental > Terrestrial > Soil > Unclassified ...
GGAGATCGACCAACGGTACACGCGCCGGTTGGCACTGCTCAGCAGGTAGATGATGTCACCCTGCTGCTCCACCTTGTCCGGAACGTAGTTGGGAACGGTCGCACCGTAATTGCACACCCCGCCGCTGCCATGCGAGACAAGCCAGCAGGCCGAATCCTGCGGGAATACATCCAGCGTCAATCCCGTGGTGCTGTCGGCCTGCGAGCGACCTGCATTCCACGCGTCGGGCCGGCCATCGCCATCCGTATCCACTGAGGCGGCGCGATCCAGCGGAAATGCGTCGGTGGTGTTCGACACGCCATCACCATCGCTGTCGTCGTTTGGCACATAGGACTGGAACTGCACGGTCCCATTGTTCAGCAGCACCAGCACCATGCTCGGATCCGAGCCCACCACGCGCAGGGCTTGCCCCGCGTACGGCACCTGCTCGAGGTTGGTGCGGTTCGTGCCGCTCAGTCGACGCAGCACCGTCTGGTTGTTGCTGGTGATCACGGTGACAAGCGAACCATTGGCTAGCCAACGCGCGTCGGCGACCTGCGAGCCCAGGGATGCGCCCCATGTCAGACCAGACTGGTTGTAGATATCGCCGCTGCCGAGCAGCACATAGCTGCCATTCGCGGAAACTCGAATCGGGCCCAGTATGTTGTACGTGCCGTGGTAAGGCGTCTCGCCAGCGGAGGTGACCTTTCCCGAAGTCTGGTCGATCACGTCATAGTGCAGGTCGTTGGGGCTGAGGCCGTCGCGGAAGTAGTAGAGGCGCGAGGTGCTCGCATCCCACGCGGTCTCGCGCGAGTATCCGTAGTAATACCCGCCAGTGGCCGTAACGGCGCCGCTGGCATTAAGAACATAGCCCGCGCCATAACCCGTGCCCTGTGCAGTCAGGAAATTGCCGGCGCCCCCGAGGGAGGTCACCGTGGTGGGCAATGTCGCGAACGCCGTCTCTGCCGGCGTGGCCGCGTTGGTATCGAAATAACGGATGGCGCCGTTGTCGTACGACACATAGAGCCGGTGCTGGTTGTTGACCAGCGCCATGGAGGTCGACGTCAGTGTGGCAAATCCCTGGTTCGTACCCGTCACGTATGGGTTCAGGTACTGCCCCGCGGAGATCGACCAACGGTACACGCGGCGGTTGGTATTGCTCAACAGATAGATGACGTCGCCCTGCTGCTCCACCTTGTCCGGCGTGTAGTTGGGGATGGTCGCACCGTAGTTGCACAATCCCCCGCTGCCATGTGACGTCAGCCAGCAGGCCGAATCCTGCGGAAACGCATCCAGCGTCAACCCCGTGGTGCTGTCGACTTGCGAGCGACCGGCATTCCAGGCGTCGGGTCGGCCATCGCCATCCGTGTCCACCGAGGCGGCGCGATCCAGCGGGAATGCATCGGTGGTGTTCGACACACCATCACCATCGCTGTCGTCGCTGGGCACATAGGTGCTGATGCGCACGGCAGCGCCATCCTGGAGGACCACGGCCATGCGCTGGTCGGTTCCGACCAACCGCAGAGCCTGTCCCGTAAATGACAGCTGTTCGAGGACCGTCAGGTTGTTGCTGCCCAGCCGGCGCAGCAACGTCTGGTTGTTGCTGGTGCTCAGCGTCGCCAAGGAACCGTCGGCGAACCAGCGCGCATCTGCGAGCTGGCCGACAGATGCAGCCCACGTCAGGCCCGACTGGCTGTACAGGTCGCCGCTGCCAAGGAGAACATAGCTGCCATTCGTGGAAACCCGAATCGGACCCTGGATGCTGTACGTGCCGTGGTAAGGCGTCTCGCCAGTGGAAGTGACCTGCCCCGAAGCCTGGTCGATCACGTCGTAGTGCAGGTCGTTGGGACTGATGCCATCCCGGAAGTAATAGATGCGGTTGCCGCGCGAATCCCAGTCGGTGCTGCGCGAATATCCGTAGTAGTAGCCGCCGTGAGCGGTGACCGCGCCGCTGCTGTCGAGTATGACGCCGCTGCCGTAGGTGAAGCCCACGGGTTGGGCAACGATGAAATTGCCGGCGTCAGCCACACTGCTCACGGCGCTGGTCAACGTGGCGAAGGAGGCTTCCGCCGGTGTCGCGGCCGTCGCATCCAGGTAGCGAATGGCGCCGGTGCTGTACCCGAGGTACACGCGACGCTGCGCTCTCGAATAAGCCATCCGGTTCGGCGCAGCGCCCGCCGACACGAGCTCGTAGGGATCCAGGTAATGTGCCTGCTCGATTGACCAGCGGAAGACCTTGCGATTCGCGCCGCTCAACAGGTACACCACATCGGTGCCGTCGAAGGCGATGTCATCCGGGGCGAAGTTGGGCAGCTCCGTAGTCACGGCGAAGTCGGCAGTGACCGAGCCGATGGTCACGCGCACCGTGGAATTCCGCGAGAACTCCGAGCCGCTTGCAACCCGCAGCGCCAGGGACTGGCCCGGACTGATCGTACCCGCGGCCGCGGTGAACGTTCCGCCAGCGATCGAGTACTCGCCGCCCTGGATGCTGATCGCGAGTGGCACCTCGAAACCCGCGGGCGTGACGGCATCCGAGGACACCAAGGTGCTGCGCGCAACGTCGTTCCGGCGCACGAACGAAAACGAATCGGGCGTGCGATCCGCGTCGCGCGTGGTGACACTGAACGAGCCAACCACTCCACCCACCGTCAGCGAAGCGCTCGTTGCGGTCAGGAACTGGTTCGAGGAGGTCAATCGGACTTTTATCTTCTGGCCGCTGGTCACACTGCCGGCGGCGGCGGTGAACGCCCCGCCATTGACCGCGTACTCGCCGCCGGTAATGGACACGGGCGACGCCGAGTCGATTCCCGACACGGTGATCTCGTTGGACGACACGGACGAGGACAGATTCGCACTCGTCTGGCTGGTGAACGCGAAGGCATCCGGCGTGATATCTGGTGCTGGGGGCGGCGTGTTCGGCACGCTGGGCGTGCCGCCTGGATCACCACCTCCGCCACAAGCGGCGAGCATCGCCACCAGCATCCCGATAGCCACGAATCTGCAACGCCGTCCTGCCACGCACTCCACTCCCTGGTTTTTAGAATTATTTTTTTGGAGGAGGAATGATATCTGCTGTCCGCGACAAGCGTAAATGGAGTATCAGTGGGAATAGCGTGGCTTCACATAACACTCCGTGCCCGAGCGTCCCCGTTCAGCGGCGGCCACGTGCGTTCTGGCACGCGGCCGCTGGTGAATTGATCAAGCAACCGGTTATTAGGCGGCGCGGCCTTCACGTCGATATCTTCCGAACGCAATCACAATGCAGTTCATTCCAAGCGCACCAAAAGCTTTAGCGGCTGCGCGCGCAACGTCTTGCCTGTATTGGCGCTCATCAAGCTGTGATACCGCGTACTCATTACTCTGCGACGATCCCGAACTCTCGTACCCCGACAAATCGTCGCAGAAACTGCTGGAAGTGTACGGTGGAAGCTCGAATCTCATTGGCAGCACCGGCCCAAAACTGGAAGGGACAGAGAACCCGGCACGACACGGTGAGAGTCTTCATACTTCTCGCTACAGCATTTAAACCTTTCCTCTGCTGTTTCAATCAAAGCACCAGACCGCTTTCGTGTCAGTCATAAGGCGCGGACTCCAGTCATGGCACACAAGATATCGCCTGAGGCGCCCGGGATATCCCGCCGAGCCGCTCTCGCGGCAGGCGCGAGCACCCTCACTTTCTTGCTCCCTGCCGCGCACGCAGCCAGCGTCACCACTGAATCCCAACCGGAAGGACTCGGCAAACACGCGTGGCCGGTGCGAACCCTGGATGCAGGCGATCCGGACTTTACCGATCTGGACCCGATCGCCGATGCCATCGGCACGGCGCGCGTAGTGCAGCTGGGTGAGCCGAGTCATGGCGCCGGCACCGCCTTTTCCGCCAAGGCGCGCCTGGTCCAGTTTCTGCACCAGCGACTGGGATTCGACCTTCTGATCTGGGAATCGGGTCTTTACGATGTAGCACTCGCACAAGGCGGCATGCGCGGCACGGATGACGCACTCACGGCTGCTCGACGCGGCGTGTTCTCGCTGTGGACGGAGGCTGTAGAAGCCCGTCCCGTGTTTGACTTGGTGAAAGCAAGCCAGACAACGCAGCGACCGATCGAGATGGCAGGTTTCGACATGCAGGTCACGGCGAATGGTTCCACGGAGCGTTGTGGACTGGAGCTGAAGTCATTCGCCGCAGCCCTGCGTCACCCCGCCACGCAAAAACAGGCCAATGCTCATGCGGTTGCCGCAGTGGATGCCCGTCGACGATGTTTCACTACACGCTTTGCATCCGTAGCAGATTTTGAAGACCTCACAGCTGCGACCAGCGGTCTGCGCAAGCTTATTCGATCGCAAGCGGGTCACTTCGAAGCCGTCTGGGGCGCAGACTACACCGCGTTCCTGGATCGCACTGTCGGCAACATGCAGGCTGACGCCGCACAGCGCTTTGAAGCCGCGCGCTCTCCAAAAACAACACCTGAGCGCGAGAACCGTCGCGACGCCCTCAACGCCGAAAACATCCGCTGGCTGCTGGAGAAACGCCATCCGCGCCGCAAAGCGATCATCTGGGCGCACAATGTCCATGTGATGAAGGCCTGGTATTCGTCGGATTTCCGCGATGTCCACCTACATCCGCGTACTCGCGACATGAAGCCGACCGGCGTCTTTCTTTCCGAGTGGCTGGGACGAGAGACCTACACCATTGGCATGACGACCTATGAGGGAAGCGAAGGCATGGCCGTTGGTGGTCCTGTAACCCCCATCCCTCCATCACGGGAAGGCACGCTCGAGGCCCAGCTGCATTCACTGGCATTTCCCTATGCGTTCCTGAATCTGCGCACGCTGCGAAAGCCTGTGACCGCACGATTTCCGAAATTCGAAACCGTCCACGTCGATGATCCCAGCCGTGTCTTCGACGGACTTCTCTTCATCGACCGAATGTCACCGGCTACGCGGGGCTAGGATTTGTCGTCAGACCTTCGCGCGCCCGCGTGTGACGCCCGGTAAGAACTTTCCTCCGAACTCAGCAATTTCCTCCCTGGGAGAGTGCATTACTGCCGTTACGTGAGATTGCGGATAACGAATTCATCTATACTTCCTCGGCGGATAACAATTAATTCCTTCAGGGGCCAACTATGAGCAAGAAGAATCGTCGCGAGCCGACGTCACCGCTTTCTGTCCACGCCGCGGTGTGCAAGCTGCTTCCACTGACAGCGGGCCTCTGCGCGGGCAATCTGGTGCTGGCCGCCGACAGCAGCAGCAGCAGCAGCAGCACACTAGATGAAGTGGTGGTCACGGCGCAGTTCCGCGAACAGAGCCTGCAGACCACGCCGCTTTCCATCACGGCGGTGTCGGGCGATCTGCTGGAATTGCGCAGCCAGACCAACATCGCCGAAGTGGCCTCCCAGGCCCCCAATGTCACGCTGAAGCCACAGGGAGCCGCCTTCGGCCCCTCGCTGGGCGCTTCCATACGCGGTGTCGGCCAGTTCGACTTCAACCCCGCACTGGAACCTGGCGTGGGCATCTACGTGGACGATGTCTACTACGCCACGCTGACCGGCTCCGTCCTCGACCTGCTCGACCTCGACCGCATCGAGATCCTGCGCGGCCCGCAGGGCACCCTGGCGGGCCGCAATTCCATCGGCGGCGCTGTGAAGCTCTATTCGAAAAAGCCCACCGGATCCGACTCCGGCTCGCTGCAGGCCACGTATGGCTCGCGGCATCGCGTGGAGCTACGCGGCAGCGCCGATTTCAAGCTTGCCGATAACCTGTTCGCGCATGTTTCCGGCGTCAGCAAGCAGCAGGACGGCGCCATCAAGCGCATGGACTACGGCTGCATGAATCCAAGCAGCGGCGTTCCCATCCTCACCTCCACCGGTGCCGGCTGCAAACTCGGCACTCTGGGCGATGTGAACTACGACGCATTGAAGTTGGCGCTGCGCTGGCTGCCCTCGGACAGCGTGGAAATCGGCGCCTCGATCGATTTCACCAATGATGACCGCACGCCAGCCGGCGCGGTAATGGTGCAGGCGAGTTCGGCAGTGAACGGCAACATCCAGCCCGTGCAGGGCGTGGGTGGCACCGCACTGCCGCTGTCCGCTTTCCTGGTGCCGCACGGTTCGTACTACAACTACGCCACCTTCTACAATCCGAAGGGCACGTACACGCGGCCCGGCACCGGCGCGACCACGCCCATGCTCGAAACCCGGCCGGACATCCGCGCGAAATTCCGTGGCTGGGGCGGCTCGTTCAACATCGACTGGAAGCTGGCCGAACGGCTGTCCCTGAAGTCCATCACGGCCTACCGCACCTACGACAGCTACTTCGCCAATGACAACGACCTGTCGCCGCTCGCCAATTCGCTGGGCTTCGGCACGACGGACTTCAACTCCTTCAGCGAGGAGCTGCGGCTGAATGGCGCGGCCTTCGATGGCGATCGCCTTGAATACACGCTGGGTGCGTACTACTCGGATCAGAAGACGGTCTACGCCACCACGCAGGACCTGCGCTACGCGGCCACCGGCCTCACGCAGTTCATGGGAGACGATCCGGTGCGCGCGGATTCGAAGGCGGTGTTCGGGCACCTGGGGTACCACATCACCGACCCGCTGACGCTGAACCTGGGCCTGCGCTATACCGACGAGCACAAGGACTACACCTTCCGGCGCCGCACCTATGCCGGCGCGCTGCATCCCACGCTGGGCGTGCTGGATGGCGTGACCAGCAACTACGACGGCAGCGAGGTGGACTATCGAGCCAACCTGCAATATCAGTTCACCGACGCGGTGATGGGCTACCTGCAGTACGCAACAGGCTTCAAGGGCGGTGGCATCTCGCCGCGGCCTTTCTCGCCGGCGCAGGCCGTACCGTTCAATCCGGAAAAGCTCAAATCGTACGAGGCCGGATTCAAGTCCGACCTGTTCGACCGCACGCTGCGGTTGAATGGTTCCGTGTTCTTCAGCAAGTACACGGACATGCAGCTGACGCTGTCGAACTGTCCACAATTCCCGCCCGCCTCGCCTTGCGCGGTGGTGGCGAACGCGGGCGACGCCGAGATGCGGGGTGTCGAACTGGAATCGACGTTGCGCCCCACCAAGGCATGGTCGATGGATGCCTCGTTCAGTTACCTGAAGTTCAAGTACACGTACATCAACCCGGGCGCCGGCGGCCCGACGCGGCCGGCGGGTCCCCAGTTCGGCATGGATCCCGCCTATGTGCCGCACACCAAGTTCAGCCTGGGCACGCAGTACGAGTTCGGCCTCGCGGGCGGATCGTCACTGACTGCGCGCGCGGACATGAGCTGGCAGGGACGTCTCTTCACCAACGGCGTGAATGGGCCGACGAACCGCATCTCGCCGTATGGCGTGGGTAACGCGCGACTGATCTGGCGCAACGGCGAGGGAGATTGGGAAACCTCGCTCGAGGCTACCAACATCACGAACAAGTACTACTTCGTCACACGCTTCGATCAGTTCACCACCACCGGTGTAACAGATGGACAGCCCGGGCGGCCGCGCGAGTACGCGCTGACGGTGAAGAAGAGGTTCTGAGACCTGGACACAGGGATTCACGCCTGCGTCCAACCCGCTGACGTAAGGCGTGTCCCTGCAATCAGCGCGCGTCGGCGACGGCGCCTTTGGTACCGCTCAGCGCATGCAGCTGGACGAGAACTGCGGAGATGTCCGTTTGTTTGTAGCCTGAGACAGCCACCACCGCCTCGAAGGCCGGTGGTGGCGTGACGACGGCACCGTCCGCCTTCCAGAATTTGTCGAGTCCTTCCGCCGTTGTGAGCGTGCGAACGACCTGCGACAACCCGGCACCGCGTCCTCCGGAGGTGAACACCATGATGCTGTTGCCCGCCGGACCGGGGTAGCGCGCCACCAGCCCATAGTCCATGTGGTGGTCACCCAGAGTGCCTTCCGGCTGATAGGTCTTCCCCGCGACGGTGTCGGTGATGCCCGCGGTCGCGCTATCGAAGCGGTAGCGTGATTGCATGTGATAGTCACTGGTCAGCGGGCCAAGTCTTGTGACGGGACCCACGTAGACGATGTCGTAGCGCTGCAGGTCTTCCGCGCGCAATTCGTCGCGCAGCCGCACTTCCACCTGACGCCCACGGTTGCCGAGGATCTGCAGGATCTCGACCATGCTGACCGCGGTGCTCTTCTGGATCATCGTTGAGTAGCGCAGCCCACGTCCGGCGGCCAGCCCGGGCTGGCTGGCCAGGAACGCGCGCAGGTCCTCGCTGGTATTGATCTGCGAGTCGCGGACGGTCAGTGTGCGGCCGGTATTCGCATCCGTCTGCGTGTACATGAACAGGTCGCCCAGCACGAACATGACGGGCCGCTGGCTCTGCGTAATGGGTGCCCACAATGCACTCTGCCGCACACGCTGGTCGTCATGTTCACTCTGCGAACTCCAGATCCACAGGTTGGCTGCCAGAGACAACATAAGCAGTGACAACAGGGACAACGCAGCGAAGCGCCAACGGCGCGCCGGTACACCAGCGGGCATTGTGGCCAGCGGCGAGGCTTCGGTTGGCTCGATCACGAGTGAGGCTGGTGGCTCTTCGATGAGTGGCTGTGCCGCCGCGCGGCGCGTGGTCGTCACCCGATAGGCGCCTTTCGGGATGTTGAGCATCAATTCGTCATGGCGGCCGCCGCCGGTATAGTGCTCCAGAAGCTTCTGCCGCAGGCTGCGCATGGCAACGCGCACTACCGAATCCTCGGCACCATTGAATCTCGCATCGCGCCCGAACACGTCGATCGCGATCTCCAGCTCCTTGGGACCTTCTCCGTCGGCCAGGGATCGCTGCACCAGATAGGCAAGCAGGCGGCGTGTAGCTGCCGATTTGGACAGGGCCTCGCCGGCCAGCACCCGCTCCAGTTCGGCCTGAACAGCTTCTGCGTTGAGTTCGATCATGCGGTACGCGTGCATCCTCTGTCGTTCCGGCGGTCCATCGCGCACGCCTGCGATCAGTATAGTCTCGAGCGCCCGGCTGTCCACGGCCCACCCCGCCCCTGCCATTCGATGTTACTAACCTTGGCAGAGGCGTATCTCACGGTTTGTTACTAGTCGCTGGTGCCTTCCCGTTGCAGTGTGCTGGCTCCTAGCACAGGCCAACGCATTGGCCTGTGCTCAGGGCCGGAGGGGAAGCAGCATAGGGTCTGGCACCGACTTATTCGCTGCCAGTGCAGGCTTGCTTCCCATGCAATTAGAACAAGTTTGGGAGGTCGCCTGATGTCTGTCCGCCATCTGTCAAAACTCATCGCCGCGATTGTTCTGGGTTCATTCGCTGCGAGCGCTTTCGCGCAGTCGAAGCTGCAGCTGCAGGTGTACACGGGCCGGGGCGAGACCGGCTATGACGTGAACTCCACGATGATATCGGGCGAGAAGGACATGCTGCTGATCGACGCGCAGTTCTCTCTCCCCGAGGCCCACCGCCTGGCCGCGCTGATCCTGGAATCGAAAAAGAACCTGACCACCATCTACATCACGCACCCGCATCCGGATCATCTGTTCGGGCTCGCGGTGCTCAAGCAGGCATTCCCGAACGCCAAGATTGTTGCTCTGCCCCAGACCGTGGCCGGTACGCGTACCGGCTGGCCGAACCGCCAGAAGTTCTGGGTGGCCACCTACGGCAACCTCATCCCCGGTCCGGAGCCGGTGGTGCCTGAGGAACTGACCCAGCCCTTCCTCACCCTGGAAGGCGAGCAGTTTCCGGTGACCGGTCCGGTGGCGGGCAGCGATGGCGCCGGCAACAGCTTTGTCTACATCCCTTCGCTGAAGGCTGTGGTCACCGGTGACATTGTCTTCGACCACGCCTACTTCGGTGTGCAGCGCGACAAGGCTCGCGTGGACTGGAGCGCTACCACCGACCAGATACTCGCATTGAAGCCGGAGATCATCGTGCCAGGACATGAAGGTCCCGGCGCGACGCGCAACCAGGCCTCCATAGCCTTCATGAAAAAGTACGTCGCGGATTGGGACGCGAACGTGGCCAAGTCGAAGAACGCGGCCGAAATGCGCCAGAACGTTCTGAAGCAGTACCCGGGTCTGGGCATGCCGTTCACGCTGGACTCACGGGTCGCCACCTACTTCCCGGCGGCAGGCGCGGCCGCACCGGCTGCAGCTCCTGCTCAAGCGCCCACTCCGGCCCGATAACAGATCACACCTCGAGGATCACGATGAACGTCACCCGACGCCACTTGGTGGGCACGCTGGCCATGCTGGGCGCACTGCCGCAGCTCTCCTTCGCACAGCAGCGCCTGCTGCCACTGGACACACCGGGCCTCGATCACCTGGACGTGATCGTGGCCGATGTGGAGAAAACCACGCGCTTCTACATGGGATTGCTGCGCACCACGCTGCACGCCCAGCCTTTTCAGGGCGGGCAACGCTACTTCGTGCTGCTGGCCCCACTGCCGGAGAATCGTACCGTCGGGTATCTGGCCATCGGCGCGTCGCGGGGCCGAGGCAATTACATCGGCCATTTCTGCACCTCGGTCGTCAACTGGCGCGAGAAGTCAGAAGCCACTTTCGCGCAAATGAAAGTGGAGCTGAAGGCAGCGGGCCTTGGCGATTTCCCCGGCAGCACGGGCTTCGGCGGCATATTCAACGACCCGGACGGCATCGAGATCCAGTTTCTGCCGTCACCCGACACGCTGGTCACGGCCGCCGTGCCCTCGGATCTCGTGCCTGGCATGCAGGGACTGGTCACGCCGGAGCGCGTAGATAACGCACTGCTGCGCGTCAGCGACCTGAAGAAGGCGTTGCGCTACTACCGCATTCTCTACGGCAAGGAACGCCGCAGCGATTCACACAGCGCCGAGTTTGCCTTCCGCAATGGCTCCCGCCTGCTGCTGGAGCAGACCGCCTACGTCTACGGGCAGGCCAAGGTGCAGATCGCACGCTTCGGCTTGCGGGTAAAACCCTTCGACCGTGCTGCCGCAGCCGAAGCCATCGTCCGGCTCGGCGGCAAGGTGCTGAGCGACGACGGCAAGGCGCTGCGCCTGAAAGACGTGGACGGCAACGAGCTGGAACTGGTCACCGGCTGATCGGGTGCTCGGCCAACAGGATCGGATAAGCGAAGTTTCTTTTTTCAACTAGCGACAAGCGGAAGCATTTTCCGCGAATCAGGGGGTCATCATGAATTCACGAAACGCCCGTGCAGCCCGGCGTGCGCGCCTCTTCCGCAGTCTTGCGAATGGCAGCGTCATGACGGTGGGCCTGGGTCTGGCTGCCATTGCCGGCGCGCAGCAGGCAAGCAGCGACAGCGACAAGCCAAAGGGCAACGAAGAGGCGCAGGAGCTCAGCGAGGTAACCGTCACGGGCTCGCGTATCCAGATCTCGGGCTTCAGCTCGCCCAATCCCATCACCGTGCTCGATCGCGAAACCATCGACGCGCTGGGCATCGTCAATATCGGCGAGGCCGTGGGCCAGCTTCCGGCGAACAATCCGCAGGTTTCCGCCGTCAACACCAGTGTCGGATCGGTGAACGATTACGTCACCGGGTCGAACATCGGCGCGCAGCTGGCGAACCTGCGCGGCCTGAACCCCTTCTTCGGTAGCCGCACGTTGACGCTGGTGGATGGCCACCGCTTCGTGCCCAGCACCAACGGCGGCTCGGTCGACCTCGGCCTGATTCCCTCGAACCTCGTGTCGCGTACTGAAATCGTCACCGGCGGCGCGTCGGCGGCGTATGGATCCGACGCCGTTGCGGGCGTGGTGAACGTGGTACTCGACCACCAGCTGGAAGGCGTGAAGGCGCAGGTGGATTTCTCCGGCACGCCTTACGGCGACGGCAAGGACAGTCACTTTGCCGTTGCCGGGGGCACATCGCTGTTCGGCGGCCGTGGCCACATCATCGCCGGCGGCGAATACGATGACAGCAAGGGCATCGGCGCCTGCACCTCGGTGCGCAGCAAGTGGTGCAAGCCCTACGCGATCTTCAACACGCCTGCCGCGTACGAAGCCACGTACCCCGACTACTTTCTCACCGACAATGCGCGCGCCACCGTGACGCCTGCGGGCTCCATCATCGCGATGACCAGCTTCCAGACCGTGACCACGGGAGCGGCGGCGGCGTTCACGGCCGATTCGGATTACTCGCGCCTGCCGAACTCGCTGCGCAACAAGCAGTTCAACGACGCCGGAACCGGCCTCGTGAACTGGCAGACCGGCGATTTCATCTCGCCCGCCAATCGCGTGATGGTGGGTGGCGAAGGTCTGCCACAGGATTTCGGCACGCAGCTGCGTGTGCCGGTGGAACGCAAGACCTTCTACTCGCGCATGCAGTACGACATCACCGATCGGATCGAAGGGTTCATCGAAGGTTCATATGGCCAGCGCACCACCGACCGCGAGCAGGTGGGCCTGCAGTATTCCATCCTGGGCACCACCACGTCAGGTGCGCTCATCAAGGGCAGCACCTGCACCACTGCAACGGTAACGGTGACCTGCGCGCCCAACGCCTTCGTGCCGGGATCGGTACTGGCGCTGATGGACACCAACAGCAACGGTGTCTACAACCAGGGCGTCGACAAGGATGGCTTCTACATCGGCAAGGCGAACACCACGTTCCCGGCGCCGATCCAGCACTCGGACAACAAGACCTATCGCGGCGTCATCGGCGCGAAGGGCTCCTTCCTCGAGACCTTCAAGTGGGACGCCTACTACACCTACGGCAAGAACAAGCAGGCACAGGCACTCGAGAACGCACGCAAGGACAGCCGCGGCGCCACCAACTCCGCCGTGCTCGGTCTGCCGCGCCTGACCGGCGCGTGCCAGACGGCGGCCACGCGCACCACCGGCATGACCGACGCCGAGGCCGCCACCTGTGGCGTGAACCGCTGGACGGTGTCCCCGTTCGATTTCGCCATCGACTCCATCGTCGACAACGAAACTGTGATCACGCCGGCCACGGGCCAGGTGGTCTGCCGCGCGACGCTGAACGCCAGCGCGGCGGTACGCAACCTGGCTTCGGGCTGCGTACCACTCAACCTGCTCGGCACCTCGAATGCCTCGGCGCAGGCGCTGGCCTATGCCTTCGGCACCGAGTACGAGAACTTCGACTACAAGCAGAATGCCGTGGGCTGGAACCTGCAGGGTGCGCCCATCCAGGGTTGGGCCAGCCCCATCGCCATCGCGGTGGGTATGGAATACCGCAAGGACGAGAGCGCCACCACGCATCCGGATCCGCAGAATTTCTGGGCGCCGGACTTCGGTGGTGACTTCCTCGGTTCCACCAAGGTGATCGAGGGCTACGTCGAAACCCAGTTCGCACTGCTGCGCGATCTGCCACTGGCCAAGTCGGTGGACTTCGATGCCGCCTACCGCCGCACGCGCAACGAGAGTGCCGCGGTGGCTGCGTCGAAGACCTTCGACATCAACACCTGGAAGTTGAACCTGCAGTGGTCGCCTGTGGACTGGATGCGCTTCCGGGCCACGCGTTCTGCCGACGTGCGCGCGCCCAGCTTCCGCGAGCTGTTCTTCCCGGGCCGCGACACGCCGTCGTTCCCGGTGGCCAACCCCTGGACCGGCGTGAACAACAATGTCGACATCCTGCGCAACGGCGGCGGCAACTACGATCTGAAGCCCGAGCAGGCCGACACCTGGACACTGGGTGTGGTGTTCCAGCCTTCCGGATTCCTGGAAGGTCTGCGCCTGTCGATCGACGCCTACGACATCAAGCTCTCCGATGGCATCGCGCCGGTGTCCACTGGCGGCATCACAGCAGCCTGCTACGCCAGCCAGGGCACTGATCCGCTGTGCAGCAAGATCGTGGGCGTGGGTGATCCGGTCACCGGCTTCCAGACCATCACCAGCATCACCAGCGGCAGCCTCAATGCCGAGGCGTTCAGGACTCGCGGCGTCGATTTCGAAGTGTTCTATCGCTTCAATCTCGACAGCCTCGTGCCCTCCTGGCGCGGCAATCTGAGTCTGCGCGTGTTGTCGAGCTACCTGAAGGATCTGACGCTGGAGTCGTCCAAGCGCAATGCGCCGACGGCCGCGGCGGGCCTTCAGGGCGGCGTGGGCACCAACTATGCCGGCCAGGTGGGTTCGGGTGGCGTCGACGACTCGGCCAGCTTCTCGGAAGCGCCGAACTGGCAGTCGAATGCCACGCTCACGTATTCGCTGGGCAGCTTCAAGACCACGCTGCAGGCGCGGTACGTGGGTTCAGCCAAGCTCTACGTGGATCTGATCGGTCCGGATGATCCGCGCTACACGCCGGCGCTGGTGGCCGATACGTCCACGGCGGGCAACAAGTCGATCAACCGCAATACCATCGGCAGCTACACGAACTTCAACCTGTCGAGCTCCTACGAGTTCGATTGGGGTTCGCGCGCCAAGGTCGAGGTATTCGGCGTGATCCGCAACTTGTTCGACCGCGAGCCGGGCATCGCACCGCCCATTCCCCCGGGCGGTGGTTACACGCCAACCAATGCCGTGTTCTACGACATGATCGGGCGCATGTACCAGGCCGGAGCGCGCGTGAAGTTCTGATCCCCCGTATCGTGGAGATGGGTGAGGCGTGTCGAAGTCCGGAGGCAAAGGCAGGCTATCGAGCGAGCTGGTAGCCGCCGGCTTCGCCGCCGTGATGACGGTCTACGCGGCGGGCTACTGGCGCACGCGCGAGGAGGCGCAGCGCATCGATGCGCGTGCGCAGGAACGCCGGCCGGTTCAGCCTGTGGCCTCGCCTGCGACCTCGCCTGCGACGTCCCCTGCGGCTGCAGTCGTGCAGCCGCAGGCCGCTCTGCGGGAAGAGCCGCTCAAATCGACTCCGGCGCAGCCGGCCATCAAGCAATCGACTGCAGTGGCGGCATCGCCTTCCCTGCCTGCAACACCAGCGGCGCCCGAGACCATCACTCCCCAGGTCGCTGCCGCCCCGCCTGCATCCAAGCCGCTGCCCGACTCACCGACGGTTCACGGCGGCGACTGGCGCGATGGCACCTACACCGGCTGGGGCACCTCTCGTCATGGCGACATCAAGGCGCAGGTAGTGATCCGCGACGGACGCATCGTGGATGCCAGCATTGCCTCTTGCGAGACGCGCTACCCATGCGATGTGATCGGCGACATCATTCCGCAGCCTGTGGCGCGACAGCGTCCGGATGTGGATCGCGTGTCCCGGGCCACCGAGAGCGCCGATGCCTACTACTTCGCGCTGGTGGAAGCGTTGAAGGAAGCGCAGATTCCGGACGAGGGCCAGTCGCCCACGACGCCCTGAGCCTGTAACGGCGAAACTATTTCCGCGCGACAGTCTTGCCCTGCGCCATCAGTTTCTCGATCAGCGCCATGGTGGGTGGGTTCGGTTCCGGAGGCGTCGACGGAATGGTGACGCCGCTGGCCCAGGTCAGCGGAGTGCGCCCTACCTTATCCTTGGCATCGAGCCTCGCGCCATGCTCGACCAGGTAGGAGATGACAGCGCCCGACCAACGGAAGGCGGCCCCATGCAGAGGTGCCAGTCCCATGTCGTTCGCCTGGTTCACGTCGCCGCCGAGATCGACCAGCATCTTCACGGCTTCCAGCTGCGCGGCAACCCCGCCAGGAACAAATGTCTGCCCGCGAACCCAGCCCACACCGGACGCCGCTGCCAGCGGCGTCGTGCCGTTGAACGTGGCGATCTTGGGATCGGCGCCATGGGCGAGCAACAATCGCATCACGGGCAAGTCGTTGGTCAGCGATGCACGGTAGAACGGAGTCTCGCCCACCGACGGCACATAAGAGAGATTGAATGCCTGCCCGGCGAGGCGCGGCGTGAAGTGCTGGATGCGCGCATTCACATTGGCGCCTTTGTCCACCAGCACCGTGATCGTACGTAGTGCCGCCTCGCGGTCCACGCCATTGGATGTGGCCGTCACCGAACTGACGTCGCGATCGCGACTTTCCACTGCCACCCACAGCGGCTGACGGCCATACCAGTCCGCCGCGTTGATGTTGGCGCCCGCATCGATCAGCAGCGCCGCGATGTCATGATGGTCGTTGCCGATGGCCATCAACAGCGCGGTGATGCCGTTGTAGTCGGTCAGCTCCAGTTTTGCGCCCGCCTTCACGAGAAGGCTTGCTGCCTGCGCCTGGCCATCACGAGCGGCATAGAGCAGAGCGGACATCTGACCAGTCCCGGCAAGACGCTGGCCTTCTGGCGGCACACCGCTGCGAATCATGCCCTCGCCAGTCGAACCACCACCGGCCCCTGGTTGTCGCCAAATGGGCTCGGGGCCCGGCGGCGTCTGATGATTCAGCTCTGCGCCGGCTTTCACCAGCGCCTCCACCACCGAGGGCCGGCCCGAACGCACGGCGATCATCAGCGCGTCCTGTCCGAACTTCGGCTCGACGTAGTTCAATTCGGCGCCGGCCGCGATCAACGCGCCGGCCATCTCGCCGTCCCCGTGACGCGCGGCGAGCATGAGCAGCGTCTCGCCGGCTTCGTCCTTGAGCTTGGCATCCGCACCCTTGGCGAGCAGCGCCTTCGCGATGGAGGTTTCCCCGTCGAGCACCGCCAGGTGCAACGGCGTTACACCCGCAAGGTTGCGCTTCGTGATGTCGGCCCCAGCGGACAGCAGACTCTGCACCACGTCCACCTGACCCGCGGCCACGGCAAAGTGCAGCGCGGTTGATCCTTCGTCAGCCACGGCGTTCAGATCGCCTCGCTGGCTCTGCGCCATGGCCTGCACCGCCGGCCAGTCCTGCTTGCGCGCGGCCTCTACGATGCTGGCATGTGTCGCGGCCACAGCCTTCGCGCTGCGCGCGGGATCGGCAGCGCCTGCAGCGCCCGCCATGAGCGTGGCGATGGCAACCGCCACGGAGACAACGACCTTGCCGGTCACAGCGGCAGAATTCCGTTGCTGTTGCCGAAGCTCGCGGTTTCCACACCCAGCTTGTTCAGCACGGCCGCGTGCAGATTGGCCAGCGGCGTGCCATCTGGCACGCGGATGTGACGGTTGCCCTGCAGCTTGCCCGAGCCACCGCCAAACAACGCCACAGGCAGCGGCGCGTGGTCGTGATTGTTGCCGTCGGAAATGCCGCTGCCGTACACGATGATCGAGTGATCGAGCAGGTTGCCGTCGCCATCGGGCGTGGCCTTCAATTTATCCAGCAGGTACTTCACCTGCGAGACGTGATAGGCGTTCAGCACCGCAAAGCGATCCTTGTTCGCCTGGATGTTCGAATGATGCGAAAGATTGTGGAAGGCATCGCGCACGCCGCTGTTGGGGTAGGTCGCACCGCTGACCTCGCGCGCCAGCATCAGCGTCGACACTCGCGTGATGTCGGCCTGCCAGGCCAGGGTCTGCAGATCGAACAACAGGTGCAGATGCGCTTCGAATGTAGGCGGGATGCCGTTGGGTCGGCCGGGCAGCTTCACGCCATCCGGCATCTGGCCGGCGAGCTGGATGCGCCGTTCGACTTCGCGCACATCGGTCAGGTACTGGTCCATGCGCGCCGCGTCGCTGCCACCCAGCGTCCGCCGCATGCTGCCGATGTCGGACATGACCGAATCCAGCAGCGAGCGCGCCTGATCACGGCGCGCATTGCGCTCGGCTTCCGTGCCGCCCTGACCGAACAGCTTCTCGAACACCACCTGCGGATTGCGCTGCATGGGCAACGGCGTGGTGGCCGATGACCAGGACATCGTCCGTCCATCCTCGATGGTCAGCTCCAGCGAGGGCAGCGGCGACTTCTGACCGATGGCCTTGGCGACCACCTGATCCACCGAGATGCCCATCTTGTTCGGGTCGGCGCCCATCTCGACGCAGTTCAACCAAGTGGCCGAGGAGCGCGTGTGGTTGGCCGCAGCCGAGCCATCCGTACCGTAGCCCGTCTGCAGCCGCAGCCCGCTGATGACGTTCAGCCGCTCGCGGTGACTCTCCAGCGGCTTGAGGATTTCGGAGATCTCGAAATTCTTTCCCTCGGTCGCCGGCGTCCACTTGGCCATGGTCTTGCCGTGCGGAATGTACAGCGCCGCGTAGCGCGTGCGTTGCGCCATCGCCGGCGACTGCGCCATGGCCGTCGATGCGGGAATCATCGCATCGAGCAAAGGCAGCGCAATCGCCGCACCACCTGCGCCACGCAGGAAATGACGACGGGAGAGGTGCTTTTTCGTGATGAAGTGCATAGCTAATCCTCGCGTTCAGTCTTGCCGCCGGTTGTCCGCCATCTGCGGATTGCCGGTGCTGGCCGAAACGCCTGTTGCCACCCGCTGCTGGAAGGGAACGCTTTCGATGATGTTCATGATCAAGGTATCGAGCCGATACTGATCCGCGCTGCTGCGACGGACGATCTCGCGCACGGTGGGCTGGTCGGCATGCGTCACGGCCCGGCCCAGCGCATAGGTCATCAGTTTCTCGGTGAACGAGAGCAGGAACAGGTAATCGTCGCGCAGCAGCGCCGCACGCAGATCCGCCGGCCCGGTCAGTTCCGTGCCATCCATCATCGTGCCGCGCGCATCGATGGGCATGCCGCCATCCTCGGTCCTGAAGCGGCCGGTCTTGTCGAAGGGCTCCATCGCAAAACCGATCGGATCGATGACGGCGTGGCAGCTGCGGCAGGCGGTTTGTTCCCGATGGGCTTCGAGGCGCTTGCGCAGCGTCGTCGGACCCTCGAGGTGCACTGAGACATCAAGGTTGGTCTCGACACCCGGCGGCGGCGTCGGAACGTGCAGGCCCAGCAGGTTCTCCAGCACCCACTTGCCGCGCGTCACCGGCGAAGTGCGATCGGCCACCGAGGTCACGGTGAGCACACTGGCCTGACCAAGCAGACCGCTGCGCGGGCTGTTGGCGGGCAGAGCGACCCGACGCATCTCGTGGCCGCGCACGCCTTCGATGCCGTAGTGCCGGGCCAGGCGCTCGTTGAGGAAGGTGTAGTCGGCATTCAGCAGTGTGGTGATGGGACGATTCTCGCGCAGCACGCTTTCGAACAGCAGCTCGGTCTCGTCATGCATCGCGCGGCGAAGGTCACTGTCGAACTCCGGATCATCCGGTGTCGCCATGGCCAGATTGCGCAGCAACAGCCACTGCGCAGCGAAATTCTCCGCCAGCGCGCTGGCCCTGGGGTCGGCCAGCATCCGCTTCACCTGCTTCTGCAGCTCGGCTGGGCGACTCAGGCGGCCGGCGGCGGCGGCGCTGAGAAGTTCATCATCCGGCACGCTGCTCCAGAGGAAGAACGACAGGCGCGAGGCCAGTTCGATGTCGTTGACGCGATAGGCGCGGCCCGCCACGGATTTCGCCGGGTCCGACTCCAGCCTGAACAGGAATCTCGGATCGACCAGTACGCGAGCCAGTCCGTACTGCACGCCGACATCGAAATCACCCTGCCGTCGTCCTTGCTGATA
>Ga0134124_10001421_pt1 | contig 19283 bp, 10 predicted proteins | sample KB304_FD_96880 | JGI IMG/M metagenome (GOLD analysis project Ga0134124, IMG submission 96880) | Terrestrial soil microbial communities without Nitrogen fertilizer from Kellogg Biological Station, Michigan, USA - KB3-0-4 | ecosystem: Environmental > Terrestrial > Soil > Unclassified ...
CGGCACATCGATCTTTCGCGGCGTGCCCCCATCGGTCACCGTCATCTCTTCGACGGCCACGAATGACGTGAACTGCGTCAGCAATCGAAAGTTCAACCCGAGTTGCGTGATCGCTTCGCGGATGTCTTCTCTAGCGTTGCCGTTTTGAATTCCATTGTAGTCCTGGCTCATCAAGTCATCGATCCTCGTGCGAGCCCACAACGTCGCTACTACGTCATGGCGCGATTCCTTGAGCGGCAACTCAATTGGAATCTCGCGCACAAAGTCGCGGCCCGACATCTTACCCTTCAGCTTGATCACGCCGCGCCCCCCGGCGGTGTAGCGTCCGCTGAGGATTACCGGCTTTGCGCTGAACAAGTCCGGTATGCGCTTCGGATAAACATCCGCTACGTTCAAACCGGACCAGTCTATCGAGATATCGGTGAGCAGTGGATTGCGGATCCGCTCGTGGAATCGCTTTGCGGCCGCCGAACCGTCGTCGCTCAGGGTCACGTACTCGACTTCGCCGCGTCCGTGCTCGGCCATCTTGTCGAGCAGGAATCGATTGACTGAGCTTCCGATTCCGAATGCGAACACCCGAGCGTTGGGATGCCTCTGAATTTCAGAGATGATCTCCATGTCGTTGCCGACGTAGCCGTCGGTCATAAAGCATGCAATACGAATGTGGTCCTGAGCGTCCGAGGGATCGAGCGCGGCGCGAATTGCTTTCATCATTTCGGTCCCTCCGCCGCCTGAGCGCGAAGCCAGGAACGCCTGCGCTTTTGCGAGGTTCTCGCGCGTCGCCGGGACTGGCTGCGGGAAAAGAATGTGCTCGTCGCCCGAAAACGTAATCAAGTTAAAAGTATCCTGCGGGTACAGGCCATCAAGCGCGAGCTTCATTGTTTCCTTCGCCTTTTCAATCGGGAAACCTGACATCGAGCCCGAAGTGTCGAGGACAAAGACCAGCTCTTTGGGCGTCACATCCTGGACGGTTACTCGCTCAGGCGGCTGGAGGATCATCGTAAAGAATCCGTCTTCCGAATCGGACCGATGAGTAAGCACGGCGTCTTCGATCTGCCGGCCAGCCGCGTCGTACCTGAGAATGAAATCCTTGTTGGGTATCTCGGTTTTGCTCTTGAGCCGCGCGACCGCGCTGTGATTCGTTGGTTGCTCGAGGTCGATTTCGTGGAGAGTCGATTTCAATCCATCGATCGGGACCCCGGCGTCGAGTGCGACTTCGATCGAGATGTCGTGCCCGGCGCGCTTGCCTTGTTGCGCGACAACCGGAGTGATCCGGGACGCGTCCGGCACACGATCGGTGTCCGCAGCAAAGCCGCCGCCTTGCTTGCCGGTTGCGGCCCCGGGTATGTACCGCGGCCCGACAACCATCGGGAACACAAACTCGTAAGAGCCGTCCTCGTATTTGAGAGTTTCAACGTAGCTGATGGTCACAACAACTTTTTCGCCTGGGAGGATATTGGCTACCGACTGAGTGAAGATGTTAGGCCGCTCCTGATCCAGAAGACTTGCGACGTGCCCCGCTTCGCGAGCGGCTTCATAAACCGCGCGAGCTTCTTCGCGACGCTTGATCAGGCCTCGTACAGTGCGATCGCCAACGACCAGCGTCAGGTCGTCCACCGCGGCGGATTGCGGCAAAGGAAAAGTGTAAACGGCTTCGATCTTTTCCTTGAACGGATTCGCGAATTCCTGGGTAACGACCGCGCGCGAAATGAAACCACTTATCTCAACCTTGACGTCGGTGTGTTTGAGAGGGCATTCGCCAATAGTGCCCTTTTCAGAATCGACGATTTGAAGCGCGCCCTGCGTGACGCGACCACCGGCCGAGGCTACGAAGCTCGAGCCCGTCGCCTTGGATACCAGGGCCAGCGTGACGTAGCCAATCGCTGACAGCATAGTCAGGAAGATAAAGCACAATACGAATTTGCGTTGCATGGCGCCTCCAATTTGGCCGCAGATTCTGTTCGTTAAGTGCGCGGTGAAGATGCACAGCAGCTTGCAGAGGCTATCGAGACTCCTCTGGCCTCAACAGAACATTGACCCAATTCGAATGCTGCGACGGTGATAAGTTCTTAGACTACGCTCGGCACGGGATGCGAGGTGTTTAAGTTACCGAAGTTTTCGTTGCTTGCTTGACCAAAGACGGGCGGAGCTTTCGAGAATCTTGCTCGATGGGAGAACGGTTGCGAGAAATGAGTTTGCAGGGAAACTGGAACACGCTCGGAAGGATCTGAACGGTGGATGGGACCGCAAGTATTTCGATCGCGCGAAACAAAAGCGGTGGCGAGATTGATTCTCGCCACCGCGATCGAGGTTGTTGTTGAGCGCGATTAGAATTGGAACCGCGCGCCGAATTGCATTTGGAACACCGGGCCCGGGTTGTTAGTGAGGAGCAACTTGCCAACTCGCGCTGAACTTCCGTTATGGTCGATAAACGAGAGGAAGTTGGGATTTGTCGGCCCGATGAACCCGCAGTTTGGAGCAGTGCCCGAACAGTAGGTAGTCGATGTTCCAGCAAACTGCAGGTTCTGCAGGTTCAAGAGATTGAACATGTCGAGAGTGAAGGTCAACTGTTTGTTTTCCGAGAAGTTGAAGTGTTTAGCACCGTGCACGTCCACAAAGTAAACTGCCGGCTGGCGGAACGCATTACGCGGAAACGGAACGCCCGGTCCGAAGTACGGACGGTCCGGACCACCTCGATCCTCGTTCGGATCCGTGAGACCGGAACTCGCGTCGACCGGTGTGCCGGAGAACATTCTGATCGCCGCGGCAGCGTCAAAACCGTGCGGCAGGAAGAAGACCGGATTGGCTACAAACTGATGCCGCCGATCTAAGTTTGAATCGGCGTATTCGAATGACGTGTCGCGTGAATTCTCAAAACGGAAGCCTGATGCATCGCGTTCGTTGTCGTCGTCAGAGACATTCTTCGACAGCGTGTAGAACGCGTTGAACTGGCCCCATTTCTTCTGGAACTTGGCCCTCACCGTGAGCGCGCGATACAACGATTTCGCTGTAGACTCGCGGACTGTGATCGCTCCAAGGGATGGGATTGGGCGAATGCACGCGCCGGGAGTTGCCGCACACTGAGGCACGGCAGCCGGAGCTCGCAAACCGTAGAATGGCCGTTGAGCCGGGTCCTGCGTTGTTGAACGCAGTATGGGCAAAGGAAGGTTCAGGTCACGGTCACGCTCCAGGTTGGTGGTGTGCACGTAAGTGAAGTCGGCCCCGACCGTGAAACTCTGGCTCAACTGGCGTTCGATGCCAATCCCAGCCTGAGTCGCTCTCGGGTTCTTGTAGTCTTTCGCGTTGAAGATTGGCGCCGCGCCTACGAACGGATCGACCGTCAAACCAAGGGCGGCTGCGACTGCGGAAATCTTATCCGCTGTGATGTCCGGCAGTTTATTCAACGGGAACGTGTTCAGATCTATTCCGATCAACTTCAGTTGCTTGTAGATCGTGTTTTGCGAAGCATTAGGGTTGCCCGCCGGAATCTGTAGCGGAAGCACGACCGACAGGTCGCCAGCCGGAAGACGCCAGTTGTTGCCCGCTCCGGCAAACAACAGCGACGGCGTGCGAGCGTAGTAGAGGCCGCTGTAACCTCGGATAACGGTCTTGCCGTCGCTCCACGGATCCCACGCGAAGCCCAGACGCGGTCCGAACTGGTTGGTGTTGTCGTTGATAAAGGTCGGATCGGCAGTGTGACCCGACGGGAAGACGAAACCCTTAACTTTGTTTAACAGCGTAGGGTTGTTCGCTTCAGGAGTCGGATTGTATTGGCCCTCCCACCGAAGCCCGTAGTTCAATGTGAAGTTCGGGCGAATGCGCCACGAGTCCTGGACAAAGAACGCCAGCTCGTCTGTGGAATACGAAGCCATCAGGTTGCCGATCTGGCGCGAGAAGCTGACAGCGGTGTTATCGAAGCGATTCACGGTGCCGGTCGTGATACTGGGCGTGTATGACAAAATGTCGAGAATCGTGTCAACGTTCGCCTTGGAGCTTGCAGACGTGGAAACACCGAAGGTGCCTTCCTGATTGAAGCCGAAGAGCTGGCTGACGAAGACGTGGTTGTACTCGCCGCCGAACTTGATGGTGTGACCGCCCTTCGACCAGGTCAAGCTGTCAGCGGCTTGAGTGCGGCGGTCAAACTCAATGTTTTGACCGAGGAACGAAACCGTGCCGTCGTTGCCGATGCCGGTGCTCAGCAACGGTTGAATCGCGTTGGCCGGCCGCGGACGCTCCTCGCGAACCCACTGGCCGCGAAACTCATTCACCATATTCGTGCTGAAGAAGCTGGTGACTTGCCCTACAACTGAATGGCTGCTGTCCAATTCGGTTCCGTTGTTGGAGAGAGCGCTAATGGTCGTCGGGAACAGCGCGTTGCCGACGGAGTTGGCATTCAGCGCTTCGTTCTTGCTGTAGCCGTAACGAACATTGAAGCGATGATTGGTGCTGATTTCATAATCAAAGCGGCCGGTCAGCGCTTTAGCATCGTTGGTTTGCGTGAAAGGCGTTTGCAACGACTGAAAATGACTAAACGCTTCTTGCGTGTTTGCGGAGGGCGTTGTGAGCCCGAGAGAATCAAAGAAGACCTGGCGTTGATTTCGGAAGCGCTGTTGTTCGTAGGCAACAAAGAAGAACGCTTTGTCTTTCTTCACGGGACCGCCGAATGAACCGCCGTATTGTTGTTGAGTCGGCGCCGGCGTAACCTTGACCGGCGGCCCGGTAGGCAGTTTGGAATTAATGTCCTGCTCGACCTGCTTAAAGAAGTTGTTTGATTTCGCCCATTGTTTGGGACGGATCACATAGAAACCCGAGCCGTGCCAGGCATTGCTTCCAGACTTGGTCACGGCATTGACGACGCCTCCGGTTGAACGGCCAAACTCGGCGCTGTAGCCTGCGGCGACGACCTGAAATTCCTTTATCGATTCCTGCGGGATAGTGAAAGCGTTGTTGGAACGCTCGCCACCGCGGATGCCGCCAAAGAAGGGCTGGTTGTAATCAACGCCGTCGACGTTGACGTTCGAATTGATGCCGCGTTGGCCCGCAAGCGAAATCTGGCCGCGAGACGGATCGACCTGTGCGGTGGGCGTCAGTGTAACGAAGTCCTGAAACCGGCGGCCGTTGATGGGAAGGTTCTCGATCGCTTTCTGATTCAAAACCGTGTCAGCTTCAGACCGGGTCGTCTGCACCTGGATCGCGCCGGCCGTTACGTTGACGACTTCCTGCACGCCGCTGACGCCGAGTGCAATCTTGACGTCCATCGTACGGCCGACAAGAACCTCGACGTTATTGACAGTCGTCGACGCGAAGCCGTTCGCTTCCGCCGTTATCTTGTAGACGCCCGGCGGCAAGAGCACCAGCTTGTACAGGCCGTCATCACCGCTCTTCACGGTTTGATCCAGGCCCGTTTGGGTATTAGTAGCCTTGACGGTAGCCCCGGTAATCGCGGCGCCTTGATTGTCGGTGACGGCGCCTGCAATCTGGCCTGTGCTTGCTTGCGATTGCGCCATCGTGGGAACCGCGCTGGAGCAAAGACACAGTGCCAGCAGCACTACGCAAAGTGAGTGGAATGGTTTTGGTTTTGACATTTCCTGCCTCTCCTGATGAAAGATTTGGCCCCTGATTTACGAGTGATCTGTCCTTTCGGAGAGACACTCAATATGTCTGTGCTAAATGCGCGGCTTTATGACGCCGGCCAAAAGAGGTTCGCTGCAAGTTAAACTGAAAGCAACGGTCTCCTCCCTGTTCTCATACACCGATTAGGGCAGCGAGCTTCACGACTGTAAGGCGCAGGCTTTCAGATTCGCCCGCCTTCCGTGAACTGATCGCGTTACCAAAAAATAGATCAACCTGAAACGAGCGCCCGCGTAAGATCTCAATCGACTCCCGGACCGGCAACGCATTACGGACCACGCACCTGCAGGTCTCTCTGGCCGCTTTTTTCTTGAAAGAATTAAACAACTGCCTCGCGGGTAAGGGACAGGCTACTTCAAGCGCGGAGTTCAAGTCAAGGAAAATAGATGTTAATCTGGCGGCCCTGTCACACCCCGAAAGCCAGCCATCCAAGCGCCTTTCGGACACTCGAGAGCTTGCTCATCCCGCAACGCTGCGCGACTTGACTTTGTGATCATTCCCACGGCGGAGCCGCGGTTTGCGGATGGGTAATCCAACGGACAGCGAAGGCAGTTCTCGACGCGGCGGCTTACCGCGCGCGTTGCGCCTGAACTTCGATCACAGCCTTGTAAGTCCCGGTGTTGTCGGCGAGATTGCCTTCGTTAACCGACAGAAACAACAAGCCGTCGCGAGCGGCATTGAACTCGGAACCCCGGCCAATGAAAATGAAATCATCGTTGTCCGCGCCGATCACTCCGATGAGCGCTCCGGTCGGCTGGTCAGCTACCAGCTTCTTGGGATCAGGCAGATCGGTTATTCCTTCCGGCCCCGTGGATCGACCGCTCGCGGGATCCAAGACCACGCTGCCGCTTGCGCTGATGCGAATATGATCGCCGCGCTTTACGATCAGCCCGGTGCTTGTCCAGTCTCGCTTGCCAACAACGTCGACTGTCACAGTCTTTACCGGCCCGCCAGGCTTGCGAGTCAGGCGCTCACCCTCCGCGCTGTCGGATGGCAGCGAGGTTGAGGCGGACGCAGGAGTGCTGACCGGCTTTTCGATCTTTTCGGGCGGGCTGATGGGCTCGGGATCCTTCGCCGGCGGAGACGCGGGCTGAGAATCGGGAGGACCTACTTCCCGAGGTTGTGGTTCAGAAGGCTGCGTGTTTCTGAGCGCTGTTTCGGAAGGTGGATTGTTGCGGGGCTTTTTTTCGCGTGCCGGTTGATCGACGACCCGCGAAGTAATCTCCGTAGGTTGTGTCGCGATGCTCGAGGCATCACCCGAAGGAGCAGCGCCGGCGGAATCGAACTCAATCCGGGCGACGTCGCCCATATAGACCGTGGCTTTGCTGACGAAGCGGCCCGATCCGGTATCGAGCATCACCGTGAACTGATCGTCGGCGAAGTTCGTGACCTTGCCCTTGAGAACGCTACCGTTCTTCAGATGAAGCGTGTCTCCCATCGCCATCGGCACGATGACTAATGCGGTGATCAGCGAGAAGAACAAAACCTTTCGCATCTTAGGCCTCCGCGATTGATGAGTTTCCAGGTTGAATGAATACTTGAAGCGCATGGGCGTGAACGATTCAAATGGCGAGAGAGCTATCACTCGCCTTCACGATTGACTCGATCATTGTAGTCCTCCGAGGAGGCTGGATCGAGTTCCCACCGTTTCCGGTCGCGCTCTTCTACCTTTTCAGTGCTGTGGAGGGGTTCATTGTCTTCGTACGTAAGGCCAACGGCCTCGCCGAGTTCGTCGACTATGTCCTGATCCGGCGTCGGAGAGGATCCCCCCACGGTCTCGTCGCCGACGTCGGCCCCGGCCCAATCCGCATCGATGTCGCCGCCAGAAAGTTCAGGCGTACGTGAATGGTGCTCGCGAAGCTCGCGCTTCAGTTGCTCGCCTCCCGAAGCGAGCCGCTGCGCCTCGGCGAACTCTTCCGTCACTTCTTCATCAGGCTGGTACTCCTCGGTCTCTGCATCGCCCGCATCTATGAATTCTTCTTTCGTTTTGTTTGTCATGAAGGTCGCCCCTTCGTTTGATTGCGTCACTCTTCAAGCAAAAAAAGTCTAGCACAGAAAAAGGGCGCGGCAAACTGACGGCCAGTTCAGAGTTCAAGCTTTAGCTTGCCGTTTTTTCAGGCAAAAAGCTCAAGAGCAGGCTAAAGCTTGAACTCCGAAACTCAAACTGACCCACTACGCTTCTTTCCTCTTGGGAGACGATTGAAATTGTGCTTGAGGACGGTTGTCGAGAGGAGAGTCGATGAAGAAGGGCGAGTTCGGCTTGCGCCGGACTCGCCCGGTTATTGCACAGGACTAAACCGCTGCGATTACGCTGGTCGCAGCCAGGCCTTTCGGACCTTGCGTGATTGTAAACTCAACCCGCTGCCCTTCGTTGAGCGTCTTGTATCCGTCGGCCTCGATGGCGGAGTAGTGAACGAACACATCGTCCCCGCCTTCACGGGTTATGAACCCGTAGCCCTTCGTCGCGTTGAACCACTTAACAGTTCCTGTTTCTCTCAATGCTTTCTTCTCCTTTTCATCTAGAGTGAACTTGCAGAGTGATGATCAGAGCCAAAGCAAAGAGCGTCTGCGGTCAAACTTTCAAACGCGCAAAACTTTAACTTCAACTTCAGTCCTCCTCCCACTACTGCTGAACAAAACGCGCCAATCCTACACATCCCGCGAGAGGCTGTCAACTAAATTGTGCAATAACCATCGCCTTCGTGGTTCGACTTGTGAAGGCGCTCGAAATCGGCAAAGCGCGCGACCCCGGCCCAACGCTGATCCTGATATAATGATGATGTGCGCAAGGCACTTTTGGGTCTATCCAGATAGATGAGGAGCGGATGCAGTGCGGTATTTGAAGCTTACGATCATACTCTTCTCGGCGGTGGCCCTGGCAACAACGCTTCCGGACGCCGCGCTCTCGCAAAGTGGTCGAGGGAGGCCGAAGGTCCCCCAGCCTTCGTCGACACCTTCAAGTTCTCAGCCCGTAGTCATCCCGGCTGCGACCCTCGTGACCACGCAAGAGCAGGCGGGCACCACGTCTCGCTTCGTTCTGCACAACGGAATGACGGTGGTCATAAATGAACAGCACGCCACGCCGGAAGTGGCTGCTGTAGCCTGTTTCAAGTCATCACAGTTCGAAGATTGGAGGAACAAAGGTGCGGCCGCCGTCATCCAGCGGTTAATCCTGAACGGAACCGGGCTGCCTCCGGGGGAACACGCGCTTATCGAGCTGCGCGCTCTCGGCGCTTCGTTTGGAGCAGGTCTCTCACAAAACTCGACCAGCTATTCGCTGGTCGTTTCGCCAGCCAAACTCAAGGAAGCTTTGGCCATTCAAGCGGGCGCGCTTCAGAATCCACCACTCGATGAAGAGACTACACGCCGGGAAATCTCGAATGTGATCGAAGAAGAGAGGCTCGGCATTGCGCGCGGCCGCGAACTGCCTTCAACGGGTGCGTTCACAACCCGCGCGCTGGCGCCGGACAACGAGTTTGCCGTCGCTCGAATGATGAGACTTGATGATCCCGCGGCCATTTCGCTGACGCGGCTCATCGACCTGGCATTTGACGGCTCAGCGGTGAACTCCGCGAGCCCTGATGATGCCGCAAGCATGGTCAGCTCCAAGCCCGAGAGCACGACTAACTCGGCGAGCGTCACTAACCCGGTAAACATGAATGCGTTGAACTCGATAACCCGCGAACAGGTTATTGAGTCTTATCGAAGCCGCTATCGGCCGGAGAATCTGATCGTCTCCGTCGTCGGCGATGTCTCGACGTTCGACACTCTGGTGATGATTCAACAACTCTACGGCAACTTCGGCGTGCTCACGCAACCGATCGATAGATCCAGCAAGGTAACAGAAGGCCCAAAGAGAATCGCCGGTACCGGTCAGAAGCCCCGCCAAGCCGCTACAGCGCCCGACAATCCGAAGTCGAGGACGGAGGCTGTTACGGATCAAGCACCGGAGAGCAAAACAGCGTCAGGGCCGGCGGCTCAGAATAAGCTGAGGTACGCTGCCGGCCGCTCGGACATCACGCAGTCGATCGTTAGCGTCGGGTTCCATGTGCCTGGCACGGAGTCGAAAGACTCAGCCGCGGTTGAGATGCTCGCGGCGTTGTTGGGTCAGGGAAGGGGTTCCCGCTTGAATCGTTCTCTGATCGATGGGCAGATGGCGGCCAGTCGTATCGAGTGTAACTACCTGGCGAGTCAAAGGACGGGTCTCTTGGCGATGCACATGTGGTCTGCGACGGATGCTCGCGAAGGAGCCTCGATCGACAAAGGTGAAGCCGCACTTTTCAAAGTCCTGGACGCTGTCCGGCGCGAAACACCAACTGAAGGACAAATGGCACGGGCAAAGACGGTGCTTGAAAAGGAATATCTCGATGAGATCGGAACATATGAGGGGCTCGCAAACGCGCTCGCGCGCGCGGAAGCGGACGGGCGCGGATTTCGTTCGGCCCTTGAATACCGGGCGCGCGTTCGAGCGGTAACCGCGGCGGACGTTCAGCATGCTGCAGCCGCTTACTTGACGATAGCGAACGCTTCGATTTACGAGTACGAGCCCTTCGCTGCTGCGGCGCGCACATTCGATTCGGATGCCTTCGCGAAAACGGTAATGACGTGGGCGCCGGGATTCGCGCAGCCGGTTGAGAGCAGTGCGGTGCGCCCGGCTGAAGCCACTGCGCCGCTCGCGCCCGTGTCTCAAGGTCCTGAGCGGTCGGCGGAACAACGGATCATGATGGAATCGGTTCAGCCGCTGTCCATTCGAGATTACTCTACGCTCAACGGCCCGAAGGCATTCGTTCGCGAAGACCACTCGCAACCGAAAGTGACGGTTGCGATTCTGTTTCAGGGAGGGCGCGTAACAGAAGACACATCAACGAGCGGGACTACGGAGCTGATGCTTCAGTCCATTCTTTACGGTACGCCGCGTCGCACCTTTTTACAGGTCAGCGAAGAACTCGAGCAACTTGGCGCAGACGCCCGGGTCGTGGTAGAGCCTGACTTCTTTGGGTTTATTGTGAGCGTGTTCTCGCGCAATGCCGACCGCGCGCTCAAGCTCGTGCGCGAAGAGATCGAAGAGCCGGCCTTTAGGGATGAAGACATCGCGCGCGCAAGGCTCGGGCAGATCTCATCAATCCGAGAAGCGCATGATTCGAGCGTTTCGCGTTCGCGTGAATTGCTGCTTCAAGCGCTGTTTCCGGGTCATCCATATTCACTGCCGCCGCACGGCCGTGAGGAAGTGATTTCTTCGCTCACCAGCGACAAGCTCCGCGAATGGCATTCGCGCGTCGTGAAGCGCCAGCTACCCATTGCGATAATCGTTGGTGATACGGATGGGTCCGCGCTGGTCTCTTCGCAGATCGCGGAAGGCTTCAAACGAAGGGACGTCGATAATGCGACTCAAATAAAAGTGCCGCAACTTGCAAACGCGGAGAAAGTTGAGCAGAAAGTTGAGCAGAAAGTTGAGCAGCGCCGTCGAGAACAGACAGCGCTCACCGTCGGGTTCATTGGACCGAAGGGCGACAGCGGGGATAATACCGTGCTGCAGTTGATTGAGGCGGCGATGAATCTCGAAGGAGGACGGTTGTCGTCTAACCTTGTTGCCGGGGAGAGCATGGTCTCAGCGGCCGCGTTCGATCATAAGGAAATGTTCGTTGCGGGCGTAATCTCCGCTACGGCGATGACGTCTCCTGGCAATGAGCAACGCGCGCGAACCGGGCTCCTTAACCAGCTTGGAGTGATGGCGCGCGGTGGGATAACGGCCGCTGATTTGGCGAGCGCGCGAGCGCTTGCGACGACCTCGCAGCTTGCCCTGCTCCAATCGCAATCGCAACACGCGCTCGAGTACGCGCGAGCGATCTTCTATCGGCGCCCGGTCGCTGATGTTGATACCTTCAGCGAGCAATCGTCGAAGGTTTCCGCCGATGACGTAAAGCGCGTCGCTTCAGCTTATTTCAAAGTGTCCGCCGCTTCAACCGGAATAGTTCGCGGTACTGCCCCGGCGACGGTCCCTTCGCCGCCAAAACAGGATTAAGTCTCACCGCGAGCCGGCCGCAACTCCTTCCTCTCCTACGATGACGATGAGGGAAGCACCCTCTCGAATCATTCTGTAGCGAGTCATCGATCTGAGGTCTATCACGATGCGCACGGCTCCGGGCGACGGCTCGCCTACCCTGACTCGCTCGACGAACCCGCCGGCGGCGGGAATTGTCATGCTTCCAAGGCTGCTTCGAACGCCGGCAAGATCGATTACAATACGCGACGGTCCGGTCAGCGTGAAGTCCTTGAACTCGGCTTTCCCATCCGTCTCGATCGCAACGCGAAGCGCTCCATCAACCATGCGGGCGCTCACCGAACGCACAAGGCTGGCTGGAGGCAGAGCGCGATCGCTTCGCGCGCTTACCGTTGTTGAGCTATTGCGGCCGTAGACGGTCGCGGGTTCCGTCGTCTCTCCGACAGGCTCTCCTGGTCTTCTCGGTCGAGAAGGACGAGCCGGCTCTCCTTGAGCGGGCAGCTCGTCCGTTATTTCGCGAGGGGTGGATCCGGGACGGCATCGCTTGGCTGCGTCGACGTCCGAAAGCGTGGCGCCTTCCGGAAGTACCCAGAACTCGACCCGGCGATTAAGCTGAGCCTCGCCCTTTTCCTGCGGGCAGGTATCGCCGAAGTTGCGCACCGTGATCCTGGCCGAATCCACGCCCCTCTCGGCGACCAGATAGTCGCGCGCGTTATTTGCACGACTCAGCGACAGACCGACGCGCTCGGATGAATCGCGATGCCCGTCGATCACTACGGCGGCACGCGGGTCCTGTTGCAGCGCTAGCGCGATCTGATCCAGGCATGCCTTATGTTCGTTGTTGATCCTTGCCGAGTTAAACGGGAAGAAGATCGGCCCGCAAGGCCTGATGATCTCGGGGCGTCGCGGAGGAGGCGGAATCTCCCGGACTGTAATCGTTGTGACGCAACTGCTGCCCGGGCAGGGTTGATCGCAACGCCTGGCGTCGGTGGTCACCATTGCTCGACAGGTGACGGGACCGGTTATGCCGGTCGTGTCTAATGTGACTTCAGTTCCCGTGGTCGAGGAGAGTCGTCCGCCGGTTGTTGTCCAAGTGCAAGTCGTTCTCCCCGGGCCGGTGATCACGGCTCGCAGCGAAACCCGGTCACCTTCAGACACTGATGTGTGTGACGCTACGATGCTGCATGTGACTGCGGGGCAAGGCGGCTCGGTTACTTCAAAGGTCGAGGCGCATGTTGATTGTCCTGTCGACACGCAACCGGAGGGATGATCGTCGATGCTCTCGACACTAACCGAGACCGTGACGCTGGCTGAGTAGCTTCCGCAGATTAGCTGAGCGGTGGGCAACTCGACAATCGGCCCGTTGCCATTCACTGGTACCGAACGCCCGTGCGCATCCTTAACTTCCCAACGGTATTGATAGCTTACTTTTGAATCGGGGTAACCTGGAGTAGACGGCTTCACCGTCAGCGTCAAACGATCGCCTCGATTGACCACGCTGGCGGATTCTTCGAGCGTGCAGCTTGGCACGGGTGGTGGAGGGCAGCCCTTGCGCGTCCCGATTGAGAAGAAACCTACAAAGCCGTTGCGATCGCCCTCACCGAACTCCATTGTTTTGGGTTTGCACTCGATCTTTGGAGGCGGCGGTGGCGGCGGTGGATAGTATCCGCCATCTTTGTGAACGCCGGTAGTGTGAACGCTGCCGCCATCGTCATGAGGAGGCTTGACGACCTGTGTGCACTCCAGCACCGAGAGCGTTCGACGCTTTGCAACGTTCAGTGCGTAGCGGTAACCACCGCCAAAAGCGATAGACCCGTCTCTCAGAAAGAAACGCGCGCCAACGGTCAGATCGAGCGGGTTTATTTGCTCGAGACTCGAGGTCCCGCTCCCAACATAGACTGTGCTTGCCAACTCGGCGAGCAATTCCATGTGCTTGTTGAGCGCAAATGAAGCCCCGCCACTCACCAGAAGCTTGTCGCGCAGATCGAGCACTTTTACGCCGCCCGACTTGATATCGCCAACGTGAATGTAGCCAATGTTCTCATAGAAGCGCAGCCGGTGACCGGGCGTCTCCTGCCCGAGAATCAACGTAGGTCCGTATTCGTATTCACCGTTCGTGCGGCCACGCGCACGCGCGCCGTCGTCTCGAGAGATTGGAATCTTGACGTAGCCCGCAAGTGCCATGCTGAACCAGTGACGATTCGCATCGATGAAGTTGTACTTCGACCCGATGTACACATCTCCGGAGCCGTTCGCCGATTCGCGAGTTCCCAACACCGGCCGCCCCAGTCCGTCGAATCCGAGGAAGTCAACTACACCAAAGAATGGGAGCTCGTTAAAGAAGTTCGACTGGTTTGAGACGATTGCCGGACCGAGCCCGGACACAAGGGGACCACCAGAGCCGCCGGGCGAAATGGTGCTTACTCCGTTTAGGCCGGCCGGAGTTCCGAAACGTCCCAGCGCCGGTAATATGCCGCCGCCGTCCACTCCGGTTCCGGGAAACACCGCCGCTGATTTACCGCGACCTCCTACGGGCGGGCCCAGTATCTGAACGGGATCGCCGAATTGTCGAACCGCATTATATTGATAGCCGCTCAGCAGCAGGGGATTTTCCGAGGTGGTCTTCTGCCAGGTGACCCAATCGACCCACAACTCCCATCGGTTTGTCAGTCCGACGGTGAAGTTGAATGGCGCTTGATCTATGCGCAGCCCGCCGGGGTCGCGGTCGTATCGATTCCAAAACGCGGCGAAGTTGAACTCGCCCTTGTAGAGCGTGCGCGTCGAGAATGTAGTAAACATTCCCGTGCCGCCGAGGACGGTCGATGTCCTTTGTTGTTCCGCGACGTTGCCAAATCTATTCTCTTGCGCCAGTACTGAGCCGCCGAGGAGGAGCAGCGTTAGAACAAGCGCGCATGTCTTAAGTGTTCGCATCTTTGCCTCTCGCAGCATACGTGCACGATTTAGGGGGGCTTCGTAACACCACGCAGCGACATGTATCGCAGGTAGTACGCGACTCAAGTAGTGTTGTCTTCGGGCTGTATCGAGCGAGTCTCGGTCGCGCTCCTATCCCCTTACTCTGGTTTTTTCGAACGAGCGAGCGTATTAATTCGCTTTTCTCACTTCGGCAGCCGCCTGGTCTTGGCGGCTTTGCAGCCTGAGCGCGCGGCCACAGGAAGCCTTTATCGGTGAGTCCAAAAAGCAGAAGCTTATGCGCCACATCGCATTGTCAATCTTTCAACACGAGTGGCGCATGCGCGACTATACACCAAAGATTTGGGGCGTCAATTCCCCGTGCGGGTAAGGGCGGGATGCTGGTAAACCGGCTCGACAAGGCTTGCGGGAAAGAAAAAGCGGGGCGATCAGAAGATCGCCCCGCAGGTCATTCCGAGAGGGTTCCCGGAGCTATTGGTTTGCCGAAGCAGTGAGCGTTTCCGGCTGAAGAATCATTCCAACCGGCTCACCTGGCTTCTTCGCGCGTCGTCGAGGTACGCGTCGTGTTGGCCGCTTCTTCTCCACCGACTGCGCAGGCTCCTCGGTAGTGATGACCTGAGGTGTGGCCCCCGAAGCGCACTTCTTCATCGCGTCGATGTCAGAAGCGTTGCCGTCAGCGGGCACAATCCAGAACTCAACTCTGCGGTTGAGATTTGGATCGCCTGAGTCGTGCGGGCAAGTGTCGCCAAAGTTGCGCACTGTTATTCGAGCGGTGTCGACGCCCTTCTCGTTGACAAGGTAGTCACGCGCGTTGTTGGCGCGAGTGAGCGATATGCCAACTCGTTCGGACGAATCGCGATGCCCGTCGATGACCAGCGCGGCCCGCGGGTCTTGCTGCATCTTGAGCGCGATCTCATCGAGGCAAGCCTTATGCTCGTTGTTGATTCTCGCCGAATTGAACGGGAAGAAGATCGGCCCGCAAGGCGAGATCGGTTTCGGCTTGATTACCTCAGGCGGCGGGGTCACCGATACAGTCGCCGAGCAGCTACCACCCGGACACGGCTGATCGCAGCGTGTCTTGGTTGTACCTACGTTCAACGTGACGGTCACCGAGCCTGCAGCCATACCCGTCGTGTCGAGCGTGACTTCTGAGCCAGTGGTTGATGAAAGCGTTCCGCCACTTGTCGACCAGGTGTAGCTCGGACCATCGGCTCCCGTTGCGGTTGCGCTGAACGTTACGCGCTGGCCCAGTTCCACCGTCGAGGACGAAGCTCGGATATCGCAAGTCACCGTCGGACAAGGCGGCTCGGTTATGGCGAAACTCGTCGTACAAGTAGTTTGACCGGTGGTTACGCAGTCGCTCGGGCAATCAACCGCCGGAACGCTTGCGGTCACGGTTGTGGTTACTGAGTAGTTGCCACAAGCGAGAGAGCCCGTAGCTACTTCAACCGCCGCTCCGCTTCCGCTGACCGTTACCGGCCGACCCTGGCCGTCGGTTACCTGCCACTTGTACTCATACGTGACCTTGCCGGCTTCGTAACCAGGTGTGGTCGGTGTTGTCGTCAGAGTTAAGCGGTCGCCTTTGTTGACAGACGTTGCGCTTGATGCCAGCACACAGGTTGGCGCAGGCAGCGGCGGACAATGCTTACGACTCCCAATGGAGAAGTATGCAACGAATCCATTTCCGCCTTTGGACTCGAACGTCTGAGGCGTCGTGCTAAACAACGGATTGATGACGAAGAAATTCGGTGTTATGTCGTGCTTCTTGATGAAGCTGGTCCCGGAAACAAACACCGGCAACGTGATGTCGTCTTCGTTGCTGAGGAAGCGCCTGTAGGCTCCACCGAATGAGATGGCCCCGTTATGGAAGTAGAACCGCAGGCCAATGTTCAGATCGGTCGGGCTGTTAGTCGCGATGTTCGGTGTACGGTTGCCGACAAACTGTGTATGCAGCAACTCGGTGATGAACTCGGCGTGCTTGTTGATTGCAACCGACATGCCGATGTTCAACAGGAGTTTGTCCGGCAGATCGAGAATCTTGACATCCTCTTCGCTCGGGTCAGTTGTGTGAATGTACCCGATGTTCTCGTAGAGTCTGAATCTCTTTCCGCCACTCTCCTGGCCGAACATCAAGATCGGCCCAAACTCATACTCGCCACTCGTGCGTCCGCGCGCTCGCGCCGAATCGCTGGTCGAGATGGGAATTTTCAGATAGCCGCCCAGCGCTATGCTGAACCAGTGATGATTTGGATCTATCAGGCTGAACTTTGTGCCAATGTAGGCATCACCCGATCCGTTCGAGGTTTTGCGGGGTCCAAACACCGCGTTGCCCGACGCGTCAAAGCCCTGGAAATCAAGCTCACCGAAGAAGGGAATCTCAGGATAGTAGCCCGGCGTGTTGATCGCGATCGCCGGACCCAGCCCTCGTACCTGCTGATTGCTGCCGGTGCCTTTCGGTGAAAAAACGCTGGATGGAAATCCGATTGGAGTGCCGAAACGTCCCAGCGACGGGAGAAGTCCTCCAACGGTTGCGCCGGTTCCAGGGAAGAATGCCGCAGCCTTGTCCTGTCCGCCAACTGGTGGTCCAAGCAACACGAACGGATTGCCAAAGGACCGCGACGCGCTCAGTTGATATCCGCTCAGAAGGAACGGCTGGTTGGACTTGGTCTGGGTCCAGACATTCCAGTCGACCCATATCTCCCAACGATTGGTCAGACCAATGGTAAAGTTAAATGGAACTTGATTGATGCTCAGGTCACCGGGATCGCGCGAATAGTTGTTCCAAAACAGCGCGAAATTGAACTCACCTTTGCACAACGTGCGAGTCGAGAAGGTGTTGAACAATCCCGTGCCGCCGAGCACCGTCGGCGCCTTTTGCTGCTCGGCAAGACTGCCGTTGTGATGCTCCTGCGCGAACACACATGTCGCGAGGACCAAAAGCACCGTTACAAGCGTGCCTATCTTTCTAGCCGCTTTCATTTTTTGCCTCCTGAAGTTGTCATCCACGGAATGCAATTCGTTTAAGGATCGCCTCCAAACTGAGAGAGGTGATTTTGCTTCCCCTTAAGAAACAAGGGGGCGGGATTACGAATTCTATTTATGCGTCCAGCCCGTACCTTCCTGCAAGGTGCGGCATGAATTCTTGGAACTGCGAGCCGTCCATACCAGCAGTTTCACGGCCCATTACAGGTATATCTATACTCGCAAACAGCTTGGGGGTCAACATAAAAATTACTTTTTCCCAACAATATTCGCACTTTAGAAATAGCCGCCGGATACGGCTTTCGGCCTTCACGCCCTCGTTTTCGCCTACGCGTATATCCCTCGCAGCCGTGTGTCGTAGGCGACCCTGTCGATTGCCAGCATGTATGCCGCAAGTCGCGTATTCACACGATACTTGTCCGCAAAGCCAACGACGTCGTGGAAACTGCTCACCATGATCTCATGCAATCTGGTATTAACCGTGTTCTCGTTCCAAAAAAAGCCCATTCGATCCTGTACCCATTCAAAATAGCTGACCGTTACGCCGCCCGCGTTGGCCAGAATATCGGGGATCACGAAGATGTTTTTCGCCGAAACGATTTCGTCGGCGTCCGCCGTAGTGGGGCCGTTTGCGCCCTCCGCTAGAATCTTGCACCTGATCCGATCTGCGTTGTGCTTGGTGATCTGGTTTTCGGTGGCCGCCGGCAGGAGTATTTCGCACTCGAGCTCGAGCAGATCGGCCGTGCTGATGTGTTCCGCTTCCGTGTAACCTTCAACGGTTTTATGCTCTTTCAGATAGGCCAGCACGCCCGGTATGTCGAGTCCTCCAGGATTGAAAAGCGATCCGGTGATATCAGCCAGGCCGATGACCTTATAACCCTCCTGATGCATCAACATTGCAGCCGTACCGCCAACATTGCCGGCCCCCTGAACAACAACCCGTGTTTCGTTGATTCTAAAACCGAACTTCTTGCACGCCTCGTTGCAGACAAAGAGCAAACCCCGCCCGGTTGCTTCCTTTCTGCCGCGCGATCCGCCGATCTCGATGGGCTTGCCCGTCACAACCGCCGTCACCGTGTGGCGCGCGTGCATGGAATATGTGTCCATCATCCACGCCATCACCTGCTCGTTAGTGTTCATATCCGGAGCGGGCACGTCTTTTTCAGGCCCAATGAAATCCAAAAGCTCCGCAGTGTAGCGCCTCGTCAAGCGCTCGAGTTCAACCGGACTCATCTCGCGCGGATCACAGATGATTCCACCCTTCGCGCCTCCAAATGGAATATTGACTACTGCGCACTTCCAGGTCATCCACGCTGCCAATGCGCGCACCTCATCCAAGGAAACGTCCGGCGAATACCGAAGCCCACCCTTCGCGGGACCCCGAGCAAAGTTATGCTGCACCCGATAGCCGGTGAATACCTGGTAGTTCCCATCGTCCATCATCACCGGTATGTACAGAGTGATTTCTCGATTTGGCCATCGCAGTATCTTGTAAATGTTCGGATCCAGGTTGAGCCTGCCCGCGGCTTCATCGAAGCGCTGCATCATCGACTCGAATGGATTGTCTTCCTTGATTTCTTTCGCGTCATCAACAAAGGCACTTGGCATTGACTTCCTCCGGACACGGATGTTAAGTGCAAAAGGTGAGCATAAAGTTCGAAGCAACTTCAACGCAGACTGCCGTTCGCCTGTTTGAGCCGCGATTATAGCGAACGATCAAAGGCCAGGCAACGAGACG
>Ga0134124_10001423_pt1 | contig 19261 bp, 21 predicted proteins | sample KB304_FD_96880 | JGI IMG/M metagenome (GOLD analysis project Ga0134124, IMG submission 96880) | Terrestrial soil microbial communities without Nitrogen fertilizer from Kellogg Biological Station, Michigan, USA - KB3-0-4 | ecosystem: Environmental > Terrestrial > Soil > Unclassified ...
CAGTTGGTGCGGCGCGCTGTTCGATTTGTGCATCGTGCCGCTGCTGTTGTTTCGGGGCACTCGGGTGCCGGCGTACGCGCTGGTGTTGCTGTTCCACGTGCTCACCGCGCTGCTCTTTCGCATTGGCATGTTCCCTTGGGTCATGATCGTGAACGCGACCATCTTCTTCGCGCCGGATTGGCCGCGCCGTACGCTGGCTCGAGTGCTGCCCCAGGACCGAGCGCTTCCGGTCGGGGTCGCCGGAGCGGTCATGGCAGGCAAATGGAGTCTCCTCGCGCTGCTCTACCTGGCAACCCAAGTCCTACTGCCAATGCGCAGCGCGCTCTACCCGGGCAACACCCTCTGGAGTGAAGAAGGCTTTCGCTTTGCGTGGCGGGTCATGTTGATCGAGAAGGCGGGCAGCCTGGAATTCGAGGTCGTCGACCGTGCGGGGCGGCGATACTCCGTGTCACCCCGACAATACCTGACGCCGTTCCAAGCACGCATGGCGTCTACGCAGCCCGACATGATTTTGCAGCTGGCGCATTGGATCGCGCGGGATTTTTCAGCGCGCGTCGCAGGCCCTGTTCGCGTCTACGCCGACAGCGAGGTTTCTTTCAATGGTCGCCTTCGTCGCCGGATGATCGATCCGACACAGGACTTGACCAGCGCCTGCGACGGACTCGCAGCCAAACCCTGGATCCTGCCCGCGCCAACCGAAGCGCCGGCATTCTAACGTGCTCTTCGAGCTACGGCTCCATGCGATGATCGGCGCCTGGCTCACGACGGTGGCGGAGGCAAGACCGAGGGGCGCGCGCGTGGCTCGCTGATACCGGCCAGGGTCTCGAGCAGCTGCGCCACGCTGGCGGGCGCTTGCTGCATGCGCGGCTGAAGGTAGCGCGCAATGTCACCGAGTGAGATCATGCCGACCAGCACTCCGTCTGCGTCCACCACGGGCACGCGACGGATCTGACCTTGGCGCATCACGTCTTCGACTGCGCCCAGCGGATCATCCGGCGAGCATACGGTGAGCGAACGAGACATGGCGCTCGAAACGCTGGTTTCGGCCAATGGAACGCCTTGAGTCAGCGCGGCCATGCAGATGTCGCGGTCGGTGATCACGGCCCGCACGACGCGAACCGAATCGGTCACTGGCAGACAGCCGCAGTCCTTTTCCCACATGATCTGTGCGGCGCGGTGCAAGGTGTCGGTCGGGCTGCAGGTGTGCACGCGCACGCGCATGATGTCGTGCACGGGGGCTTTGCTGGGGCCGCCCTCCTGGCTGCGCACCGAGAAGTCCCGGAAGGCTTTGACGACTTCTACCGCCAGCTCGCCCGCGGCTTCGAACGCGCCTTCCCCTTGCTGTTCGAGGGAACGCTCGAGGCCCAAGAGCTTCGGCTCCACGCTTTCCCACTGGGCACGAACCTCGAGCCCGGCGAGGTGCAAACGCACGCGCAGCTCGTCACGCAGTTGCGAAAGTTCGGCGAGCACCGAGCCAGAGGAATTGCGTTTGGGAAATCTCGAGTTCATGGTCCCGTCCCTTTCGAACGCGGCTACGCTAACCCTTCGCTCCGGTGTTCGGGGGAAAATTCTGCCGGCCCGATGAACGGTCCGCGTAACCCCCCGCGAAGCGGGCGATGCGCGGCTGGCTCACTGCGGCGAGAGTGTGCGCGACGGCTGTCCAAGTCATGCCGTCGGCGCCGTCTGGATTCCGACTGACGAGGTACGCGAAGTCACCGAGCGTGATGATGCCGACGAGGCGTCTTTGATCGTCGACCACGGGCACGCGGCGGATCTTGTTCTGCTGCATGATCGCTTGCACGGTGACGGGTGTGTCGCGCGGGGAACAAGTCTTGACGTCGCGGGCCATCGCGCTCGACACCCTTGAGTCATGGAGCGGCGAACCTTGCAGTTGCGCGGCCATGCAAATGTCTCGGTCGGTCACGATCCCCACCAAGCGCCCATCGGCCTCGACCACGGGGACGGCCCCGCAATCGTTCTCCCACATGATTTGCGCGGCGGTACCCAGGGTGTCATCGGGCGCGATGCTGCGCACGTTCCGGGTCATGATTTCGTCGATTCTCATCGGGCGTCCTGTTGCGGTGACGGCGTGACGGTTTCCCGGCCGACCGAAGCGGTAGCAATTACGGCTCGGAAAGTGCGGTGGAACCGACGGAGAGTGTAATGAAAGGCGTCCGCGCGGTATACTGGGACCGTGGACTTTCGGCAGTACGCTGCCCAACCGGACGATCGCCTCGAACTGCTGACAGGGGCGTTGCTCATTGCGCGCGACGCTTACCCGGGGCTCGACTTCGACGCCCAGGAGGAGAAACTCGAGCAGCTCGCCGCGCCGCTTCGACGTCGGCACATCGATGAGCTGCCGGCCGCGTTGCAGGCGCGAGCGCTCGGCGATCACCTGTTCATCAGGAACGGCTTTCGCGGCAACGCCGAGAACTACTACGACACCCGAAACTCGTTCCTGAACGACGTGCTGGAACGCAAGGCGGGCATTCCGATTTCACTCACGGTGCTTTTCGTGGAGGTTGCGCGTCGCGCCGGGGTCCGTGCGCGCGGCGTCGGGTTTCCGGGACACTTCTTGGCGCGGGTCGACGACAGCGATGGCAGCGTGATCGTCGATCCGTTCGCCGGCGGCGCGACCCTGAGCCGACGTGATTTGGTCGAGCTATTGAAGAAGGTCGCCGGCAAGATGAAGTTTCAAGAGGCGATGCTGGAGCCGACACCGAACCGGCACATCGTGGCTCGCATGCTGATGAACCTGCGCGGCGTGTATGCGGCGCAGGCCGATTATCCGCGGCTTTTGTTGGTTCTGGATCGCTTGATCGACTTGATGCCCGACGTCACCGACGAACTTCGGGATCATGGCTACCTGTGCGCCAAGCTGGGCGCGCCGCGCGCCGCCATCGAGCACCTGCAACGCTATCTGGGCGTGTTGCCGAACGCGGGAGACGTGGTCGAGGTGCGCAAGTTCTTGGCCAAGCTCGAGCAAGAGTCCCCGCGCGCCAACTGAAAATGCGCGGCCCTGCCTGAGCCTCGCGCGACTCGCCTCAATGAACTTGGGGCAAGCCACCGCTCTTGACGTGGCACTCGTACTCGCCGACCAAGGCGTAGGCACGGGCGCATTCGATGTCGACGGTTGCGCCCTGGGTACTCTTGCCTTTTTCCACCAGCGCGGTTTGGTAACCGAAGGTTTGTGTGAACGCCGAGCGATGCTCGTTCAACGTTTTGACGACACAGGGCGCGGTGCCGCAAGCAGTCTTCTCCGCCAACGCTTTCACGTCGGCGTTGTCGCCGTAGGTGTTGTTCAGGCCGAGCGCGGTCGCCGCCAAACACAGCACCGCGAACAGCGGACGGACGATCGAACGCGCTTCCACGCTCAGCCCGCCATTTCCAGCTCGTAGAATGGCGGGGGCTTGTCTTTCACCCACCACAGGCCGGCCCCGACGCTGACCAAGTGCTCGGCCAAAATGCCTCGGTAGTACGAGCCATTGCGCACGAAGATGTCGGCGTCGGTGCGGGTTTTGTCGCAGCGATCACGCAAGTCGCCGCGGGTCGTGACCTCGACGTAGATCAGGCCGCGCGACATGGCCGCGATGTTGGCAACCGCGGGCGCGACGTCCGGATCGGGCAAGTATTGCAGCACGCCTTGGCAAATGATCAGGTCGTGCTTCTTGCGGTCTCGCCAGCGCGCGATGTCCCGTTGCTGGAAGCCGTGCTTTTTGCACATGGCCAGGCTGACCTCGGTCCCAGTGTACGACACGGCCTTGTCATGCTTTTCGAACCAATGTTTCCAGAGCCCGATGCCGGCTCCAATGTCCAACACGCTTTTCAGCTCGAGCCGATTCCAACGCGCGAACCCAACGACAAAACTTGCCAGGTTTGCATGCTCTTCCGGGCTGACGACACGAGTCTGAGGGGATTCGTAGAAGCGGTGGTAGTACGCCTCGTCGAACCGACGGAACCGATCCATGACCCTCAGTCTAACTCGAAGGTTCTGGGCGATAGCGATGCCTTTGGCGAGCGCGGTCTACCGAGCGGCTGGTCGCATGGGCTATAAGTGTCTGAAGTTATTGTTGAATAATGATAGTTGCGTAGTTGTGAATATCTGCAAATATAACGCGGTTCGATGACTCAGGTGGCCCCTCTCGATGCGCGCTGGCAGCTCTATCGGCTGCTCAGCGACCCTTTTCGGCTGCGCTTGCTCGCGCTGGCCGCGGAAGAAGAGCTGGCCCTCGGCGAGCTCGCGGATCTGCTCGGCGAATCACAGCCGAACTTGTCGCGGCATGCCGCGCCGCTTCGTCAGGCGGGCTTGCTCGCGGAGCGTCGTCAGGGCACCCGCACGTTGGTTCGTCTGGACGCGGCGGCCAAGGGCGATCCGGTGGTGTGTGACGCGCTCGCTGCTGGGCGCGCACTGTGTGAGAAAGACGGCAGCCTCGGTCGCATCGCGACGATCGTGCGTGCGCGTGATCAGAAGACGCGCGAGTTCTTCGCGCGTCCGCCGCGTGCCGATGAACCGTTGGTGCTCGCGCCCGAGCTCCCCGTGTACATCGCCGCATTGGCCTCATTGCTCGAGGCCCATGCATTGGCGGTCGACGCCGGCACCGGTGACGGCGCGCTGCTGGACGTGCTCGCGCCAGCCTTCGACCGCGTGGTTGCTCTCGACCGTAGCCCCGCGCAGCTTGCTCGAGCCGAACGCCGAGTTCAAGCGCGCGGCTACGACAACGTCGAGCTCTACTCGGCAGAGATCGGCGACAAAGCCGTGCGTCAAGCGGTAGGCACGGGAGCGGACGTGGTGGTCGCCGCGCGAGTGTTGCACCACGCCCCGCTACCGCGTGAAACGTTCAAAGCGCTCGTTGGGTTGCTGCGTCCAGGAGGGCATTTGCTGCTGCTCGACTACTCGCGCCATGCCGATGAAGCGCTGCGCGACGCGCAAGCCGACGTGTGGATGGGTTTCGATTCACGAGAGCTCCTGGATTTTGCACAGGGCTCGGGGCTGGTCTCGGTGCGCGTTCGCGATCTACCGCGCGGCCTGTTCCAAAACGGTGTAGACGGACACCTCAGCTGGCTCTTGCTCTCGGGCAAGCGCCCCGCTGAAAAATGAATCACTCCCGGATCGATGCCGGGGTTATTGAGAGAAGCAGAAGAGGAGATGGTCATGGAGAGCGTTCAAGAAATCGGTACTGCCGAGCGTCGCAAGCAGAGCGGTGTCACCACCCAAGAGGGTAAGAGCTACCGCGTCGCCGACATCAGCCTGGCTGAGTGGGGCCGCAAAGAAATCGCGATCGCCGAGACCGAGATGCCGGGTCTGATGGCCTTGCGTGAAGAGTTCGGAGCCAAGAAGCCGCTCAAAGGCGCGCGCATCGCGGGCTGCCTGCACATGACGATTCAAACCGCGGTGCTGATCGAGACGCTCACGCACTTGGGCGCCGAGGTCACCTGGACGTCGTGCAACATCTTCTCGACGCAGGACCAAGCGGCCGCGGCGATCGCCAAGACCGGGGTGCCTGTGTTCGCTTGGAAGGGCGAGACCGAGGCCGAGTACGACTGGTGTTTGGCCAAGCAAGTCTTCGCCTTCGAAGGCGGCAAGGGGCCGAACATGATCTTGGATGACGGTGGTGATCTCACCATCTACATCCATCAGAAGCACCCGGAGCTGTTCAATGGCCCGGATCCGATCCGCGGCCTCAGTGAAGAGACCACCACGGGCGTGCATCGCTTGTACGAGATGTTCAAGAAGGGCGATCTCAAGTGCCCCGCAATCAACGTGAACGACTCGGTGACCAAGAGCAAGTTCGACAATCTCTACGGCTGCCGCGAATCGCTCACGGACGGCATCAAGCGCGCGACGGACGTGATGTTCGCCGGCAAAGTGTGCGTCGTCGCCGGCTACGGTGACGTAGGCAAAGGCTGCGCGCAGGCGATGAAGGGTCTGGGCGCGCGCGTGTTAATCACCGAAATCGACCCGATCTGCGCGCTGCAGGCGGCCATGGAGGGCTACCAGGTCGTGACCATGGATGAAGCGGCTCCGCAAGCCGACATCCTGGTGACTGCCACCGGCTGCTGCGAAGTGGTGAAGAGCAGCCACCTGCAGGCGATGAAGAACGAAGCCATCTTGTGCAACATCGGCCACTTCGACAGCGAGATCGACATCGCCTGGTTGGAAAACAACAAGGAGATCCGCGAAGAGAACATCAAGCCGCAGGTCGATCACTTCATCTTCCCGGACGGCAAGAAGATCATCGTGCTCGCGCGCGGTCGGCTCGTGAACCTCGGTTGCGCCACGGGTCACCCGAGCTTCGTGATGAGCTCGAGCTTCACCAACCAGGTGCTCGCGCAGCTCGCGCTGTTCGGCGAGAAGTTCCCGGTCGGCGTGCACATCTTGCCGAAGAAGCTGGACGAGAAGGTCGCGCGTTTGCACCTGGGCAAGTTGGGCGTGAAGCTCGACCGCCTCTCGGGCAAGCAAGCCGAGTACCTCGGCGTGCCGGTAGAGGGCCCGTACAAGCCCGAGCTCTACCGCTACTGACGAGCCAACGCGCGGGGTAGGGAGCACGAGCGGCTGGCCCGCGAGGGGCCCTGCCTGCCAGCGCGGCGAACGGCGAACGGCGAACGCGAGGGCCGAACGTGAGGAAGAGCGCGGTTCCACGAGGAATCGCGCTCTTTCTTTTTGTGAAACTGGGAAGCGGTGTAGGCTGGGCGGTCATGACGCCCGGCGAAAAGAACATCGTGAAGTGTCTGGTGGCAGTGGCGTGGGCCGACGGTAAGGTGGCCTCGCCCGAATCGGGGGTAATCGAGGGCCTTTTGTGCGGCTTCGACGCCAGTCCTGAAGAGGAGCGAGAGCTGCTCGAGTACGCGAAGCACAAGCGCACGCTGAGCGCGGACGCCCCGCTGAAAGAGCTGTCGCGCGAGGAGCGTGAGCTCTTGCTGGCCAACGCGGCACTGCTCACGCACGCCGATGGCGAACAGAGCGAGACCGAAGCGGAGCTGTTGAAGAAGCTGGTCTCGCTGCTCGAGTTCGACGAACAGGCCGCCGGGCAGATCTTGGAATCCGTGCAAGACGGCGCGCTGAACCTGGGCTCGCGCGCGCTCGAACCCGACGAATCCGCCTGACCCGAGTGCTCGGTTCTTTGGCAGCAGCTCAGCGCATGCTCGCCGGTGGCAACAAAGATTGCCCCACACCGAGCCCGGAAACTCCACCGGAGATGATGAACGTCATCAGCTCGGCGCTGTTCACGTCCAAGGCTTCGACGTATTGTCGCGGCACGATGGCGAGATAGCCAGCGAAGTTGTAAGACTGTGGAAAATAGACCGCGACGTGCGTCGGCATGTCGAGCGCGTGGAGTCCGTCGCGAGTGACGAAACCGAGCGTCTTCAAGCCAGTGGCCGGGTTCATGATCACCGCGACGGGGCGATTGAAGCTCTTCTTGTCACCCATGAAAGCGTCGATCAAATCTTTGATCGACGTGTAGATGAGTTTGACCAGCGGCAGCCGTTTCAGCACCCGATCGGTCGATTCGACCACGCTTCGGCCGATCACATTCGACGTCGCCATGCCGACCACCGTCACCAAGCACAGCGTGAGCAGCAAGCCCACACCCGGAATGCCGATGGGCAGCAGCTGGTCGATCGCGCGCAGGATCGTATAGAGGATGTACACGGTCAGCCCGAGTGGCGCCGACACCAGACAACCGCGCACGAAGTAGCCGACCAAACGCTTGAAGGTCATGGTCAGGCGAGCATAACCTCACTCACGGTAAGAGCGTGTATCGCGTTGGCGCCCTCAGTTTGCCGGGTGCCAAGCGGCGAGCCGCTCGAGCCCCTCGAGCCGCGAAAGCACGAAGCGCTCGGGCGGGCTCAGCTCGGCCGCTCGCGCGTGCAGCAGGTCCGCATAGCGTCGCAGAAGCTCGCGGTCTATCCCGCGGACGTGCCGCAGCACCGTGTACATCTCGTCCACGATGGGCAGCGGGATGGTCTCGTTCAGCGCCTCGTACAAGCGAAACGCGAAATCGAGCCAGGATGCCTTGCCGGTAGCGGTCGCGAGCTTGACCGCGTATTGCGCCGCGATGCGCGCGACTTCGGGGGCGACGGTGCGACGAGCCGCCGCGTCGCTCAAGGTTGCCACCAGGTGCGTGCCGAGCACGTGCTCGGCCTCGGCACCACGACCGAGTGCCAGGGCCTTGTCCGCCACGTTGCCCAACAAGTGGAGGACGTCAGCGCGCCGAGTGGAGACCGCCGCTTCTTCGTGCGTTCGCTCACTCGTACCCGCCGGCACGCGCGACGATTCTCGAACGGAGTTTCGTTCGAACCCGGAGCTGCGCTCGGCTCGTTCTACGGGCAGTTCGGTCAGCTCGAACTCGTCGTCGCCGACGGTGACCTTGTCGCCGAGCAGCAAGGCGGTCGGGCCGGTGATGGGGCTACCGTTGACCAACACCCCGTTTTGGCTGCCGAGGTCGATCACCACGATGCCCGCTTCGGTCTCGTGGAACTCCGCATGGCGGCGTGAAACGAGCGGGCCGGTCAGCACGATGTCGGCGTCGGAGCCGCGGCCCACCAAAAGCGGTCGCTTGCTCAACGGGTGGTGGACTGTGCCTTCGCGCAAGGCGTAGCTCGGCAATGCCCGCGCCTGGGTGCCACTGTCGCCCGTCCCGCGCGCGTCGCCTGCGCCTTTTGCCTGCCGGTGAGCCACCTTATCGAACAGGTTATCGAAATGGCGCACTCATGTCTACAGTGGCCTACATTGGGCCGTTGCGGCATTGGCGAGCTGCTCTCCGCGCGATCGGGGTGCCCTGGCTCAGGTGGCTCGCGGATAGCTACCGAGCACCCTCACGGTCGAGCAAAGCTGCTCCAGTTCGGTCAGCGCGCCGGCCACGGCTTCGTCCTCGCGATGTCCCTCCAGGTCGGTCAAAAACACGTACTCCCAACGTCGCCCCGGTGCCGGCCGCGACTCGATGCGACTCAGATTCAGGCCGGCGCGATCGAAGATCTCGAGCGCTTTTCGCAGCGCGCCGCGGCTGTGCGCAGTCGAAAATACCAGGCTCGTTTTGTCGTGACCCGTCCGCGGGGCGTCACTCTTGCCAATCACCACGAAGCGCGTCGCGTTCTCGGCATAGTCTTGGATCCCGGCGACCAGCACGCGCAGGCCATTGAGCTCAGCGGCGAGTGGGCTCGAGATCGCTGCCAGTCTGGCGTCGCTCGCGGCTTCTTGCGCTGCGGCCGTGGTAGACAACGACGCGACCTGGAGCGCGTTCGGCAAGTGTTCGGCGAGCCAGCGTCGACACTGCGCGAGTCCTTGTGGATGCGAAGCCACGCGCTGAATGCTGCCGAGATCATTGGCCAAGCCGAGCAGACATTGCGAAATCTCGAGCACGACTTCGCCCTTGATCCACAGCTTGCGCGTCAAGAGTTCGTCGACGGTCTGGTTGACGCCGCCCTCGGTGGAGTTCTCGATCGGCACCACGCCGAAACTGGCAAGCCCGTTCGAAACCACGTCGAACACCTGAGCAATCGTGGAGTTTTCGCGATAGTCGGCGCCGGAACCAAAAGCCGTGCGGGCGGCGGCGTGCGTCCAGGCGCCGAACTGGCCGAAGAACGCGATGGCAAGCGGCTCGGCTGACTGCGGCTCGGCTGACATCTAGCGGCTCCGTTCGATCATCGCGCGCAGAACCGCAGCCGCATGGACTCGGGCATAGTCCTTCCAACCGAGGAGCTCGGCGGTGCCGTCGACGATCGCCGCCCAGTGATCGGGTTCGTCGTGCAGCTTGCGCACCACGAACATCGCTCTCTCGAAGGGCATCCGCTCTCGAATGCCGGTGGGCAAGCTGCTGTGCAAGACGCCCGCGCAGGCTTGATACGCCGCCTGCAGCTGTTGGTCCTGACGGGGCGTGCCGCGGATCGCGCCGTGTGCACGGCCCACCAGGTGTGCGACCCGCAAGATGTGCGCCTCGCTCGCGCCGCTCATCGACCACGCGGCCCAAGTTCGGGCAATGGCTGCTTGCTCAACGGCGTCGACACTACCGTTGACGATTCGCTCTTCCAACCAATCAGCGAGCGCGCGGGCCGCGCGCATCCACTCGGGTGAAAGCGGCGGCAGCGACTCGCGCGCGCGGCGCGCGTTCTTGCGCCGACTGTCGGGTGTGTCGTTGAATTCGTCCTGTCGATCGAGCGCCGCGAGCTCCTGATCGCCGGGCGACGAAGAACTGAGGGCGTGCTTGGGATCAGCAGGAAAGTGGCCCGGTTGTCCTTCATCGAAGAGCGGCCAAGTACCGGCCAAATCCGGATTTTTGTTGCCTGGCCCGGTCATCGATCAGCGCACGATGGCAAGCAGGCTCTGCAGGCGCAGCGCCAGACTCATGTCGCCTTCCACACGCAGTTGATTGCTGAAGAACAGCTGCTCACCAGTGACCTTGCCTTCGAACAGAGCCACGCCGTTTTCCGCCGACATGGCCAGCGTGCAATCGGACGCGCCGTCTCCGGGCGTGAGCGTGGCGTCACCCTTCAAATTCATGATCCAAGTTCCGCCGCCTTCACCTTCGAGCACGAACTTGTAGATGGCGCCGATCTCGGACGCGGCTGCTTTGTTGGCGGCCAGTCGCTCGCCGACCGTGGTCATGATTTCTTGTGCGGTGCTCATGGCTTTGCCGATGCGCTCGGGGCGACGCTCGCCGTGGTGGTGGGTAGGGGCTTGGCCGCAATGAGGCCTGGCGGGCGCGGCTTGGTGGTAGCGGACGCGGTGGGCGGCGTCGTCGCGGTGGGCGGCGTGGTCGCGGCGGGCGGCGTCGTGGGCACGGTGGGCGCGCTTGCCGTGGCGGTGACGAGCGGGGGATTGGTCGCAGTCACGGCTGGCGCAGTTGCCGTCGCGCTCGCGACCGCGGGCGGTGCGCTGTCCGCGGGCTTCTCGGTGGTGATGTAACAAGCGGGGACCAAGATCGCCAAGGTCACCGCAATTGTCAGCGCTTTATGCTCGATTTTCATGAAGTCCGCCTCCAAGTGGAGGTCTCACGTTAGCATCCTTCAACGCCCACGGAAGCCCCTCGCGAGATCTCTCGAGCCCGCCAAAGCGGACTATCCGGACTCGGGCGGCTTGGTCGAGCTGGTCCGAAGGGCATGCTCGCCGAACTTGGCGGCCAGCAAGGTGGCGGCTTCGCGGCCAAGCTCGGTGCTTGGCATGTAGGCATCGGGTGCGTTCGACAGCGAACGTGCCTTCAACTCCTGATTGTCCATACCGATCAGGACTTCCAGATCTGCAATCAGGTCGTCCATCGTCGCGTAGCGTCGTTCGCGGTCCTTTTGTGTGGCCATTTGCACGATGCGATCCACCCGCGCGTCCAAATGCTCGTTCAGCCAAGACGGCGGAGGCACGGTGGAGAACAATTGGTGGCGCAAGAGATCGGCTTGACCCACGGATTCGAAGGGCAGGTGCCCCGAGAACACCCGGAACATCACCACACCGAGACTGTAGATGTCGCTGCGTGCGTCGACCGGTTCGGCCAAGATTTGTTCGGGGGACATGTATTCGGCAGTTCCCATGACGTTGTGCGCCTCGCCGCCCGACTCGTCCACGTCCCACAACTTTGCCAACCCGAAGTCGATCACTTTGAGGCCGTAGGGTTCGCCTGGGGGCCCGAGCAGCAAAAAATTGTCCGGCTTCACGTCGCGATGCACAATGCCGGCGCGATGCGCCGCAGCCAGGCCCGCTGCTGCCTGACGCAGCAAGATCAAGCCAGTGTCGAGCGGGATTTGCTCGCGCCGCACGTACTCGCCCAAGGTCTCGCCGAGCAAGGCTTCCATCGCTAGGAAGGGCACGCCTTCTTCGGTTTCGCCCGAGTCGATCACGGTGGCCACGTTGGGATGGGCGATCGACTTCATGGCTCGCCCCTCGCGCACCAAGCGGATGCGGAACTCGGTCGAGAGCGCAGTTTCGGGTGCCAGGATCTTCAGCGCGACCGGCGAGCCCGTGCTCAGATCCTCGGCCAAGTAGATGCGCGCGTGCGCTCCACGCTGCAAAAAGCCGCGCACTTGATAGCGGCTCGCCAGGATCGCCCCGCTTCTCCTCGATTCTTTGGCGGCGTACGAGGAGAAGGGGGAGCCTGACTCGAGCTCTTCCGGCGACAGCGGAGGCAGCAACGAGTCAGGGGTCACTTTCATACGTGTTCGAGTCAAAAGGACGAAAGTCAGTCGGTCTCGCGCTTCGAACCCGTTGGAGCGGCCGCGACCGAAGCCGGCGAACGCTTGTCCATGGGCACGAAGTCGCGCTCGTCATAGCCCGTGTAGATCTGGCGCGGACGAGCGATCTTCTGATCCTTGTCGAGTAGCATTTCTTCCCACTGGGCGAGCCAGCCCGAGGTCCGCGGGATGGCGAACAACACCGGGAACATATCGACCGGGATCTGTAGGGCTTCGTAGATCAGACCCGAGTAGAAATCGACGTTCGGGTACAGTTTGCGCGTCACGAAGTAGTCGTCGGTGAGCGCGATGCGTTCCAGTTCGAGCGCGACCGGCAAGAGCGGGCTCTTCTTACCCACCAAGTCGAACACCTGATCGGCCAAGCGCTTGATCACCTTCGCGCGCGGGTCGTAGTTCTTGTACACGCGATGGCCGAAGCCCATCAGGCGCGCGCCCACGCCGCTCTTCACTTCTTTCACGAAAGCGGGGATGGCCGAGACGTCACCGATTTCGCGCAGCATGCGCAAAACGGCTTCGTTCGCGCCGCCGTGCAGCGGGCCGTACAGCGCCGCTGCAGCACCGGCGACCGCGACGTACGGATCGGCGCGCGAGCTGCCGATCGAGCGCATTACGTTCGTCGAGCAGTTCTGTTCGTGATCCGCGTGCAGGATGAACAGCACGTCGAGCGCCTTGACGATCTCCGGGTGCACCTCGAACTTGGGCTCGGCGATGCGCTTCAACATCTGCAAGAAGTTCTCGCTGTAGCTGACTTCGTTGCTCGGATAGACGAACGGCATGCCCATGCTGTGGCGGTAGCTCCAGGCAGCGAGCGTCGGCATCTTGGCGATCAAACGCACCATCTGCTGGCGGCGAATGTCGTGATCGAGCACGTGCTTCGCTTCCGGGTAGAACGTGCTGAGCGCGCTGACCGTGGCGCACAGCATGCCCATTGGATGCGCGTCGTAGCGGAAGCCGTCGATGAACGTGCGCACGTTCTCGTGCACGAACGTGTGATGTGTAATGTCGCTCGTGTACTTGTCGAGCTGCGATTGCGTGGGCAGCTCGCCGTTGATCAGCAAGTACGCGCACTCGAGGTACGTCGCCTTTTCTGCGAGTTGATCGACTGGATAACCGCGGTAACGCAGGATGCCCTTGTCGCCGTCGATATAAGTGATCGCGGAGCGACAGGACGCCGTGTTCATGAACGCGGGGTCGTAGGTCATCAATCCGAAGTCACCATCGGTAACGTGGATCTGCTTCAGATCCAGCGCCTTGATCGTGTCCTCGGTGATCGGCACCTCGTAGCTCTTGCCGGTGCGGTTGTCGGTAATCGTTAGTGTTTCCTTAGCCATTCTCGCTTCGCTTCCCGCTTAGGAATGAGGGGGGACCCGGGGGTCCAAGGGCTGCACAGTACGCCGATTTTTGGGCCCAACCGTCAGCTTTTGGGCATGTGTGAACTTATGCTTTCGTGGCCACGTTTCAGTTTCCGAAAGAAGGCCGTTTCGCTCGCGGTCCTGGCCGGGGCCGCCGCCTGCAACGGCCCGGGCCCGTTCGACTCCAACGACCCCGCTGCCTCTCGGCTCAAACCGGAAAATGGTGGGATCGTTACAGATCCCAATGATTTCTCGCGCATTCCCGTGCCTCCGGCGGACGGGCCGCGGCTCGCGCCCATCGCGATGACGGTTGCGGTGATGCGTAAACCCGACCCCAAGGCCGAAACAATGGGCTACCTGAGGATTGGCGCCCAAGTGGCTCGATCCGAGAAACCGGTCGCCAACGAGGGTTGCCCGGACGGCTGGTACGCGATTCGCCCGGCCGGTTTCGTGTGCGCCGGCCCAAACGCCACGCTCAAGCTCGATCACCCGTTGGCCCGGGCGATTCAGGTCGAGCCGGACCGCGCCAAGCCGATGCCGTACAAATATGCGTTCTTGCGTTCGATTGCGCCGAACTACATGCGCGTGCCGAGCAAGAACGAGCAGTTCGAGTACGAGATGCGGCTCGAGCGCCACCTGCGCAACTGGAGCAAGCTGCGCGCCAAATGGGACGCGCTCGACGTCGGTGCCAATGACGTGCCGCTCGACGAAGCGGGAGTCGCCCGCGGTGCGATCCCCGAGCACGCCAAGCCGATGGACGAAAACGTGCGCTTCGGGGGCAACGGAGATGATCAGGTTCCGTGGTGGCTCCACGGCGAACGACGCATTCCGAACATCTCGAGCTTCAAGGCGCCGAGCTTCGCCGTGATCGCGGATCGCTTGAAGCGACACGCGGGCGTGTCCTTGATCGGCACTTTCGTGGCCGGCCCCGAGGCGCAAGGGCGACGCTTTGCCATCTCGACGGACGCGCGCTTGATCCCGGCAGACAAACTCAAGGCCGAGTCGGGCTCACCGTTTCACGGCGTCGATATTCGCGCGGTCGGCTTGCCGGTGGCCTTCGCCCAGAAAGACGGCGCGAACTACTATGATTTTTCGGGCAATTCCCCGGTTCGCGGGGATACCGTGGCTGGGCGTGAGTTCGTGCCGCTGAACGGCAACATCAAGGAGTACGGCGGAGAACGCTTCGTCCAAGCACGCTCGGGGCGGTGGCTGAAGAGCGCCGATCTGCGCACGGCCGCCAAATCGAGCCGACTGCCGGCTTGGGCGAATCGAAAGGCCAAGTGGATCGAGATCTCGATCGTGAACCAGACCTTGGTGCTATGGGAGGGCGACGTCCCCGTCTACGCTACGTTGGTTTCGACCGGACGCGACGGCATGGGCGACCCGCAGAAGACGCTCAGCACGCCGACAGGCACCTTTCGCGTGTATCAGAAGCACATCACGACCACGATGGATTCGAGCGTTGCGGATCACGAGTTCGAGCTGCGCGACGTTCCTTGGGTGATGTACTTCAAGAGCGGCTACGCGCTGCACGCTGCCTATTGGCACGATGACTTCGGCCATGTGCGCTCACACGGTTGCGTCAACATGTCGCCGATCGACGCCCGCCGCACGTTCTTGTGGGCCGCGCCCGACGTGCCCGAACACTGGCACGCCGCGTACGTCGGCGACGGCCAAGAGCAGGGCACGATCGTGTACATTCACGCTTAGAGCGGTGCGAACTGGTGAACGAACAGCTTTGAACGACGATGAGTGGCTCCCGGAAGGTTCGCCAAGATCGCCAAGGGGGCCAAGATCGCCAAGGGAGAAGGGAATGGGGTTGTACTCAGCGCGACGAGCGGCGGCGTGATGACGGGCGTTGTGGCGGATTGCGTGCGGATTAACCGCCAAAACGCCAAAACGCCAGAAGAAGGAGAGTGACAGGGGGGCCACCCTTCGCGACGAAGGGCAACGATGGATACTGCGCGGTTTGAAATCGCGTCCCATCGACGCACTCGTCCGCACAGTGCGACCCCAAAATCTTCTTGGCGAACTCTTCCGGGAAGCCGTGGATTGCAGCTCATGGCGCTTGGCGGGCTTCCGGGAGCCGGTCAAGTTCTGCATCAACGTTGAATACGCCGCAGCTCGCCGCACCAAGCGCACCGTCCTTCGTTTGGAACTCTGCGCGCAACGAGGTGCGATGCGGGATAGGAGGCGCCCTCACTCTCTCATTGAACCGTGAAGCTCTTGCTGACGGTCACGGGATCGCCGGAGAAAGGGGGCACTTTCGCGGCGCGGAATAGCCGTGCAACGCAGCCGCCCACTTCAGTCCCTGCCAGGTCGCCCGCGACGCTGGTCGCCGTTGCGCGACCGCTGGGGGCGAAGGTGACCGAGACTTTGCCGGAGCCAGTCGGGCCGTCCGCGGTCTTGCAACTGGCGGCGCTGGCGGCTGCGGCGCTGAGTGCGGCCACGGCTGCGTTCTTGTCGAAGGCCGCGCCTTCGGTCGCGGCAGGCGCTTCTGGCGGTTTTGCCGCGGCTGCAGGGTCCGCGGGTTTTGCCGCTGCGGCGGCCGCGGGAGTGGCCGGTGTTGCTGCCGCTGCTGCCGCAGCAGACGGTGGTGGCTTGGCGCTCGGCGTGCCAGCGCTCGCCGCAGCTGAAGCGCTGCCAACCGGTGCGGCGCTGCCAGCGCTCGCTGCTGCGCTCTCGCTCGCGGGCGGTGTGGCGCTGGCAGCGGGTGCATTGCTCGCAGCGGGTGCTTCAGAGGCCGCTGGCTCTGCCGATGTCGTTGCCTGAGCGGTTGCGCTGGGCGTTGCGGGCGTGGGTTCAGCCGTGAGCTGTTGTTTCTTCATCATCACGAACGCGACGCCCGCGGCTGCCGCGATCGCGAGGAAGGCGACCAACAAGATCACGCCCCCGCGACCCTTGCTCGGCGTGCTCGGCTCTTCTGACGAGTCAGTCAGGGGCACGACTTTCGCTCCCGGGACGACCGGCTTGGTGAAGTCGGGGGCGGACATGGCGTTCAGTCCGCCGCTGCCCAAATTCATCAGCGAGTTCGGTGCGCTTTCACCAAACAGCGCCTCACTGGCTTCGCGCTCTCGCTCTTTTGCTTTCGCCGGGCTGGCTTTGGTTTCGCCCTTGGTCAGCGCGTCGAGCGAAAACAAGACCGAGCTTTCGTTGCGCGCGCCGGTCAACTTCTGAGCGCGCTCTTCACTCGAGCCGAGGTCGAGCGAGACGTCACCCTCACTGCCGGCTTCCGCCACTTTGCCGAACAGATCGACCGCGCCTGGGCGCTTTTCCGCGCGGCGCGCGGCTGCGGGCTTGGCGAACATCGGCTCTTCTTCGACCGGCGTTTGCGCGACTTTTGCGGGCTCTCGGGCGGTTGCGGCTGCGGGCGGCACCGACGGCGCACTGGCCGCGATGGCCGCGGCGACTTCCGGATCATCGAGCGGCGATTTGACGACCAGAGTCGCGTCGTCTTCTTCTGCCGGCATGAACGCGGGGACCGTCGGGGCTTGGGCTCGAGGGGCGACATTCTTGGCGCGAAATGCCGCCGCCAGCTCGGGCACGTCGAAGGGCGAGAGCCAATCGGCCATGCCGTCCTTCCAGACCAAGGTCTCGTCGTCGATCTTGCCGGCGCTGTACAGCTCGACGATGCGAGCGATGGTGTGCGTTTCTTGGCGATCATCGGCGAAGCCGACGATGAACATGACCTCGGTGGGCGTCGCGGCGGCTTTGGCCTGAGCGGGTTGCTTGGTTTCGGCCGAGGCCTTGGCCACGCTGGCTGAGGTCGTTGGCCCGGCAGGTTTCGGCGAGGCTTCTGGGGCCGCATCGGAAACGGTGCCGTCGACGATGATGTTCGTCCCGCAGTGCTTGCAGGTGATGCGGACTTTTTTCCCGCGAACTTTCTCGTCCGGAACCGCATATTTCGCCGGACACCCGGTGCAAGTCACATTCATCGCTTATGTCCAACGCTCGCAAATGTGGCGGCTAGAGTCACCCAAACGCCAGAATTACCACGGCTTTTTCGCCTTGCCTATGGCCGAATCTCGGCCGTTTCCCGGGCGCGAGGCGGGCCCCCCGGCGCGGACCGCCCGCGATTCAGGCCCGGCGCGGCCGGCAAAAGACTGACAGACTCGGGGCCCGGGCATGTCGATCAGTCATTTGTTACGGGCAACGGGGGTCACGCTGCGCATCAGCGTTCCGACGCTGTTCGATGCGCTGAGGGGCAAGCTCACCCCCGAGGTGTGCGACGCCAGACTCGATTGGTGGTCGAAGCGCCTGCTTGCTCAGGCCGAGGTTTCGCTCCAAACGACCGGCGTGGAGCATGCGGAACGCGCGCAAGGGGCGACTGCGTTCGTCGTGATGTCCAATCATCAGTCTTTGTACGACATCCCCGCGCTGTACCAAACCTTGCCGCTTCGCTTGCGCATGGTGGCCAAGGCCGAGTTGTTTCGGATTCCGATCTGGGCGCAGGCCATGCGTGCGGCGGGTTTCGTCGAACTCGATCGCTCGGCGCGGGAGCGCGCGATCGAGAGCCTCGAGCGGGCCAAGGTGGCGCTCACCCGTGGAACGAGTATTTGGATTGCGCCAGAAGGAACGCGCAGCCGCGATGGTTCGCTCGGGCCGTTCAAGCACGGCGGTTTTCACCTCGCCGTCGGCGCGTCCGCGCCGATCTTGCCGGTGAGTATTGCCGGCACACGCGCGATCTTGCCGGCCAAGGGGGCGCGCGTTGCGGCCGGCGCAATCGTGCGCGTGACCGTTCATCCGCCGATTCAGCCCGAGGCGTACGGCAATGAAGTGAACGACGCGCTGGTACAGGCGGTCAGAAACTCGATTCAGAGCGGGCTCTGACGCCCGTCGAGCCGACGCGATTCAGATCTTGCACCACACCCGGACTACGACGGTGTCTCTGACGGTCCAGGGCGTGACGTCGACGCGATCGACTTGGGTCATGTTTTGGCCCGGCACGCGGTGGAGCAGGTGGGTCTCGACGAAGCGTCGACGCTGACCTTCGGAGGCCAGGCTCGCGACGTCCGCGCTTTGCACCACGAAGGTGAGCATCTCGAAGATCGTCGGAGTGACGGCGATGGGATCAGGCGCTTTGGCAGCGGTGGGCGCGCGGCTCGAGGGCTTAGCTGTGGGCGTGCGGGTCGCCGGCTTGACGGCAGGCGCGAGACTGGGCGTCTTTGCCGCCGGCGCGCGGCTCGAGGGCTTGGCCGCGGGCGCGAGACTCGGTGTCTTGGCCGCGGGTTGGCTGGGCGTCTTTGCTCCCGGCGCGTTCGAAATGCGGTCGCCGTAGCCGAGCGTGGATTGCCGGCTCCGCGGGGGCCGCGGCGAATCTTCGATCAGCGCCAGCGTTTCGCGACCGGCGGGGCCTTCGACGACCGACACTTCGGGTCCGTCGTCGTCCGTCGCTCTGGGTCTCTCGCCGAATACCAACTCCTCGGCGATCGCCGCCATCGTCGCGTGGCCTGCGGGCGTGTACGCGACTTGCAGCTCGGGTTGGGAGGTCTCGGGTGGCCGAGGGCGAGGACTACGGGGGATCTTGCTCTTGCGAGAAACGCGCGCGCTCAAAACCCGATGAGCCTTGCACGGCCCGGCGTGTAGGTGCCACGGGCGGCCGTGACCACCCGTGGAATGTGCGGATTTCTTTGGTGAAGCTCAGGCCAGTTCGGAGCGACCCATCAAGAACAGGTCGACGCTGCGCGCGGCCTTTCGGCCTTCGGCAATCGCCCACACGACCAAGGACTGGC
>Ga0134124_10001425_pt1 | contig 19254 bp, 16 predicted proteins | sample KB304_FD_96880 | JGI IMG/M metagenome (GOLD analysis project Ga0134124, IMG submission 96880) | Terrestrial soil microbial communities without Nitrogen fertilizer from Kellogg Biological Station, Michigan, USA - KB3-0-4 | ecosystem: Environmental > Terrestrial > Soil > Unclassified ...
TCTTCATCGCCGTCAGCAGCAGGATGAGGCCGATGGCCTTGCCGCCCGCGAGCGCGAGCACTTTGGCCCGCATGTCAGGGTCGCTGAGATTCGTCTTGATTCGGTGCCAGAGCGTATGAACGCGCATGAACAGTTCTCTCCTTTTATTTGAGGCGGATTGCGCCACGATCGCTGCACAGCGATCGAATCTGGTGAAGCGGCACGAGCGGCTAGAGCCGCAGGATGGAGCGCTGCACATGCGGAGCGAGCGAACGCCCGGAGAACTCGAGCGTCGGCCCGGCGGCCATCCCCTCGTGGCCCGTCACGAGGCCGGTCGAGGCTCGCAGCGCCGACGGTTCGAGCGGGGACACGAACGAAATCGCGTTGACGTCCGTCTCTTCGGTCGTCGGCGTGCTGGACGACTCCGGCGACGTGGGGTCGGCGTGGTGATTGCGCGTGCCGAGGAGATCGACCAGGTCGCACGTCTGGAGCGGCGCCGTGAACGGCAGCACGACTTGGACGACGAACCACAGGGCGACGAGGCTCTTGAACCCGGACGGCATATTTGCGATCGTTGGGCGCGCAGTACTCAAGAGAAGTGCCACCGCTCGAGCCGCGTGTCAGCACGTCGACGACTGAGTTTTTGCTGAAAATTCAGCGGCAACGCGGTGACGAAGGCGGACCCGGCGGACGGGCGATCGAGCGACACTAACGTAGGACTCCAATATATTTGCGACAACCGTGTTTGATCATGAATCCGCTCTTCCGTCCGTGTCGGTCGCGGCCTATTCGCGCGCCGCTTCCACCCGATGGCACGGCCGCGGCCGCGCGAAACAAAAACGTCGCAGTCTCGTATCACCATCCAATTTTGTCGCCTCCACGCCGCACTACTTACCACGCGGTACATTGATCGTTCCTGTGACTGAAGGGAGACGCCCGTGAACGGCATCAAGAAGAGATTGGCGCGGCTGTTCGTCGCGACGGCCTGGCTGGTTGCGCTGACGTCGGCCGGGCTGCAGGCGCAGCAGGACGTCGCCGGCACGTGGCAAGGCACGCTCCAGGCCGGAAGAGAACTTCGAACCGTCGTGAAGATCGACAAGGCCGACGGCGGCGAATTGAAGGCCGTCGTGTACAGCATCGACCAGGGCGGCGCCGCGATGCCCGCCGGCAACGTGACGTTTCAGGGATCGACGCTGAAGTTCACTGTGCCGGGCGTGGGCGCGACGTTCGAAGGCAAGATGAGCGCTGACGGCCGCACGATGACCGGCACCATGACGCAAGGCGATCGGCCACTGCCGCTGAACCTCACGCGGGCGAACGCCGACACCGCCTGGGCCATTCCCGCGCCACCCGCGCGCGTCGCACCGATGGCCGCCGGCGCGTCGCCGTCTTTCGAGGTCGCGACGATCAAGCCGAGCGCCCCGGACCGGCCAGGCAAGCTATTCAACGTTCAGGGCCGCACGTTCCGCACGGTCAACACCACGCTCGCCGACCTCATCACGTTCATGTACGACGTGCACACGGCGCAGCTCATCGGCGGCCCGTCCTGGATGACGACCGAGAAGTACGACATCAGCGGCCAGCCGGATCTGCCGGGCGCGCCCAGCCTGAACCAGTGGAAGGGCATGATGCAGAAGCTGCTGACCGACCGGTTCAAGCTCGTGTTCCATCGCGAAAAGAAGGAGCTCACGGTCTACGCGCTCACCGTCGCGAAGACCGGCCACAAGCTCACGAAGAACGACAGCGATCCGAATGGACTGCCCGCCCTCTTCTTCCGCGGGCTCGGCATGCTGCCCGTCCGCAACGCGACGATGGGCGAATTCGCGGGCACGATGCAGGGCGCCGTGCTCGATCGCCCGGTCGTCGATCAGACCGGCCTCCAGGGACGATTCGACTTCACGCTGAACTGGACGCCGGACGAAACACAATTCGGCGGCCTCGGCGTTCGAGTGCCGCCGCCGGCCGACAATGCGTCGGCGCCCCCGGGACTGTTCACGGCGATTCAGGAACAGCTGGGCTTGAAGCTCGACTCGGCGCGTGCGCCGGTCGAAGTGTTCGTGATCGATCGGGCGGAAAAACCCTCGGAGAACTGATACGATCGGCTTCCTCCCAGAGAGTGGAGCCTCGTGTGAACGTGTCGGAACCCAAGCAACAGGAAACAGCGACCCCGGAACGCCGCCTCGGTATCGAGCGGCGTCACTCCGACCGCCGCGTGGCGGCGCGCGCGCTGGACGGCCACGACAGCGAACGACGAGTGCAGGAACGCCGCGTGAGCCAGCGCCGCGCGGCGCTGATCGGCGACATCCCGCCGCTCGTCTGTCCTGACTGCCTCGGGCCGCTCCAGTACGACCCCGCGTTGTCGTGGAGCATGCCCAGCGCCTACACCGTCGACACGGGATACTGCCCCAACTGCTCGCGCCGGTTCCTCAGGAACCGCGAGACCGGCGACTACGACACGCTGACGCTGTAGGTCTTATCGAAGCGGGCCGACGTTGACCGGCAGGATCCGCCGGAACACGGGCAATTCGCCGAGCTTCACGCTTTGCGCGTCGACAATCCAGGTCTCGTGCACGAGGCTCAGCTCGGGGAATTCGAACGACGCTTCGAGCTCGGTTCGCAGGTGGGCGGGACTCCACAGATGGTCCTGCTGCTCGAAGAGCAGGAGGCGCCGATCGGCCGACGCCTGGAGCAGCGTGTGGAGTCGCGCGCGCAGGCCCTCCGCCACGGCTGTCGCGAACATCGCCGGGAGCTCCGCGCGGAACACGGTCAGCCGGCCCGGCCCTTCGAGGCACGGCGTCTTCTCCAGCTGCAGCCGCACGGTCCTGCCCGACACCGTGATCACGTGCGACGACATCCCCTCGGGCGCGAGCTCGATCTGGCGGGCACACCATCCGCGCAGGCCGTTCGTGAGCACCTTCATGTCCACCGGCGAGGGCTCGAAGCCGAGCGACACCGCCAGGTCGACGTGAAAGCCGCGCACGCCTGAAAGCGCCTCCTGCTCGAGCGGCGCGGCCGCCGTGAGCAGGCGCGCCGTGGTTTCGTCGCCGGCCGCGAGGCCGTCGATCGGCACGTGTTGAATCGCCGTCGCGCACCCGGTTTCCTCCATCGCGATCGCGTGGACGGCCGGACGAGACTGGATGCGCTCTTCGGGGAATTCGAGCGAGATGAAACGCTGCGGCCTGACGCGGCCGAAGTGCGCCAGCAGTTCCTTGATCAGCCGGCGGGCGCGCGGCTCCCCGAGAACCGAGTCGAACGGCGAATTCGGACTGGGCACGAGGGGCTCAGTCTATCTAATGTGTCGGGGTTCCGCGTGACGTTTCGTACCAGAACGTGAGGCGGTCGTCGGCGACGCCAATCGTCACGGTGCCACCGTGTTCGAGCTGGCCGAACAGGATTTCGTCCGTCAGCGGATCCCGCACTTCGCGCTGGACGACGCGGCCGAGAGGCCGTGCGCCGAACGCCGGGTCGTAGCCCTTCTTCGCCAGCCACGCTCGAGCCTCGGGCGTGAGCGTGATCGCGACGTGCCTCTCGGAGAGCTGCCCCTCGAGCTGCAGTACGAACTTCTCGACGATGCGCTCGATCGCCTCGGGCGCCAGCGGGCCGAACGTGACGATGGCATCGAGCCGGTTGCGGAACTCGGGGCTGAAGACCTTTTCGATGGCGATTCTCGCCTTGCTCGCCGACACCCGCCTCGCGGCATCGTCTCCCGCATCGCCGCCGATGCCCTCGCCAAAGCCGATGCCCTTCGCGCTCAACTCCCGCGACCCGGCGTTCGACGTGAGAATCAGCACGACGTTCCGGAAGTCGGCTTTGCGCCCGGTGTTGTCGGTGAGCGTCGCGTGATCCATGACCTGCAGCAGGATGTTGTACAGGTCCGGGTGCGCCTTCTCGATCTCGTCGAGCAGGACGACGCTGTACGGGTGCGTGCGGACCGCGTCCACGAGCTGCCCGCCCTGCTCGAACCCGACGTAGCCGGGCGGCGCGCCGATGAGCCGCGCGACCGCGTGCTTCTCCATGTACTCGCTCATGTCGAAGCGCGTGAACTCGTTGCCCAGGAGCAGGGCGAGCTGCTTCGCCAGCTCGGTCTTGCCGACGCCGGTCGGGCCGGTGAACAGGAAGCAGCCGGCGGGCCGATCGGGCTGGCCCAGCCCCGCCCGCGATCGCTTGATCGCCTGCGCCACCAGGTGCACGGCCTCCTGCTGGCCGAACACGACGCGCTGGAGCGACTCGTCCAGCGTCCGCAGCCTCTCGCGGTCCGAAGACGACGCCTGGCGGTCGGGAATGCGGGCCATGCGAGCCACGACTCGTTCGATGGCAGGCGCGTCGACGACGACAGGCTCGCGTGGTTCTCGAGGTCTCAAGTTCTCAGTTGTTACTTCTGAGCTCTCAGTTCTCACTTCCAAGTTCTCAGTTCTCACTTCTAAGTTCAACGTGCCGAGCCGCATCACGGCCCCCGCTTCGTCGATGAGATCGATCGCGCTGTCCGGAAGGCGGCTGTCGCGCAGATGGCGCGCGGCGAGCTTGGCGGCGGCCTCCAGCGCGGCGTCGGTGTACGTCACGTGATGGTGTTCTTCGTAGCGGCTCCGCAGACCGTTGAGGATTCCGACCGTCTCGGCGATCGACGGCTCGTCGATGGCGATCTTCTGCAGCCGCCGCGCGAGCGCCCGGTCTTTCTCGATCTGCTTGAACTCCTCGAAGGTGGTCGATCCAATGACGCGCAGCTCGCCGGCGGTGAGAATCGGCTTGATGAGCGTCGCGAGATCCATCGTCCCTCCGGACACGGCGCCGGCTCCCACGGTGGAGTGAATCTCGTCGATGAAGAGAATCGGCTTCTTCCTGGCCTGGAGCGCCTTGATGACGGCCTTGAACCGCTCTTCGAAGTCGCCGCGGAAACGCGTGCCGGCGAGCAGCGCCCCGGTGTCGAGGGTGAAGACCTCCGCCTCTGCCAGCACGCCGCGCCCGTCGTCGGTCAGCAGTCGCGTCGCGAGGCCTTCGGCCATGGCCGTCTTGCCGACGCCCGCATCGCCGACGAACACCGGATTGTTCTTGCGGCGGCGGCACAGCACTTCCATCGTCCGCTGCAGCTCCGCGGTCCGCCCCACGAGGGGATCCAGCAGGCCGCGCCGCGCGCGATCCGTCAGGTTGACGCAGTATGCCGAGAGCGGATCGCGAGCGGTTGCAGGACCTTCGTCGCCCGCCCCGGCCGGCGCGCCGCTCTCGGCGTCGTCGCCAGGGTCGCCCGGGTCGCCACGGTTCGCCCGGCCCGGCGTCTTCGCGATCCCGTGTGAGATGTATTCGAGCACGTCGAGCCGCGTGACGCCTTGATCCATCAGCAGCCGCGCGGCCTGCGTCTTGGGCTGCTGCAGAATCGCCGCGCAGAGATCGCCGGCCTGCACGGCGTCGCGCTGGGCGCTCTGGACGTGGAGGACGGCGGTCTGCAGCGCGCGCGCGAACGCCGCCGTCTGCTCGGGCTGGCCTTCTCTCCCCTTCGAGATCTTCTCGATCGAGCGGTCCAGGTACGCGTCGAGATCGAGCGTCAGCCGCTTCAGGTCGGCGCCGCACGCGGTCAGAATGCGCTCGCCGTCCGGGTCGTGCGCGAGCGCGTACAGCAGATGCTCGAGCGTGACATAGGCGTGACGCCGCGACACCGCCTCGCGGTACGCGATCGCCAGCACGATTTCGACGGATGCAGAAAACACTCAGTCCTCTTCGAGCGCGGCCCTGAGCGGGAACCCCGCTTCGCGCGCCATCACCGTCACCGTCTGCACTTTCGTCTCCGCGATTTCCCAGGGATACACGCCGGCAATCCCGCGGCCGTTTACGTGCACGTGCATCATGATCCGGTAGGCCTCCGCCGGCGATCGCTGGAACACGACCTCGAGAATCTGCACGACGAAGTCCATGGTCGTGTAGTCGTCGTTCAGCAGGACTACCTTGAAGCGCTCCGGCTCCTGCTTCTTGACGACGGGGCGTTCCTTGACGGCGTCGCCCGTGCGCTCCTGGTTCCCGGCCACACGCTCAGCGTACCGCATTCCGGGTTGGCGTGGCTTTCACTTCGTACATCGCCCGATCCGCGGCCCTGATCAGATCTTCGGCGCGCGGACCGGATTGCGATCCGGTGGCGACGCCGACGCTGGCGCTGGCCCTGATGCTGTGGCCGTCAATCTGGAACGGCCGGTCGAGCTCGTCGCGGATGCGATCGATGACGGCCGTGATGTCCGCGTCGCCGCCGACGCGCTCGAGCAGGACGGCGAACTCGTCGCCCCCCATCCGCGCGATCGAATCCGTCGGACGCACGCAGCTGCGCAGGCGCCGGGCCACGGCCATCAGCAATCGATCGCCCGTCGAGTGTCCGAATCGATCGTTGATGGCCTTGAACTTGTCGAGATCGACGAACAGCACGGCGACGTCGCTCCGGCCGCCGATGTTGGCCTGCCGCGCGGCCTCGGCGACGCGCTCCATGAAGGCGGCGCCGTTCAGCATCTTCGTCAGGCTGTCGTGCGTCGCCCTGAACGTCAGCTGATGCGCGCGCTTGCGCTGGGTCGTGATGTCGCGAAGAAACGCGGTGAACATCGGCGGGCCGTCCGAGGGCAGGCGCGTGAGCGACAGCTCGATCGGGAATTCGGTGCCGTCCGCGCGAACGGCCGTGGACTCCATGCGGCGCTCCAGCACATCGGCGGCGTCCATGGCCGACGCACGGTGCGCGGCGCTTCTGTGCGCCGCGCGCAGCCGCTCGGGAATGAGCAGCCGCGCCATGTCCTTGCCGATGACGTCGGCCCGGGCCCTGCCGAACGTGCGCTCCGCGGCCGGGTTGAATTCGACAATCCGCCCGAGGTGATCGATCGAGATCACGCAGTCGAGCGCGGCTTCGAGCATCGCGGTCTTCCGTTTCCTCGACGCGTCGCGGTCGGACACCGTCGCGCCGAGAATCAAGCCCGACCCGCCGAGGATGGCCAGAAAGATCTGGAGGAGCATGAGCCGGTCGTCGCCGCGGTCGAACGCGTACGGCCCGGCGCCGTGGACCGTCGCCCAGATCGCCAGCGACGACACCATCACGTTGGCCAGCGCGGCGCCGGAGACGCCGAAGCGGATCGCGGCCCAGATGATGAACGGAAACAGTATGTATTCGAGCGGCTGTGGCGCGGCGCTGGCGAACGACCGCGCGAACACGAGCGTGCTCGCGGCGACCAGACCGGCCGCGAGGCCGACCGCTTCGGTCCCGTCGCGCCAGTGCCGAAGCCGCGGCCTCGCGCGCCAGGTCAGAATCGCCGGCGCGATGAGCAGGACGGCGGCCGCATCGCCCATCCACCAGGTCCACCACAGCCGTCCGAACGACGGCCACGGCTGAAGTCCGCGGAGACACAGGCTGCCGACGCCGACGGTCGCGCTGATCGTGGTGCTGATCATCGCCCCGCCGACGATCAGCGCCAGCGCATATCGAAGCCAGTTGGGGGACCCGGCCGGACCGGCGAAGCGGCGTATGGCAAACGCCGCCGCCACGGCTTCGAGCGTGTTGCCCGACGCGATGGCCAGCGCCACGAGGACAGGCTCGTGGCTCGTGACGTTCGCCACGAAGGCGCCGAGCAGCACGCCGGGCCACGCGTCGGCGCCGAACACCACGAGCGCCGCGAGCGACAGCCCGCTCGGCGGCCACACGAGCGTCACCTGCTCGGCGGAGGATGCCATCGTGAATCCGAACTTCGCGGCGACGACATAGATCGCCGCCAACGTCACGACGACGATGGATCGCGAACGACTGGTCATGAAGAACGCGGAGAGGTCCGCGTGGTTTGCGGGGGGTTTTTACACGATACGGTCGAGTCGGGATCGAGTCAAGCCTGTCAGAATCACCAGTCCGTCACCGCGTGCGCGCGCCGGGCGCATCGCGAACCAAATCGTAACCAGCTTTCATTTTTCGTGTCGCGGACCGGCGCGCCCGCCCGGAATTGTAAGCAGCCGGCGCGGCGTCATGCCGCGCCGGCGCGGCCGGCTAGTTCGCCACCGTTGCGTTCGTGTCGAACTTGTTCGGGAACTGTTTGACGATGCCGTCGGCCAGCGCATCCGACATCTGCAGGATGTGGTCGTAGACCGCATCGTACGCCTTCACGTCGTCGTCCCAGTTCCTCTTCAGGCGCGCTTCCACCTCGGTGGACGTCGTCGCGAGATGACGCTTCATCATGTCGACGAGCGTCGCCCTCGGCCAGTTGGGATTCGCCTTGCTCAGGACGTCGGCGATCTCGACGGCGTTCTGCTGCCATCGGTCGTCGGCCTGCTTGAATGCCGCCTGGTCTCCGGACTTGGCCGCTTTGATCACGTCGGCGGCAACGGCGATGTGCTGCTTCAACAGCGTCGTGAGCTGCTGCCCCGCGGCGCTGCCGTAGTACCGCGCGACGGCATTGCCGATTTCCTCCTGGTTCCGCATCAGGCGATCCGCCGCGTTCTGCGCGTCAGGCTGTCCGGCGACGGCGGCGACGATGTACGAGCGCGTCCAGACCACGTGCTCCGTCCACAGCTTGCGCATGTCCTGTCTCAGCGTCCACGCCGCTTCGGACTGAGATGCGATTGACGTCTTGCCGCTCGTGGCCGAGGCTCCAGCGCATCCGGCCGCGAGCGCCGAGCAGACGAGCATGGCTGGCACGAACCTCAACAATCTCATGTTGCCCTCCGCGTTGGTGACGATTACCGGTGTGGCCGCGGCGTTGAGGCTGAGTTGCGGCCGCCTCATGCGTTGCGGCCGCAGACCAAAGGGTGCAATGCAAATACCACCGATCGCCGGTGCGCGACCGTCGGGCTCGCGCGAGTTGGCATCCGCGGTGCTACCTGCCCATCACATCGATTCCTTGGAGGACAGAATGGCAAAGCGCGCGAGAGACGTGATGACCGCCGACCCGGCCTGCTGCTCGCCCCACACGTCGATCGACCAGGTTGCAAAGATGATGATTCAAAACGACTGCGGCGAGATTCCGATCGTCGACGCTGCCAACCGGCCGGTTGGCGTCGTGACCGATCGCGACATCGTGTGCCGCATCGTCGCCGAAGGCAGAAATCCCCTCGGATACACGGCCGAACAGGCGATGACAGCGCCCGTGGTCTCGCTCCATCCGGACGTCTCGGTGGACGAGGTCATCGCGACGATGGAAAGCCATCAGATCCGCCGCGTGATCGTGGTCGATGACGGCGGCGCGTGTTCGGGCATCATCGCGCAAGCGGATGTGGTCACCAAAGGCTCGGGACGGAAGACGGCCGAGCTGCTGCGCGAGGTGTCGCGCAATGGGAACGAGCCGTCGCACTGACGGAACAACGGCGGCCCAAAAGAAAACGTCCGGCCCCCTGAGCTGCAGCTGAAGAGGCCGGACGTTTCGACTTGTCGACTTTCTCGACTTTCCTTGGAGGCGCAGCGTCGAGGCTAGCTCATCGACGTTGCGCGTTCGTCGCGCGGTGGACTCTCCATAGCCAAGAAATACTCCTCCCCACTTGGAGTGTCAAGCTCGTCCGACACCGTTTTCGACACGTCCTCATCGACCGCCGGGCCTTCGTCTTGCTTCCTCGTCCGACAGAGGAGCACACATATGGCGCGGACCGCGGCGGATGTACTGGCCGACCGTCTGATCGACTGGGGCGTGCAGGTGATCTTCGGGCTGCCGGGCGACGGCATCAACGGGATCATGGAGGCCCTTCGAACGCGGCAGGAATCGATTTCCTTCGTGCAGGTGAGGCACGAAGAGTCGGCCGCGTTCATGGCGTGCGGCTACGCGAAATACACGGGGCGGCTCGGTGTCTGCCTCGCGACGTCCGGCCCCGGCGCCATTCACCTGCTGAACGGTTTGTACGACGCGAAGATGGACGGCGCGCCGGTGCTCGCGATCACCGGGCAGACCTATCACGACCTGATCGGCACGCACTACCAGCAGGAAGTCGATCTGCTCGCGCTGTTCAAGGACGTCGCCGTCTACAACCAGCAGATTCTCGGCGCCGGCCACGTCACGGCCCTCGTGGACGCCGGCTGCCGGGCCGCGCTGTCGGAGCGCGGCGTCGCTCACATCACCTGTCCGGTCGATCTGCAGGAACAGGCCGTCGGCGACGACGAGCCGTCGCGGAAGAAAGTCGAGGGCCACACCTCCAGCGTGTGGCGTCCACCGGTGGTGGTGCCGTGCGAAGACGATCTGCGCGCTGCCGCCGACGTGCTGAACGCCGGCAAGAAAACCGTCATCCTCGCCGGCCAGGGCGCGCTCGGCGCCGGCAGCGAGATCGAGCATCTGGCGGACGTGCTGGCTGCGCCGATCGTCAAGCCGCTGCTCGGCAAGGGCGTCGTGCCGGACGACTCGCCGTACACGACGGGAGGGATCGGACTCCTCGGCACGGAGCCCTCCGAAGTCGCGATGGAACGCTGCGACACGCTGCTCATGGTCGGCACGAGCTTCCCGTACATGGAGTTCTATCCGCGGCACGATCGGTGCCGGGGCGTCCAGATCGATCGCAACCCTTCGAGGATCGGGCTCCGGTTTCCGGTTGAAGTCGGCCTCTGCGGCGACGCGCGTGCGACGCTTCAGGTGTTGACGCCTCGCATCGAGCAGCGCGCCGACCGGTCGTTTCTGGAAGAGGCGCAGCGCGGGATGAAGGACTGGCGCGAGCGAATGGCCGCGCAGGCCCATCGCGACGAGACGCCGGTCAAGCCGCAGGTGGTGGCCGACGGCCTCAACGTTCTGTTGGCCGACGACGCGATCGTCTCGGCGGATTCCGGGACGATCACGACCTGGGTCGCGCGTTACGTCGCGATGAAGCGCGGGCAGCTCTTTTCGTGCTCCGGAAACCTCGCGAGCATGGCGTGCGGCCTGCCGTACGCCATTGCCGCCCAGATTGCGTATCCCCACCGGCAATCGGTCGCGTTCGTCGGCGACGGCGGGTTCACGATGCTCATGGGCGAGTTCGCGACGGCCGTCAAATACCGGCTCCCGATCAAGGTCGTCGTCATCAAGAACAACGCGCTCGGGATGATCAAGTGGGAGCAGATGGTGTTTCTCGGCAATCCCGAGTACGGCGTCTCGCTCGAGCCGATCGACTTCGTCGCCTTCGCGCAAGCGTGCGGCGCCGCCGGCTTCCGCTGCACGAAGCCCGAAGAAGTCAGACCCGCGCTCGAGGCGACGCTGCTCGCCGATGGCCCGGTGTTATGCGAGGCGACGGTCGATCCGTTCGAGCCGCCGATGCCCGCGAGGGTCAAGGTCGATCAGGCGCTGCACATGGCCGAAGCGCTCGCACGCGGCGAACCAAACCGAGGGAAGATCGCGCTGACGCTGTTCAGGGACAAGATCAGCGACCTGAAAGGACACTGAGACGAAGGGCTGAGAGCTAAGGGCTAAGAGCTAAGGGCGTTCAGCCCTCAGCCCTCAGCCCTCAGCCCTGAGCGTCACCACCTCACGGCGATGCCGATGTTCGCTCTCCAGAAGTCGAGGCCCGAAAGGAGATTCTGTGCGAACACGTCCGCGGGCGTCGTCGTGGTCGTGGCGAGGTCGTTGTTCGTGAACGCGCGGAAGTAGCGCACGTCGCCGCGGATGCCGACGTTCCCCGCAAAGCCCACGATTCCGGCGCCGATGTTGCCGCCGAACCGCGTCTGGTTCGCCGACGTCGTGGTCACCGTTGTCGGCGTGGCGAGCGTCACCATGTCGGATCGCAGCTGGATGCCGCCGAAGCCGCCCGAGACGTACGGCTGCACGTGCGCTTCGCCCCCGAGGGGCACGGCGCCGATGACGTTCAACATGTAGCTGTTCACCATCGGGTTGTCCGCGAGGAGCGCGTTATTGAGGCGGAAGTGCGGCGCGAAGTCGGCGAGGAACTCGCCGCCGATCGCTCCGCGATAGAGATACGCGAGCTGGCCGCCGAAATTCACGCTCGCGCTGTCGGCGCGCGCGCCGAAGTTCGAGCCGACGAATCCCGCGGCGGTCCAGTAGCTCCCTGTGTAATCGTGCACGCCCTGTCCGCTCGACGACGTCGAGGCGGGCTGAGCTGTTGTGGTGGTCGGGGGCGGAGCCGCCGGAGGCGGCGTCTGACTTTGCGCGGCCGCGATCGCAGGCATCGCGACGAGCGCTGCCGCGGCGATCATTCCCTGAACACTTCGCATGACTTCTCCTTTACTTCAGTTACCGGGACACGTCATGCGTGCTGCAAACGATATTCCTCCAGTGATTCCGTGACGTGGACGAGGTCCGGCAAAAGCCGGACATGATGGGTTAGAAGCCCGGCCGGAAGTTGAACGCGAAGGACCAGCCCGACGTTTGATCGAGGGGCCGCACGGCGTCGAGCTCGAAGATCACGCCGGCCGCTGAGAGTCGAACGCCGGCGCCGACGCTCCGCAGGAGAGGCCGGCTCGATGCCGGCGTTCCAGGCGACCAGAACTTTCCCGCGTCCGAAAAGATCAGCCCTTCGATCGGCAGCGCCCCCGGCTGCGGACTTCCGGTGAAGATCCCGGGAATCGGAAAACGCGCTTCGACGTTCGCGACGACCATGCGATCGGCGCTCAGGTAGGCGTGCGAGCCGGCGTCCGGGCCCGTGTCGCCGTACCCGCGCACGACGTCGCGTAACGTCCAGACGAGCGGCAGCAGCCGCGGGTCGTCGGCGCCGCTGCCGTACCGGCCGACGTGCATCACCCGCATCGCGATCGTCAGCGGACGGACGGGCATCACGTATCGGCGAACGTCGGCGGTCACGGTGGTGAACGAGAGCGAACCGAACGTCGGCGCGACCGCGAACCGGTAGCGGCGGCCGAGAATCGGGCTCGTCGGTCCGAATACCGCGGTGTCGTACACGAGAGCGGCGCCGGTCTCGACGAGCGCCGCGGACGGCGACGCGGAGCCGACCGACGTCGACGAATCCAGCAGCCTGCCGGTCACGCTCGAGAACTCGCTCGTCACCGTCTCCAGATCGTACGCAATCGCCTCGACGCCGCCGGTCAGCTCCAGCCGCTTCGCGCCGCTGAACGGATAAATCACGACGCCGGAGAGCTCGCGGTGCAGCTGGCGGTACACGTCCGTCCGCTGCGTGAGCACGCCATCGGCCGACGGCGTCACTGGAGGCTGATTCGTGCCGATCAGCCACGGCACCTGGCCGCCGAGAATGCCCCAGTTCCAGCGCGAGCGCATGTTGACGTACGCGGCCTCGGCGACGAAGTCGTCCACGTTCTTCCCAACCTGCACCGCGGTCTGCAGCTGGTGATCGCCGAGCATGTCGCCGAAGGAAAGCCCGACACCGCCGCGTACGAAGCCGCCGGTGCTGCCGCCGCCCGCCGTGAGGTACGGCTGAATCATCCGGTCGAGCGACAGCCCCGGACGATACGGTTTGACCGAGAAGCCCTTGCCGTTCGGCAGATCGAAGCCGGGCACCGAAAACGCCGACGCGCCGGACGGACCCGTCGCGCCCGATCCGCCCGCCGGCGTCGCGGCGGCGACGACAGGAAGCGAAGGCAGGTCCGGCGGCGGGCTCGCGAGATCGATCGTGTGAATCTCGTACGCACCGGCGCGGTACACGCTGAAGGCGGCGCGATCGGCCTGTGCGGCGACCGACAACGCCGGGCTGAGCGCCGTGATGCCGCTGACGCCGATCGCCTCGCTGGTGACCTGGAAGATCGCGCCGCTGGCGACGTCGAGCTTGTACACGTTGCTGACCTGGCCCGCGTCGGCTACGAAGTAGACGCTGGCGCCGTCGCGCGACCAGTGCGGATCGATGTTCTTGGCCGACGGGACGCTCGGCAGCTCCCTCACCGCCCGCGACTCGACGTCGATCGCGCCGAGGCGGAAATCGCCGAACGTCAACGTGTCGAGCGAGGACGAAAACCGATCGGTCGCGAACACGATCGAGCGTCCATCGGGCGACCACGACGGCTGCAGGTCGGCGAACGCGTCGGACGTCAACGCCCGCACGCGCCCGGTCTCGAGGCTGACTTCGTAGAGATCGCTCAGCCCGCCTTTCAGAGCCGAAAAGGCGATCCGCGTGCCGTCGGGAGACCACGTCGGCCCGAAGACCTGATCGGCCTCGCGGATGGGGATCTCGCGCGCGATGCCGCCGTCCGGCATGTCGAAGATCGAAAGCACCGCCTGGCCGCCCGAACGCGCGGCCAGCACGAACCGGCGGCCGCTCTGGTCCCACGCGCCGGCCGATTCGATGAACTGCAGGCTCTCGAAATGCGGGTCGCCGGCCGACTGGACGATCTTTCGCTTGATGGCTCCGGTCGTCGCGTCGGCGAGAAACGCGTCGATCGAATACTGGTCGCGCTCCGACAGAAAGACGATCGACCGGCCGTCGGGGCTGAGCGCGGGGCCGATGTTGAGGCGGCCGGCGTTCGCGCTCGTCACGAGGCCCGCCGTCTGCTCGCGTGAATCCGCCGCCGCGGAGAGCTGCTGGACGGATTCGTGCCAGCCGCTCGACAGCGTGCGCACGTCCACGCCGGTGACCGCGACCAGCCGGCCGATCGCGCCGCCTTTCGCCGTCGACTTCAGACATTTGGCGATCACATCGTCGCCGAACCGGCCCGCCAGGTACGCCCAGAGCGCCTGACCGTAGCGATACGGGAACCAGCGGGGGTCATTCAGCTGATCGATGCGCGGCAGCCGGTGCTGCGCCGCCGCATCGCGCAGCCACATCGCGGTGTTCGGATCGATGTGGTGGACCGACAGGTACTCGGCCATCCCTTCGATGAACCACAACGGAAGCGTCGAAATCGATCGGCCGCTCTTGCGGATGATCTCGCGCTGGAATGCGTGGACGAGCTCGTGGCCGAGGACGTGATCCGTTTCACCAAGCCCGGCGGCAAACGGCAGGACGATGCGCCCCTTGGCGTGCTCGGTGACGCCGCCGGTGCCTTCGCCGAGAAAGCCGGAGATGACGTTGGTCTGCACGAACTGCGAGTGGCTCGCATACAGCACGATCGGCTGCCGTGCCGTGAAGGTGAAATCGAGCGCCTTCGAGAGCCGCGCGTACCACCGCTCGGCCAGCCGTCCGGCTTCGACCGACGCGTCGTGTTCTTCCGGGTAGTAGTAGATGTCGAAGTGCGGCGTCTCGAGGATCCTGAAGTCGAGATCGTCGTAATGAACCTTGTTCCGGCCAAACGACTGGGCGGTGGCAGCAGACGCGACTGCCATCAGCGCAACCAGCGCGAAACCCGCGATTCGGTTCACCACGGAAGCGCAAACCATACAGACAACACGGACGCATCGCAAGCTCATCCGAGATGGCGAGGCATGTGCATTGCACCCCCTCGCGCGATCCTCGATGCTCGCCCTGAAGCCTCGCCCCATCCGGGTCTCCTGCGTCCGTGCGTGCGCACGGAGTTCTAAGCGTCCTCCCATCGGCGGGCAACCGATACCACATCCCGCGACAAGGTCTCGTTAGACGTGGCGCCTCCGGACAGCAGCACGTGGCTTCGGATCTGCCGGCTTCCCAACCGGCCCATCGAAGGCGTGTCGTTCGGCGGTTTTCACGTCGGCGGAATCATCCAGCTTGGAACGCAACTGGCCGGCGTGTTCATGGCTGAAGGCTGGGCGAAGCCCGTCTTCGTCAGCCTGGAGCGCGACGCCGGCGCTTCAACCCCTGACCGGCTGCTGCTCGTCGTGGACGATGATCCGGCGACGAGGTCGATGCTCGTCGACCTCTTCAATTCGCGCGGTTATGCGGTGATCGTCGCCGAGAACGGCGAGCAGGCGCTCAAGCAGCTGGTCGATTACATGCCCGATCTGGTCGTGCTCGATCTCGAGATGCCGATCATGGACGGCTTCGGCTTCCGCGCGGCTCAGCAGACCCTGAAGAACACCAGAGTGGCCAACGTCCCGGTGGTCGTGCTCACCGGCACGAGCCACGCGGAGCGCAGCGCACAGACGCTGCACGCCGCGGGATTCGTCGAGAAGCCCTTCGAACCGGATCATCTCGTCGAGGCCGTGCTGAGGGCGTTGGCCAAGAAGGGCGGCGCTCGCGAGCGTCGCGGGCGGGCGTGGTAACCGCCGCCCGATCGATCACAAGCACCCAGTCGGAACCGCCTGCGCCGTTGGGGCCGGGAACGACGAATTGAGCCGCGCCGCTGTTCGGCACCTCTTGCCCCGCTGACGCGTAACCGCCGCTCGTCGGGTCGAGCCACCGCGCGCGCGCGGCGCCGGACATCGCGCGCAGATCGACGGCAATCGACCCACGGCGGCCGGGCGGCACGTATGCGACCAGAAGCGTCCCATCAGCCGATGCGGCAGCGACGACCTCGGCGTCGGACGTGATCAGACGTCGCATTCCTCCGAGGCCGGAGGGCACGAGCGTGTGCCAGGGGATGGACGTGACGAACGCGTTCAGCCGCCCGAGATCTCGAGATCCGTCGGTGTCGAGGTGGTCGCGCCAGCCCGGCCCGCGGCGCGGCACATGGCGGCCGGGCGAGCGAAGGGCGGTTCGAATGTCCGTCAGCCAGCCCCGCCACGATCCGTCGCGAAACGGCCAGACGTAGCCGTTGCCCGCGATGTACCCGCCGATCGTCGACAGCCATCCCTCCCACACGAACCGCCTCACCGGTTGACTCGCGGCCGGGTTCACCCGGTTTCCGTCCGGCCCCTCTTCGTCGTATGGCTCTTCGAGCAGGAACGAGGGCTCGACCGCGGCGCGCGCGTACGCGCGACGGCCGAGCCCGGCGACGTCGCCGTTGAACGAGTAGACGCTGTTGAGCGTGAGCGAGGCGCCGAGCGATGGCTGATCGGTCCCGATCGACTCCGGCGACCACTCCGCGCTCATCTGCGTGGATTCGCGCGCCACGCTTTGCAACCCCGCGACCAGCGCCTCCTCGACGTCCGTCTGTCGCGCGTCGAACGGAGACAGTCCCGTTCCCATGTCGCCGCCGATCATCCAGACAAGGTTTCTCTGGTGCCTGTATCGCGAGGCGACCCACGCGCCGTACCACCGCATCCGCGCGCTGCCGTTGGCGACCATTTCCCGCATCCAGCCCTGGTCCCCGCCCCGAAAGCCGACATACGCAGGAAACAGGAACACGAGGAGGTTCTTCGACTCGCAGTACGCGAGAAACACGTCGACGGCACGCCAGTATTTCTCGTTTGGCGTCGTGAAGTCCGGCGCGTCCCCGCCGGTCTTGTATCCCGTCAGCGCGCCGTCCCACGGCGCGCCGCTGACACGATTCACGAACGGGCGGTTGCCCTCGCCGTCAAACGGCGGATGGTTGCCGCGCGGGTCGTGATTGAGGACGTTGAGCTCAACCGACGTGAAACCGCGCGACGCGGTGTCGTCGACGAACACCCTGTAGTCGGCCGGCGCGAGCGACAGGACGAACCACGCCGTGCGGCCGAGAATCGGAAACGGCGCGCCGCCAGCGTCGACGAGGTGACGGTGATTCGCGCTGTGGCGAACGGGAAACTGCGGCGCGGCGCTCGCAGACCCTGCGAACACGGCGACGGCCGCGAACAATCGAATTGCCGAGTGGCAGAGTGGCAGAATCTCAGGATTCTACGTCCGGACAATCCTGCAATTCCGCGATTCCGAGAATCCTGCAATCGCTACGAGGCGGCCGCGAGGCTGCCGAGCGCCGCGAGATGCACCTGGCGCGAGGCGACGACACGGTGGTCTTTGATGAAGGCGCGATGGTTGCGCTCGACGTCCGCGAGACGGTAGAGGTAGTTCGCGGTCAGGCTCGCCGAACGCTCGATGCCGGCCTGCGAGGTGTCGCCCATCCAGTTGATTCTCTCGAGCCGCGCGCCGTTGGCGAGATGGAACCGCCCGACGGGATCGGCTGGCTCGTCTCCACGTTTGGCCGTCAGCAGATACGTGGCGCAGAGGGGCAGCAGCGTCCGGCCCAGATCGTCGGCGCGCGCCGCGTCGGCGAGGCAGGCCGGGTCGGCGATGGCCGCAAGCGCGGCCGCAATGCCTCGATCGCCGTCCTTCGCGGCGTCCGCGAGCCACGAGCGGAAGCCGGGGATCGGCGACAGCGTCGCAAACGTCCGCAGGCGCGGGTACTCGCGGCGCAGCGTGTCGACGACACGGCGGATGAGCGAGTTGCCGAACGACACGCCCCGAAGGCCGTCGTGGCAGCTGGAAATCGAATAGAAGACGGCAAAGCTCCGGAACTTGCGGTCGAGCACGGGCGTGCCGGGGTCGAGGAGCGGCTGCACGCGGGCGCTCAGCTCGGACGTCAACGCGAGCTCGGTGAAGATCAGCGGCTCGTTGGGCAGCGACGGATGGAAGAACCCGAAGCAGCGGCGATCGTCCTGCAGGCGCCGCCGCAGCTCGTCCCAGCCGCGAATGTGGTGCACGGCCTCGTACTTGATGATGTTCTCGAGAACCGGCGTCGGCGTGTGCCAGTCGATCCGCCGGAGTTCGAGGAACCCGCCGTTCAGCCAGGACCGCAGCAGATCCTCCAGGTCGCCGGCGACGACCGTCCACTCCGGATGCGCGGCCAGCCCCGCGAGGACGCGGCGGCGCATCTCGATCAGGGCCATCGTCCCGCCACGGGCCAGGTTGAGGCGCCGGAACAGCTCGCGGCGCGGCGGCTCGAGAGCGAGCCGCAGCGCGTCCACGGCCTCGGGTGAAGGATGGCGGCGGACGGCCGCGGCGCAGCGGTCGATCGCTTCGGCGTCAGGCGAAAACTGTTTCGCGAGAAACGAGAAGAAGGCGTCGAGAGACGGGCCGGCGAGCGATTCGTAGGCGGCCAGGGCTTCGTTGGCGAGACGGTCGCCTGACACGTCGCCGCGATCCGACAGGAGGACGTGACACCACTCGACGGCGTGTCTCGCGTCGCTCCACCGAGCTGTTTCGAAAGCGGACCTCTCGAACTCGGTCATGCTGCCCCTAGACCAGCAGACGCAACGGGCGTACCAGGCGTGATCGCTGAATTGGCGGAGGAATTACGGCACGACGGCGGGAAGTCCGTCGTGCCTGAGACCAGTAGTCAGGGTTTTTGAGGAATTGTCCGGCTGCGCGCGACGCTCAGTGGGCGTCGTTGTGGCTCACCCGTCCGTCGGGGTTCACCCGGCTCCCGGTGGCCTTCGCAAACGCCTCCCGCTCGCGACGCTGGGCCGCCAGCGCAGCGGCGATCGAATCGCGCGTCGGCTGCGCGAACAGACGCGGGTCGTACGCCCTCGCGGTCGTTTTCGGAGCGCTGTGTGCGGTGCGATGCATGTTCGTACCTCCTGACAAAACCGTCCCGTGCAGAACCTCGGCCAGTCGAAATATGGCCAAAATCCGCGGATTTCGATGCGCGGTTCGGAGTGAGCCGTTACAGAATCGAGCGGCCGATTTCGGAACTGGCGGCAA
>Ga0134124_10001426_pt1 | contig 19246 bp, 15 predicted proteins | sample KB304_FD_96880 | JGI IMG/M metagenome (GOLD analysis project Ga0134124, IMG submission 96880) | Terrestrial soil microbial communities without Nitrogen fertilizer from Kellogg Biological Station, Michigan, USA - KB3-0-4 | ecosystem: Environmental > Terrestrial > Soil > Unclassified ...
CCGGCCGAGCGCGACGTCGACGTGCCACTTGCCGGTACCAAAACGCTGTCGGTCGTTTTCGAGCCCACTCCGGAGACGCGCGCCGACTACGTGGCCAGCGCCCAGCGCCAGCGAACGGTGGCCTGGGTGATCACCGGTGTCGGCGCAGCGCTCACCGTAGGCGGTGCAGCATTCGCTCTCGTGCAGCAACACAAGTTACCGACGGCCAGAAGCGAGCTGTCCGCGGTGAACCAGGAGTTCGTCCCGGGCTCCGGAGCGGCCTGCGACTTCTCGATCCAGCACCCGGAAGATCCCTCTGCAGAGTCACACTGCGTGGCCCGTCTGCAAGACGCTCAGTCGAACGTCCACGACACCGAAATCGCTCGCAACGTCGGCTGGTTTACGGCCGGTGTGGGCGCGGCCGCGACGGTCACCGGGGTCGTGTTGCTGATGATGCGTGACGATCCGAAAAAGTACGATCAGCCGCCGAGCGAGCGACGCCTGAGCGCGATCTCCGCGCTGCGCATCGCACCGACAATCGATCGGCAGCAGGTGTTCGTCTGGGCCGCGGGCAGCTTCTGAGCCGCTGCTAGCAAAAGCTGCGCGGCGCAAGCCAGACGCGCGTCGCACCCGTGCGAGCTCGAGCGAGGCTGCACACGTCACATGTGCAAACTCGAGCCCGGACCGATCGCACATGCGACGAGGAGCGGCTTACCTTCGAGCGAAGGCCGATTTTCTAGCGTGATTCGCGTGCGCGGTGCACGAGCATGGCTGGCACGGCGGGTGCAGTGACGGAGAGCTAGACCGCGAGGGGGCGCTCGTGCTCGTGCCTCGCCGAAATGGGGAAAATGATGAAACCGATAATAGTCGTTCCGAACGAAAAACTTCGGCGCGGACGCGGGAAGCCGAAGCGCTCAGCGTGGAAGAACCTGCTGATCGCTTCGGGTACGCTGGGGCTCGCCAGCATTTGCGGCTTCCTCTTGCTGCAGACTGGGGCTCGCACCGCGGATGCCCCAAGCCTGAAGCCGGGGAGTGCAGCGCAGCGCTCCAGGGGACCCAGGGCGCTCGACACGCCGCAGACCAATGCGAGCCCTCCCAACGTCAGTCCGCCGGCTCCCGAGGTTGCGCTCGACTCCGCGCCCGACCCCGCGCGGGAGCCCGCTGAGCCCCCCGCGTCGAAAGCCCCCTTCCGTGAGACCATTTGTACGGCTGAAGGCTGCATCGGCAAGAAGGAAGCGGCGGAGAAAACCCAACGACTGCTCGCGCAGAACCCCACTCGATTCAGCGCCGAAGAGCAGACCATTTTGAAGGCCTACACCCTCGATGGCCTCGGACAAGCGGTGAGCGATGCCGAGTATCGTTTCCTGAACGCGACGGACGAGACTCGCGACAGCGACGCTGAGCACTACCGAATGGTCGTCAATCTCGTGTCCGCCGTGAGCGTCGACACGAATCACGCGCTGCCGGCCCAAGAAGAGCTCGCGTACGGGCAGTACGCCGCAGCCTTGCGCAGCGCGGAGGGCAAGTTGGCCAAGCTCGATCCGGTCGAAGCCGAGCACGAGCGCGAACGAATCAAAGACCGGATCTTCATGGCAGCAAAGCAATGACCGAGAAAGAGGGAAACATGAGAAATTTGATCAAGAGCAGTTGTTTATTGGCACCGTTCGCATTGGCGCTGTTGGCACGTCCGGCCGCGGCAGCAACGTTGTACGACGCGGAAGCGCCGCTCGCGCCGTTCATTTACCACTACGTGTATCTCAAGCAGGGGCTCAACACGATCGAAACGAAGAACCTGACGGCGTATGGCGACACCGTGCTGCACGTTCTGTACAACAACGGATCGACGCAACAGCAGATTGCCGCCAACGACGATTCCGTCGGGCTGGCCTCGAAGGTGGTGTTCGCGGCGCCGTACACGGCGTACTACGCGGTCTGGGTGCGCTCCTACTCCAACGGAAGCGGCGGCAAAGCGGACTTGGTCGTCAACGGAACCACGCTGCTCAATCAGGCGCAGTTCGGTGGACAGGTGCGTTACACGAGCTGGAATGCGGGCGATCAGTTTCGCGTAGCCACGACGCGCTTCACCGGCAGCAGTGACAGCATGGTCTTCTTGCTGCGCTCCAACACTGCTCTATTGCAGATGAATGACGATTCAGGGCCACAACTCAGTCCGCTCACTCAGGCGTCGACCAGCGAAAGCGGACTATCGCGGGTCGTGTACGGCCTTTATCCATCGGCCAGCGGCGGCTACGGACGATTGCTCGCGCAAAGTCCGCCGGTCATATTTTTGAACGACTTCGACAACGATGGCCTCACGGGTCCGCTCGAGAGCTTGATTGGCACCTCCTCGTCCAACGGCGACAGCGACAACGATGGCATCCCAGACGGAGTCGAGACGATCGGAGGCAGCGACAACTGGTGGTGGACGTTCTCGCGATCGTCGTCGGCGCCGTTCGGCAACAACCCGACTCGACGCAATGCTTACGTCGAGATCGATTACATGAACGATCCGAACACGGCAGGCAGGAACATGCAGCCGTACGCGGGGCTTCCAGCGGACGCGGCGGAGATCTTCTCGACCGACGGCAATGCAGATCTGACGCTGATCGTGGACGACGCGCTCCCGTGGCGAAAGAACGTGGGTCTCGATGGCTGCTTTGCGATGGTGCCGGATTGCGTGGATTTCAGGGCCCAGAAAGCAGCTTCATTTTCGACCTTCTTCCCCGAACGCCGCCCATTTTTTCACTATGCCATCTTCGCAAACCAATACGACAACGGCACTTCATCCGGAATCAGCGAAATCCTAGGCAACGACTTTGTCGTCACCTTGGGCGCCTTTTCGAACAACCAGGCCGAGCAGCGCGGGACATTCATGCACGAGTTCGGACACAATCTGAACCTGGGGCACTTTGGAAACGGCAACAACAACGGCGCCAATAGCAGCGTGCACCGCAGCGTGATGAACTACCGCTATCAATTCGCTGGGGTGCCTGCAACTGGGCGTCATACCTATTCGAGCGGTGGTGGCGGTTGCGCTGCTTGCGCGACTTCGCCCAAACAAGCGTGCGTCGATCTGAAGAACGCCGGACAGTGCGCAAGCGCAGCAGGAGCGACCTGCGACTGCGATCTGAACGAATGGGGTTCCGCGATCGACTACGACATGACCGAGGGAGGAAACCTCAATGACGGCGTTGCCTACGTCGCGTCTTCGCTCGAGCCGACCAGCCTGGCCGAACCGCTCAATCTGAACGACCCCCGACTTGCGACGCAGGTTGCCCCGGCTGATGCACGTCGAGCGGTCAGTCTCGACGCACTGTCGCGCACCGAGCCGAAACGCGAACCGGCAGAGCAGTCGCCCAGCGTCGACGAGCAGCTGAAATGGCTCATCCCCGAGGACGCGCGCGGGGCGCGCGACGCGCTTCGACGCCTGGCTCAGGCGAAATTCAACGAGTCGGACATGAGCTATGACCTCGAGGCGCGCGCGGCTCTCGCGCTCAAGCCAAACGTCGACCGGATGCGCGCTTCGGTGGCGCGGCGGGTTGCCGAGCTGAAGAAGAACGGGCTGATTGAAGGTTTGGACTTCACCGTCGCCGAGGATGGGACCTCCATCTTCGTCGAATAACTCGAGTAGCAAAGGGAAACGAGCCGTGGTCAGCAGCCGTCATGCCAGCGCGTTGGTCCTCTCCGCAACACTCGTCTGGGCTTGCCGTTCGAGTGGCGGCGGAGCAAATGCCGTCACGGACCGAGGGAGTCCAATTCCGTCTGTAATGACTCAGCAAACCGCCTGCGAGGCAGGGATCTTCAATGAAGGAACGATGACGATCCGAATGACGGATCCGGCATTCCCGGAAACCTGCCGCGATACTCCCTGCGACGCCAGCTTCAGCGTCACTGACCACGGCCTCGATATCCCGACACACAATCGCGATCTTTGGGATCCATACTTGCTTCTCACCAATGCCGGCGGGGAACGTGCAAGGCTCGATTTCTCGCTGACGCGCGGCTGGGACGTTCACTGGAAGCCCCAGCAACCGCTACGAATCCGCCGCGTGATAGCCGCTGCAACCTGTCCTGGCGCTGCCGCGGATCAGGAAATGCCCAACCAATCGGCAACCGAGATCCGCGACCAGAACGGAGCGCTGTTGCTGTTGAATGCTCCGGATGTTCCCTTGGCGCCGGGCGGCACGGCGCTGCTTGCGCCGGGCTTCGCTCGGGAGCTCGAGCTCTCCTGGATCGACCTCGGTTGCCCCGCCGAGCAACGTGCGGGTGTGCCTGCGGCCGGTACGCGTCGCCCCGTCGCAATTCAAACCAAAGATTTGCACGGCAGCGGTTCGGCTCTGGTCACCTGGGGACGGAGTGCACCGTTGACGCTCACCGGGCAATCCTACGTCGTTGCCGTCAGCCAAGGCTGGACCCCGGCGGACGCCCGTGGCTGCGGCCGGGCGGCGCTCACGATTTACCGAGCGGGCTACCTCGAGCGGTCCGAGCAATGAGATCGCGCAAAGGAGGCGGCGCGTCTGATTTCAATTGCTTACTAGATAGTCATCTTAGTCATTTGCGCGGGTCGCTTGCCGGCGTTTGGCTGACGCTTTTATATTCCAGAGCACATGGCCGGCAGGGAGTTCGAGAGCGCGGCGACTCAACCGAACGAACCCGAGTCGATCGTGCAACCAGCACGTGCCTGGCTCCATTTCGTGTATCCGCGCGAACTCGCGGGTCTATCCGTCGAGCTGTCTGACGGCTTGTCCCTTGGCCGCGACCCATCACTTTCGCCGCCTCACGGAGCGAAGGCCGTCGCCGAAGCGGGCGGTCATTTTTGCGTGCTGCATCCGACCGTCTCCCGACGGCATGCGTTGATCCGCAACGACTTCGGCGTCCCGTATTTGAGCGATCTGGGCAGTAGCAACGGGACACGAGTGGCTGGAAAAAAGGCCGTCGGCAACACCGCGCTCCCCTTGCAAAGCGTGGTGCGGCTCGGCGATACGTTGGCGATCGTCGATGAGCCGTGCGTCGACGCTAGCAACGACGCACCGAGCGCGCTGCCGGGTCGTAGCGCTCGAATGGCCCGCCTCCGCAGCCTGCTCGCTCGTGCCGCTCCACAAGTGTCTCCCGTCTTGATTCTAGGCGAAACTGGAACCGGCAAAGAGCGCTTGGCCGCCGATATTCATCGCGCGAGCGGACGGCGCGGGCCCTATCTCAAGTTGAGCTGTGCGGAGCTTTCACCGCAATTGATCGAATCGCAGCTGTTCGGGCACGAGCGGGGGGCTTTCACGGGTGCGGAGAATCGCCACTCGGGTCTGTTCGTCGCCGCGCATCTCGGCAGCTTGTTCCTGGATGAGATTGGCGAACTGCCGCTCGAGTCGCAAGCCAAGCTGCTGCGAGTCATTCAGGAGCACGAAGTACGCCCGGTCGGCAGCACGCGGACTCAACAGGTCGATGTTCGCATCATCACCGCGACGAATCGCGACCTCGAGCAAGAGGTCGCAAATGGCAAATTCAGGCGTGATTTGCTGGCGCGCCTCTCCGTCTTCGAATTGAAGCTGCCGAGCTTGCGCGAGCGTCGCCAGGACATCCTCTCTTGGCTGGATCGGCTCAGCGAACGTTCGGGTCGCCGCCAGAGTAGCCCCCACTGGCAACCGTTCGTCGCCGAGCGCGTCTTGCTCCACGATTGGCCAGACAATCTGCGCGGCTTGGATCGGCTGGTACAACGGATCCTGTCGATAGGCGAAGGCGTCACCGTCGGCATGCAACTGCTGCGCGAGAGCATGCCGGAGCTGTGCGAAAACGCAGAGCTGGATCCCCCAGAGCCGATCCGAACCACGCCCCCAGCTCGAGACCCGGGCACGCCCAGCCTCGATCAGGCAAAAGCCGTTCCAGCCACCCCGACGCGCGACGAATTTCTCACGATCTACGAAGCGATGGATCGCAACATCCGCGCGATCTCGATGCACTTCGGGCGCGACCGGCGGCAAATCTACCGCTGGCTCGAGCTGTTTGGCATCCAACGCTGATCACACAAATGACCATATTCGCGGGTGTCGGAGCTGTTAGCCTGAGTGTCGCCGTGACTTCTGGTACACCGCTGCGGTTCGAGACCCTGGGCGGGGCTCGGGTGTTGCGTGCTGGGATCTTGCTGAAGGCCGGCACCGCTCGCCCGCGTGAGCTGCTCTTGGCCATGCTCGCGCGCGGCGGAGCACCGGTCTCGCACCTGGAGATCTGCGACGCGCTTTGGCCGGACGCGGATGGCGATGCCGCGCGGCGCGCGTTCGATACGACTTTGCACCGGCTTCGGAATTGGTTGGATGCGCCGAACGCGATCTGTTTGTCGACCGGGCAACTCAGCCTCGATTTCGAGCATTGCACGCTGGACGTGCGGGAGGTCGAGCTCATTCTGAACGCGACCGAGCTGCCGTGGTCAGGCAGCGCTGGGCTGACCCAGCTCTATCGCGGGCGTTTTCTACCAGAACTCGCACACTCCCCAGTTGCCGCCCGCTATCGAGCGCGCTTGCACGAGCGCGTTCTTGCCCACCTCGCTCGGCACGGGTTCCTACTCGAGCACGACAAGCGTTTCGCCGAGGCAGCTGAGCTGTATCGCAATGCGCTGAGCATCGACGATGAGCACGAGCGGTTCTATCAGGGCCTGATTCGCTGCGCCGGCGAGAGTGATCGGCCTTCGGAGGTAGCGGCGGTGCTGCGCCGCTGCGTCGGCACGTTCGCCGAGCGCTTTGCCACCGCCCCGTCCAAAGAAACGCTGACGCTCGCCCGCAACTACGGGGTCAAGGCACTGTTCGGTGAGGCCACTCGCTCGAGTTCCACAAAGGCCGTCGTCCGCAGCCTCGCACCGCGCGCACGTTGTCGCAGTCGCGGCTTGAGCAGTCCTTGAGCCGTGGTTAGGCCCTGCCAATTGTCAGCCCTGACTCGTCGCGCGACAGCGGAAACGGAATGCGAAGCAATTCTGCGTGCATCTTCATCGCAACGCTGATCTTATCGGGCGCGGTAGGCTGCGGACCGCGCGCGGAGGTGCGCCCATCGGTCGCCGCAACGCCAACCGTTCGGATCAGGAGTACGGGAGCTCAAAACAAGGGCACGTCGCCGGCCGTGGAGGGGGCTTCGTCGTCACCCAGGGTCCGGATGTTCCCGTAGCCGAGTGCACCGCTATCGCCCGTCCCCCAACAGCGCACGCCACCGCTCGTCGTGACCACACAGGTGTGTCCGGAGCCAAGTGAAATCTGACGCACTGGGGCGCCGACGTCGACGCTGCCTGCCGAAGCCGGGGTCTCATCGTCGCCAATGCTGCGCAGGTTGCCGTAACCGAGTTGCCCCGAGGTGCCGATGCCCCAACACCGCACCGCACCGCTCGTGAGCAGCGCGCACGTGTGCGCGCCGCCGACGGCAATTTGCTGAACCTCTCCGCCTACGTCGACGTCGCCCGCCGAGGCCGGGGTTTCGTCGTCACCGATGTTGTGGGTGTGGCCGTAGCCCAATTGACCGTAATCGTTCTCGCCCCAACACCGTACCTTGCCGTTGGTGAGCAGCGCGCAGGTGTGAGTTTCGCCGAGCGCGAGCTGCTTGACCGGGCCGCCCACGTTCACGTCGCCGACCTGCGCGGGCGTGATGTATTCACCCACGTCGACCAGGTTCCCGTAGCCGATGAAGCCGTTGTAGGAAGAACCCCAGCAGCGCACGTTCCCCGTGCTGAGTAGCGCGCAGGAGTGTGAGGCTGCAGTTGCAATTTGCACGACCTTCTCGCCCACCTCGACGGTGCCGACCGACGCGGGTGTCTCGTCATCACCGATGACGTCACCGTTGTGATAGTTCAAGAGACCGAGCCCGCTGGGACCGCCGATGCCCCAACAGCGCACGTGACCGTCCAAGAGCAGCGCGCACGTGTTGCCCGAAGTCGAGACTTGCTGCACGAGACCGCCGACGTCGACATCACCTGCAGCAGCGGGCGTTTCGTCGTCACCGACGTCTTGGTCGTTGCCGTAGCCGAGCGTGCCCTGGCCAGCTCCGCCCCAGCAGCGGACGTGCCCGTTCGTGAGTACGACGCAAGCGGCAACCCCGCCAACGGAGAGTTGTTGCACACGCCCGCCGATCTTCACGTAACCGACCGAAGAGGGCAGCTCATCGTCCCCGATGGTGAGCTCGTTGCCGTAGCCGAGTTGCCCCACGACCGAACCACCCCAACAGCGCACTTGCCCTGCGCCCACGAGCGCGCACGTCGAATTGCCGCTCGCCGCGACCTCCAACGCGATGGGCGAGCAGGTCTGGCCGTCTCCCTTGAATCCCGGTTCGCAGACACAAGACGTTGCATCGGGCGGATGGGCGCAGGTCGCGTTCGCATCGCAACCGCAGGGCGACTCCACAGCCCCCGCCTGGCCGCCTTGCTCGGCGCCCGCGCCGCCGTCGTCTACGTCACCGGCGGTCCCACCATTCATTGCTCCGCCGCCCGCGCCGGTCGGCTGCCCCGCACTGTTGCTTCCGGCCGTAGCGCTCCCGCTTTGACCGAACCCGGCGTTGCCCCCTAAACCACCAGAGCCCGCACGCGCCGCGTCGTCAGCCGTCCCTTTGCTCGAGTCACACGCAGAAGCCACCCAGAGCGGTGCCAAGAGCACAAACCGAAACCTCATTGCGCCCGACGCTACGACAACTTCAGCTCGATTCGGGAGCAAAGTTAGATTCTAATTTTTTGATGGTCACGCTCGGCGGCGCGCCGCGGCGTAGCCTTCGGCGTCGAATTGCGGATGCGACGTCAGTGCCGCCGAAGGCTGGGTGCCGCCGCGACGCTTTTTCGTGACCATCAACCCATCATCTCCAAGTGAAGCGTGATGTTGCTCGTGGCCAGGGCGGATTAACACCCAAACGTCCCGTTGGACAAGGCAGCAAACGCGTTCAATTGGCGCGCGACCGCAAGTGTTAGATCGGTATTCATCCAGCTGAATGAGCCCTGATTTCGACTCCTCCCCGACGTTTGCGGGCTGGCCGAGCTGCTTGGGCTTGCTGGAATGACATGTCCGACAACCGACGAATCACACTTCTCGCGAGAATTCAAAGCCCACTACGGACTCACGCCAGGCCGCTGGCTGTCGCTCTGGGGCCGCAGCGCTCGGCCGCTGCGCTGACGACAACCTACGGCTCCCGGAACGGGCAATGATTGCTTTCGCGCTCGGCTAGCCGCCGTCGCTTCTGCTCGCCCTCTCCGCCCGCTCGAACGCGGCAACTTCCCAGCTGGAGCCCAGAACCAGTGGCACCCGCTCATGAGGGCGCGAGGGCTCGAGGTCGAGAGGGCTCCGCTCACCGGTCGTCGCGGCGCCTCCCGCGGCGCGGAACACGAAGCCCATCGGATTGGCTTCGTACTGCAGGCGGAGCTTGCCGCGCGGGGACGCCGCGTCGGCCGGGTAGGCGAACACTCCGCCTTCCAGCAGCACGCGGTGCGCGTCGGCGACGAGTGCGCCCGTGTAGCGCAGCGAGTAGCGGGGCCCGCCCTCGGGGGTCTTTTGGCTCTTCAATTCGGAGAGAAAGCCCTGGGCACTCGCGCTCCAGGTGCACGTGCGCGCTTCATTGACCGCATAGAGCTTGCCACGCTCAGGACAGCGCAAGGCCTGCTCGGCCAGGGTGAATGCCCCTAGTGTCGGGTCGTACAGGAACAGGTCGACCCGGTCGCGACTGGCCAGAACCAACAAGGTCGCGCTCGAGTAGAGAAAATAGCCGGCTCGCAGCAAACTGCGACCGGACTGCAGCGCCGCCGAGTTAACGCCACTGCTGGCCTTGGCCACGCCGAAGATCGAGCCGCACAAGCCGTGTGAATCCAGGTTGGCCGAACCATCGAGCGGGTCCAAAAAGACCAGCAGTCCCTCGCTGGCGTCGCTGAGCCGTAGCGGCTCGGTCAGCTCCTCGCTGAGTACACCCACACACCCTGGCGCACGCGACAGCTCTGCAACGAACAAATCATTCGCTATGACATCGTAGTCTCGGACGTGCTCACCATGCACATTGTCATGACCCGAAAAGGTCGCACGCTTGCCGCGCGCTAGCACGCCAGCAAGCGCGGCCGCTGCGCGCGATAGCGCCAAAATCGTGTGTGCTTCTGCCGGCTCGAAGCCGACCGCGCCAAGATAATCCGTCAGGGTGAGCTCACGAGGTAGCATGCCCATTTTGCATTGCATGAAGTGAGCCGACTTGCTGTCGAGTCCGACACCTGAGAGTCGCGCGTCGGATCACGCGCGACAGCCGGGGCATGCGACTCTCGACACGCGGCTTGCGATAGGGTGGCGATCGGCAGCGGGCAATGTCGGCAAACGTGGGACGGGTGCTTCGCCGAGACCGACTCAAACGCGGGCTGCCGGTCGGGCGCCCCGGCAGAGTCGGCGATCATGGCTACTTGGCGCAACTGCCGCCAGGCAGGCCCGCCATCGCCCGGTCTTTTGTTGGGCGCGAGTGATCGAACGTCCGCGATCACCCCACTCAATGGACCGTGTCTGACCGACTTGAGGGCGAAGGCGGAGCCTTGCCGAGAACTTGGAAGATGAAGACAGTCAATCTTGCTTTAATCACGACGCTTGGTTTTGGTCTCGCTGGCCTCGGCTGTTCGAGTTCGACACCCGCGCCAAGCAACGGCACTGCTGGCACCAGCGCTGCTCAAGGCGGTAGCACCCCCGGTGCGGGCGGGAGTGGCACGGCGAATTCGCCGGGAATGGGTGGTAACGGCAACCCGGGCACCGCTGGCGCTAGCGTTGGCGCGGGCGGCAACCCCGTAGTGGGCGAAGGCGGAGCGCCTGGCACCGCAGGCAGCGTGGGCACCGCGGGCGCTGGCGGCGGCGCCGTTGCCGTTGCCGGAACAGGCAATACGGCCGGCGGCACGTCCGTCCCCGAACCCGAGCTCGTGACCTCGGGCAAAGACGACTATTGGAAGGTCGGCACGCTGATCAAGGGTGGCACTGCCGCCACGGTGACCGTCACGACCACGGGCAATGGGCTTGCGCAGGCCTGGGACGGCTTCGGCGGCACTTTCAATGAAAAGGGCGCCCAGATGCTGATGGGGCTCGATGCCGCCAAGCAGGGCGAGATCATGAAGAAGCTGTTCGACGTCAAAGACGGCATCGGCTTCACCTGGGGGCGCATCCCGATTGGCCCCAGCGACTACGCGATCGAGCGCTACAACTTTCAGGACTCGGCGACCGCCACATTTTCGATCGAGCACGACAAGACGGCGAGCGCGACCAGCAAAGCGCCGCTCATGCCCTTCATCAAAGCCGCGATCGCGGTCAAGGCGGACATCAAGTTCTGGGGCAGTGCCTGGACGCCGCCGCCTTGGATGAAGGACAACAAGGCCTACGACAAGGGCTCGATGGACAAGGCCAATCTGAGTGCGTACGCCGACTACTTGGTGAATTGGATCAAGGCCTACGAGGCGGAGGGCATCAAGATCAATTTCATCGTGCCCCAAAACGAGCCGGGCTGGGCGCAAGCCTACCCGAGCTGCGCGTGGGGCTCCTACAAGGATGGCGGCACGGCGCACTATGGCACCGCGTACCTCGGCGACTTCGTCAAGAACAACCTCAGCCAGAAGATGACCGATGCGAAGCTCACGACGGACATCTGGTATGGCACGTTCTCGAACGACGGTGCGTTTCCCGATTATTGGGCCAACGTTCCTCCCAAGAACCTCCTGAAGGGAGTGACGCTGCAGTGGGCAACCATCGCAGAGGTCGAGAAGGTCGTCGCGGCTGGCTACAAGGTAATGCAGTCAGAGCACCAGTGCGGCAACTATCCTTGGACGGGCGTCGACAATGGCGACGGCTCGTACAAGAGCACCGCGGGCACCACCGCTGACACCGCGGACGCCACGCACTTCTTCCTGGATTACGCGCCAAACAATCACCTCTACGGCGAGGAAAGCTGGTCGCTAATCAAGAGCTGGATCGACAAGGGAGTCAATAGCTACAGCGCGTGGAACATGGTGCTCGACAAGGGCGGCTTCAACCTCGACAAGGTTCGCCCTTGGCCGCAAAACGCGCTGATCGTCGTCGATGGCACGACGGTGAAATACACCGCTGCTTACTATGTGTTCCGTCACGTGGCGGAGTTCGTAGATCCGGGTGCGACCGTGCTCAAGACCACTGGCGGCAGCGCGCTCGCGTTCAAGAACCCCGACGGTTCGGTCGTCGTCACCCTGTACAATTCGGGTGCTGCAGCCGCCATGCAGACCCTGTCAATCGACGGGACGATGTATCAAGTGAGCGTTCCGTCACATGGCTGGGCGACCGTGAACAAGAAAGGCTGAGTCTCGCTCTCGCTCTCGTTCACGAGAACGCCAAGGGGAAGCGCCGTCGTGGCAAATGGCGTCGCTCGGTTGAGGCCGCCGCCCTATTTTTCCGCACTGACGAAGCAACGTCGGGCGCGTAGAGTTACGGCATGACAACGAGGTTGATCGCTCTGTCGTTGCTGGCTATGGTGTGCTCGGCGTGCCTCACGCCGACGGGTCCTGTCGCGTCGAGCGCATCCAGCAACTCCAGTATCGAAGTCGAAACACTGTTCACCCATGACGGCTGTACGGTGTTTCGCTTTTTCGATGCAGGCTATCACTACTATGTGCGTTGCGCCGGCACTCACGCCAGCGTCGCTACGATGTCGAACGTGACCTGCGGCCGCAACTGCGTCCGCCAGGAAGAAGTAAGCACCCTCGAGACCGCAGTGCCGACGCCTGTGCACGCCGACAAACAATAGTTGCGCCGCGCCGACTCGATGCTCGTCTTCGGGTTTGCAGCGGGCTTTGAGTCGGGCCGTGCCGAGGCGCGCCCGCTATCCAATCCCAACGAAATGCGGTTTGCTGTCTTAACCGGACTGCAGGCACACCGCCGCGAAGATGATTGAGCTCCCGCACTCGGTTTCATAGTTGCAGCCTGCGTCGATAATGCAGTTGTTGGAGTCGTCGAAGTCTTGTTTGCAACTCTCGTGGTTCAGATAGCGAGTGACGCATTGTTGATAGCACTCGGTGTGGCTCGAAAACTCGACGGTTCCGCAGGACGAGGAGCGGACCAAATCTGCCGCGGTGCAAGCTCGCTCACAGATGTCCTTGGTCGGCTGGGGGGCTGCTGCGATCGCCGCAGGGTCGAGACCTCCCTTCGAGTCGCTCCCACCGCCGCAGCTCGCCAGCCCCAGCGCCAAGCAGACCCAGTGCACCCAGCGCCCCACGTGTGTCTTGTCCATGACAGCGAGAGTTCTTTACCATTGGCGCGCAGGGTTGTCTCACAGAAAGTCGTGCGCCAGCTCGTCCTGTCTTCGCGCAGCGCTTCGCGCAGCGGTCACGGCTCGCGTGTGCCGATGGTTCGGCCATGCTGGCTCAATAGTCCTTCGACAGCTGCACCTGACTCAACTCGCGCTGCAGCTGTCGAGCGAAGTACGGAGGCCCAACCCAGCTGTACACGCACAGCGCGAGCCAGGCGTAGTCGATGCACTGGCTCGCGAGCGAAAAGCCGTGCTGGTGCGTGTAGAGCGACGCGACGCGCGTGAGCACGTACCCGCCAATCAAGAACACGATCGCGCGATTTTTGCCGCCGCGCAGCAAGAAGGTGTTCATTCGCCACCAGAGGCCCAAGAGCAAGTTCGTGCGCGTTTTGACTGCGACCAACAATCCGAGCGCAGTGACGCTCGTGGCATCGTTCGAGAGCGCCCAAAATGCGTGCTCGCGCGCCTCCTCGGTCTGGCCCCTGCGCAGCAGCAGGTGCCCCATCACCACCAGTGCATCGAGGTGGTCGGGTTCTTGTTCGAGCGCCTCGCGCGCATAGCGCTCGGCTTGCTGGTCGTCGCCGCGGCGAAACCAGATGTCAGCCAGGCGCGAGAGCACGGTCGCGTTGTCTGGCGCCAGCGAAAGCGCCCGCTCCAGGTGCTGTAACTCGTCTGCGCGGTTGCCCGCGAATTCCGCGACCAGAGCCAGCCCGAGTTCGTTGTCGGCGTCTTCCGGATCGAAGGTGCGCGCCATCTCGAACTCCACGCGCGCCGCTTCGAGCCGTCCGTGCACGACCAGCGTGCGCCCGAGCGCGTAATGGCAAAACGAGACTTCGGGTTCGATCGCAACCGCTTGCTGGGCCTCGTGTAGGGCGGCGTGGACGCGCTTGGCTTGCACGAGCGCGAGCGCCAAGAGTGCATGCGCTTGGGCGTGCTCGGGCTCGCTGCCCAATAGGCGCTTGAGCAGTTCGATCGCACCCCGAGCGTCTCCGCGCCGTAAACTACTCGAGGCTTGCTCGAACCAGTGCGCCACCGTGACTGCGCCCAAGCTCAAGATAGCACCAGCGCCCAGAAGTCCGGCAATTGTTCTAGAACCTGAGGGCGCAAGAAAGTCCCCGCAAAAGCCAGCAGCGCGCCGCTGCGCGCGGCGCCGCGAAAATACACGGCGAGTTCGTAGCTCGGTGTCTGCCAAAACTGGATCAGGTACGAGATCGCGAGCTTCCACGCGATCAGCAGCGTCGTGGCATAGGGCAATAGCTTCGCGTCGAGCCGACCCTGCTGCACCGCCCACAGCCCGAGCAGCGTCAGCCCCATCGAGCCCAGCAAACCCAGCACTACGGTAGCGATCTCCTTCTTGCGGTGCATGCTGCCGATCGCCAGTGAATTGAGCACGAACCACGACCAGCCGAGCCAGACTCCGCCGAGCATGGTCGCGAGCACCGCCCAAAATGGATTCGTCATCAGCTGACTCAGAGGCGTTTGCGACGGCTCGTCTACGATTTTGTATGCGGCCACCTTCACTCCTTGGCGTGCTGTCGCAAGAACGCGAGCACGTCGTCGTACTGGCCCGCTTCGTTGGCGTAGCGCGCGTAGTTGCGCGCGGTGGAGAGCCACTCTTGCGTCGTGGACTTGACCTCTGAAAGAGCGCCGAGCAGGTCGGCCTGGGTGATCACCGATTCACTCCCGCCCGCCAGCGAACGCTCGATGGCTTCGTCGGCCGCTGTTTCGACGATGTTCAGCAGATCGGCTCCCGAATAGCCAGAGCTGCGCTTGGCCAGCAGGGGTAGATCCACGCTGCGATCTTGCGGCCGATCGCGCATCATACCCGCTAGGATCTGCTGGCGCGCCAGCGCGTCCGGTGGCGGAATGAACAAGGTGCGATCGAAGCGTCCCGCGCGCCGAAACGCCGGATCCACCGCCCAGGGCACGTTGGTAGCACCCAGCACGAGCACACCCTGATTGTTCTGCGCGAAGCCGTCCATTTCCGCCAAGAACTGACTCACCAACTTGGACGAGGTGCTTTCTCGCGAGTATTGCCGCTTGCCGGCCAACGCCTCGAGCTCGTCGAAGAACAACACCGCGGGCGTCTTACTGCGCACTTTGTCGAAGATGGCGTGAAGCTTGCGCTCGCTCTCGCCGATGTACATGTCGAGAATGTCCGAGATGGCGACATTGAAGAACTCCGCGCCGCACTCGCCTGCGGTTGCGCGCGCCATCAATGTCTTGCCGCAGCCCGGCGGGCCGTACATCAGGATCCCGCCGCCGATCTTCTTCTTGAAACGCGCGAAGATCGACGGCTTTTGGAACGGGACCACGATCTTGCGACGAATCTGCTGCTTGACCTGGTCGAGCCCGCCGACGTCCGCGAAGGTGATGCGCTCGACCGGTGCCGCAAACAACCGCACGACCTCCGCGCGAGCCGTGTCGTCGTTGGCGATCACGCGGAGCTTGGGCTGCCCCGCTGGTAAGTTGCGCGCAACGGGCGTCTGCAGCAGCCGCTCGAGCTCGGTGTCTTGCACGGTCGCGTTGTTGGCGACTGCCGTGTCGTAAGCTCGTTGGGCCTCCTCCGTGCGATCGAGCGCGAGCAAACAGCGCGCGCGCACGACTAGATTCTCCGGCGATTGCCCGCTCAAGATGAGCAGCGCCTGCTCGGCGCGCCGATTGCGCAGGAGCGCCATTGCCAGTGTGCGCTGATCGGGTTCCTGCTCGACGGAGTCCACGCGGGCTGCGTCGAGCGCCGAGCGCTCGAGGTTCGCTCGCTGTTCGGGTGGCGCTTGCGCGGCGATGGCTTCGAGCAGTCCCACGAGTAGCTTTTCGTTGTGCGGGCTGCCGTCGAGCGCTGCGCGCAGCAAAGCAATCAAATCTTGGCTCATCTGACCGCTGCCCGTGCTCCCGGAGTGCCCATAGACTCGTGTTGGCGTCAGTTTGTCGCTGGCTTGGCGGAAAACCAAGCGTTATTCTCGGAAGGCTTGGCTGGGCTTGCGCGCGTTTCAAAGACCTTGCTCCGCGTGAGCGCAATTTTGTCGGTCGCGCTGCTCGCCGCCAATACGCTGCTCGAAAGCTACTGGCCCGAGGCGCTCTGCGCACTCGGGCGTGCGTCACTGTGCGCTGAATCCGCGCTCAGGGCCTACCGCAAGTCCGATTTCTCTCGCTACTATCGATACAGCGAGAAGTCGTGTCGCGGAGGCTCCGCGACCGGGTGCAGCAACGTGGGCGTGGCCTATGAGCAGGGCCTTGGCGTCCAGAAGGATTATGCGCGGGCGCGCGGCTACTACGAGACGGCCTGCTCCAAGCAATCTGCGATCGCCTGTCGCAATCTCGGTAACCTCCATCTCTGGGGGTTCGGCGTCCCGCGCGATCGCACGTTGGCGCTGCGCTACCTCAAGCAAGCGTGCGACGCGAACCTCGGTGAAGGTTGTAATGATCAGGCACGCGCGCTGCCTCACGCTGCTGACGGTGATAGCGAGCCTGCTCATGCGGAGCGACGCGCGCTTTACGCGCGGGCGTGCGATGCCGGCAATCAGTTTGGCTGTGCGAACCTGGCCAGCACGCTCGCGCATTTGCAAAGTCCTACTTCGGCCGAGGCTGCTCGCGCCGCCGAACTCGCCTCCAAGGGCTGTTTACTCGAGCATCCTTACAGTTGTTCCGTCTTCGGCCATTTGCTCGAAAACGGCATCGGAACCGGCCGTAATCTCCCGGCGGCGCGGGAGCGTTACCAGTTTGCGTGCGATCACGAGGAGGCCACGGGCTGCCTCGCCCTTGGGCGGATATTGGCGCTCGGCGTCGGCGGCGTAGCTGTCGATCTCGCAGGTGCCCAGCACGCCTTCGAGCGAGCCTGCCAACTCGACGAAGCGCGCGCCTGCGACCTCCTCGCGACAACGACGAAGAGCGATCCTTCGCTTTCGGAGAGCGAGCGAGAGAAGAAGTCTGCCGCCTACACCGTGCGAGCGGAAGCGTTGCGGCGCGCGTCGCCGTACACGGATGATTGAGCGAGCGAGCGGCGCGTCATGAGGCAGGCGCCAAAACGGGAACTCACCGTCCTAGGATTGCCTTTTTAGAAGGCAGCGGCGTATCTTGGGGCAGCCGGATGCGCCGCCACGTTGCTCGTCCACTGTTGCCCTGGCTACTCGTGAGCCTGGCGTGCGGAGGCCGCACAGGCTTGGTGCCCGGCCTGCTTTCGTCCGATGCCGGCACTGGGGGCATGGTCGCAAAGGGCGGAACGCCTTCGACGGGCGGAGCCGCCGGCAGCGAGTCCGTTGGCGGAAGGTCAAGTGCCGGGGCGGGTAGTGTGGGCCGCGGGGGTAGCGCGGGTAGTGCGGGTAGTGCGGGTAGTGCAGGTGACCTTGGGGCGACGGCGGGCTCGAGCGGGAGTGGCGGCTCCGCACCTCTGATGTGCGAGCGAGACACCGTCCGCTGTGGCGGCGAGTGCATCGACCTACGAACTGCTGCTCGGCATTGCGGGTCGTGCGCGAACGATTGCGGAGCTCAGGCGTCCTGCGTGGACGGCGAGTGCGCCTGCCAGGCCACATCGCTCGAGTTGCTCTCGCACGCCCCGAAAAACGGTGCAGTCGGCGTCGCCGCGTCGTCTGCCGTCACGGCGGAGTTCAACTGTGGGTTCGATCCAAAGCGCGTGGACCCCGGGAACGCGCGACTGCACGGCAGCTTCTCGGGCCCCATCGCGGCAAGCGTCGCCCCGGCTGCGTCTCCGCGCGAGCTGCGGCTGCTGCCCGCCACGCCGGCCGGGCAAACCGCGGCCTATTTCGCAGGCGAACGGGTGGCGGCATGGCTTGGCGCAAAGCTCGGCACCTCGCAGCTCCCGTTCCAGCCCTACTCGTGGCAATTCATCGCTGACGTAAGCCCGGCTTCCCCGGGCAAATTCCTGACGTCCATGCTGACGCTACCGGCCATTCACCACGGCAACGCGATGGTCCTGGGCGAACTCGACGCCGATGGTGATCTCGACGTGATCGTCCGAGGTGACGGGCTTTTGCTCCTCTTGCGTAACCGCGGCAACGCGACCTTCGAAGACGCCGAAGCGCTAGATACCAACGGCGTCCCCGTCCTGGGTGACGTCGACGGCGATGGCGACTTGGACATCGCCGACGGTAAGCAGTTGCTCCTGAACGATGGTCAGGGGCACTTCGTCCCTGGCCCTGCCGCGCAAGGCTGCGTCGCGCTCGGCGACGTCGATGGCGACGGCGATCTCGATTGCTTGGCCAATGTCGGCTATACCGCTCAGAAGCAGCTACTCGGACACGTTCTGTTCAACGCGGGCAATGGCAGCATGCTGCAAGGAGGCGACGCCCCCATCGGCTTCGACTGCAAGCTGTGGGATCTCGACGCCGATGGCGATCCGGACGCCGTGTGCGTGTCTCCAGTCGTGACCGGAGCCAACGTTCTGATCAACGACGGGAAGGGGAGCTTCAAGGCCACCCCCCAACTTCTGGGCCAGGCGGGGGCACGCGGCATCGCGCTCGGCGATGTCGATGCAGACGGCGACATCGACGTGGTGGTCTCCCAATGGTTTGGCGGCGGCGCGTCTGCAGTCAACCAACTCTACTTGAACGACGGAAGCGGTCAGTTTTACACCGGCGAAGTCGTCGGCGCCGATGGCGGTGACATCGAGCTCGCCGATATCGATGGCGACGGTGACCTCGACATCGTTTACTCGCAGCTCACGCCGTATGGCCCGTTCTCCGGCCCGTACGCTCCTTCCGCTATCCATTTGAACGACGGAAACGGCCACTTCGTGCTGAGCCCGCAGACGCTCGGCGATCCGGCCTTTCAATGGTTCGAGCTCGGCGACTTGGACGGCGACCGCGACTTGGACGCTTTCGTGTTTCACCAACTCGGTGTGACGGGCAATTACGGCAGCGTGTGGCTCAACCAGGACTGAGCTCGTCCAGCCGCGAAATTCCTAAGGGCCCGGGAATGGCTAAGTCGGTCGATTATCGCGGTCGAGGCGCCCGGACGGCGAGGCGCGACGAAGGCGCATACTACTGGTATGTAACTGAGGAGCAACGAAGCCGGCCGGGATGCA
>Ga0134124_10001427_pt1 | contig 19236 bp, 17 predicted proteins | sample KB304_FD_96880 | JGI IMG/M metagenome (GOLD analysis project Ga0134124, IMG submission 96880) | Terrestrial soil microbial communities without Nitrogen fertilizer from Kellogg Biological Station, Michigan, USA - KB3-0-4 | ecosystem: Environmental > Terrestrial > Soil > Unclassified ...
AGCGACTGCAGCTTGCCGACGTAGCCTGGGATGTTCTGAATGAACGACGACAACTGGCCCCCGACGATCGGCGCCACCAGCAGGATCATCAGGATGATCGCCATCACCACCACCATGATGATGAGGAAGCATGCCGGCAGCCGCCGCACGCCCATGCGCTCGAGCCTATCGGTGAGCGGCGTCAGCAGATAGGCGATGGCCGCGCCGGCGACGAAGGGCATCAGGATGTCGCTCAGCAGCCAGAGCAGCAGAACCACGATCACCGCGACAACGAGCCAGAACCTGAACTGACGCTGCAGCAGGATCCCCTGCCCGGCCGCCTCCGGCGGCGGTGATTTGGCGCGCGCGCTCATTGGCCGGCCGCGACGGAGTTCATGTGCCGCACCCATTCCGCAAGGTAGGCGGCGACCGATAGAAGCGTCAGAGCCGCCACCAGACCCATCAGCACCAAAGTCAGCGATTCAAGATGCAGATCGAAGCCGAGCGTGCCCAGCACGGCGCAGGCGAACAGGATCTGCGCCACGGTATTGAGCTTGGAAACGACCAGCGGCTTGATCTTGAGCGGCGACCCGACCACCCAGGACAGCATGATGCCGCCGACGATCAGAATGTCGCGCGAGACCACCAGGATCACCAGCCAGCGCGGGATGAAGCCGTTGATGCCGAGCGTCAGGTAGATCGAGACGATCAGAGCCTTGTCGGCCAGGGGGTCAAGATAAGCCCCCAGCACCGTGGTCATATTGAACCGTTTGGCCAGGAACCCGTCGACACCGTCGCTCACCCCCGCGACCAGGAATAGCACGAATGCGATCCACATCGCACCGGACGCGATCGCCCAGACCACGAACGGCACCAATAGGATACGCCCCAAGGTGATAAGATTGGGAATAGTACTCAAGTTCGAACCCGGCTTCAGTGTCCCGCCCCAGCCTGCGCTTGCCGGAAGCCCACGATATCGGCGGAGTATAACGGTGCCCTGACCATTGCGCGACTTGCGATTCCGCCGTAGGAGGCGGCCGTAATCCAAGGGCGCACAGGTAATCATGGCAGAAAAAGAGCCCGGCCTCACTTACGCCCAGGCTGGCGTCGATATCGACGCCGGTAACCGGATGGTGGACCTGATCAAGCCGCTGGTGCGGGCAACCGCCCGCCCGGGTGCCGATGCCGAAATCGGCGGTTTCGGCGGCCTATTTGACCTCAAACGCTGCGGTTTCCGCGACCCGGTCCTGGTCGCTGCAAATGATGGCGTGGGCACCAAAGTAAAGGTCGCAATCGAAACCGGCCGTCACGACACCGTCGGCATCGATCTGGTGGCCATGAGCGTCAACGACCTCGTCGTGCAAGGCGCCGAACCGCTGTTCTTCCTCGACTACTACGCGTGTGGAAAACTCGAGCCGGAAATCGGCGCCGCCGTCGTCGCCGGCATCTCGCTCGGCTGCCGGCAGGCAGGCTGCGCGCTGATCGGCGGCGAAACCGCGGAAATGCCCGGCCTCTATCAGGCCGACGACTATGACCTGGCGGGCTTCGCGGTCGGCGCGGTCGAGCGCGATGAAATATTGCCGCGTGGCGACATCGCGGAAGGCGACGCCATCATCGGCCTCGCATCTTCCGGCGCGCACTCGAACGGTTTCTCGCTGGTGCGCAAGGTTGTGGCAAAAAGCGGCCTGTCGTGGACGACACCGGCGCCTTTCGCACCCGGGCAGTCGCTGGGCGAAGCCATCCTCACGCCCACCCGCATCTATGTGAAGTCGTGCCTCGCCGCGATCCGCGAGACCAAAGCGGTGAAAGGCCTCGCGCACATCACCGGCGGCGGCTTTCCCGATAACATTCCGCGTGTGCTGCCGAAGGGGCTCGGCGCACGCATCGATCTGTCGCGCGTGCCGGTGCTACCGGTGTTCAAGTGGCTCGCCGATGTTGGCGGCATCGCACAGAACGAAATGGCACGCACATTCAACTGTGGCATCGGCATGATCGTCATCGCCTCGGCCAAGGACGCGGCAACCGTCGCGGACGCCTTCACGCGCGCCGGCGAGAAAACCGTAATGCTCGGCACCGTGGTACGCGCCGCGAGCGAGCCGCGCGTCATCTATGACGGCAGCCTCGCACTTGCCGGGTGAACCGATGCAGCGCCGCCGCGTCGCCGTTCTCATTTCCGGCCGCGGCTCGAATATGGCGGCGTTGATCGAGGCGGCGAAAGACAAGAGCTATCCGGCCGAGATCGCGCTGGTGTTATCGAACCGCCCCGATGCCGGCGGGCTCGCCACCGCGCGCGCCAACGGCATTGCTACGGCGGTGGTCGATCACAAGCCTTTTGGCAAAGACCGCACCGCGTTCGACAACGCCATGCAGACCGTGCTCGAACAGCACAACATCGAGCTCATCTGCCTCGCCGGCTTCATGCGGTTGTTGAGCGCGCCTTTTGTCGACCGCTGGCAGGAGCGCATGCTCAATATCCACCCCGCCTTGCTGCCGGCTTTCAAAGGCCTCGACACCCACAAGCGCGCCATCGAGGCTGGCGCAAAAGTGCACGGAGCGACTGTGCATTTCGTGGTGGCTGACATGGATGCCGGCCCCATCATCATGCAGGGCGCGGTGGCCGTCCTGCCAAGCGATACAGAAGAAACACTGGGGGCCCGCGTGCTCGAGGTCGAGCACCGCATCTATCCGGCAGCGCTGAAACTCGTCGCTGAGGGCCGCGTGCGCGTGAGCGGCGGTCGTTGCCTGATCGACGGCCGTCCTGTGCCGGATGCGGCCGCGCTGGTTCGGGAATGATGCGTCTGCGCTTTCCTGCCGCAGTGCAAACCCAGCCGATTGAATTTTGCCGCCCGGTCAGTGTTTATTACCTGTGCGGCCGACGCCACGGGCAAGCCTGGCGGGGCAACAACGCGCGGGGAGCGAACACATGAATGGGCAGAAACTGATTTTTCCGGGTCTTGCCGGATTTTACGCGGCTATGACACCGATCACCTACACGCTGGTGCGTGTGGTGTTCGGCATCATCATGATCATGCACGGCATTCCGAAATGGAATAACGGCATCGAGCGCGTCGGTAACGCCTTCGCGACCAATTACGGCTTGCCGCGCTGGTTTGCGGCGCTCGCGCTGTTCTTCGAGCTGGTCGGCGGCGCCTGTCTCGTTCTCGGTCTAGCCACGCGCTTCTTTGCAGCAGCACTCGCTATCGAGTTGCTGATTGCGATGTTCGCCTCGCATTGGGCGAAGGGCTTCGCGGTCGGCGGCGGCGGCTACGAATACGTGCTGTTCCTCGGCGTCGTGTGCTTCGCCATCGCGATCCGTGGCGGCGGCCCCTACTCGGTCGACGCCAAGCTCGGCAAGGAGCTGTAGGCTTTATCGAAGGCACAAAGGCCCGTCTGCGGCTCACGCCGCGGACGGGCTTTCTTTTTCCGCCACGATCAGGCGCCCTTGATCCATACTTTGTTGTCGTGAACCGCGGCGCCGCCGTAGGGCGCGATCGGGTCGGCACCCACAAGCGTGTTGATACCACGGCCATCGGCATAGGCTGAGTTCGGCCAAATCGACTCCGCGATCAGCACGCCGCGGCGCAGGCCGTCAAAGACCTTCGCATGCAGTCGCACCTCGCCGCGCGTATTGCCGAGGACGACGATGTCGCCGTCGGCGATGCCCTGCTCCGCCGCATCGTCAGGGTGGATCATCACCGTCGGCCGCTTCTCGCTGGCGAGCGAGGTCGGCGTTTCGTTGAATGTCGAATTCAGGAACCCGCGCGCCGGTGACGTCGACAGCCGGAACGGATGCTGCGCGTCCGCCTGCTCGATCGAGGTCCAGTGATCCGGCAGGGATGGCATCTGGTCGACCGGGCCGCTCTGATACGGACTGCGGAACGGTACTGTCTTCCAGTCCGGTTTGAAGCGAAATCTGCCGTCCGGCCAATTGAAGCCATCAAGAAAGTGCGCCTTGCGGAACGGCGGCTGGCAGTCGATCCAGCGGTTGGCCTCGATCTCGGCCAGTGAGCCGCGCTTGGAGACCTGAAGCATCTGGTCGATCAACTCGCGCGGGCTCATGTCGAAACCGCGGTGCTTGACGCCGAGGCGCTCGGCCAGCGCGCCGATCACCTCGTGATTGTTGCGGCATTCGCCCGGCGGTTCGACCAGCTTTGGGCCGAGGATCAGATATTGATGGCCGCCGCCGCGATAAATGTCATCGTGCTCGAGGAAGGTCGTCGCCGGCAGCACGATGTCGGCCATCTGCGCCGTCTCGGTCATGAACTGCTCGTGCACACAGGTGAACAGGTCCTCACGCGCAAAGCCCTGCTTGACCTTGGTCTGGTCCGGGCACACCGACACCGGATTGGTGTTCTGGATGAAAAGCCCATGCACCGGCCCGCCGCCCATCAGCGCCTCGCTATCGCCGGTCAGGATCGCGCCAATCCGCGACTGGTCGAGCATACGCACCGAACGGTCGCAGGCGTCGAGCCCTTCGATGATGGTCTTGTCGAGCTTGAAGATGTCGGCGTTGACGTGGAAGGCGCCGCCGCCTTCGTATTGCCAGGCGCCGGTCACTGCGGGAATGCAGCTCGCCGCGTGCATATTGGCCGCGCCGTTGCGCGAGCGCGAAAAGCCGTAACCGAGGCGGAAGAAGGTGCGTTTGGTGTCGCCGATCAACCGCGCGAATTGCTCGATGGTCTCCACCGGCGTTCCGGTGATCGCCGAGGCCCATTGCGGATCGCGCGTGCGCAGGTGCGCCTCCAACTCGCGCGGCGCGTCGGTATATTTGTCGAGATAGTCCCAGTCCGCCTTGCCGTCGCGGAATAGGCAATGCATCACCGCGCAGGCCAACGCGCCGTCGGTGCCCGGCTTCACCAGCACCGCCAGATCGGCCTGCTGCATGGTGCCGTTCATGTAGATGTCGACGGCGACGATTTTGGCGCCGCGCTCTTTGCGCGCGCGGGTCGCATGCGTCATCACGTTGACCTGGGTATTCACCGCATTGGTGCCCCAAATCACGACGAGGTCGGACACGGCCATCTCGCGCGGATCGGATCCGGCGATGATGCCAGCGCCAGCCGCATAGCCGCTGTAGGCCGGATTGACGCAAATCGAGGAGTGGAAGCCCGAGTATTTCTTGACGTGGCGCAGCCGGTTGATGCCGTCACGCATCACCAGGCCCATGGTGCCAGCGTAGTAGTAAGGCCACACCGCTTCCGCGCCGTGCTTGCTTTCGATGTCGATGAATTTCTCGGCGACGAGGTCGAGCGCATTATCCCAGGAGATCGGCTCGAAGCGGCCGGAACCTTTGGGCCCGACCCGGCGCAACGGGTGTTTCAGCCGGTCGGGGTGATGCTGACGCTCGGCGTAGCGCGCGACCTTGGCGCAGACGACACCCGCCGTGTAATCGTTGTCCTTGGAGCCGTGCACACGACCGATGGTGTGCGCGTCGATGAGTTCCACATCGAGCGCGCAGGTCGATGGACAGTCGTGCGGGCAGGCGGAAAAGCCGATCCGTTTCGATTGCTGCAGCGGACGAACGGTTTGATTCATGGTGCCGCCACTATAGCCAGCGGCGGCACCCTTGTCCCCTCGCCTCGATCACACGTTCTCGCGCTCGATGTGCCAGCGGTTCCGCGCCATGGCGTAGAGCACGATCATCACCGCCAGCAGGATGCCGCGCACCATCCAGATCTTGAGCAGATCGGGTTGCGCCCCGCCAAAGGCACCTTCGGCGAAGTTGTTGACGATGATCCAGGCCACCAGCGCAACGCCCGCAAGCACCTCGTCGAGATGCAGCCGCCGGTGCCGCCGGACCATCGCATAGCCGGCGCCGATCACGATCAGCCCGCCGACCGGCCCGCCCCACTGGTGCAACTCGTGCAGTGTGCTCTGCGAGAGCAAGCCGACCAGCCCCGGATCGGTCGCCATGATATCGCCGGCGACCCAGCCGAGGAGCGCGCCGCCGCCCCACACCAGGACGCGATAGCGCTCAAGCAATGCCATCAGGATCGCGCTGCCCGCGACGATCAGCGGCACGCTGGTGGCAAGGCCGAAGATGATCAGCGTCGCTTTGATGCCCGCCGCGTTGGCAAGATCGACGCGTGCGGCGGCAACCTCGGCCGAAGCCGCAATGGCGATGACGTTGTCGAGACTCATCACGATGTCGGCGATGGCGACAATCCGCACGGCGCGCCATAGATTCTGCGCGCCTTCAACACCGCCCTCGTCCCCTTCGGCGTCTTCCGTGACGAGCTTGATGGCGACGTAGAACAGCAGCGCGCCGCCCACCAGCTTGAGGAATGGATAGGACATTGCCTGCGCGATGACGAGCGTGAACACCACACGCAACAGCACCGCCACGCCGGCGCCGAGGATCATGCCCCATAGCCGCTGCTTGGGCGGCAGGGTCATGCAGGCCATCGCGATGACGACCGCGTTGTCACCCGACAGAATGATGTTGACGCCGATGATCTGAAGCACCGCGATCCAGAAGGACGCGTGCGTAAAATCCTGCCAAAGAAAGTCCAACGCTACCCCCATCCTTGCGAGTTTCGCTCCTGCAGACTGGCCGCCTCCGATAGCGAGCTACCGGGGCGGATGGATGCTACCGCATCCTTTTCTCAGCCGACGATCTCGTTCTCCGAGAAAAATTGCCCGATCTCCTTCGCCGCCGTGTCCGGCGCGTCGGAGCCGTGCACCGAATTTTCGCCGATCGACTTGGCGTGCACCTTGCGGATGGTGCCCGCGGCGGCCTTGGCCGGATCGGTCGCACCCATCACTTCGCGGTACTTGGCGATGGCATTCTCCCCTTCCAACACCTGTACCACGACAGGACCGGAGGTCATGAACGAGACCAGCTCGCCGAAGAACGGCCGTTCGCGGTGCACGCCGTAGAAACGCTCGGCCTGCTCCTTGGTGATGCGCACGCGCTTCTGTCCCACGATGCGCAGGCCGGCAGCCTCGATGATGGCGTTGATGGCGCCGGTCAGATTGCGCTCGGTGGCGTCGGGTTTCAGGATGGAAAAGGTGCGCTCGAGCGCCATCGGACTGGTCCTTCAGTGAGATTGATCGGGCCGTTCACAGGGATTGATTGGAGCCCTAAGGTCGCGCGGCTTATACCCAGGGCCGTTTCGGGCGGCAAGCTTGCCGCCGTTCCAAGAGCTACGCCGAGAGGCCGAGAATGTCGAAATCCCGCTATCGGATGTTCGCCGGTTACAATGCCTGGTGCAATGAGCGGCTTTATGACGCTGCCGCCCAGGTGGCCGACGCCGAATACCGTGCCGACCGCGGAGCGTATTTCACATCGCTGCACGGCACCCTCAATCACCTGCTGGTCGGCGACCGCATCTGGATGAAGCGCTTCACCGGCGCGGGCGATATGCCAGCCAGCCTCGACGCCATCCTGTACGACGACTTCGAAGCCCTGCGCACCGCCCGCCGCAGCCAGGACACCCTCATCAGCCGCTACATCGACCGGCTGTCCGACGCCGATCTCAACAGGCCAATGCGTTACCGGACAGTGGTCAATCCGCAGACCATCGAGCAGGCGCTGGCGCCGGCGCTCGACCACTTCTTCAACCACCAGACCCATCATCGCGGCCAGGCGCACGCCTTGCTCTCGTCCATGATCGGCAACGACAAGACGCCGAGTTTCGACCTGATCATCTATCAGCGGCAGACCGGGCAAGGCTTGCGCACGGTGGATTGAGCGCTTGCCTCGAAGCAATCGCTCGGCCAAAACGCGCGGGTCATGCTGATCATCGACGACCTCACCGTCCGCATCGCCGGCCGCACGCTGCTGGAAGATGCGTCCGCGCGCATAGTTCCCGGCGCGCGCGTCGGTCTGGTCGGTCGCAATGGCTCCGGCAAGTCGACGCTGTTCAATGTGATTTCCGGCGATATGTCGTCCGAGCACGGCAGCGTGGAGATGCCACCGCGCTGGCGCCTTGGCCGGCTGGCGCAGGAAGCGCCGAACGGGCCGGAAAGCCTGCTCGAGGTCGTGCTGAAGGCCGACCGCGAGCGCAGCGCGCTTCTCGCCGAAGCCGAGACGGCGCAGGATCCGCACCGCATCGCGGACATCCAGACGCGGCTCGCCGATATGGGCGCGCATGCCGCGCCCGCGCGCGCCGCCGCGATCCTGTCGGGCCTGGGCTTTTCTGACGCCGACCAGGCGCGGCCCTGTTCGGAATTCTCCGGCGGCTGGCGCATGCGTGTCGCGCTGGCGGCGACGTTGTTCTCCGAGCCCGATCTGCTGATGCTGGACGAGCCGACCAACTATCTCGACCTCGAAGGCACGCTATGGCTGCAGGACCATCTGGCGCACTATCCACACACGATGATCATCATCAGCCACGACCGCGACCTGCTGGACAACTCCGTCGATCAGATCCTGGCGCTCGACGCCAAGAAACTCGCGCTGTATCGCGGCGGCTACACGGATTTCGAACGTCTGCGCAGCGAACGCATGGTGCTCGACCAGAAGATGATCAAGAAGCAGGAAGCCGAGCGCAAACACCTGCAGGCTTTTGTCGACCGTTTCCGCGCCAAGGCCAGCAAGGCGCGGCAGGCGCAATCGCGCGTGAAGATGCTGGCCAAGATGCAGCCGATCAACGCGCTGGTGATGGACGAGGTGCGCCCGATCCACTTTCCCGCGCCGGAGAAGCTGCTGTCGCCGCCGATCATCGCCACCGACGACGTCGCGGTCGGCTACGAGCCAGGCCATCCCGTGCTCTCGCGCCTGACGCTGCGTATCGACAATGACGACCGCATCGCTTTGCTCGGCTCCAACGGCAACGGCAAATCGACATTGGTGAAACTTCTGGCCGGACGGCTTGCGCCGGAACACGGCACGGTGACGCGGGCGGCGACGCTCAAGGTCGGTTATTTCGCGCAGCACCAGCTCGACGAACTCGACGAAGAGCACAGCCCTTACGACCACGTACGCGATCTGATGCCGGACCAGCCGGAAGCCAAAGTGCGCGGCCGCGCCGGCGCCATCGGGTTTTCCGGGCTTGCCGCCAACAATGCGGTGAAGACGTTATCGGGCGGCGAGAAGGCGCGCTTGCTGCTGGGCTTAGCGACATTCGCCGCACCGCATCTCATCATCCTCGACGAGCCGACCAACCATCTCGACATCGACAGCCGCGCCGCGCTGATCGAGGCGATTAACGACTTTCCCGGCGCAGTGATCCTGGTGTCGCACGACCGCTATCTGCTGGAGGCCTGCGCCGACCGGCTCTGGCTGGTGCAAGGCGGCAAGGTCGCGCCGTTCGACGGCGATCTCGACGATTACCGGCGCGCGGTGCTGGCTGGAGAAAGCCAGGGCATTACCGTCGGATCGAAATCGTCGGCGCGGCCGGATCCGGTGCAAGCGCGCCGCGCCGCCGCCGACAAGCGCGCGGAGACCGCGCCGCTGCGCAAGCGCATCGCGCAGGCGGAGACCGACATCGCCAACCTCACGCGTCAGCTCGGCAAGCTCGACGTAGCGCTGTCGGATGGCGACCTGTTCGCGCGCGAGCCGGCGCGCGCAGCGGAATTGTCGAAAACGCGCGCCAATGTCGTGGCCGCAATTCAAAAGGCCGAAGAGGAGTGGCTCGCCGCGAGCGCGGCGCTGGAGACGGCGTGAGCTAGCGGGCGCTTGCGCCGGAGACCGCGGCGGTCTTCGGCTTTGCGGCTTTCGCCTTCTGCTTCTTCACCGGCTTGACCGGCTCGGGCGGCGCCGGCGCGCGGTCGATCTCTTTCAGGCGGCCGTCGGAGAAATGGTAGATGCCGGGCCAGGTGCCGCTGAGGTAGGTGACTACAACCTTGCGCTCGCCACGGTCGCCGGAGCTGATCGCAACATTGCCGGGGCGGCCGCCGCGGCGCACCGCGTCGCATTCGGTCATGCCAAGCGCGATGCCGCCGACGACTTGCGGAGCGTCGGGCAGATCATTTGGATTGGCCGAGGCCATGGCCGGCATGGGCGTGCCGGCGAGATCGCCGGCGAGCGAGCCGACCGGACGGTCGGCGGGCGCCGCAGGCTCGGCCACGGCCACGGGCTGCGCCGTGGCGCCGCAGCGGCCGTCCGGCCCGATCAGTTCGTTGGCGTCGACCGGGCCGCTCGGACCGAGCGTGTAGGACCGGTTGTCGACCGTGGCCCAGTCGGGCTTGGCGAACAGGTCTACCTTCTTGGAGAACCAACCGCCCTCATTATTGTCCTCGAACACCTGGGCCGAGTTCTTGCAGCCGGCCAGAGTCAGCGCGAGCGTCGCCGCCACGGCGGCTGCACACAGTCTAGCGGTGTTCGATTGGACGCGAACGGTCAAAGCCAAGTCCCCCGGGAAACGCATACACGACGGTGGGTTAAAAGGTATTTTGCGTCAGCACGATGGCAGCCGGCAAGCCCGCACCGCCCGGAGGGTTACCGCCCCCGGCCGGCAGGGCCCTTGGCCTAGTGGGCCGTTGGCCGACAGGCCTTACGATTTGCGTCGCCCCGCACCGCTCACGCCTTTTTCACCCACCGGCCCTGCGCATCCGGCTGCCAGTAGGTGGCCTCGTGGCCCTTGGCCTTGGCCTCGGTCCAGGCCGCCCGCGCCGCCGCGACCGCGTCTTCGTCCTCGCCGTCGAACAGCAGCACCACGCGCTGATAGGTCTCGAGGTCGGGGGGCATCGGCGCGCCGTCGATGAGGAAGCGCACATTGGCGGAGTTCGGATTGCCCTCGTTGATCGTCAGCAGCACCGGCTGCGCCGCCGCCTCCTGCTCGCGCCAAGTGCCGTGCGCGAGGAAACCGTCGTCGCGATAGGTCCACAAATGCGCGTCGAGCGCCTCGATGCGCTCCTCTGACGAGCCCTGAACGATAGCCTTCCAGCCGCGCTCGAGCGATTTCTCGAGCAGGGTCGGCAGCACCCCGTCCAGCTTCTGACCCTGCAGGTGGTAGAAAAGAATTTCGGTCATGCCTGCGATCTAGCAAAAGGTGACGCCGGAGGAAATTTAACGCGCAAGCAACGCGATCCAGTATTGCCGAGCATGGAGTATTATCATACTGACGTTGCGGGCGACATGACATTTCATTCGGAAAGACAGTCCATGACCTGCAAACAAATAGCGATGACGGTCGGTGCTGCTGTGGTGCTCGCCGTCAGCGCGGCCAACGCGCAGACGGCAGAGCCAACCTACAAAGGCGATCCGAGCGTGTACAAAGTGATTTTCGAGGATGCGAATTTCCGCGTTATCGAAGCAACCCGCGGCCCCGGCGTGAAGGACAAGCCGCACGGCCATCCAGTGCTCAGCGTCGTCTATAGCGTCACCGACTGCAAAACCAACCTGACCGGCGCCGACGGCAAAACGCGCGAGAGCGTCACCAAGGCCGGCACCGCGCAAGCCGTGCCCGTTATCCCATCGCACACCGCCGAGAACATCGACACGGCCGCCTGCAAACAGGTGTTCGTGGAGAAGAAATAAGCGACGGCCCGCGCACCGAGAAAGGCCGCCTCATAAGGGCGGCCTTTTTATTAGGTGCGTCGGGACGACGCTCCTCAACCCTCGTAATAATCCGCTACCAGCCGATCCAGCAGCCGCACGCCCCAGCCCGAGCCCCAGCTCTTGTTGATGTCGGTCTGGCGCGAGTCGAAGCCGGTGCCGGCAATGTCGAGATGCGCCCACGGCGTCTTGTCGTCGACAAAACGCTTGATGAACTGCGCGGCGGTGATGGCGCCGCCCCAGCGCGTGCCGCCGGTATTCTTCATGTCGGCGAATTTTGAATCGATCATTTTGTCGTAAGCGGCGTTGAGCGGCATGCGCCACACCAGTTCGCCGGTCGCCTCGCCCGCCATGTGCAGCCGATGGCTGAGTTCGTCGTTGTTGGCGAACATGCCGGCATATTCCTGGCCGAGCGCGACAATGATCGCGCCGGTGAGCGTGGCGAGATTGACCATGAACTTCGGCTTGAAGCGTTGCGCCGCGTACCAGATGACGTCGGCGAGCACGAGGCGGCCTTCCGCGTCGGTGTTGATGATCTCGATGGTCTGACCCGACATCGATTTGACGATATCGCCAGGACGCTGCGCGTTGCCGTCCGGCATATTCTCGACGCAGCCGATGAGACCGACGGCGTTCACTTTCGCTTTGCGCGCGGCAAGCGCCTGCATGAGGCCGACGACGCAGGCGGCGCCCGCCATATCGCCCTTCATGTCCTCCATATTGGCGGCGGGCTTGATCGAGATGCCGCCGGTGTCGAAGCACACGCCCTTGCCGATGAAAGCGACCGGAGCGTCGTTCTTCTTGCCGCCGTTCCAGCGCATCACCACTAGGCGCGCATCCTTGCGCGAGCCTTGCGCGACACCGAGCAATGCGCCCATGCCGAGCTTCGTCATCGCCTTGACGTCGAGCACTTCGACCGTGACGCCGACTTTCTTCAGCGCCTGCGCGCGGCGCGCGAATTCTTCCGGGTAGAGAACGTTGGCCGGCTCGTTGACGAGATCGCGCGCGGTCACCACGCCGTCGCTCACCGCCGCGCGTGACGCATAGGCCTTACGCACCGCGGCGACGTCGCCGACCGCAACGGTTAGCGTCACCGAGCCGCTGCGTTCGTCGTCCTTCTTCTTGGTCTTGTAGCGATCGAACACGTAAGCGCGCAGCCGCGCACCTTGCGCCAAGTCCGCCGCCTGCTCGGCATCGAGCGCGCCACTCGCGAACTCGGCGAAGACGGTGCCGTCATTGGCGGAGGCCGGCAGCTTGCCCAACGCCGCGCCGCCGAGCTTGACGATGTCCTTCGCCTCGAACTCGGCCGTCTTGCCGGTGCCAAGCACGACCAGCCGGGCCGCTTTCAGTCCCTCCGGCAGGATCAACTCCAGCGCCGTGCCGCTCTTGCCGGTGAAGCGTTCGGACTTGGCGGCCCGCGCAACCAGGTCGGCGGCCGAACCCAAGGCCTTGGCGGTGGCAGGGCCGAACTTCAGCGCGTCGTCGCAGAACACGACCAGCACGCCCTTCGACGGGGCGGCAAAAGGGCCAAATCCGAGCTTGAAGGCGTCGGCCATATTACAATTCCTTTTTGTGGAATAGCGGGTTACGCAACGGTCTTAATCCGCCCAGGGAGTGCTCTCAACCCTCCCGCGGCGTCAAACCGGCTTTTCGCGCGGTTTTCGACCGGCTGGACGCGGCAAAACGGCCGGCTATGGCGTCCGGCCAACGGTATTTGCTTGCTAGAATCGAGACCGGCGGGCACGCCTAAGGCTCGAGTTCCAGGTCCGTCGCATTTACCATTTGTTGTGCATGATCAACGGCTTTGCCTTTGCGCAGCCACTTTGTACACGCATCAAGGTAAATCTGACGGGCGGACGAATTTACGATCTGTTGGTCATGCGCACGGCGGGGGCGACCGTGTGCAAAGGCCGCTTGACCGAAACTGGGGGACGACGCCGCCGATGGGGTCCATCAACCGATATATCTTTCGGACGACCTTCGGCGCCTTCGCGGTTGTGCTGGTGAGCCTGACCGCCGTCATCTGGGTCACCCAGGCGCTGCGCGACATCGACCTGATGACCAGCCAGGGTCAGACCATCCTGGTCTTCGTCGGTATCACCGGATTGATCATTCCCCTGCTCGTGTTGGTGATCGCGCCGATCGCGCTGTTGATCGCCGTCGTGCACACGCTCAACAAGATGTCGACGGACTCCGAGATCATCGTGATGAACGCCGCCGGCATGTCGCCGTGGGTGCTGTTTCGCGCCTTCCTCACCGTCGCCCTCGTCGTCTCGCTCTTCGTCACCGCGATCAGCGCCTATTTCGCGCCCAAGGGCCTGCGCATGCTGCGCGACTGGCTCACCGAGGTGCGCGCCAACGTGGTGACCACCGTCCTGCAACCGGGCCGCTTCACCTCGATCGAAAGCGGCGTGATGATCCACATCCGCGAGCGGCGCTCGAACGGCCAGCTCGTCGGCATCTTCCTCGACGACCGGCGCAATCCGAACGAACGCATCACGGTGACGTCGGAATATGGCGAACTGGTCGATAACGACAACGGCACCTTCCTGGTGCTGCAGAAAGGCATCCTGCAGCGGCACCAACTCGGCGAACGCGATCCGGCCATGGTGGTGTTCGAGCGCAACGCCTTCGACCTCGCGCAGTTTTCCGGTACGCAGCAGGCGGTGAAGTATTCGATCCGCGAGCGCTATCTCTGGCAGCTCCTGTCTCCCGATCCGACCGATCAACTCGCCATCGAGCAGCCGGGCCAATTCCGCGCCGAATTGCACGACCGGCTGGTAGGACCGCTCTACCCCATCGCCTTCGTGGTGATCGCCTTCGCTTATCTGGGGGCGCCGCGCACCACGCGGCAAAGCCGCACCGTCTCGATGATCGGCGCGATCGGCGGCGTGGCGTTGCTACGGCTCGCCGGCTTCGTGTCGACCGTGTTCGGCGCCAACGTGCCATGGGTGCTGAGCGTGCAGTACGTCGCCTTCGTCGCCGCCGTCGGGGCGGGGCTCTTCGTGATCCATCGCGGGCTGATCATCGAGCCGCCCCGCGCGCTCGGCGACTGGATCAACTTCGTCACCGACCGCGTCAGCAAACGTTTCGCCACGTCGTGATGTCACCATGCCGATTTTAGGAGGAACACTCGCAAGATATTTCGGCCTGCGCTTCCTGAGCGCGGTGCTGATGGTGTTCCTTGGCATTTTCGCGCTGGTCGCGCTGATCGACTACATCGAGCTGATGCGCCGCACCAGCGACATTCCCTACGTGTCGGCGATCCTGGTGTTCAAGACGTCATTCTACCGCGTGCCGCAGGTGACCGAGCGGATCTTGCCGTTCTGCGTATTGATCGGCGCCATGTCGAGCTACTTGAACTTGTCGCGCCGGCTGGAGCTGGTGGTGGCGCGCTCTGCCGGCATGTCGGCCTGGCAGTTCATCTCGCCGGCGCTGGTGGTGGCTTTCCTGCTCGGCGTCATCGGCACGACCATCTACAATCCGGTTTCGGCGCTGCTGCAGGAGCGCTCCAAGCGCTACGAGGCCGAGTTGCTCGGGCAGAACCCGACCGCGCTCCGCGCCAGTGGCGGCACCTTCTGGGTGAGCCAGAAGACCGCCGAGGGGCAGGCCATCCTCAACGCCAAGGCGAGTACCGGCCAAGGCGTCGAGCTCAACGGGGTGTCGGTCTTCGTCTTCGACCCTGACAACCACTTCAAGCAGCGCATCGAGGCGCGGGCGGCCGAGCTCGAGCCGGGCTCCTGGAAGCTCCTGGATGCCCGCTCCTACGAGCTGGGCGTCCTACCCGTAACCCGGCCGGTGATCCGGCTGAAGACCGATCTGACCCCCGAACAGGTTCGCGAAAGCTTTGCCACGCCGGAGACAGTGCCATTTTGGGAACTCCCACTGTATATCAAGATCGCGGAACACGCAGGACTTGGCGCTGCAGGCTATAGACTGCAGTTCCAGAAGCTTTTGGCCCGGCCTTTCTTGCTGGCATCCATGGTATTCCTTGCCGCAGCGGTCAGTTTACGGTTCTTCCGGTTCGGCGGGGTGCAAAAGATGGTTTTAAGTGGCGTGGCCGCCGGCTTTCTGCTTTATGTTTTGTCCAAGGTGACCGAAGACCTGAGCAAGGCTGAGCTGATGCACCCAGTGGCGTCAGCTTGGCTGCCTGTGCTCGTCGGCGGTCTGACGGGGTTTATTGCGTTGCTTTACCAGGAGGATGGTTGATGGCGGAGCCTGGTTGCTCTCGTCCATTAGCGTCCCGCCGGCCGCTTTGGCGTGCCGTCGCCGGGCTTGCTGCCGTCCTCAGCTTGGCTGTGGGCGGCGGCTTCGTCGTGCCTGCGCCGGTGCAGGCGCAAGAGCTCACCTTTCCGCAACGCCCGCCGCCGAAACCCAAATCGCAAGCCACGCTGCAGCGCGAAGCCTCCGGGCAGAAGCAGATGCTCGTGCAGGCGAACGAGATCAACTACGACAACGTCAACAGCCGCGTCTCCGCCGTCGGCAACGTGCAGATCTATTACGGCGGCACGGCGCTGGAAGCCGATCGCGTCATCTACGACCAGAAGCGCAAACGCCTGCACGCCGAAGGCAACGTCCGGCTGACCGACGAAGAGGGCAAGATCACTTACGGCGACATCATGGACCTGTCCGACGACTATCGGGACGGATTCGTGGACTCGCTGCGCCTGGACACGCCCGACCAGACCCGCATGGCGGCGACGCGCGCCGAGCGCTCGGGCGGCAACTTCACCATCCTGCACAACGGCGTCTACACCGCCTGCCAGCCCTGCAAGGACGACCCGAAGAAGCCGCCGCTCTGGCAGGTCAAGGCCGCGCGCATCATCCACGACCAGGGCGAGAAGATGATCTACTTCGAGGACGCGCGCCTCGAATTCTTCGGTACGCCGCTCGCCTGGTTCCCCTACTTCTCGGCGCCCGATCCGACGGTGAAACGCAAGACCGGCCTGCTGATGCCGTCGGTCACCACCACCTCGAAGTACGGCGGTGCGCTCAGCATGCCATACTACTGGGCGCTGGCGCCGGACTACGACGCCACCGTCGCGCCGATGATCACGACCAAGCAGGGCCTGCTGCTCGAAGGTGAATTCCGCCAGCGCCTGATCAACGGCGCCTATGCCATCCGCGGCGCCGGCATCCACCAGGCCGACCCGGGCTATTTCGTGCACACCGACGGTACGCCGACGCCCGGCAACCGCACCTGGCGCGGCAGCCTTGAGTCGACCGGCCAGTTCGCGCTCTCCGACAAGTGGGTGTGGGGCTGGGACGCGTTGATGGTGTCCGACAAGAGCTTCCTCTACGACTACAACCCGCGCCTGTCGACGTACCGCGTCATCGATCCGGTCGCTGGCTTCAACTCGCAAGGCGTGTCGCAGCTCTATCTCGCCGGCAAGGGAAACCGCAGCTATTTCGACGCCCGCTCGATCTACTATCTCGGCTTCTCGGAGGCGGACGCCCAGGGCCAGATCCCGGTTGTGCATCCGGTGATCGACTACACCTACACTTTCGATCGCCCGGTGATCGGCGGCGAGCTCAGCTACAAGATCAACTTCACCAGCCTCACCCGCAATCAGGCCGACTTCGACGCGACCAACGTCACCGCCTACAACAGCGGCGCTTGCGCGCCGACTGCCGATCCGGCGGTAAAAACGCCGGCGAACTGCCTGTTGCGCGGACTACCCGGCACGTTCTCGCGTCTGTCGGCGGAGACGCAGTGGCGGCGCAGCTTCACCGACAGCTTCGGTCAGGTGTTCACGCCGTTCGCCTCGCTGCGCGCCGACGTCGCCGCACTGCAGGTGCGCGGCAACGACCCGGCCGTGAGCCCCTTCTTCAGCACCGGCGACAGCGAGCTGGTGCGCGGTATGCCGACCGTCGGCCTCGAGTACCGCTATCCTTTCATCAGCGTGCAGTCCTGGGGCACGCAGACCATCGAGCCGATCGCGCAGATCATCGCGCGTCCGAACGAGACGCAGGTCAACAAGTGGCCGAACGAAGACGCGCAGACGTTTATCTTCGACGACAGCAACCTCTTCCGGGTCAATAAATTCGCCGGCTGGGACCGCATCGAAGGCGGCGGCCGCGCCAACTACGGCATGCAGTACACGGCCCAGTTCAATAAAGGCGGCTTCGTCAACATGCTGGTCGGCCAGTCGTACCAGCTCTACGGCGCCAACTCCTACGCGCTCGGCGGCAACACCCATACCGGCATCGACAGCGGCCTCGACACCACCCGCTCCGACTACGTGGCGCGCTTCTCCTATCAGCCGAACAGCACGTTGGCTTTCACCTCGCGCTTCCGCTTCAACAACGACACCTTCGCCGTCAAGCGCATGGAGTTGGAAGCGCGCACCCGCTTCGATCGCTGGAACGTCGCGCTGCTCTATGGCGACTATGCCGCGCAGCCCGAGATCGGCTTCCTGAACCGCCGCCAGGGTATCCTCGGCAGCGGCTCCTACAAGCTCGACACCAACTGGGTGCTGCTCGGCGCGGCGCGTTACGACCTCAACGTCGGAAAATTCGACCAGACGCGGCTTGGCGTCGGCTACGTCGACGATTGCCTCATCTTGGCCGTGAATTACATTACAAACTACACCTACAGCAACAACGTCAGCAGCGATCACCAGATCATGCTGCAGTTGAGCCTGCGCACCCTGGGTGGGACGACTTTGAGCCAGGCGGTGGGCGGCCTGGGCGGTCTGTAACGGTTGGCCCGCTGCCGACGGCCTGTAATTGACGCGATGCCGAGGACCATGACGACCATACCAACGAACGACCCGCGTAGCGCGCGCCGCCCCATGGGTTTGTTTTTGGCTGCGCTGGCGCTCGCCATAACTCTGCTGTGCCCCCTCGCCGCGCGCGCGCAGGTGGTGGTGGTAGCCAACGGATCGCCGATCACCGAACTCGATATCCAGCAGCGCATGAAGCTCGTCGAGACGTCGACCCATCAGAAGGCCAACCGCGAGCAAGTCGTCAAAGACCTGATCGACGACCGGCTGAAAATCGCCAAGGCCAAGGTCTACGGCCTGGAGGTGGGCGACGTGGAGATCGACGCCGCCTTCGACAACATGGCCAAGCGCCAGAAACTCACCGTGCAGCAGTTTTCCCAGGTGCTCGAGCGTTCCGGCATCATGACGAGCACGATCAAGGCGCGCATCAAGGCCGAGATGACGTGGAACAACCTGGTGCGCGGCCGCTACAGCTCGTCGCTGCAGGTCGGCGAGAGCGATATCGCCAATGCGCTGCGCGACAGTAACGAGAAGGACAATCCGTCCGTCGGCTACGTTTACACGCTGTATCCGATCATTATCGTGGCGTCGCGCGGCGAAACCAACAGCGAGACCAAACGCCAGATTGCCGAGAATCTGCGCGCGCGCTTCCAGAACTGCAACGAAGGCCTGCCGCTCGCCCGCTCGCTACGCGAGGTGGCAATCCGCGAGCCGATCAACCGCAACTCGACCGACCTGCCGCCGGTGCTGCGCGATCTGCTCGGCAGCATGGAGGTCGGCCGCCTCACCGCGCCCGAGGTAACCGAGCAGGGCCTGCAGATGTTCGCCGTCTGCGGCAAGAAGCAGAGCGCCGACGAGACGCCGGCCAAGCGCGAGGCGCGCGAGAAGATTTACAGCAAGCGCTTCGAAAGCGAATCCAGGAAATTCCTGGAGGAAATTCGCAGACAGGCGATGATCGAATACAAATGAGCGCGCGCGACCGGCTCCCTCTGGCGTTGACGCTCGGCGAGCCGGCCGGCATCGGTCCCGACATCACGTTGCAAGCCTGGACGCGCCGACGCGCACTTGATTTGCCGGCCTTCTACGTCA